>Ga0207703_10000319_pt1 | contig 52182 bp, 49 predicted proteins | sample KBSSwiS12_FD_184304 | JGI IMG/M metagenome (GOLD analysis project Ga0207703, IMG submission 184304) | Switchgrass rhizosphere microbial communities from Kellogg Biological Station, Michigan, USA - KBS Switchgrass S1-2 (SPAdes) (version 2) | ecosystem: Host-associated > Plants > Roots >... | reverse complement strand
CCGCCCGCGCCCGAGCGACTGGCGACTGACGGCGCCGTCTACGCCGCGCGAACGATCGTCAGCGTTTCGGCCGCCGCCAGCTCAGGATGAACGCGAGCGGGAAATTCTTGACCACGAGCCGGCGCGTCGGCGGACCGCCCATGCGCTAACCGGCTTCCACGCCGTGGATCATCGGCTTCAGCTAGAAGTCGCGGTTTGGCAGGTTCATCAGCGCCCGCGCCACCGTGCGGAAAACGAGCATCTCGCTTTTCCGTGGGTGGCAACAAGAAAGGCCCCGCTCGTCGGGGCTTTTCTTGTTCGGGACGGGAGGTTTATTCGTCGTCGAGGGCGCTGGGGAGATAGTCGGCTAGCGCCTTTTCCAGCCGTGCGACTGCCCGTGTTCTCTCCCTTGCGGTGCCTGCGAGGCGAACATTTCGAATCACCATTTCAAGGCGCCAAGCCTTGTCAGATATCTCGCGCGCTTGCCGTTGAAGAACAAACGCGACCTTCATGGCGGCGTGATACACTGGCGGCTTGGGTTGAGCACCCCAACTGGAACCGTAGTTGAAGCCGATGCTTCGAGGGTCGATCATTTTATCCATATCTGCGCGCCTCCTCGCGCGCAGATATTTTCAGTATTCATCTTTTCGGCTGCTCGCACCGTTCGGTATGGCGCGGTGTGAACGTTGCCGAGGCGGCTTGATATGACATGATCAAGCGAATTTTATTTTCCGACGAAGTCCCCCCGTCCGAAGGCCTACGCTGGCGCGCAACCGGCGCCGAAGCGGAAGGCGCAATGGACGCTATTCTGGTGGATCGTGCAGAAGATCATCAAAGAGCTGCGATGCGCCCAGACGGTAATGTGTGCGGACTAGCGCGATGGCGGAAAACAACGCCATGCCGCGCTTCTCGCTTTGCCATGGCCTCCGAGCTTTCGGCAGTTTGTGACGGAAGATTTCAAACTGCCGAGAAATCGCGTCGGCTATTTCGTGGCGTGTGCGAGCACCCACGGTCACGAAGCACGCCTCAATCTGTGCCTTCGTATATACGAACACGTCGATGCTGCGGGTAGCGGCGACACTCGCCATGCTACGGTACAGGCGCGTGAGCCGCTGGTGGCGCTGCGACACGCCTCGGCCATATTCTTCGAGGACAAGGCACTCAGGCATGAAGCGATCGAGAAGCTTTTCGAGCTTGCCGAGGCAAGTCGTACTCTTGTTGTTTCGAGCGGTGACCGCGCCCCAATCGTGCGGAGCAAACGGTCCTTCGAACAAGACATAGCCGAAGCCACGCGAGGTGGCGTGAAGCGCGAGAACGAGGGAGCTTTTCGGCGTCATGCCCCCTTCGTGGTTACGAGCGCGCGCTTAGACATCGACGCCAGATGCCTCTTCTTCTTTTCAGACGCCGGGTCGGTCATATGGCGCAGCTTTTTATCAAGCGCGGCGGCGCGACGCATCACGGCATCTTCGATTTCAGCATAGAGCTTCGAGAACAGGACGCGAGGCTGTGCGCCGAAGATGACCTGGAGGCCGAGCGCGAGTTCGAGGGTCGTCGATGCTCCTTCGAGTTCGAGGCGGGAAACGGTGGTTTGGGAAACATCGAGTAGCCCGGCGACTTCCTCTTGGGTCAGCGCCGATCCCTTTCTGTTTGATTGCACGGTCTGAGAGTGTGTCATGACAGGGTGGATTAGATTGCGGCAGCTAAGCGTGTGCCGTGTGTTCATCATCGCGTAGGTCGGCTGCTTCATGGAGGCGTCACTTTATGCGCCGGGCGCATATTTTGCGCTTCGCGCAAGAAATCCACGCGCCGCAGCATCCGTCGCGTCCGTGGCGTCGCTCGATAATCCGTATCGTGCCGCCAGCGCGGTAATTGCCGGTCGCGCGGTGTTCGGAATTACATAGACGCCGTTCGATTTCACGGTCGGCAACCGCAGCTTTGTCCGCACGATCGATCCTACCGTTTTCGGGGTGATGGAATTCTCAAAACTTCCTAAGCTTTTGCTGGAGATCCGGCGTGCGATGTCGGCAACCGCAATGTGCGCCGTTGGCGATACCGCCGCCGCCTCCTTTATCGCCGCGAGCACCGTGATGTCGGGTGGTGAGGCGCGCTCGCTAAAAACGCGCGCCTCCTCCGCCACCAACTCGGCGGCGATCCGGTCGCGCAATGCTCCGTCGTCAATGAGTGACAGGAGCGGAAGAGCAATTTGATTGGAACGGTGCGATACGCCGGCAATCAACCGGTCTGGATCGATACCCACCGTGTGCCGGGCTGCGAAGCGCCAAGCGAGTAGCGAGTTGCGCAGGGTCTGGGCGTCGCTCTTCATTGCGTCGGGCACATGTATCGAAATGTCAGGTCGCAAGGTGCGGCGAATCGTGTTTTCGGTCAGGAAGCGGCTTTCGAGTGCGTCGTCGGCGAAGCTCTCGCGCATCCCGACGATCTTGGGGCCGAAGACCTTGAATGCCTGGGGGTTCAGTTCTCGGTATCGGTTGGTCATGGTGCGCAGCACGGGGAGACCCTTCATGTTGCCATTGTTGAGGATTTTCGAGAGATCAGCGGTCGCGTCCGAAAAGCGAAGATCCGCCTCGTCGAGGACGAGGGTGCCCTCGAACGCATCGAGGATATGGAAGATCGGCGATACGGTGGACGCGCCGGAGGCGAAGAACGGTTTGTATGAAATAGACCCGACGGCCAGTAGGGCGCGCGTCTTTCCCGTGCCGAAATCACCGCGGAAGCGCAGGTACGGAAGCTCGTTAAAGGCATCATGCACCCACGACAGCAGGACATAATGGGCGGCTATTTCTGCATAGAGCGGGGAGAGATCGACGTATCGGTGGATGAAAGCGCGCACCTGTTCAAGAAGCTGCGCCTTGTCGCCGAACTCCCCCACCCCGGACGGCAGCAGTACGCAGCCTGAGGTGAGGAGGTTATTGGCGGGCGCGTATGGCACCAGCCGTTCGCCGGTCGGCAGAACAACCTGGGCTTCGATCGAAATCTCTCCAGCAGGATTGCGGACGGCGAGCGAAGTGATGGCCTGATCGGCATCGTAGAGAATTTCGATCATCGTGCCGTCCGGAAGGATGCGCGATATCGTCGGTGTTGGAACGGCCTTGTCGGTCTTCATGTCCCCAGCATGCGGGTAACGACGCTTCGCTCGTAGACGTCAGAATATGCGCGTGCGCCTAAAGTGGTGCCGTGGCCGTGGCAGCTAGACGACCGACAATCTGGGGATAACCGATTCGCGCGAATCCGATTCAAGGCGTAGGATTCGGCCGACTCCCTACCATGTCACCCACCCCTCGAAGCATCACTCAAACCACCGGCCGGCACTGCCGCCGCTGGATTGATACACGCTCGTTCAAGGGACTTGGGGACGTCAGGGACGTCGATCATGCCGTATGAAATATTTCCTCTACTGCCGGAAATCGACCGAGGACGAAGATCGTCAGGTGATGTCGATCGAATCCCAGCGCACCACCATGGCGCGCTTCGCTGACGATCGTACCGACATAGAGATTGTCGAAATCCTGGAGGAATCGAAGAGCGCGAAATCACCTGGCCGCCCGGTGTTCGCGACTATGCTCGAGCGAATACGCCGCGGTGAAGCCGAGGGCATAATCGCCTGGGCGCCCGATCGCCTTGCTCGCAATTCGATCGACGGCGGGCAGATCATCTACTTGCTCGATCAAGGCATCCTATTGGACCTGAAATTCTCGACCTACACGTTCGAGAACAATTCGCAGGGCAAGTTCATGCTCCAAATCATGTTCGGCCAGTCCAAATATTATAGCGACGCGCTTTCCGAGAATGTGAAGCGCGGCAATCAGACCAAGCTCGAAATGGGCTGGCGCCCCAACCAGGTGCCAATCGGGTACAAGAATTGCCCCGACACGAAGACCGTCATCCCGCACCCAGACCATTTCCCGTTGGTTCGAAGGATTTTCGAGCTGCTGCTCGCGGGCACGCACTCTCCCTACGACCTCTATTTGATGGCGAAAGACGATTGGGGATTCCTGACGCCCCGCCGCAAAAAAAGCGGCGGACGACCGCTCGCGCTCTCGACCCTCTACCGGATGCTCGGGAATCGATTTTACTGCGGTGAGATCCCGTGGGGTGATCGCATATACGACGGCAGGCACCCGCCCGTCATTACCAAGGCGGAGTTCGACCGGGTGCAACTCCTGCTTAAGCGCGATCGTCAACCGCGTCCGTCTCGGCATACATTCCCGTACACGGGCCTTATCCGTTGTGGGTCGTGCGGGATGAGCATCACCGCCGAGCACAAAGTGAACCGCTACGGCCACCGCTACATCTACTATCACTGCACGAACAAGAAGGGCGCGGCATCACGGTGCCCTGAGCGGTCGATCGAACAGAAGGCTATGGAGAGACAACTGATCGCTTTCCTAGCCTCCCTCGCGATCAAGCCGGAGATCGAGGATTGGGTGCGAGCGCAACTCGAACAGGATGCGGGGCGCGAGAAGGAGGTAGCCGCCGCGCTACAACGCTCCCGCCACGCCGCCGCTGCCGAGATCACGGCCCAGCTACGGGAATTGACATCCCTTCGCTTGCGACGCTTGATGAGCGACGAAGAGTTCGTGAATGAGCGTCAACGCCTCGAAGGCGAACGCTCAACACTCGGGAAATCCATGGGCGCCCTTGCAGCTCGTATTCGGATCGAACTTTTTGAAGAAGTGATTTTGTTCAGCAAAATGGCCGTCGAATGGTTTTTGCGGGCCGACGACAAGGCAAAGTCCCTGTTGCTCAAAATGACCGGATCGAACCTTTTTTTGAGCGGCAAAATAGTAAGCTTTCAGGCCATGAAACCCTTTCGAAGTTCGTTTATTTTCGCACCAATTCTTAATCTGCTGGGAGTCGTAGAGGAAGTTCGCACCTTTCCGCCTGAGTGGCGGCCGGAAGCTGAACAGTTTTTTCGCGACATTACGAACACGGCCGACGCTTTGAACGGCGACGAGCTACTCGCGGAGTTAAGGGCGCTACGGAAGTCGTTTGCTCCCGTAATTATACCAAGTCCCGTACACAGATCCCGGCGGGGCTCCTAGCAGTACTATAATTAAAACGAGCCCGTTGAGAAACGGACTCGGTAAACTGCCCGTCACTCACGACGATTATCTCGTGCTATCATCCTCGCGATCAGTATTAGCGGAGGCGCGAGGCCGGGCAAAAAGACCATTATAAATGGTAGTAGCATCTGCTCGGTGTCACTTGGACTCGTGATGTGGGCGTACGTCCACGCTGCCCAGAGGCCCACAGCAACAGCGACGATGGCGTATAAGTAAAGAACGACGACGGTGATGCGGGCCAATATATACCAAGGAAAGTTCATCTCCTGCTCCATTTCTCTAGCGGCCCAAACGTATTCAGGGCATAGAGGCCTGGACGCAGGCCGTTAAAACAGTATTATGAATAACACGTTTGCGCAATCGCTAGTCCGCACTATTAAATTTGAAGTATAATTACGTGTACGGTCCGAAGACAGGAGGGTAAGATGACACCTGTGTTGGCTTCCGCCCTCGCTGTGGCGGGTGTAATAATCAACTCAGTAATCAGTGCTTTCATAGCGAAAACCGTTGCCTCACGCACCGGAGCACACACCATTTTTACCGTACGTGCGAATATCCGGACCGCATATCGAACGCGGTGGCTTGAAGACTTTAGATTTTGTGTAGCGGAACTTCTCTTCCGTGGACATCACATCCACAGCCCGCTGGGCGATGAGCCCACATCTCTTGAAGAGGATCAGCGAGAGATACGGAAATGTGCTTCAAAGCTCTTGGTGATGCTAGGCCGGGAGCGTAATTCTAAGGGAAACCCAGGTTTGAAATATCAGCTTGCGAACTTGATCCGTGCATATGCACTGGCGCCAAATAGCGCGGACGAGCATCAGCTTGAGGAACTTGTGCAGAAGGTCTTTGCTGTGCAATGGATGAAGATCTCAAAGGAGACCGGTGAGCTGTAGAAGGCGTCACCTCATTCGTCCGACCCATATTTGCTGGGAGTCGTGGAGGAAGTTCGCACTTCTCCCCCTGATTGGAAGACCGAGGCAGAGCAATTTCTTCGCTGCATCATCGACGTCGCCGGCGCGGCGAATGGCGAGGAGTTGCTGGCTGAGTTGAGGGCTCTTCGAATGAAGATGGAGGCGCTGGCTCTGGAGGATCCGACAAGCTCAGCCGGTATATGTTGAGCAAGTTGGTTGCGACGGCTCAAGCCTCTTCACGCGGGAGATGCTAGCCGCTGGTACGCTCGTAGATTTTGGTAACTCGTCGAGGTTTTCTTCGAAAAAGGCCATGTGACCGCATTGAACCATAGCCGGAATCGGGTGCCAACATGCCGGAAAGTCCCCGAAGTCCCTATGTCCCCGATTAGCTGCGTTCAGGACACGAAATTGTTCAGTTCTCAAGGAATCACCAGAACTTAAACGACTTAAGCCAAGCCAAGATGCCGCGTCTCTTGGGCTTCTGTGTGTAAAGGCGCTCCCGAAGCTGATGGTCGTGAACACGGGTTCTTTCAACCTCAGCCGCGGATCTCTGACGCGCCCAGTGCACTCGACCTTTAATTATCAGATAGTGCGAGTTGCAGGCGAACGTTCCGTTCTCCACGGACGGCTCGAGCGTCGGTAACGCGTTCGAGCCCGTCAGCGCCCATCCTCCAGGTTTCAAAGGTGTCACTACTCTACCGCCACAGCCGCAGCAGCACCCATGGGCAGCCGTTTTGTATTTTCTTGACACGTAAAGGACGCCGTTATCCAGCTTGCGTGGCAATAGCTCAACTGGCTTGACGTGGAGGGTTTCAATCTTCGCCATAGAGGTCTTCGTTGATGAGGAAGGTACGACCGACTGTAAACGAGGAGAAATTGGACCTATCATAGCCCTGATAAAAGCCGCGCATCTTCTTCCAACGCATGACCGCAAGCTGCGCGCATAACGCATTCAAATCTGCCACCTGAATATTTTTGTCATACTCGTTCGGCTCGTCCGCGTCGGATAGCGACATACGGCCCCTGGCCTGAGCTCGGTTGTCCGCTGTGCTCGTTGTCACCTGTACAATGCCGCCAATCACGTCATTCTTATTATAGAGTCCGATGCTCGCATCAAAAAATGGCACCTGGGTGGCCTGCAGCGTGTCTACGATTAGCCGCTTGCCGGGCCCTGCATCCATGCACAAAAAGACGCAGTCCATTCCGGTAAGCTGAGCAACATTGCCAGCCTCGACATACTCGGGGTGAGCCACGATCCCTCGATGCATGGCACTATAGACATTTTTGAAATAACCCACCTTGAGTTGCTGCGCACGCAGCTCGTCAATCGCGGCAGCACCGGGCGCACGAAAAGCGTTGTGAGATGAAAATTTATCACCGTCATACAAGTGGATATGCCGCACCGGCGTTTTCGCGATAAGATCGAGCACATAACCCCCGGTCCCACCGAGGCCGATGATCGCGATGCTTTCAACTGCCAACTTCTGGGTCGCAGCGTTTATCTCTTTCGCCGCATTCGTGTCCAAGTAGTTGAACGGCGAGTCGTCATCCTTTGGTTCTGTAACATTGAAGGTCATCGGCGTAGCAGACCGATCCAGGGTCGAGGCAGGGCCGCTAACAAGAGCGGCATAATTTCGCACCTTTTCATAGTAGTCTGGATAGCCACCAGCCGGCTTGTTCGAAAACTCAAACGTACAGATAAGGTCATCACTGATTTTATATTCAACGCGATCCGGCCGGATTGCATAGAGAGACACGCCATTGACGTCGCAGGGGCACTCTCCGACAAAACGCATCTGATGGCGATCAGACGTGGTGGTTTGATCACCATTCAGCGCAAGCTCGGTAACGAGAATGCCGTCATATCGGATCTCCTTTCTCTCCGTGACGTATGGAATGTCACGAACAATGAGAAATGCCCCGTTTATATCGACGTTGTAGCCGTTATCCCGCAGGCGTCGAAGATCCTCGTTAAGATCGATTAGCTTGTACGACATCGAAAATCGTATTGCGTGGCTTCACGACCACCGTACCACCCGGCCCTAGCGTTCCTTGTTTCGGCTCCTTGGCGTGCTCGAACGTGATCGAGTAGGTAATTTCCGGGCCGGTAGGAGCGCCAGGGAAAGCGAGATTAACAATCTCCTCGTAGCCAACAGTCTCATCGACCGTATGCTCTTCTGCGTTCACAACGATGATAAATTCTTTTGCCATAATCTTCTCAGAAATTATAAATAATGATCACTAGCGCGGAATCATACACTTTTAATGGCGCCCAACAAGGGTATTACGCGCAACGGAGGTGGGAGCAACTGCCCCCCCCCGACAGTGTCATACCGTACAGTATTTTACACCAGATATCGAACAATTGTTCTGTGGATAAGTCGAGGGCGTGCCAATGCGGCACGGGGCACAGCCTTTTCTGCCCGTCGTTTGGAATGGGAATTGGCAGGGCTCGGCAGTCGGTGTCAAAACAAGGCGGCACTTTATCCGCCTGGTGCATATTGGCTGGGAGTCGCGGAGGAAGCTCGCACCTTTCCATCTGATTGGATGATAGAGGCGAAGCAGTTTCGCGATGACGTTATCGCCGCCGCCCACGCTGCGAACGGCGACGCGCTGTTGGAGGAGCTACGGGCTCTGCGTGTTGCGCGTCAGGTGATGGAATTGGCTCCGACAAAACCAGCCGGTATATCCCGACGAGACGGTTAGCGATTTCACGTGCTTCTTCGCGTTCAAGGCGCTCGCCTTCTACGCGTTCGTAGATTTCTATGAAATCGTCGAGGCTTTTTTCGGATACGGCCATGATGCCGTTCATTCTCCCGTTCCCGATTCGGCTCCGCACGGCGTCACGATATTCGTATCATCGTCGGCGATCATATGCCCCCACAGCTAAACACGTCCCCGACGTCCCCAAGTCCTTGCAGCGGGGCTCAGGCGTCGGGCGTTTCTGTAGTTGACCTACGTCCTCGCTGCCGAGATATTTTCCGAGTCCGTCACGACCCTAAAATGTGTAAGAGACCTTGCAGAATTTCGTCCCGCATCGTGCGGACCTGTCCCGCGTTCGAGATCCCACCTTCTTCGTGGACGACCCCATTTAGCACGGGAAGGTGAAAGAGAAAGCGGTCGCAGGCCTGCTTGCATGCGCGCCCGTGGGCATCCGGGAAAACGTCCGGGTTTTTTGTGCTCCATCGCACCATCTCGCCCAGCGGGGGCGAATAGTTTGACCGAGCCTTGCTATCGACAGTCTGGCCCGGCTTTGTAGAGGCATCAAGTACCGCATCTCGCATCGTGACGAAATGCTTGTAGCGCTTCAGATAGTCCCGGAGCGCAGCGTCGAAAACCGTCCGAAGCATCACGGCCGACGCGTAGGGGAACTCTTCGATGTTCAACCGTTCGCAATCGTGAACTAGGCCCGCGAGCTTGGGCAGTGACGACGCGAAGTTTGCGTCAGGAGGAAGCAACGTGCTGATCGATTGAAGCTGCTTCTTCGATGCTGACCCCGCGACCACTTCGCGAGCGGTCGGAGCGCGTTTTTTATCGGTCTTCGTTTCAGGCTTATTAGCTGCCTTCGCGGCAGTGCGTTTTGACTTCGTTAGTGGTGTCGTCTTGCGATACTGGGCAACCATCGAGCGCATGATCTCGACCGCATCCTCGTATACAGGATGGTTCTCGACGATATCTGATTTCTTGGTGTTCCACGGTAACAAAGAAGGATCACGTGCCCTGAAATGGACCCATCCCACGAAACCATTATATTCGTTGTGCCAGTTTGTGGTCCAGCCTGTCTTATGAGTTTTTTCTTCAAGCAAAATTACGCGATCATTGCAGACTACGTACCAACCAAACTCGCCAGCGATCATACGATGCACGCGGTTATTTTCGGGATCCGCGACTACCCCTCCATCCTTATCGGCGAACCGATATTTTTCGTGGACACCCGCTACAATCTCGACATCTACGCCGTGAATGGTTTCGTGAAAGGATTGCAGCATAAGATTGGGATTGTCGACTGGTTGAGGAGCAAACGGCATGACCTTCGTGCCATTCAAGACGATCACAAGCCCCTTTCGGATGAACAGTCCATAGCGTCGAGAAAAGTTCTTCGCGATTGTAATCTGCCAGCCCGGGAGGACCAACTCGCGCTTGGTGTCAGCCCCGATCGATCCGATGGCGATCGACGTGTAGTGCGTCCCGCTGCTATCACGCTTGACCGCGGGCAAGCGTAGAGCTTCAGATCGATCGAGTTCCTCACGTGTGAACGTTAGTCGCAGGTTTGACTTACCATTGTCGGTCTCTACCGTGCACTGGTCACCCAGCTTCAGAAGGGCGCGTTTCAGACCGACGCCGAAATGTCCGATCCCGTATGGGTGCTGGGAGCGCTCGCCCGCTCGAAACGCCGACTTAGTAAACATTGGTTCAGAGATACCCGAGCAATTATCGATGACCGTAATCCGATCAGGCAAAAGCGTGACCTCAACCTTGAAGCCCGAATAGTTTGCTGGGAGATTGTCCCGCCCAGGCTCGCCGCTCATCATCGCGCGCGCTGCGTCGATCGAATTATCGACCAGATCGAAAATGCATTCCGCCGTTTGAACGTCGGCTGTCAGATAGTCGAATAGGTATTCTGGAGCAGGATTGAACTCGACCTCAAGGTTGGTCGCCATGATATTCTCTTCCCGGTTCAAGCCGTCGTGAGGCAATTCTGGTCATGCTGCAAACCGCAGCGCGGATTTTTTATGCAACACCGACAATATAGCCTCACTGACGACTGGGGAAACACTGTTGCCGATCATTCGGAAGCTATGCCACTTGGTCGGGTGAAATACAAACCAGTCGGGGAACCCCTGCAGTCTCGCCGCTTCCCGGACCGTAATGACGCGAGGCTGCGTGGGGTGGATCGGTCGCATTGCCTGGAAGCTGCCCTTCTCCGCCCCTGTCCCTGCCCGCAGGGTTGGGCATTGTCCCGACCAAGCGAGCTTTGGGTATCGGCTTATTGGCTCGACAGAACCTTGCGGAGTTTCGATGAAGCGGTCCTGCACCTTCGTCGAATGTACCGTGGCAAAAAGTCCCGATACTCGCCCGTTGACCAGCTGCGTTAGAGCGTCGTGCGCACCTATCGATCGATCCGGCAGGCGGCGGCATCGTTCCGCGTACGCCGACAAGATACTGGTACGTCGTGGATAGCTAGCCCAACCCAAATCGAGCGTGAGTTTTGTGTCAGGGATTGGAGCGGGCAGATCGCCGATTGCTTCCCTAACCGTAATTTTTGCCTCGGTCAGGAGTGTTTCGATATCCGCGAGTTCAATCGCGTCTACATCACGGCTGTCGTATCCAATAACGATCACGCGCCGGCGGTTTGTCGGAGCGCCAAGATCGGCGGCGTTAACTACCAGCGGTCCTACGATTCGGTACCAATCTGGCAGTTCGCCAAGGGCGTCGAGCAGAAATTCGACCTTAGTTTTGTCCATTAGTCCCTCGACATTTTCCATCACGAACATCCGCGGCTGGAGCAGCTGAACGTGCCGGAAGTAGTGGCCGATCAGCGTATTCCTCGGATCGTCGGCGCGATGCTTGCCCATGCGACTGAAGCCTTGGCAGGGTGGCCCTCCGATCAGAAGGTCGAGGCGCGAATGTCCACGCCCGATCAGGAAATCCCAGCCCGGTCCGTCAAGCAACGAAACGTCGGCTTGAAAGGCTTGGGTATTAGGGAAGTTGGCTCGATACGCGGATTGGAGATCGCGGTCGATATCAACCGCAGCAATCACCTCAAAGCCTGCCAGCTCGGCGCCAAGTCCGAACCCACCACAACCTGAAAATAGGTCGACGCATGTGGGTTGCGATCTGGACATGGTTCCCCCGCTTCGTTGCTTGGGGACAGCCACGTAATGACTTTTTCTAAAGGAAGCGATCGGAGATTGAGCCGATCCGCTATCTTTGCACAAATAAGACAGATAAGAATCACCGGCCGCGTCTTCGCGCACAAATCGTGCGCGCAGCCGAGGCGTCTAGCATTGGATACCAAGTGATATCCGCGGTAGCTATCGGTCCCTGACGTCCGCAGGTACGCGCCTTTATCTGGCCGGCGCATAAAGTGACGCCATGCCGGCTTCGGCCGTCTGCTCCACACTGATCCTCGGACCTCCCGCGCATTGGGGAGCGCCGCGATCGTGCGGCTCTCCCGCCTTGCGCAGGAGGAAGATATGAATGCCCAAGTTCCTTCATACACCAGGTTCGACGTATATCGGGCCGTCACCGACAGTATCATCGCTGCCATCAAAGCAGGGGCCGGTGAATTCATCATGCCCTGGCACGGCGACGGCGTTGCCATTGCCAAACCACAAAACGCTCTGACCCAGATGGAATATCACGGCGTCAATGTTCTCGCGCTGTGGGCACAGGCATATGTGTGCGGATACCGGAGCGGATACTGGGCTTCCTATAAGCAATGGCAGAATGCCGGTGCGCAGGTGCTCAAGGGCGCAGAGGGCTCAACGATCGTCTTCTTCAAGAGGGTCGAAGGTGAGCCAGAGGAGGGCGAACAGGCCTCGGTACGGCTCGTTGCCCGCGCCTCGCGGGTCTTCAACGCCGATCAGGTCGAAGGCTGGCAGCAGCCGGCGGCTTCCAGATTTCCCGGAGATGCCCAGACCATGGAGTCAGTCGAGACGTTCATCGCCGCGACCAGGGCCAAGGTTCACCGCGCAGGCAGCATCGCCTGCTACCGCATCCCCGAAGACCATATAGAAATGCCTGACCTTGCCCGCTTCACCGGTTCGCCGACAATCTCCGCGACGGAGGCGTACAGCGCCACGTTACTGCATGAGCTGGTTCATTGGGCAGGTGCAAGGCATCGGCTCGGTCGCTTTGGCGATGGCGTTCCGAAAGACGACCTCGCTGCAGAAGAGCTGGTAGCGGAGATCGGCGCCGCATTCTTATGCGCCGATCTCGGGGTTAGCAATCAGCCCCGCCTCGACCATGCCGCCTATGTCGCGCACTGGCTGCAGCTCCTCAAGAACGACACCCGAGCGATCTTCACCGCTTCGCGGCTTGCCAACCAGGCAGCCAACTATTTGCATGAGCTGGTCTCGGCGAACGAGTGGTGAATTTCCTTCAGCCTCCCCGACCGGGAGGCTGCTTTTTGAATTGCCCGGCCGGGCAACACCCCATCCAATATGCGTCCCACCGATAATGTGACGCCGTGTCCACCGCGAACACTCGGGCAAACTCATAACAGATCCTCGCGGCTAGCCAGGAGCGTCACGCGCTTGGCGCTCCTGGCTGGTCGAGAGGAAATCCACGTTCTTTGAGCGCTCGGACAACTCGTCCCCGCCAGCCCCGGTCACCACCCGACTTCGGGTGGGTCAGGGTTCGCAACCCCGCCTTTGCTGCGGCAACGAGGAACACCATCATGAAACTGGAACATATCGACTTGGAGCGGCTATGCGTGTCACCGCTCAATATGCGGGCTAAGAAAGCGCTCGATCTCGCCAACATCCTACCGTCGGTCCGGAAGCACGGTGTTCTTGTGCCATTGCTCGTTCGGCCCGGCACCGAAATCGACCGCTATGAGATCGTTGCCGGCAGGCGCCGTTTCGAAGCGGCGTCCGCGGTCGCGAAAGACGATGGGCAAACGGTAGCATTGCCCTGCGCGATCATGGAAGCAGGCGACGACGCTGCCGCGCTGGAAGCCTCGCTTATCGAGAACTTCGCGCGGCTCGACCCGGACGAAGTGACGCAATGGGAAACGTTCGCGCGCCTGATCCGGGAGGGACGGAACGTCGAAGATATCGCCGCGACGTTCGGCATTACGGAGCGCCTGGTCCGACGCATTCTCGCGCTCGGCAACCTGCTGCCCCGCATTCGTACCCTCTACCGGCAGGACACTATCGATGCCGCCACGATGCGGCATCTCACCATGGCGACGAAGGCGCAGCAGAAGGAGTGGCTGGCACTGTATGACAGCCCTGACAGCTATGCGCCGACAGGCCCTCGTCTGAAGGAATGGCTGTTTGGCGGAGAACTCATCGCCACCAAGGCCGCCCTGTTCGATCTGGCCGCATATAAAGGGCCGATCGTCAGCGACCTGTTCGGCGAGGACAGCTACTTCGCCGATCCGCACGCCTTCTGGCCCCTGCAACACGAAGCCATCGAGGCCAAGCACCACGCCTATGTGGAGGATGGCTGGGCCGGCGTCGAGCTGATCGAGCCGGGCCGGTATTTCGAGAGCTGGGAGTATGAGAAGTGCGCGAAGGACCGAGGTGGCCGGATCTATATGGTCCTCTCAAATCGCGGTGAGGTCGAGATCCACGAAGGGTTCTTGCCCCGTCGCGAGGCGTGGCGTCAGGAGCGCAGGGAAAATGGGACCAAGGCCGATAGGCCCGAAGTCACAACCGCGCTGCGAAACTATCTCGACCTTCATCGCCATGCTGCGGTGCGGGCAAGGCTTGTCAGCCAACCCGGCATCGCCCTCCGACTGATGATCGCGCATGCGATCACGACCTCCGGCCTGTGGTTGGTCAGGGTCGAGCCGCAGCGGGCCGAGAAGCCTGCCATCGCCAAAAGCATCGCGGCTTCTCCGGGCGAGGCGCTGTTCGACGAAAAGCGCCGAGAAGCGACTGCTTTGCTCGGTCTCGATATCGAAGCGCCGAACCTGGTGAGTGCCGGCCGCCGCGCTGGCACTATGGAGCTGTACCAGCAACTCGCTGGCCTCCCCGACGATGCAGTGTTGGCCATCGCGGCCGTGGTGATGGGTGAAACGCTCGAGGTGGGCAGTTCCGTCATCGACGAGCTCGGCGACACCCTCTCGGTCGATATGGGCGGCCTGTGGCAGGCGGACGAGGTCTTTTTCGATCTCATCCGCAACAAACAGGTGCTCAGCGCCCTCGTCGCCGAGATCGCTGGCACTGAGACCGCCACCGCCAATTCCGGCGAGACTGGCAAAATCCTCAAAGGCATCATTCGTGACTGCCTTGCCGGCGAGAACGGTCGGACAAAGGTCGAGCATTGGGTGCCTAGGTGGCTCCTCTTTCCAGCCACGAGCTACCGGACACTGTCCGAAAGCGATGCGGATAGAGGCGAAGAAGAGGTCGAGATCGGAAACGAAAGCGACTGAGACAACTCCGCAGGTGGCATCATGTCACCTGCATTTTTTATCCAGGCGCGCGCCCGCATAATGTGGCGCCGTGCTTCGTCCCCACCTGCGAGCCATTCTGAAGCCATGGAGATCTCATATTTCGGCGAAACCAACCATCGACAGAAATTCGTCCGGTTCGGCATAAAGCAGGCTGACCGGCTGTCCCATATTTACGTGCTTGGGAAGACCGGTGTCGGCAAAAGCACCATGATCGAAACTCTCGCACGCCAGGATTTAGAGGGTGCCCGCGGGTTCTGCGTCATCGACCCGCATGGTGATTTGGCTGAGCGGATGCGAGATGCTGCAGCGAGGGCGGGGAGGCCATTCGTCTATCTAGACGCTGCCGCGGCGAACCAGCCGTACGGGTACAATCCCCTTCGCCGCGTGCGCGACGAGAAGATACCGTTGGCCGTCTCGGGATTGCTCGACGCGATGAAGAAGCTTTGGTTTGACGCCTGGGGTGTTCGCATGGAGCATGTGCTGCGGAACAGCCTCTACGCCCTGATCGAACGCGATGGCTCGGTGCTTCCCGATATCCTGCGGTTGTTTGCCGATAAGCGGTACCGTCATGAGGTGGTGCGGGGCATTCGCAACGATGTGGTGCGAAGGTTTTGGCTGGACGAGTTCGAGAAACATTCTGACCGACAGCGGGCCGAGGTCGTAGCCCCGATCCAGAATAAGCTTGGGGGCTTGCTAACGGACCCGCGCCTATATCGTGCGCTCGTTGCGCCGGAGATACGGGTCAGCTTTCGCAGCATTATGGACGCGGGCGGGATTTTGATCGTGAATCTCGCCAAGGGACGTCTCGGGGAGGACAGCGCGAACATCCTAGGCAGTATGATGGTCGCCACCATCGGGCTGGCGGCGCTCAGCCGTGCGGAGGCCCCGATCGCGGAGCGTCGTCCTTTTTTCCTTTACGTGGACGAGTTCCAGACCTTCACCACGCTCTCCTTCGCCGACATGATGCCGGAAATGCGGAAGGTATCGCTAGGGCTGATATTGGCCCACCAGTATCTGCATCAGCTTGACGACGACGTGCGACACTCGGTTCTCGGGAATGCCGGGACGCTCATATCGTTTCGGCTCGGGCCGGAGGATGCTAGTGTCATATCTCGCGGGTTCGCGCCTACATTCAACGTGCTGGACCTGCTCAATCTTCCGAATCATTCCTTCTATGCGAAACTGATGATCGACGGGGCACCGAGCAGGCCATTTAGCGGCCGCACGGTTTGTGATCGTCAAGCTGCAATCTAGCGCGGAATGGTCGCCGCTACCGCATCAGAAAGTTGCAAATTCGCTACTCAGCGATCTGCCGGCAGCCCTGGCAATGATGCCTAGAAATGTATGGAAAGATTAGGTCCGAAGTGGATCGATTGACTTGCGCATTTCCAACTTCCCACATACTCAGATCCACGGATTAAAACTCGGGGGTAACGTTCAGTTGGCGCATCCACGTTGAGCCCACTGCGTTTGCGGCAGTGGTTCCGTACCGCCTCGGCGCCTTTTGCGTTTGTTAGCGCCGTCGCGGCGACTGCCTATTCGTCTGCTTTAATCCTACGCTTCAGCCCCGCGCCGTGGCTTCGGCCAGCGATCGTTTTGGTTGTTGCAGTGGCCGTGTTCCTGACAGCGTTCGTCGCAAGCATGTGGTCCTTGCTTCGCTTTCGAAGAAGGATGATTCCTCAGATATTCGACCTCCAGCGAGAGAGGGATCAAGCGCGTGAGGAAATCAGCAATCTGTCGCGGGCATTCGGCGATCGAGAGGCGCGATATTTTCGAATCCATGAGGAATTGGAGACAATTTTGGGCTTAGACTACGGGTATTGCACGTTCTTGAAAAAACAAGGTCCAACGTCCACCGAGGCAGAGTTAAGACGCGAGTTCGAAAAGTACACTTCAGAGTTATTGCAACATATCGCATCCCTTTTTGAGCATTATACGGGATCAAAATGCGCCGCCTGCGTAAAAATATTTAGCACATCTTCACGTGAGCGGCGTGAGGTCAACTATGGAAGGGCGAGGCCGCCGCGAGACCCGATATCGGTTTTTACGTTGGCTCGCGATCCATCTTCTCATTACGAGCGCCACCAAGCTTATCATGGCCTCAAGGAAATTTACCCTTATTCGGATAACACTGCCTTCTTCGAAATAAAACACGTCCGCGAAATAAACGGCTGCTATATAGGAAATAATCTTCGTGATGACCCGCGCTATCGCAATAGCAACGTAAAGTGGAGAGATTTATATAATGCAGTTGCTGTTGCGGCACTTAAGAATCCTGTTAGTCAGCCTGTAAGTCAATCTATAGGATTTCTTTGCATCGACAATAAGTATGGCGGATTCGATGAAGGATCTTGCAAGAAGCTTCTGGAATGCTGCGCAAGTATAGTGTATTATTCATCGAGATTAACACTTGATCTTCTCTTAAACTAGAAAGGAGTACCCATGCGCCTCAGAGAATTTTTACCGTCATCAACAGATGACGGCGACTGTATTGTCGGAAATGATGATCAACTTGGTTATCGGGCGGTCAATGTTTGGCCTGAGGCGACACCGGAAAATGCCCAGATTGTGGCGATAAATCCGGAACTGCAGGAGCGCGCAGAGGAGATCTTATGGTCTCTCCGACAGGATCGGCCCGCACGGGCTGCGTGATTAGTTGCGCAACACAAGCCGTTTTTCGTTCAGGACTCGACACTCGTGTCGAGTCCTTGTTTTTTAGCGACGCGTCGGATGAGTGCGCCTCAAGGGCTGATCGAGCGAGTTCTGCCGCTCGCTCGACTGAACTTCACAATGTCGTTACCTTATGGTGGAATTGGTCTGCGTTTTCGATGCTTATCGGATCGTAGCCCTTTCCATAGCGACGAGGTTTGATAAAGAGGCCGCGCGCCCCAGTGGCGAGAGACTTCGGTATCGGAGACAAAAGAGAGACAGAAATTTGCTTCAAGTTCTCTAAGTGCTTGAAATACGGGTGTAGCTCAATGGCAGAGCAGAAGCTTTCCAAGATGGTCGACGGAAACTTCTATCTTCGCTTCAAGATCGACGCTGGCAAAATCCCCAACGCTCCGGCGATCACAGCGACGCGGAGCACGAACGCGCGACGAGATCGCGGCGGCTGTTGCGCGGCATTTCGATGCCGCTCCGACCTCGCTTGCCTGGGTCAAGACGTGTGTGGAAGGGAGAGGGGCTTGCAATGGCCCTCTTTCCGCAGCAGCGCTCGTGCGCGCACATCATCAATTGGGCTCGTCCACCTTGTGCGGCGGGTTCGGCCTGCAGGTTGATATCGGTCTCGATTCGCCGGGTTTCAATCTCCCATTGTAGGGTTGATCGTCGGGGAGCCAGAAAAGAGCCAGATTGTGGGGCGTGTGGCTAGAAATACGCTCTAAGTCATTGAAAATTAAGTGGAGCGGGTGAAGGGAATCGAACCCTCGTCGTAAGCTTGGGAAGCTTCTGCTCTGCCATTGAGCTACACCCGCATTTCAAACACTTAGCCGAGGCGAAACAAACTTCTGTCGCTCTCTTGTCCCGGCGTTGTGCCTGTCGCCAACCCGGCGCCCGGGGGCCTCTTTATCAAATCTGTTCGCGATGGGAAGTCCTGTGGTCTGGCGAGGCCCACGCCCGTTGGCCGAACTCGTCGGAACTAGCGCCGCGACTCTCAGCGGCCAGGCGAGACCGCGACGGCTGCGCGGGTTAGAGTATCCGTGCTGAAAAGTGGGCACCGGTTTTCAGCGAAAAACGATGCGACAACATATATCTAGAGCAGCGCGATCGATTCCGATTTCGGGCGCGATGCTCAAGGATGCGGTAGCGGCGATCATGTCAGATCGCTTCCTTCATATCCACTCTCGCCCGCATGGCTTCACCGCCCGCGTGATCGATGATGACCAGGTCTCCACCCGTTGCGTCCGGGGTCAATCCCAAGACAAAGGAGTCGCCTGCGAAGATAGGTCGCTGCGCCCGGAAGGTGAAGCTGTCGATCCATGCTTCCGGATGATGCCGCAGGAAGAGGTCCATCAGGAGCGTGGCGAGATAGGGGCCATGAACCACGAGGCCAGGATACCCCTCCACCTCAACGGTATAGGGCAAATCATAATGAATGCGGTGGGCGTTGAAGGTCAATGCGGAGAAGCGGAACAATTGCACCGGATCGACCGCGACGCTCCGGGTGATCGGAGGTGCGACTGCCTGCCTGCCCGGCGGCGGTGGGGCACCGTTCTTGCCCGGCTCACGATACACGATGTCCTGCTCGTCCACGATGCACGCCAGCCCGTCGACGCTCAGCTGATGTCGCAGAGTCACGAACAGCATTCGCCCGGTTCGACCGGTCTTTTCGGCTTCTGACAGCACCGTGGTTTCTCGTACCACGGTACTCCCCAGCGGAAGAGGGGCGAGGAAGCGAGTGCGACTGCCCGCCCACATCCGTCGTGGAAGCCCGCCATCGTCCCTGGCCGGATGGCCGTCGCGACCGAGGCGCGACTGGCGGGCGACGGGTGGGAATAACAGGAAATGGCCAAGGGGCGGTAACTCGCCGGCGCGCCACGGTGGATGCTTATGGTCGAGAAGCGCGGCAAGCAGATCGGCATGACGTGCTGCGGCGATATCGGTATTGCGCTCGATTGCGGCTGTCATTTGAATTCCGCCCGGACTTCGGCGTCGTTCGCGCCCAGGGCCGGTACCGGCCGGGATCTCGGTTCTTCGCCATCCCATCTGATCGGCGGGGCGGGGACTGATACCGGGCCAGAGGGCGTGTCGACCGTGACGCGGCGCAATTGGCTGTGGCGCGACAGTCCATCGACACCGTTGAGCCTTGCCCAGGCCGTTCCCGCCTTCTCAAGACGGCCAATGAGCGCATCGGGCATGTCGGCGGCGAAACGCTGCCCGACCAGTCCGTCCAACGCGGCCCGGTTCGCGCAGCGAAGGGCGTTGGAGGCGAAACGGGGATCGCCGGCCAGCCCGGAATCGCCCAAAACCTGCGCGCAGAAGTTATGCCATTCGCGCTCGTTCTGGATGGAGATGACGAGCTGCGAGCCGTCCGCGGTCGCAAAGGCACCATAAGGTGCGATGGAAGGATGCTTGAGGCCAGCACGCGCGGGCGCCTTGCCCGCATAATCATGATGCAGCAGCGGCACCGTCATCCAGTCGGCCAGGCCGTCGAACAGCGACACGGAGATGCCACGCCCCTTGCCGGTCCGGCCCCGCTCCAGCAGCGCTTCCAGTATCGCCGCATGGGCATTCATGCCGCAGGCGATGTCGGCGACCGATACGCCGACCCGCGCCGCGCCCTCTGCCGTGCCAGTGATGCTGGCAAGACCCGTCTCGCACTGGATCAGGAAGTCATAGGCCTTCATGCCTGCAGCCGGCCCGGTTTCGCCATAGCCGGTGATGTCGCAGGTCACGAGGCGGGGATGCTTCGCCCGCAAATCTGCGGATCCGAAGCCCGCACGCGCCGCAGCACCGGGAGCAAGATTCTGAACGAAAACGTCAGCCTGTGCGATCATTCGCGCGATCATGGCTGCGTCCGCGTCGCCCTTCAGATTGATTCGCACCGATTCCTTGCCGCGATTCAGCCAGACGAAATAAGCGCTCTCGCCATGGATCGCATGATCGTAATCGCGCGCGAAATCGCCTTCCGGACGTTCCAGCTTGATGACGCGGGCACCCGCCTCGGCGAGCCGCGCGGTGCAGAGCGGGGCGGCGACTGCCTGTTCGAGAGAAACGACCAGCAGGCCGTCAAGTGCTGCCGCCATCAGAAGCTCTTCGGCAGGTCCAGCACATGTGTTGCCACGTGGCTGAGGATGAGATTGGTTGAGATCGGCGCGACTTGATATAGTCGCGTCTCGCGAAACTTCCGCTCGATGTCGTATTCCTCGGCAAAGCCGAAGCCGCCATGGGTCTGGACGCACATATCGGCCGCATACCAGGACGCTTCGGAGGCCAGCATCTTCGCCATGTTCGCTTCCGTGCCGGGCTGAACCCCCGCATCGAACAGTGCCGCTGCCTTGTCGACGATGGCCGAAGCCGCGGTCATCTGGACATAGGCCCGCGCAATGGGGAACTGAACGCCCTGATTCTGCCCGATGGGGCGTCCGAATACCGACCGGTCCCTTGCATAGGCGCTGGCGCGATCGATGAAGAACCTCGCGTCGCCGATGCATTCGGCTGCGATGAGGATGCGCTCGGCATTCATGCCCGACAAGATGTAGCGGAAACCCTTGCCCTCCTCGCCGATCAGATTTTCGACAGGGACGCGCAAATCATCGAAGAAGAGCTCTGTCGTGGCATGGTTGAGCATCGTTCGGATGGGCCGGATGGTGAGCCCGTTGCCTATCGCATCCCGCATATCGACGAGAAGGACGCTGATGCCGTCCGTCGGCTTGGAGCATTCCTCACGCGGGACGGTTCGGACCAGCAGCACCATCAGGTCCGAATGCTCAGCGCGGCTGATCCAGATCTTCTGGCCGTTCACCACATAATGGTCACCGTCCCGCCTGGCGAAGGTCCGAATACGGGTCGTATCCGTACCGCTTGTCGGCTCCGTCACGCCGAACGCCTGCAGGCGCAATTCCCCCGATGCGATCTTCGGCAGATATTCCGCTTTCTGCGCGTCGGATCCGTGTCGCAGCACGGTGCCCATCGTATACATCTGGGCGTGCGCCGCGCCTCCGTTGCAGCCGGACCGGTGGACTTCCTCGAGCACGGCTGTCGCGGCGGAGAGGCCGAGACCCGAGCCGCCATATTCCTCCGGAATCAAAACGGACAGCCAACCCTCCTGGGCAAGTGTGCTCACAAATTCGGTGGGATAGCGTCGGTCCGCGTCCAGTGCCTGCCAATAGCTGCCGGGGAACTGAGCGCAAAGGCGCCGCACGCCCTCGCGAATCTCAGGAAAGGTCTCTTCGGCTGTGGAGGAGATCATCATGATCCTGTCTGGATGGCTAGCCGTCAAACTATGCGGAATGCGCTACAACGTAAATTGCAACGTGGGGGCAGAGACATGTCGCTGCCGCATGGCTACATGCGATCATCAAGCCATTGAAGCGAAGATGGCAGAGACGCGGCGTGACGTCCCGGTCGACCTCGGCGCGAGCTGCTCATGAAGCACCGCTTCCACCGCGCGGATCGCCTTGCTGGCGTCTTGATCTCGATACAGTAATAACATATATTTCTGTAATGACAGAAATAGAAATCGAGTCGTCCGGTCTTCCACCCGCCATCGAGCAGTTCGTGCTGCGCTGGGGCGATATGGGCGGGCAATGGGGCGTCAACCGTTCGGTCGCGCAGATCCACGCCTTGCTCTACGTGTCGGAGCGTCCGCTGACCGCCGAGGACATCGCCGATGCGCTCGGCATGGCGCGCTCCAACGTGTCCAACAGCATGCGCGAACTGCTTGCCTGGAAGCTGATTCGCCGCGTCCCGGTGCTCGGTGATCGGCGCGATCATTATGAGGCCGAGACCGACCTGTGGCAGATGGTCAGCCGCATCGCGCAGGGGCGCAAGGAGCGCGAGATCGACCCCGCCGTGGTGGCGCTGCGCCACGTGCTCGACGCGGCGGAGGGCGATCCCCGTGTTGGCAAGGCGGCGCGCGCGCGGTTGCACGAACTGCAGGATTTCGTCGCGACGATCGACGGCTGGTACGCCCAGATGCTCACCGTGCCGCCCGCCAAGATCATGGCGCTGATCAAGCTCGGCTCAAAGGTGGTCAATCTGCTCAGCTTCGGGCGAAGCAAGGCCAGCTAGCGGCAAGGGGAATGGCGATGACGATCACGGTCCGGCGATTCGCAACCCTCCGCGAAGGCATCGCGCCGGCCGGGGAGCTCGCCTTGCTCGATCATCGCTTCCGCGCGCTGCTCGGTGCGGAGGGCTGGGCGCGGTTGCCGGTGGCGGTACGCGCGCGGTTTGCCAAGCGTCTCGGCGGTGAGGCGGTCACCTTCGCCGGTACGATTACCGCCTGCCGGATGAGCCGTGCTGGTTGGCTGCTCGCCCAGGCGTGCCGGCTGATCGGCGCGCCCCTGCCGCTCGGTCGCGATCTTGGCGCGCCGGCGGCGGTCGCGGTGACGGCGGATGCGGCGACCGGCGGCCAGCACTGGACGCGGGTCTATGGTCGCACGCGCGGTTTCCCCCAGGTAATCCGCAGCACCAAGCGCTTCGCCGGTGCCACCGGGCTGGAGGAATATCTCGGCTTCGGCTTCGGCATCGCGTTGACCGCTCGCGCCGACGACCAGGCGTTGCACTTCGACGGCGACCATTATTTCCTCGCGCTCGGCGGCGTAAGGCTGCGCCTGCCGCGCTGGCTCGCGCCGGGTGCGCTGACCATCAGCCATGTCGATCGGGGCGGTGGGCAGTTCGACTTCGTGCTGATGCTCCGCCACCCGCTGTTCGGCGAACTGATCGAACAGCGTTGCCGCTTCTGCGATCAGACCACCCTCGCCAATGAGGGGAGGGGGGTATGACCACCCTGCTATGGGTCGCCCTTGCCGCCCAGACGCTGATGGGCGCGTTCGACACGATCTGGCATCATGAGGGCGTCGAGCGGCTCGCCTGGCGCCCCTCCCAGGCCCGTGAGCTGCGGCTGCACGGCGTGCGCAACATGATCTACGCCCTGCTGTTCGGACTGATCGGCTGGAGCGAGCCGCACGGCGTCGCGGCCTGGATGCTGATCGCGCTGCTGTTCGTCGAACGGTTCATCACGCTGTGGGACTTCGTCGAGGAGGATCGCACCCGCCATTTGCCGGCCAGCGAGCGCGTCACCCACACATTGCTGACACTTAATTATGGCGTGATCCTGGCGATGCTGGTGCCGCTGCTGCTCGGTTGGGCGGCGCTGCGCGGTGCGGTCATCCCGGCATATCGCGGCGCGTGGAGCTGGCTCGCCGCGCTTGCCGCCGCCGGTGTCGCGATCTCCGGCCTGCGCGATCTCGTCGCGGCACGGCGGGCGCATCGGCTGGTCGCGGCCGACGCCGCGCCGCTGGCGGCGGCGCTGTTCGGCCGCTGGTCGGTACTCGTCACCGGCGGCACCGGGTTCATCGGTCGCCGCCTGATCGCCGCGCTGGTCGCCGCCGGGCATGAGGTCACAGTGCTGACCCGCGACCGCGATCGCGCCGCCGCTCTGCCCGCGCCGATCCGCATCGTCACGTCGCTCGACCAGATCGCGCAGGAAACGCGCATCAATGCGATCGTCAACCTTGCCGGCGAACCGATCTCCAGCGGGCCATGGACGCTCGCCCGCCGGCTGCGCATCACGCGTTCCCGCCTCGCCATGACGCGCGACGTCATCGCCTTCGCCGCCCGGCTCGATCACAAGCCCGACGTGCTGATCAATGGCTCGGCGATCGGCTGGTACGGCCTGCGGGGCGATGAACCGCTCGACGAAGGCAGCGATGGTCGCGACTGCTTCAGCCGCCGGCTCTGCGCGGCGTGGGAAAACGCCGCTTCTGCCGCGACCGACCATGGCACCCGCACCGTGTTGCTGCGCATCGGGCTGGTGCTGGACGGCGAGGGCGGCATGCTGGCGCGGATGCTGACGCCATTCGAGTTCGGCCTGGGCGGGCGCTTTGGCGGCGGACGACAATATATGAGCTGGATCCACCGCGACGATCTGGTGCGCCTGATCGTCCATGCCATCGGCCGACCCGACATCTCCGGCCCGCTCAACGCCACCGCGCCGGCGCCGGTGACCAATGCCGCCTTCGCCGCCGCGCTCGGCCGCGCGCTGCAGCGCCCGGCGGTCCTTCCGGTGCCGGCCTGGCCGCTGCGCCGCGCGCTTGGCGCCTTTGCCGATGAACTGCTGCTCGGCGGCCAGCGCGTCGTGCCGCAAGCGGCGCTCGCCAGCGGCTTCGCCTTCGCTTATCCCGACATCGACATCGCGCTCGGTGCGATCGTCGGCAACCAGCGCGCGACCCGGGAGGCGGCACGGCACATGACCGCGACATTGGCGACCGGCGCGGCATGATCCCGCCCTTCGATCTGGTCGGCCGCAAGGCCAAGGCGCGCCTGGTCGGCGAAATCCGCTCGTTGTTCAACGACGAGGCGAAGGGCGAGAAGCCGGTCGTGCGCAGCGACAATGGCCTGTTCAGCCCAGCCTCGGTGGCGTGGCGCGTCAATGGCGACGTTACCTCGATGATGGTCGGCGGCGTCACGGCGTTGCTGCTCCAGATGCTTCACCCTGCCGTGCTCGCCGGGGTATGGGATCACAGCAACTTCCGCACCGACATGCTCGGCCGGCTGCGCCGCACCGCGCGCTTCATCGCGGTGACCGGTTATGCCGGCCGCGAAGAGGCGCTCGCCGCCATCGCCCAGGTGCGCGCCGTCCATGACCGGATCGGCGGCACGCTGCCCGACGGCACGCCTTACCGCGCCAATGATCCCGATCTGCTCGCCTGGGTCCATGTCAGCGAGGCGGTGAGCTTCCTCGACGCCTGGATCCGCTACGGCGAGCCCGACATGCTGCCAAGCGAGCAGGACCGCTATTTTGCGGAGATGGCGATGATCGGCGAAATGCTCGGCGCCGACACCGTGCCGCGCAGCCGCGCCGAGGCGGACGCGCTGATCGAGGCGATGCGTCCCGCCCTCTCGGTCACCGACCGCACCCGCGAGGTGGCGCATCTCGTGCTCAACCAGCCGGCGCGCAGCCCGGCGTCGGCGCCGATCCAGGCGATGGTGTTCCAGGCCGCGGTCGACCTGCTGCCGCGCTGGGCGCGCGCGATGCACGGGGTGCACGGCCCGGTGCTGACCCGTCCGCTGGTCCGCGCCGGCACATACAGTGTCGCAAAGACGCTGCGCTGGGCGTTCAGCTGACCGGGACCAAAGCGCGCTTCGTGCGTTGGCGGCCGTGATGACCCGCTTGTTCCATGTCAGCGACGTGCATTTCGGTGCCGAAGACCCGGCCGCCATCGCGTGGTTCGACGCGCTGGTGAAGGCCGAGCGGCCCGACGCCGTGGTGATGACCGGCGACCTGACCATGCGCGCCCGCTCGAAGCAATTCTCCGCCGCCGCGACCTGGCTGCAGGGACTCGGCGTGCCGGTCACGGTCGAGGTCGGCAATCACGATCTGCCCTATTTCAACCCGTGGAAACGCTTCGTCACGCCCTATCGCCGCTACCAGGTGGTGGAGCGCCTCGTCGAACGCCCGCTCAAGCTCGACGGCATCGCCATCGTGCCGTTGAAGACGACGGCGCGCGTTCACTGGCGGCTCGACTGGACGAAGGGCCATGTCGCGAAGAGCGCGCTCGCCGCGGCGCTCGCCCGCATCGCCTTGCTCCCGCCGGGCACGACGATCCTCGTCGCCTGCCACCATCCGCTGGTCGGCTCGGGCACGCGCGGCGGCGACCATGCCCTCGCGGCGCTGGCCCGGGCGGGGGCGGTGGCGGTGCTCAGCGGGCATGTCCACGATCCGTTCGACCTTCATCGCAGCGTCGCCGGCCATGCGATCCGTTTGATCGGCGCCGGCACCCTGTCGGAACGGCTGCGCGGCAGCCGGCCGTCGTTCAACGAGATCGTGGTCGAAAACGGCGCGCTGTCGGTCAGCGCGCGGATGATGGCGTAGCGCTCTACCGCAACCAGCGCAGCATGTGCGGATAGGGCGTCTCGCCCCGCTCGGCGGCACGGAGAGGCGATACCGTCATGCCGAAATAATCCAGCATCGGGTGGCCGAAATACCGCCCCGCGGCGAAGTTTTCGGCCAGACTCGCACCGTCGCCTCGATAGCCCTCGGCATGAAACAGCACCGTCGGTTCGAGCCCGATCTCGACCGCGGCCGCCCAGGACCAGGCGATCGCCGACATCTCCTCGGCCGGGCTGTCGCTTACCGCGTTGAGCGTGGGACGCAGCGCCGGGTCGGTCACGGCGATATGCCCGGCCTCGTGCAACAGGTCGCCCGGCCATGTCAGCCGCGCCGGATCGATCACCAGCGCGCCGCCGCGCACCGTCATGGCGGTCAGGAAGGTGTCGCCGACGATCGGCTCGATCACCACCGGAATGCCGATGCGTTCCAGAAAGGCGAGGATCGTGCGGGTGTCGGGGTCGTTAAAGGCCATGGGCTATCTAGACAAGGATCGCCGTCAGACCAACATCGGTTGGTCGACCCGTACCGAATGCCCCTCGATCGCGAGCAGGAACGCCTTGGCCTCCAGCCCGCCGGCAAAGCCGGTCAGCGCGCCGTTCGATCCGATCACGCGGTGGCACGGCGCGATGATCGAGATCGGGTTGCGGCCATTGGCCGCGCCGACCGCGCGGCTCGCCGATGGCCGACCGATCTGCCGTGCGATCTCGCCATAGCTGCGCGTCTCGCCGAACGGGATGGTCAGCAAGGACGCCCACACGCTCTTCTGGAACTCGGTACCCTGGAAATCGAGTGGTACGGTAAACCGCGTCAACGTGCCGGCGAAATAGCTGGTCAGTTCGCGCCTGGCGGCAATCAGGATCGCGTCGTCGCTGTCCTCGATCGTCGTGCCGAGCCGCACGCGATCAGGGTCGTCATTCTCCCACAAGATGGCGGTCAGGCCCTGGTCGCTCGCCACCAGGGTCAGTTCGCCGACCGGGGAAGGCATGGTCGTGAAGCGATGGGTCATCGGTCGTCTCCGTCTATCCGTCACGACTCATGGCGCGGTGCTGCGACGGGCGCTTCCTGCCCCTTGCGGTCAAAGACAAAACGAAAAAGGGCGGCCCGTCGCCGGACCGCCCCAATCGCGTGAAAGCGAAAAGCCTAGCGCTTCGAGAACTGGAAGCTGCGACGCGCCTTGGCGCGGCCATACTTCTTGCGCTCGACCGTACGGCTGTCGCGCGTCAGGAAGCCTGCCGCCTTGACCGGCGCGCGCAGGATCGGCTCGAAGCGGGTCAGCGCCTGGCTGATGCCATGCTTGACCGCGCCGGCCTGGCCCGAAAGCCCGCCGCCCTTGACGGTGCAGACCACGTCATACTGGCCGGTACGCTCGGCGACGCCGAACGGCTGGTTGATGACGAGACGCAGCGTCGGACGCGCAAAATACACTTCCTGGTCGCGACCGTTGATCGTGATCTTGCCCGAGCCCGGCTTCAGCCAGACGCGTGCGACCGCATCCTTGCGGCGGCCGGTGGCATAAGCGCGGCCGAACTTGTCGAGCTCCTGGGCGCGCAGCGGCTGCGGCTCGCGCACCGGAACGATCGGGGCGGGGGCTTCGCTGCCGGCGGCGGCAACTGCCGGCGCGGCCGCTGCCTGGTTGGCCAGATCGGCCAGGTCGGAAAGAGACTGACGGTTGTCGGACATTATGCGCCCACCTTGTTCTTGCGGTTCATGGCACCGATATCGAGGACTTCGGGGTTCTGCGCGGCGTGCGGATGCTCGCTGCCGGCGAAGATGCGCAGGTTGCGCATCTGCTGGCGACCCAGCGGGCCGCGTGGGATCATGCGCTCAACCGCCTTTTCGAGCACGCGCTCCGGGAAGCGGCCGTCGAGCACCTTGCCCGCGGTGATTTCCTTGATGCCGCCGGCATAGCCGGTGTGCTTGTAATAGATCTTGTCCTTGAGCTTGTTGCCCGTGAACTTGATCTTCTCGGCGTTGATCACGATGACATTGTCACCGCAATCGACGTGCGGGGTGAAGCTCGTCTTGTGCTTGCCGCGCAGCACATTGGCGATGATCGTCGCGGCGCGACCGACCACCAGGCCGTCGGCATCGACGATATGCCATTTCTTCTCCACCTCGAACGGCTTGACCGACTTGGTGGTCTTCATCAGCGCCTTCATGGGGCCAGACCTTTTTCTATCGAGACGCTCGCGCGCCTGCTTTCAAACGACACGCGCCGCCCCGGGCGGGGCGGCGCTGTTGGCCGGCCTAATGTCGTCGAGGGGCGAGAAAGTCAAGCAATTGGCGGGTTTCACGACGGGTATTGGGATACCGCCAGTTTAAACGGTCGCGTCTCGCACCCATGCGGCGGCCGTCGCATCGCACTCCACGGCCCAGCTTTCGATTACCGGCAGGCCGTAATCGTGCAGCTCGGCGATCCGCGCGCGCAAAGCCTCCGCGCGATCCGTCGCGGTCTTGCACAGCAGCGCGATCTCGGCGTCGTCGGCGATCGCACCCTGCCAGCGATAGATCGAGCGCACCGGTTCCAGCGTGACGCATGCCGCCAATTTTTCGTCGACCAGCGTGCGCGCGAGGTGTTCGGCCGCCGCCATGTCGGCCAATGTCGTGCGGACCAGCGCGATCCGGTTCACCGTCTCGCCCGCCCGGCGGCATGCATGCCCCGGGCGGTCGCCGCGACGAGCAGCGCGCCGGTCAGCTGATGAAGTGCCGCCAATGTGATGTTCACGTCGGTCATCACCGTGGCGATGCCGAGCAGGATCTGCGTGCCGAACGCGATATGGATCGCGCGCGAAGCGGCGCGGTCGCTGCGCTTCACCACCCGCGCCAGCACGACCAGCGCGCCGACCAGCACCCAGGCCCACCAGCGGTGGATGAAATGCACGATCGCCGGGTCCTCGGTCAGCGCCGCTAGGAAAGGCCGCGGCTGGGTTTCGCCGGGAAAGAAGCTGCCATTCATCAGCGGCCAGCTGTTGCTCACAAGGCCCGCGCGCAGCCCCGCCATCAGCGCGCCGTAGAATAGCTGGACGAACAGCACGACGCCGGCGATCGCGGCGAGCCGGGTCAGCCGCGCCGGCTTCGCGCTGCGGTCGCGGTCGAGCGCCAGCAGGTCGAGCGCGGTCCAGATCATCCCGCCAAAGGTGAACAGGGCGGTGAGGAGATGCGTCGCCAGCCACCCCGGGGCGACTTCGGTTCTTGCCGACAGGCCGGATCGCACCATCAGCCAACCGAACGTGCCCTGCAGACCGATCAGCGCCAGCAGCGCGATCAGCCGTAGCAGGTAACCGCGCGGGATGCGCCGCCGCACCGCGAACCAGATCAGCGGCAGGGCAAAGGCGATGCCGATGATCCGCCCGAGAAAGCGGTGGAGATATTCCCAGAAGAAGATCGCCTTGAACCCGGCCAGCGTCATGCCCTGGTTGAGCGCGGCATATTGCGGAATCTTGCGATAGTTGGCGAACTCGGCCTGCCACTGCGCATCGGTCAGCGGGGGGATGATGCCGGTGATCGGTTTCCACTGGGTGATCGACAGGCCCGACTCGGTCAGCCGGGTGATCCCTCCGACGACGACGATGGCGAGGATCAGCGCGGCGACGAAGAACAGCCAGTTCGCGACGGCACGCGGCCGCGCGGGATGAGCGAGCGAGGAAGCCTGAAGCATGCCGCGCCTCTAGCGCCTGGGGTGCGGCGCGTCGACTCGGGTTGCCTCGCCTTCCTGGGCGAAACGAGTTGCTCCCGGCGCACTTCGCCGGGGAGCCGCTACGTTCGCCGGGCGCACCCCTACAAAAACCTCGATGTTATATTGTAACCAGCCGTCACCTGTGCCACATAGCATCCGTAATGACGGCACATGCCCATACCCATTCCCTCGCGTTCCGCTGGGTGGAAGCGCGGTTCGATCGATTCGCGATCGGGCTGTCGGGGCTGTGCGCGATCCACTGCGTCGCCAGTTCGCTGTTGTTGGCGCTTGCCGCCTCGGCCGGGGGGCTGCTCGATCCGCGTATCCATGAGGTGGGCCTCAGCTTCGCGATGCTGTTCGGCGTCGTCGCGCTCGGTCGCGGTACGATGCGCCATGGCTATATGCTCCCGGCGGTGGTCGGCGCGGCTGGCCTCGGCATGATGGCCGGCGCCGTCACCATGCCGCATGGCACCGGCTATGAAACGATATGGACCCTGCTCGGTGTCGCCGTCCTTGCGCTCGGCCACGACCTCAATCGCCGCGCGACCTACTGATCCACCCGATAGATCGATCCTTGTGATCGGAGGCCGTCGCGCCTAGATTCCCGGCCATGGCCGCGCATTCACACCAGCATCACGAACCGCAGGGCGTCGAGCTCGCCCGTGCTGCCCAGGCGACGCTCGAGCGTGCCGGCGAGCAATGGACCGCGATGCGCGCGCGCATCTTCGACGCGCTGACCGGCTTCGACAAGCCCGCCTCGGCCTATGACATTGCCGAGGCGGTATCGAAATCCGAAGGGCGCCGCGTCGCCGCCAACAGCGTCTACCGCATCCTCGACCTGTTCGTCGGCGTCAACCTCGCCCGCAAGGTCGAGAGCGCCAACGCCTATGTCGCCAATGCGCACCCGGATTGTTTGCACGACTGCATCTTCCTGGTCTGCGACGTGTGCGGCCAGACCACGCATATCGACGACGATCACATCACCAAGGGCGTGCGCGCCGCCGCGGTGGCGGCCGGCTTCACGCCCGAGCGCCCGGTGATCGAGGTGCGCGGAAAATGCGCCGCCTGCGAGGCTGGCTGACCTTTAAATTCCTCCCCGGCACGGGGAGGTATAAGAAATCAGATCACATATTCGACGGTGTTCATCTGCGTCTGCGCCGCGCGCGCGGCGTTGCGTTTCACCACCAGTTCGGCGTGCAGCGCATTGATCGTGTCGCTGCCGGCGGTCTTGCACATGAACGGCAGCATCGCGTGGAGCGTGCAGCGCACCCCGCCCGAGATCATCTTCAGCCCGAAATGCGACGCCACGCCGAAATGCTCGGTATAGCTCTCGCCGACTGAGGCGGGGTGATCGAGGAACAGGCGGCGGAACATGGCGGAGACCTCATTCTGGCGTGAAATGAATCCTATCACGCACCGGCGGCTTTGCCATCCCGTTCCGCGATCATCGTCAGCATATCGGCGGCCAGCTGGCTGAGCGTATCGTCGCGCGCGCCCATCACCACGATGCGATCGCCGGCTTGCGCGATGGCGGCGAGATGCGCCGCCGCGGCGGCCCGATCGGCGATATGGCGCGCCTTCACGCCGGCCGCGACGAGATCGCCGACGATATCCGCGCTGGTCACCTCGCGCGCCACCGTGCCGCCCTGATAGACCGGATCGGGCAGCACCAGTTCGTCAGCCTCGCCCATCTTCGCGGCGAAGGTCTCGACCAGCTCGCGCCGCATCATCTTGAGCGGGCCATAGCCATGCGGCTGGAACAGCAGCAGCAGGCGCCCGGGAAAGGCGTGCAGCGTGTCGAGCGTCGCGCCGATCTTGTCCGGATTGTGCCCGAAATCGTCGATTACCGACACGCCCCCGGCCTCGCCGACCAGCTCCATCCGCCGCCTGAGCCCGACGAACCCGCTTATCGCTTTCGCGGCATCCTCCAGCGTGATCCCCGCCGCCCGCGCCGCACCGATCGCCGCCAGCGCGTTGGACACATTGTGCCGCCCGGGCACCTGCAGCTTGACGTGCGCGGTCTTGCCGTCGCGCTCGGCCACGTCGAAATCGACGCCGAACGGCCGCTCGGCGAGGTTGCTCGCCACCAGATCGGCCTTGCCGCCGATCGAGAAGCGGGTCACCCGGTCGTCGGGCAGGGCCGTGGCCAGCGCCGCGCCGTCTTCATTGTCGATGTTGATCACCGCCGTCTCGGCCTTGGCGATGAACGCGCCGAACAGGTCGCGCAACTCCTCCAGCGACTTGTGGTCGAGGCTGACATTGTTGAGCACCGCGATCTTCGGCCAATATCCGGCGATCGACCCGTCGCTCTCGTCGACCTCGCTGACGAACGGCATCCCCTGGCCGACCAGCGCGCTGACATAGGGCGCGTCGTCGCCGACGAAATTCTTCATCACCGCGCCGTTCATCACCGTCGGGTCCTGGCCGAGGATATGCAGGATCCAGCCGATCATGCCCGTCACGGTCGACTTGCCCGAGGTGCCGGCGATGCCGATCGGCAGGCTCGCTTCGTTGAACAGCGAGGCGAGCAGCGCGGCACGCGTCATCCGCGCCGCGCCGACGCGCTCCGCCGCGACGATATCGGGCACGCTCGCCTCGACCGCCGCCGACGCCACCACGACCTGCTCGGCGGAGGTGATCCCGCTGCCGTCCTGCGCGAACAGCGCCACGCCCCTGGCGCGCAGGTCGTCGAACTTGCGCGGCAGCCGCCCCTGGTCGAGCGTGCGGTCCGATCCCGCGACCTCCGCGCCGCACCCGGCGAGGATCATCGCCAGCGGCATCATGCCGGAACCGCCGATACCGACGAAGAAGTAGGGTTTGCCGTGCACCATCCCCGCGCGCTATCGCCTGCACCTTCGGGGGGCAAGCGCCACCGCCAACTGGTTAGGCCGGAAGAAGGGGTCCAGACGTGAAGATCGGGGTTTGCGCACCGGCCAATCGGCTCGATCCCGGCACCGCCGGCAAGGCGCAGGCGTTCGTCGCGCTGACCCTGCCGGAGGTCGAGCTGGTCGTCCACCCGCAATGCTTCCTCGATGACGGCAGCCATTTCGCCGGCCCCGACGAGGCGCGCGCCGCCGCCTTTGTCGACCTGGCCAATGATCCGTCGATCGACGCGATCTGGTTCGCGCGCGGCGGCTATGGCTCGAACCGCATCCTCCACACCGTCCTGCCGCAACTGAACGCCGCCGCCCGCGCCAAGAGCTATGTCGGCTATTCCGACATGGGCTTCCTGCTCGGCGCGCTCTACGCCGCCAAGATCGGCCATCCGGTGCACGGCCCGATGGTCATCGACCTCAACCGCAAGGGCGGCGACATCACCGTGACACGCTCGCTCGACTGGCTGGTACGCAAGGACCGCGCCGGGCTCGAGCCGAGCCTCGACGGCCGCCCGACCGCCGCCTTCAACCTCGCCATCCTGTCGGCGCTGATCGGCACGCCCTATATGCCCGACCTCACCGACCATGTGCTGATGATCGAGGAAGTGTCGGAACCGCTCTACCGCGTCGATCGCATGCTGTTCACCATGGCGCATGCGACGCAACTCAAGGGCGTCGCCGGCATCCGCCTCGGCCGAATCGTCGACATCAAGCCCAACACCCCGGCCTGGTCGGGCACCCCGGCCGAGATGATCGCGCGCTGGTGCGGCGAGATGGGCGTGCCGTTCCTGGGCAATGCCGACATCGCCCATGATGCCGCCAACAAGGTCGTGCCGTTCGGCGTTGTCTGACGATGCGTCGAAATGCACGCGCGCCCTTGCCCCGGACGCCATAAAGGGCCACATGGGGGTCACTGGCACTCGCTCTCGGTGAGTGCCAATTCGCATATGGCAGCGCTGGCTTCCGGTTGTGAAAGCGACGTTTCCGTCGCGGCCCAGCGACCGAACGGCCCTGTTCCATGACCTTCCGCCCCCTGCATGACCGCGTCCTCGTGCGCCGCATCGAAGCGACCGCCAAGACCGCCGGCGGCATCATCATCCCCGACACCGCGCAGGAAAAGCCGCAGGAAGGCGAGGTCGTCTCGACCGGCTCCGGCACGCGCGCCGAGGACGGCACCATCGTGCCGCTCGACGTCAAGGCCGGCGACAAGATCCTGTTCGGCAAATGGTCCGGCAGCGAGGTCAAGATCGGCGGCGAGGACCTGCTGATCATGAAGGAATCCGACATCCTCGGGATCGTCGGCTGAGCCTGCGAAACTGCTGAGCCGTGCTCCTGCGAAAGCAGGAGCCCAGAGCCAGGCAACGCAACGCATTTAACCCTGGATTCCTGCTTCCGCAGGAATACGAGCAGAGAAAGGCAGTCACATGGCAGCCAAAGACGTAAAATTCGGCCGCGACGCCCGCGAAAGCATCCTGCGCGGCGTCGACATCATCGCCGACGCGGTCAAGACCACGCTCGGCCCCAAGGGCCGCAACGTCGTGCTCGACAAGGGCTATGGCGCCCCGCGCATCACCAAGGACGGCGTCACCGTCGCCAAGGAAATCGAGCTCAAGGACAAGTTCGAGAATATGGGCGCGCAGATGCTCCGCGCGGTCGCCTCGCGCACCCAGGACCATGCCGGTGACGGCACCACCACCGCCACCGTGCTTGCCCAGGCGATCGTGCGTGAGGGCATGAAGTCGGTTTCCGCCGGCGTCAGCCCGATGGACCTCAAGCGCGGCATCGATCTCGCCGTGATCAAGGTCGTCGAGGCGCTCGTCGCGCGCTCGCGGCCCGTGTCGAACAACGCCGAAATCGCCCAGGTCGGCATCATCTCCGCCAATGGCGATGAGGAAATCGGCAACATGATCGCCGAGGCGATGGACAAGGTCGGCAAGGAAGGCGTGATCTCGATCGAGGACGCGCAGGGCATGGCGTTCGAGCTCGAAGTGGTCGACGGCATGCAGTTTGATCGCGGCTATCTCAGCCCGTACTTCGTCACCAATGCCGAGAAGATGACGGTCGAATTGCTCGATCCGTACATCCTGATCCATGAGAAGAAGCTGTCCGATCTCCAGGCGCTGCTCCCGGTGCTCGAAGCGGTCGTTCAATCCGGTCGCCCGCTGCTGATCATCGCCGAAGACGTCGAGGGCGACACGCTCGCGACGCTCGTCGTCAACAAGATGCGCGGCGGCCTCAAGGTCGCGGCGGTCAAGGCGCCCGGTTTCGGCGATCGCCGCAAGGCGATGCTCGAGGACATCGCCATCGTCACCAAGGCGCAGATGATCTCCGAGGATCTCGGCATCAAGCTCGACAGCGTCACGCTCGACATGCTCGGCACCGCCAAGCGCGTGCTGATCGAAAAGGACGACACGACGATCGTCGATGGCGCCGGCGACCATGAGGCGATCACCGCGCGCGTCGCGGCGATCAAGGCGCAGATCGAGAACACCACCAGCGACTATGACAAGGAAAAGCTCCAGGAGCGCCTCGCCAAGCTTGCCGGCGGCGTCGCGATCATCCGCGTCGGCGCCTCGACCGAGGTCGAGATGCGCGAACGCAAGGACCGCGTCGACGATGCGCTCCACGCCACGCGCGCGGCGGTCGAGGAGGGCATCCTCCCCGGCGGCGGCACGGCACTGCTCTACGCCTCGCTGGCGCTCGCCGGCATGAAGGGCGCCAATGACGACCAGACGCGCGGCATCGACATCGTGCGCAAGGCGCTGCAGTCCCCGCTGCGCCAGATCGCCGAAAATGCCGGCCATGACGGCGGCGTCGTCGCCGGCCGCCTGCTCGACGGCAATGATCCCGCCATGGGCTTCAACGCCCAGACCGAGACGTTCGAGAACCTCGTCGAATCCGGCGTGATCGATCCCACCCTGGTCGTGCGCTCGGGCCTGCAGGACGCCGCGTCGGTCGCCGGCCTGCTGCTCACCACCGAAGCGGCGATCGCCGACGCCACCGAGGACCAGGCGGCGTAATCCCGCCGCCGGTTCCTTTCAGGAGAACGACATGTCCAGAGTCCCCGTCCGTCCCTTCCTCGTCGCCAAGGACGAGGAAGGCGCTTTCCGCGTCACCGTCCGCACCACGCGCTACAATTCGCAGGGCTATCCCCTGGTCTCGGCCGAGCAGCTCGCCGACACCTTCAAGACCCAGACCGCGGCCAAAGCCTTTGTGAAGCAAGAATACCGCGCCGAGCCCGGCGACATCGCGACGAAGTAAGCCTTTATCCCTCTCCCCTTGGGAGAGGGAAGGGGCCCGCGCCGAAGGCGTGGGAAGGGTGAGGACAGGGCCGCGGCCCAATCGAGCCGTCTCGACCCGACCCTCACCCCGCGCTGCTCCGCAGCTTGCCCCTCTCCCAGTGGGAGAGGGGAGGGCACGTCCCCGGCACCACCTTTCCCCGCGGTCGCGCCATTACCGCGTAACATTACCGATACCGGCGGCCTCACCCGCGCGGCAGGATCCGCGCCATGTTCCGCCGCGCCGCGGCAACAGGAAAAGGTCTCCGTCATGAAGCTGGAAACGATCGCCCCCGCCGCCGACGCCAACGCGGCGGCCGACCTCGTCACCCGCAGCGGCTTTCACTGCCATGTCCGCCCCGTCGCGGTCGGCGACGAGGCCGCGCTGGCGGCCTTCTTCGCCGGCGTGTCGTCCGATGATCTGCGCTTCCGCTTCCTCAGCGGGATGGACAAGGTGCCCGAGGCGCTGATCGCCGGCATGACGCATGTCGATCATCGCAAGACCGAGGATTTCGTCGTCTTCGAGGCCGGCAGCGACGCGATCGTCGCCAATGCCATGCTCGCCGCCGACGACAAGCTCGACACCGCCGAGGTGGCGATCTCGATCCGCAACGATATGCGCGGCCAGGGTATCGGCTGGACGCTGCTGGAGCATGTCGCCCGCTATGCCCGCGCCAGGGGGATCACGAAGATCTGCTCGATCGAGAGCCACGAAAACCATGCCGCGATCAATCTCGAACGCGAAATGGGCTTCACCGCGCGCCCCTATGACGGCGACCCCTCGCTCGTGCTGCTCGAGGCGTCGCTGCAGGATTGAGATCAGGGCTATGCGGTTCCTCCGCCCCTCCCCTGAGGGAGCGGCTATGAGTTGCGGTCAACGACACTTGGATTGTGTCGCACCGTCAGCGCCCAACCTTACTTCACCACGCCCTGGATCAGGTCGAACTTGATCCGCACCCAGGCGCCGATCACCGGTTTGCCGCCGATCCGCGGCGGCCGGACATGGAATTGCCACGCCGCCAGGCGCAGCATCCGCGACAGGCCCGAGCCGGGCGACTCGCCGATCGAGCGGCAATTGTCGACGCGGTTGCCCGGGATCGTCTTGCACGCGACCATGCCCCAACCCTCGGCCACATTCGCCGGCATATAGGTCACCATCTCCGCGCGGGTCGGCTCGCGCTCCCATTCGGCATTGAACAGCCGCTCGCCGCCCGGCCCTTCGCCGGGGCCATAGGCCGCGCCGCTGTCGCGCCCGGTCGAATGGCCGTCGCCGGCATCATTGCCGCTGGCTGAGGCCATATGGCCGATATCGGCGGCGGCCATCTCGTCCTTGCTCAGCGGAATGAGGATCGGCGTTTCCGGCTTGGGTTCGGGCGTGGCGGGCGTTTCCTGCGTCGGTGATTTGGGCGCCGCGCCGCCGCTGTCATGCCTGACCCGCGTCACCCTGGTCGCGCGCGAGGCCGGGCGCGGCGCCGGCTTGGCTGCCGGCATGATCTGGAAGGTGGCGAGATCGTGCTCCGGCTTTTTCGGCTCCAGCTGCGCCCGCCCCAGCGTGAGCAGCGCGGCGACCACCAGCAATTCGATCACGATCGCCAGCACGCCCGGCGCACCGCGCCCGCGCAGCCACGCCTTCACATCGCGCCAATCGGGTACGGTAATCACCACCTGCATCGCCGATGCCGCCTAGCCGTCTATGCTGCACTGCGAAAGTGTCGTCATCGTCGCCGAGATCATCGCCACCGCCCGTGTCACGCCACGCGTGTCAGCGCGATGACGCGGGCATGAAAGCCGGTCGCAACCTTAATCGCGCCTGACCAATCTGCTCGGCCACCCGACGCGCACCAAAGTTTCGTCGGGGTCGCTCAGCGCGAATTCATACATGCCCCACGGTTTGTGGGTGGGGCACTTCTCCTCCTCGACGATCTCGTCGCTGAACGCCGCCGCCATCGCGTCGACATCCTCGACATAGAGATAGAGGCCGAACGGATTGCGCCCCGGCACCAGCCACCCCTCCACCGCCTCGGTCAGATGCAGATGGCCACCCTCGCCGTCTGACAACATGCGATAGCCGTCATACGAGTCCTCCTGCCCGACCGGCTGGAAGAAGCCGAGCCGGTTGTAGAATGCCTCCGAGGCGTCGAGGTCGTTGCACGGCAGGATCGCCGTCAGGCCGGGTTGCGGGGAATCGGTCATGACGGGCAGCTCCGGACGATTGAGTCGCGGCAATTAATACGCTATGCGTATCATTATGCCAAGCGCCGCCGATCATGACGCCGACACAGCGCTGATCGCGCGCGGCGTGCTGCGGCTGGCGCGCCGCCTGCGGGTCGAGGCACCGGCCGGCAACCTGAGTACCGCCGCGCTCGGTCTGCTCGCCACGCTGCACCGCGAGGGGCCGATGCCGGGTGTCGCGCTGGCCGAGGCGGAGGGGCTGCAACCGCAATCGCTTACCCGCCTGCTGGCCAGCCTGGCCACTGGCGGGATGATCGAACGCACCCCCGACCCCGCCGATCGCCGCAACCTGATCATCGCCATCACGCCCGACGGCCGCCGCGCGCTGCGCGCCGCGATGCAGGCACGGCGCCGCTGGCTGAACGACGCGCTGGCCGATCGCCTGTCCGACAGCGAGCGCGACACGCTGATCGCCGCGTCAGAACTGATGCTGCGCCTCGCCATGTGATGCGGGGCGAAATGGCCCTCCCATGCCGCGCCCGATCGTCGCGATTGCGGAAATTCGTTCGGCAAGGCAGCATGTTGCACGCAGCAGAGGAGGCCAAAGTGGGACGGGTCAGAGTCGCGGGTTTTTCGGTGTCGCTCGATGGGTTCGGCGCAGGCCCGGAGCAAAGTCTTCAGGACCCGCTGGGAAAGCGCGGAACGGAACTCCACAGCTGGTTCTTCGGCACGAAGACGTTCAAGGCCATGTTCGGCGAGGGTGGCGGCTCTGAAGGGGTGGACGAAAGCTTTGCCCATCGCTCGATGGACGGCTTCGGTGCCTTCATCCTTGGCCGCAACATGTTCGGTCCCGTACGCGGCGAATGGCCGGACGACGACTGGAAGGGCTGGTGGGGCGACAATCCGCCCTACCACGCGCCGACCTTCATCCTCACCCACCATGCCCGCGAACCGCTCGTCATGGAGGGCGGCACGACGTTCCACTTCGTCACCGACGGCATCGATGCGGCGCTCGAACGCGCCCGCGACGCGGCGGGCGCACAGGACGTCAAGATCGGCGGTGGCGTCTCGACCGTTCGCCAATATCTGCAGGCCGGCCTGATCGATGTACTGCATTTCGCGTTTTCGCCCGTTCTGCTCGGACGCGGCGAGGCGATGTTCGCTGGGCTGGATCTGCCCGCGCTCGGCTACCGCGTGGTGGAATCCACGCCGACGGACCTCGCGACGCACGTGGTGATCGGGCGGCAGGAGAAGGAATAAGCTTTCCGATTCTGCGGGTTGGTTGCGGAAATTCGATCTGCCGCAAACGAAAATGGTATGCTGCGTTCGGCGGAAATAGCTGCCGGGCCGGAAACGCCGTGGTTGCGGTCATCGATCGAGGCCAGGGTTCCGGTGACAGTGCATTTATCTCCATCTCGCTTAGACATCAATTAAGTGCACTGGGGTTCCGGTGACAGTGCATTTATCTCCATCTCGCTTAAGACATCAATTAAGTGCACTGTCACCGGGATCCCTGTCACCGGGATCCCACTGTCACCGGGATCCTGATGGGCCTCAACTGGGACAGCGCACCATCCGCCATTTGCCGCGCACATCATCGCCGTCGAACAACAACTCGTCGGTGCGCGTCCGAACGAAGCGCTGCGACAAGGTGTGACCCCGCTCGCCCGGGCTGGCGCCCGCCGGTAGATCGACCTCAACGCGCACCAACCGGTCGCCGTGGATCCACCAGTGGCCACTCCCGCCCGGCCCGCCATCATCGAAATAGCGACCATTGGCTTCGTAGCGCTCGACCTCGTCGTTGTTGCACATCTCAGGACCGCGCTCCTGTCCCTCGGACAAAAAGGCCCAAGTTCCATGCATCCATGCCGGATGTGACCGCGCGGGCCGGGCATCTGCGGCGGGAGCGCAGAGCGGTAGCGCAGCGAATATCAGGAAAGCGTATTTCATCTCGGTAGGTTCTTCGTCGACTCTTAACATTCAGTTGGGATTCAGATGAACGGTCGCAGTTCCACCATCAGTCGCCGTTCGCATCGACCATGAAAACCATCGGCTTGCCGCGGGATGCCGGCTCCCACCCCGCCGACAACGCTGCGCGAACGCCCCGGGCGGCAATCGCGTCGTTTATCTGGGTGCGGCCCTTGGGTAACCCTTTCAATAAGCGTTTGGGCGTGGGGAATTCCAGCAGCGCCTCACGCTGGGCATCTGCCTGCCGCAATGAAACGGTCATGCCCTTCCAGCCGTCCGCCGTGAATTGCGGTTCCCGCTCAAGTTGCCACTCATATTTCACGCCGTCGATTTCGACGATGCCAGCTAGACTACGCGTATGAACCATGCCGCGACGTAACAGGTATAGCGCTGCTTTCCAGCGATAGCGGATCTTCGTTAGGTGTGTTTGCTAGCCCGCCTGCGATCAATGCACGTCTGTCGATTTCCAACCCCGCCCTGGTCTCGCCATCCGATCGGAACGTCGCGAAGGCGAGCGATCCGCGCCCGCCAAGCAAACGATTCCCATAGCCGACGGTCGCTTTGTTCGGGCGCTTGCCTATATGGGAACCCCGCGGGCATAAGCCGCGCGATTTCCACCTGCCACAGAAAGTACCCGTTCCATCATGTCCGCCTTGTTCCGCATCACGCTGCCCGACGGTTCCGTCCGCGAGGTAGCCCCGGGGACTACCCCGGCGGACATTGCCGCGGCGATCGGCCCGGGGCTCGCCAAGGCCGCCATCGCCGCGCGCGTCGATGGCGACCTGCGCGACATCAACCGTGCCTTCGAAGGCGACGCCAACCTCGCGCTCGTCACCTCGCGTGACGAGGCCGATGCGCTCGAACTGGCGCGCCACGACTTCGCCCATGTGCTGGCCGAGGCGGTGCAGAACCTGTTCCCCGGCACGCAGATCACCTTCGGCCCCTCCACGGACGACGGCTTCTATTACGACTTCGCCCCGAAGGACCGCCCCTTCACCGAAGAGGATCTGCCCGCGATCGAGGCCGAGATGCGCGCGATCATCGCCCGCGACGAGGCGCTGGTACGCGAAGTCTGGTCGCGCGAGGACCTGATCGCCGCGTGGAAGAAGCAGGGCGAGACGTTCAAGGCCGAATGGGCCGCCGAACTGCCCGAGGGCGAGGAGCTGACGGTCTACCGCGCCGGCCAGTGGTTCGACATGTGCCGTGGCCCGCACCTCGCATCGACCGGCAAGCTCGACCCGCAAGCCTTCAAGCTGACACGGGTTTCCGGCGCCTATTGGCGTGGCGACCAGGCCAACGCCATGCTCAGCCGCATCTACGGCACGGGCTGGCTCAACAAGAAGCAGCTCGACGCGCATCTCTTCCGCCTGGAGGAAGCCGCCAAGCGCGACCATCGCAAGATCGGCCAGGAGATGGACCTGTTCCACCTCCAGTCCGAGGCGCAAGGCTCGGTCTTCTGGCACCCCAAGGGCTATCTCGTGTGGCGCGCGCTCGAGGCCTATATGCGCCGCAAGCTCGACGGCGCCGGCTATGTCGAGGTCAAGACGCCGCAGCTGATGGACGCGCGCCAGTGGGAGCAGTCCGGCCATTGGGGCAAGTATCGCGAGAACATGTTCGTCGTCCCCGACGAAATCCCGTCCGTCGATGACGAGGCGCCGATCCTGTCGGGCAAGAGCGAGCTCATGGCCTTGAAGCCGATGAACTGCCCGGCGCACATCCTGATCTTCAAACAGGGTATCAAGAGCTACCGCGATCTGCCGATCCGCATGGCGGAATTCGGCTGCTGCCATCGCAACGAGCCGCACGGCGCGCTGCACGGCATCATGCGCGTGCGCCAGTTCACCCAGGACGACGCGCACATCTTCGTGCGCGAGGACCAACTGATCGAGGAGGTGCGCGGCTTCTGCGACCTGCTCGACGGCATCTACCGCGATCTCGGTTTCGAGAAATACGCCATCAAGCTGGCGCTGCGCCCCGACAACCGCTTCGGCTCGGACGAGATGTGGGACACGGCCGAGCAGAATCTGCGCGATGCCGTCAGGGCGGCGGGCCGCGACACAGCGGACTATGGCTGGGAAGAGCTGCCAGGGGAGGGCGCCTTCTACGCGCCCAAGCTCGAATTCCACCTCACCGACGCGATCGGCCGGACCTGGCAGTGCGGCACGATCCAGGCCGACACGGTGCTGCCCGAGCGGCTCGACGCGTCTTATGTCGGCGAGGACGGCAACCGCCACCGCCCGGTCATGCTCCACCGCGCCATCCTCGGCACGTTCGAACGCTTCATCGGCATCCTGATCGAGCACCATGCCGGGCGCTTCCCGATGTGGCTGGCGCCGGTCCAGGCGGTGGTCGCGACGATCGTGTCGGACGCCGACGACTATGCCAACGAAGTTGCCGAGAAGCTCAAGGCCGCCGGCATCCGCGTCGAGACCGACCTCAGGAACGAGAAGATCAACTACAAGGTCCGCGAGCATTCGCTGGCCAAGGTCCCCAACCTGCTCGTCGTCGGCAAGCGCGAGGCCGACGAAGGCACCGTCGCGCTGCGCCAGCTGGGCTCGGATCGCCAGCAGATCCTGTCGCTCGACGATGTGATCGCGCAACTGGTCACGGCAGCGCTGCCACCCGATCTGGCCTAACTTTCCCTCTCCCATTGGGAGAGGGAGGGAGGCGCGAAGCGCCGGAAGGGTGAGGGTCAGAGAAGTACACTCACCCTCACCCCGCGCGCCTACGGCGCTTGCCCCTCTCCCAAGGGGAGAGGGGTTAAGAAGACCACCTTTCGTTTCGCCGCGAAAATCCCTATATCGCCCCCACAACAGACTCAGGAGCTCCACCTATCCGTCCTCCCATGACCCGCCAGGCGCCGCCGATGAACGGCCCTCGCTTCAACGAATTCATCGTTTCGCCCAAGGTCCGCGTGATCGACCATGAGGGTGAGAATCTCGGGGTGATGTACACCCGCGAGGCTATGGAACAGGCGCGCGAACTCGGGCTCGACCTCGTCGAAGTGTCGCCCAACGCCGATCCGCCCGTCGCCAAGTTCCTCGATGTCGGCAAGTTCAAGTACGAGGCGCAGAAAAAGGCCAACCTTGCCCGCAAGTCGCAGAAGACGCAGGAGATCAAGGAGATCAAGATGCGTCCGAACATCGACGACCACGACTATGACACCAAGATGAAGAAGATCATCGAGTTCATCGGTGAGGGTGACAAGGTCAAGGTCACGCTGCGCTTCCGCGGCCGCGAGCTGAGCCACGGCCAGCTCGGCATGATCCTCCTCCAGCGCGTCCAGGCCGACACCGCCGAGACCGCCAAGGTCGAAGCCTATCCGCGCATGGAAGGCCGCCAGATGCTGATGGTGCTGTCGCCTAAGTAAGGCTGACGGCTACCCACATTTCCCGTTCGCCCTGAGCCTGTCGAAGGGCCGTTCTTCTTTTTCACGAACGAAGAGAAAGAGCGGTGCTTCGACAAGCTCAGCACGAACGGAAGATAGCAGACTACCGCGAACGTTGAATCGGACCGTCACTCTGAACTTGTTTCAGGGTCCATGCGCGATCACCGGCGTCACGCGCGCGGTAGATGGTCGCGCCTGGGTGCTGAAACGCGTTCGGGATGACGGAAGAGACTAAGCCGGCGGCTGCCACAACTCGATCGGATTGCCCTCCGGATCGTGCAGCCGCGCGAAGCGGCCGATCTTGGGGTCGTTCCATTCGGGCTTGGTCGTCGCCTCGATACCGGCCGCCGCCAAACGCTCGAGCAGCGTGTCGATCTCCGTCACGCGCAGGTTGATCATGAACTGATGGTCCGGCGCCCAGTAATCGGTATCGCGCGTGAACGGCGCGAACACCACCGGGCCGCCCAGCGTCGTCCATGACCATTCGTCCGCCGCGCCGGTCGCATCGGCCGAGCAGCCGGCACCGATGCCGAGATGCTCCTTGTACCACGCCGACAGCCCTTCCGGGTCGATCGCGCGAAAGAACAGTCCGCCAATTCCGTTCACCGGCATCTCGCTTCTCCCTTCAAGCCGCCTTTTCCATCGCCTCGCCGGCCGCCGCGCCGAGCAGTTTGCGCTCGATGGCTTTCAGCCGCGTGCCGTCCGAAATCTTGTCGCCGGTCAGGTCGGTCAGATAGAAGGTGTCGACCGCGCGCTCGCCATAGGTCGCGACATGCGCCGAGTGGATCGTCACGCGCGACTGGAACAGCGTGTGCGCCAGCTGATGCAGCAGCGCGGGCCGGTCGCGGGCATTGACCTCGATCACCGTGAAGCGGTTCGAGGCGCGGTTGTCGATCAGCACATTGGGCTCGATGTTGAACGCCTCGGCGCGCGCGCGCGGCAGCGGCTTGGCCTTGAGCCGCTCGGCGAGCTTGGAGCGGTTGGCCAGCGCATCCTCGATCGCCTGCTTCAGCCGGGCGAGCTGGCCGGCATCGTCGAACGGGCGGCCGAGCGGATCCTGGACCAGGAAATTGTCCAGCGCCATGCCGTCGCGCGTGGTGTGGATGTGCGCGTCGATGATGTTGCCGCCGGCGACGTTGATCGCGCCGGCGATGCGGTAGAACAGGCCGGGATGGTCGGCGGCGTAGATCGTCACCAGCGTCGCGCCGCGCTCGGGATAGACCTGGGCGGCGATCGACAGTGGCGCGTCGCCGGCGCCGTCGATCAGCCGCGCATTCTGCGCGAGCACGTCCTCGGGCTCGGCGATCCAATAGGGTTCGGGCAGGCGCTTGACCAACGCCTTGAAGCGCGTCTCGTCCCATCCGAGCGCGGCCTGCAGCGCCCTCTGCTTGGCGGCGATGCGGTCGGCGCGGCCCTTTTGCTTGTGGCCGAGGCGCAGCACCTCCTCGGCGGATTCGAACAGGTCGGAGAGCAGCTGGCGCTTCCAGCCGTTCCACACGCCCGGGCCGACCGCGCGGATATCGACCACGGTCAGCACCAGCAGCAGGCGCAGCCGTTCCGGGCTCTGCACCGCCTCGCAGAAGTCGAGGATGGTCTTGAAGTCGCTGAGGTCGCGCTTGAACGCGGTCGCCGACATCAGCAGGTGGAAACGCACCAGCCAGGCGACCGTCTCGGTTTCGGCCGGGGTCAGGCCGAAGCGCGGGCCGAGCCGCATCGCGACCTCGGCGCCGAGCACCGAATGGTCGCCGCCGCGCCCCTTGGCGATATCGTGCAGCAGTACCGCGACATACAGCACGCGGCGCGAGACGATCTGGCCCATGATGCCCGTCGACAGCGGATGGTCGTTGTCGAGATCGCCCTTCTCGATCCGGCTGAGCAGGCCGATCGCGCGGATGGTATGCTCGTCGACGGTGTAGTGATGGTACATGTCGAACTGCATCTGCGCCACGACGCGGCCGAAATCAGGCACGAAGCGGCCGAACACGCCGGTCTCGTTCATCCAGCGCAGCACCGTGTCCGGCGCGCGCGGCGAGGTCAGCACGTCGAGGAACAGCGCATTGGCCTGCGGGTCGCGGCGGTAATCGTCGACCAGCTTGGCGTCGCGCGCGGCGGCGCGCAGCGCGAGCGGGTGGATCTCGATGCTGTTCTTGTCGGCCAGCGCGAACATCTCGATCAGGCGGACCGGGTTCTTCGCCAGGAAGTCGTCCGACGGCAAAGCGAGCCGGCCGCGGTCGAGCACGAAGCCGTTCAAGCGGCTCGGGCTGCGGCGGAAGGTCGGCAGGCCGAAACGCCGGCCGCGCGCGGCGAACTTCTCGTCGAGATGGGCGAGGAACACGCCGGTGAGATCACCGACCGTCTTCGCCTGGATGAAGTAGAATTGCATGAACCGCTCGACGCGCGATTTGCCCGGGCGCTCGGCGAAGCGCATGCGGTCAGCGATCTCGCGCTGCAGGTCGAAGGTCAGCCGGTCCTCGGCGCGGCCGGCCAGCATGTGCAGATGGCAGCGCACCGCCCACAGGAAGTTCTCGGCACGGTGGAACAGGCGGTATTCGGCCGGGGTCAGCAGCCCGACCTCGACCAAAGCGGCGGGGTCGGTGACGTTGTAGGCGTCCTTGCCGATCCAGAACAGCGTATGGAGATCGCGCAGGCCGCCCTTGCCCTCCTTGACGTTGGGCTCGACGACATAGCGGCTGTCGCCCATCTTGAGGTGGCGCGCGTTCCGCTCGTTGAGCTTGTCGGCGATGAAGGCGCGCGTGGTGCCGGCCTGCACGTCCTTGCGGAAGCGCGCGGCGGCTTCGTCATAGAGCGACTCGTCGCCCCACACATAGCGCGATTCGAGCAGCGCGGTGCGGATCGTGATGTCGCTCTTGGCCTGGCGCACCATCTCGTCGAGCGAGCGGCTGCTATGGCCGATCTTCAGCCCGAGATCCCATAGCGCATAGAGCATCGATTCGATCACCTGCTCGGCCCAGCCGGTCTGCTTCCACGGGGTGAGGAAGGCGATGTCGACGTCGGAATGCGGCGCCATCTCGCCGCGGCCATAACCGCCGACGGCGATCAGCGTGAGGCGCTCGGCGGCGGTGCGGTTGCTGTTGCGGTGCAGGCGCTGGGTGGTGAAGTCGAACAGCAGGCGCAGCACCTGGTCGACCAGAAAGGCCTGGCCGGCGGCCGCCTCCAGACCGCGCGAGGGATGCTCGATCAGTCGCCGCGCGATCTCGTCGCGGCCGGCGTCGAGCGCGGCCCTGAGCTGGGCGGTGGCGTCGCCGCGCAGCGTCGCGGTGTCACTGCCCTCGATCGCGCCGAGCGCGTCGGCGAGGGCACGGCGATCGATGATCGCGCGGCGTTGCGGGAGCTGGTCGAAGCGCGAGGGCATGGCTCGGGTTAGACTTTCAAGACGCGGGCGTCACCCCGGCGGATGCAATGGTTTCGGCCGCGTGATAGCCTGGCCGGAGCGCGATGACCGCGCAGGGGAGAAACGGGATGAGGATGGGTGTGATGATCGGCTTGGCTGGTTTGGCACTGCCGATGCCGGCGCTGGCGCAGAACGCGGCGGTCGAGGCGCCGATCGAAGCCTTTGCCGCGGCGTTCAACAAGGGCGATATCCCGGCCGCCAGGGCGACCCATGAAACCATGGCGACGATCACCGACGAGGTCGCACCGTTTCACTGGACCGGCAGTGGCGCCTTCAACGGATGGCTCGCCGCGCTCGCCGCGGATTCCGCCGCGACGGGCAAGACCGAGGAGAGCGTCACGATCGCCAAGCCGACGCGTGAGATCGTCACGGGCGCCAGTGCCTATGTCATCGTGCCGGCGGTCTACCGCTTCAAGCAGAAGGGCGTCGCGATGTCGGAAACCGCGCAGTTCACCTTCGTGCTGCACCAGGAAGGAACCCGGTGGAAGATCCGCGGCTGGACCTGGACCGGCCCCGACGCGACGCCCGTCAAGTAGATCGGTCAAGCGCCGTTCAGGACAGGCATGCAACGAACCGCGGCGATCGGACGTTTGAGTGCCGTTCCATAGGAGGGTCACATGATGAAAAGCTTCACCACTCTCGCCACGATCGTGGCGACGGGCTGCATGGCGCTCGCCGCGCCGGCGCTGGCGCAGAGCCGGCAGGACAACGCCCGGTTCGACGCGGCGACGCGCCGTTTCCAGAACGAACTCAGCATCTATCAGCAGGAGTTCGACCGCTACCAGCAGGCGCGCGCCAATCGCGGCGGCGGCGGTTATTACGACCAGCGTCCGCAGGGTCAGCCTTATTATCAGGACGACCGCGACGAGGGCGGCTACGACCCGTCGCGCTATTATCGCCCGGGTCCGAACTATGAGGAACGCGTGCTGTCGAGCGACGACCGCGTCTATCGCGGCACCGACGGGCGCTATTACTGCAAGCGCAGTGACGGCACGACCGGCCTGATCGTCGGCGCGGTCGGCGGCGGCATCCTGGGCAATGTGATCGACGGCGGGCACAGCCGCGCGGTCGGCACCATCCTGGGCGGCGTGCTCGGCGCGGTTGCCGGCCAGGCGATCGAGCGCAATGCCAACAACAACAACGGACAGATCCGCTGCCGTTGATTTAGCCCTCGCTCCCTTCCCTGACAGGGAGGGGTGGGGGTGGGTATAGCGACCGTCGAGGCTCGATGCCTCGGCGGTCGCTTTTTTGTTGGGCGTTGCGTGAGTCCTTTTGAGCGCGCGGACGCGCGCACCCACCCCCAGCCCCTCCCTGATAGGGAGGGGAGTTGAGAAGAGGCGCGCCTCAGCCTTCACGGCTCAGCGCCTTCAGACGGTACAGCACCTCCAGCGCCTCACGCGGCGTGAGCGAGTCCACATCGATCCGCTCGACCTCGGCGCGGATCGCGTCGCATTGTTCCTCCTCGATCTCGGCCATCGCGGCGAACAACGGCAGGTCGTCGAGGCCCGCCGCGATGCCGCCGGTCTTCTCGCGGCCCGCTTCCAGCTTGGCGAGCACCGCCTTCGCCCGCGCCACCGTCGCCGGGGGCATGCCCGCGAGCCGCGCCACGGCGAGGCCGTAGCTGCGGTCGGCCGGCCCCTCGCTGACCTCGTGGAGCAGGACGAGGTCGCCCTTCCACTCGCGGGCGCGGACATGGTGGAGGGTGAGGGCGTCGCAGCGTTCGGCCAGCCGCGTCAGTTCGTGGTAATGCGTCGCGAACAGGCAGCGGCAGCGATTATCCTCATGGATCGCCTCGACCACCGCCCAGGCGATGGCGAGCCCGTCATAGGTCGAGGTGCCGCGGCCGACCTCGTCGAGGATGACGAAGCTCTGCGGCGTGGCCTGGGCGAGGATCGCGGCGGTCTCGACCATCTCGACCATGAAGGTCGAGCGGCCGCGCGCGAGATTGTCCGAGGCGCCGACGCGGCTGAACAGGCGGTCGACCAGGCCGAGCCTGGCGCGGGTCGCGGGGACGAAGGCGCCGGCCTGGGCGAGCACCGCGATCAGCGCGTTCTGGCGCAGGAAGGTCGACTTGCCGCCCATGTTCGGGCCGGTGACCAGCCACAGCCGCGAGCTCTCCGACAGGGTGCAGTCATTGGCGACGAAGCGCTCGCCGCGCTGCGCCAGCGCCGCCTCGACCACCGGGTGGCGGCCGCCCTCGACCTCGAAACAGGCATGGGAGGCGAGCGACGGGCGGACCCAGCCGCCCTCGATCGCGCGCTCGGCGAGGCCGGCGGCGACGTCGAGCCGGGCGAGCGCGTCGGCGGTGGCGGCGATGGGCTCGCGCTTGTCGAGCGCGGCGGCGGTGAGGTCCTCGAGATGCGCGGCCTCGGCGGCGAGCGCATGGGCGCCGGCCTGGCCGACCTTGATGGCATGCTCGTGCAGCTCGGGCGCGTTGAAGCGCACCACGCCGGCGAGCGTCTGGCGGTGGGTGAAGCCGCTGTCGGGGCGCATCAGCGGATCGGCGAAGCGGGCGGCGACCTCGATATGATAGCCGAGCACGCCGTTGTGGCGGATCTTGAGTGCGGCGATGCCGGTCTCGGCGCGGTACTTCGCCTCCAGCGCGGCGATGGCCCGCCTGCCGCCGGCGCCGGCATCGCGCAGATCGTCGAGCGCGGCGTCATAGCCTTCGGCGATGTAGCCGCCGTCGGAGGCATCGATCGGCGGCATGGCGACGAGGGCGCGACGGAGGAGGTCGATGAGGGGGGTGTGGCCCGTGAGTTGGGGGATGAGTTGGGCCAGGAGGGTTGGGGCTGAGACAGGCTCAAGCCCCTCCCCTTCAGGAGCGTCGGGTGAACCGTGCCCCGCACGGTTCAGGTCAGCCCGGGGGGCTGACCGACCCGACGCTGGGTTGGGGGTGGGGCCTCTCCGCGAACCCAACGCGTGAGGAGTTTGCGGCACTGCCCCACCCCAACCCCTCCCCTGAAGGGGAGGGGCTAGATGTGCTGCGAGCGCTTCTGCTCCTTCGAGGCCATCACGCAGCTGGCCGAGATCGCGGGGGCTGCCGCGGCCGGCGGCGATGCGGCCGAGGGCGCGGCCGATGTCGGGGAGGCTGCGGAGCGTGGCGCGCAGCGCTTCGCGCAAGGCTCCGTCCGCGACGAACAGGGCGACGAGGTCGAGGCGGGCCTCGATCGCCGCGATATCCATCAGCGGGGCGCCGAGATCGGCGGCGAGCAGGCGGGCGCCGGCGCCGGTGAGGGTGCGGTCGACCGCGTCGAGCAGGCTGCCCTTGCGGCCGCCGCCGCTCGCCTGGGTGAGCTCGAGGCTCTCGCGGGTGGCGGCGTCGATCGCCATGCCGTCCCTGGCGGCGGCGAGGCGCGGCGGGCGCAGGAACGGGAGGGCGCCTTTGGCGGTGTGTTCGAGATAGGCGACCAGCCCGCCCGCCGCGGCGAGCGCGGCGCGGCTGAAGGTGCCGAAGCCGTCCAGCGTCGAGACGCCGTACAGCCGGTGCAGCCGGTCGACCGCGGCGCCGCTGTCGAAATCGACGCGCGGGCGGGTGCCGTCGGTGGCGTGATCGGCGTGAGGCGACCCTTCCGCGGTGATGACCTCCGCAGGATTGAGCCGGGCGAGCTCGGCGGCGAGCGCGGCGGCATCGGCCTCGATCACCTCGAAGCGACCGGTCGAGATGTCGGCGGCGGCGATGGCGAGGCCGCCGGCGGCCTCGCCGATCGCGACGCACCAGTTGGCGCTGCGCGAATCGAGCAGCGCCTCCTCGGTCAGCGTGCCGGCGGTGACGAAGCGGATGATCGCGCGGTTGACCAGCGCCTTGGAGCCGCGGCTCTTGCGCGCCTGTTCGGGGCTTTCGGTCTGCTCGGCGATGGCGACGCGGTGGCCGGCCTTGATCAGCCGGGCGAGATAGCCTTCCGCGGCATGGACCGGCACGCCGCACATCGGGATCGGCGCGCCGCCATGCTCGCCGCGCGCGGTGAGCGCGATATCGAGCGTGGCGGCGGCGGCCTTGGCATCGTCGAAGAACAGCTCGAAGAAATCGCCCATGCGGTAGAACAGCATGGAATCGCCGGCCTCCGCCTTGAGCGCGTGATATTGCGCCATCATCGGGGTGGGGGCGGAAGCAGCATCGGACTTTGCGGCGGACATGGGGGCGAGGTAGCGGGAAAATACGGGCGCGTCATGCGTGCGATGGCTGCCCGCGAAATTCCCTGCCGCAGGGGTGCCGGCAGGGAATTTCGAACAATTTTCAGCAAGGCCGGCAGGGAATATGCGCGCGGCGTGATTCAACCGCGCGGCGGGATCGATCATCAAGGCGCGGTGACGAATCATCGCGAAAGGTATGACGTGAGTGATCCAGCAATTGAATCCGGCCGTGCGGCGGAGGGCGAAGCCGCGGCGGCGGAAGGTGCGGGCGTGCCGGAACGTGCAGGCGGGCCGGTGCGGGTCGGCTATCGCAACCCGCCGGTGCATACGCGCTGGCGCAAAGGCCAATCGGGCAACCCCAGGGGGCCGGCGCCGCGGCTGCGGCCGGCGCGCGGCGGGCCGGGCGACCGCTTGCCCGGCGCGGACGAGCCGATGCGGGCGATGATCCTGGCCGAGGCCTATCGCACGGTGACCTTCACGGAAGGGGATGTGACGTTCGAGATGCCGGCGGGGCAGGCGGTGCTGCGCGCGATGATGGTCAATGCGGTGAAGGGCAACCGCATCGCGCAGTGGCGCTTCACGCAGATCGTGCAGGAGGCGGAGCGGCAGCAGAAGGCGGCGCA
>Ga0207703_10000318_pt1 | contig 52249 bp, 48 predicted proteins | sample KBSSwiS12_FD_184304 | JGI IMG/M metagenome (GOLD analysis project Ga0207703, IMG submission 184304) | Switchgrass rhizosphere microbial communities from Kellogg Biological Station, Michigan, USA - KBS Switchgrass S1-2 (SPAdes) (version 2) | ecosystem: Host-associated > Plants > Roots >... | reverse complement strand
GGTGTGTCATCATTGACATGTTGCGCATATCACTGCGCTTCACGCGTGGTCTGCCAGTAGCAAGCAGTTCGGAGGCGCCGTATCAGGTAAGACGGCTGTCCAGCACATGAGTATCCGAAGCCTGTGGCGTTGGTTGCGGACTGCGACAGGTGACGATGCCTACGATCGTTACGTCGAGCACCACGCAGTGAAACATCCCGGAGAGCCGCTGCTCACCCGAGCGGCTTTCTACGAAGAGAGCCAGAAACGCAAATGGAGTGGGGTCAGCCGCTGCTGTTGACCAAGCGGTCGAGCGACAATCAGTGCACTCGCATGTGCCGGATCAACTTCCGGTCGATATACATTCGCGCATCCAGCACCATCCGATCCTGCGCCTGCTGTAATTGATGCAGGAAAAACATAACGAGTATTGCCGCCACCAGGGCGGTCAGCGTTGCGTTGAAAGTGACACCGAGGCCGAGCGTCACTCCTGAGATGTCGCCGTGCAGTGCGCCTTGAGCATCCTGCAGCGCGCGTCCGATGCCGCGCACCGTTCCAACAAACCCCACCGCTGGAATAGCCCACGCAGTGAAGCGCACCATGGAAAGTTGAGCGTCCAACCGATCGACTTCGTTCTCGCACTCGGCGCGTATGGCCTCGGCGGAATCCTGAACGCTGCGCGTCGCCCCGAATCTATTCAGGGCAACCATCAACGCGCGGGGCAGCAGCATGTCCTGTTCTTCAGGCGGTAAGCTTTCGAGCGGCCTGGCGTACGCACGCGCATCGTCAGGCAGCACGACGTGGCCTTCCCCGACGTCAACATATTGCTTTGACAGAAGCCGTCGGTTGAGGGTTACGGCACGAGCCTGGTGACCAATCAGCGCCAAGGCCCAGCAGGCGAGGATGAGCGCGGTTTCCTGCTCGTAGTCCTTGAGAATGACGAAGACCGATCGCAGATTCCGGGTAGGGCCGGTTTGGGTCCCGGGAGCGGCTCCCTCTTTCGGCGCCGGCAGGGCCAGAATCGCCTCGGCGCGTGGCCGTATGACGGTGGCATAGAGGGTTTGCACAATGAGTGCGCTGATCAAAAGGGCGGCGACGCTGTACAGTGCTTCACGTCCGAAAACCCCTCTCATTCGTGTTTCACCCATGCCTGTAGTGCCGAGTACATTAGTATGACCACAGTTGCAGACAAGATCATTGCCCGCGAGTTCGTTATCACCTCGGAGCTGACGCCTCCGAAGGGCATCGATCTGACCGATGTGTTTTCGAAGGCGGAGGCTCTCAAGGGCTATGTGGACGCCTTCAATCTCACGGAATCGCCACGCGCCCGCATGGCGATCGCACCCTGTGCGGTGGCACGCCTGTTGCTCGATCGCGGAATTGAACCGACGGTGCAGATCACCGCGCGCGATCGCAATCGCATCGCGATCCAGGCGGATATTCTCGGTGCCGCTGCCCTGGGTGTGCGCAACTTCGTGTTCATGGCTGGCGACCCGCCGCAGAACGGCGACCATCCGGAAGCCAAACCGGTATTCGACCTGAATTCGAACCAGATGCTCAGCGCCGGACATCAACTGGCGCAGGGTAGGGATATGGTAGGGAATCCGCTGCGCGGCACCCCCAACCTGTTTTTAGGAGCGACTGCCAACCCCGGAGCGGTGGACCTGCAGGCTGAGGCCACCAACACACGACGCAAGATCGACGCCGGCGCACAGTTCCTGCAAACACAGGCGATCTACGACAGTGCGACGTTGGAACGCTTTCTCGACGCGGTGAAGCCCGACGGGGTGGCCATCCTCGCGGGCATCATTCCGCTGAAGTCCGCGAAGATGGGTGGGTGGCTCAACGCCAATGTACCCGGCATTCGCGTGCCCGATGCTCTGCTGGAGGAGATGCAGAGCGTTGCGGGCACTGACGGCGAGATCGCGAGGGGCGTCGACATCGCGGCGCGAACGATCCGCGATATTCAGAAGTTGTGCGCCGGAGTGCACGTGATGGCGCTCGGGTGGGAGGCGCACATACCTGCCATCCTGCAGGCGAGCGGACTGCGCTGATTTAACTGGCGCGGCACTAGCCGCGCGGAGCCCGGGTTCTTTTCCGCCGGCAAAAAGCGTGGTTTTTGCCGGCTGCGCCGCCCCGTAGCATTGGCCGCGGGTTAACCCCGCTTGCGGAAGGCCGCGGGAGACTCGCCCGCGAGCTTACTGAAAAATCGCGAAAAATAGGCGGGGTCCGCGAAGCCGAGGTAGTACGCAATCTGTGCCACAGTCATGTTCGTGTACGTCAGGTTGCGTTTGGCCTCCAGCAACAGGCGCTCTTCGAGTACGCGCGTCGGGGTCTTATTCGTTACCTCCAGGCACGCGGCCCGTAGCTTCGCGGAAGTCACGTTCAATGAGCGGGCGTACTCTGCCACCGACCATCCGCTGCGCAGATGCGTTTCAATCTTCTCGCGCAAACGCGCCACCAGGGCCGCTCGTGCACTACTGACAGCAGACGTCGATTCTGACGTTTGATGGAGGGCTCGAACGGCCGTCACCAACAACGTTGTGAGTCTCGCCGTGGCAGCGGCAGCACTGGCAGGTGCGCTCCACACCAGCTCCCGCCGAAGTTTGGGCAGCGTGTCCACAAACTCCTGGAACAATCCCGGATCCGACTCCAGGGAGGTGCAGTTCGCCGTCCCGAACAAGGTCCGAAAGGTCCGCTCGTCGCGAGCCAACTCGCCGAGCAGCGTCTCAGCCAGCGTGACGACATAACCCTCCGTGTCAGGCTCAAATGAGAATCCGTGCACCAGACCGGCGGGCACAATCAACAGAGTGGGCGCCCTGAACGGCAGCCGCTGTGTTTCCGCTTCCATTTCGCCGCCACCAGTGAACAGCACCAGCAGCTGATGCAGGTCACGGTGGGCGTGTGGCTGGATTCGCCAATCGTTGACGCGGCTGCGATCCGAGATGGTTTCGACGTGTACAAAGCGGTCCTCAGCGTCCCGTGGCGGCTCCCCGTATAGGAAAAAACGCGGAATCGGCGCCTGAGGCTCTCGCATTGCACTAAATCCAAGCAGAACGCGTTTGCGTCCATGGTCTGCCGTGTGGCGATGGATACAGTTTAACTCCCATGCGTACCCAGGTTGCGATCATTGGAGCTGGCCCGGCGGGGCTGCTGTTAGCTCATCTCCTGTACCTCCGCGGGATCGAGAGCGTGGTCCTGGAGGCGCGGAGTCAGGAATACGTTGAAAACCGCGTCCGGGCCGGCGTCCTGGAGCATCAGAGCGTCGACATCCTGAATGCCGCTGGTGTCGGCGCCCGGATGATGAAGGAGGGGTTGTTCCATCACGGCATTTTTCTCAATTTTGCGGGTGAGAGCCATCGAATCGATTTTGAGGAGCTGACGGGGCGCGCCGTCATGATTTACGGTCAGCAGGAGGTCGTAAAAGACCTGATTGCAGCCCGTCTCGCGGTACGCCAACCCCTCTATTTCGACGTGGACGCAGTGTCGGTCCACGACTTCGAAACAGACTCGCCGCGCGTACGCTACAAGATCGACGGGAAGGAGCAGACGCTGGAGTGCGACTTCATTGCCGGCTGTGATGGCTTCCATGGGATCTGCCGCGCGAGCATCCCCGCGTCAAAGCTCAGCGTGTTTGAGCGGGTATATCCATTCGCTTGGCTGGGCATTCTCGCGGAGATGCCTCCAGCGTCGGAGGAGTTGATCTACGCGAACGATGATCGCGGATTTGCTCTGCTCAGCATGCGCTCTCCGACAGTCAGTCGTTTGTACCTACAGTGCGCCCCCGACGAGGAGGTCGAGAACTGGTCTGACAGTCGAATCTGGGACGAGCTGCGGACCCGTCTGCATGTCCAGGTTCCGGGCGGCCCAGTGCTCCAGAAGTCGGTTACCCCAATGCGCAGCTTCGTGGCCGAGCCAATGCGCTTCGGGCGTCTGTTTCTAGCTGGCGATGCTGCCCACATAGTTCCGCCAACGGGCGCTAAGGGAATGAACCTCGCTATCGCAGACGTACAGGTTCTCGCGCAGGGCCTTGAAGGGTTCTACAACAAGGGATTAACGGAGGGGTTGGACACATATTCGTCCGCGTGCCTGAACCGCGTCTGGAAGGTTCAGCGCTTCTCGTGGTGGATGACGTCCCTCCTGCATCGGTTTGACGACGAAACACCCTTTGACCATCGCCGGCAATTGGCTGAGCTCGAGTACATCGTGAGCTCGCGCGCGGCTGCCCAGTCCCTGGCCGAGAATTACGTCGGGCTCCCGCTTGGCGGAGCTTTGCAGTAGAAAGGGTGGTTGGCGTGCCGCCGTGGTAAGCTGCGCCCCCCGAAAAGGGCCAGTTTAAAGGGAAGATGGCACGGCAATGGCACTGAAAATCATGATCCTGGGAGCGAACGGCTTCATCGGCAGCGCGCTGACGAACGCGATTCTGCGGACGCGGCCTTGGGAGGTCTATGGCATCGATCTCTCGGACAACAAGCTCAAGGATCTGCCGAAGACGGATCGCTTCCACTTTGTTGAAGGCGATATCACCATCAACAAGGAATGGGTCGAGTACCACGTCAAGAAGTGCGACGCAGTCGTGCCGCTCGTCGCGATCGCGAATCCTGCCCAATACGTAACGCATCCGCTGCGGGTGTTTGAGCTCGACTTCGAAGCCAACATCGATATCGTGCGGCATTGTGTGAAGTATCAGAAGCGTCTGATCTTTCCGTCGACCTCTGAAATCTACGGCATGTCCGAGGACAGCATACTCGACGAAGAGACGAGCCCGCTCGTTTACGGGCCGGTCAACAAGCAGCGCTGGATTTACGCGGCATCCAAGCAGCTCCTGGATCGCGTCATTTACGCCTATGGCGTGCGTGACAACCTCGATTACACGCTGTTCAGACCGTTCAATTTCATCGGCCCTAACCTCGACAACGTTGAAGAGCCGAAGGAAGGCAGCTCGCGTGTGTTCACGCAGTTCCTGTCGAACGTGCTGTTCAAGCGTCCGATCAAGCTGGTCGACGGCGGTCACCAGAAGCGCTCGTTCACGTACATCGACGACGCCGTCGAGGCGTTGCTGACCATCCTGGAAAACAAGGACCAGTGCGCGAGCAAGCGCATCTTCAACATCGGCAACCCTGCGAATTGTGTGTCGATCCGGGATCTGGCCGAGCGGACGATTCGGATTGCACAGGAATTCCCTGTGCTGCGTGATAACGCCAAGAGCACGCAGATCGTCGAGGTCAGCGCGGGCGAGTACTACGGCAAGTACTACCAGGACATTCAGATGCGCGTGCCCGCCATCGAGGCAGCCAGGAAGTATCTGGGCTGGAAGCCAACGACGGATATGGATACTGCGATCCGCAATACCATCCAGTACTACGTGAATCAGGAAGGCTTCGGCGACCGCGCCATGGGGAACAACTGAGCCCGGACGCGTAGCTCAAACATGACCAGCGAGGGGCAGGGGCTGCGTCAGAAACGTAGCTTCGGTTGGTTGCTGTGGATCGTTCTCGGGGCGATATGGTTTGCGACCGGCCCTGTGCGCCCGCTGATCGACCCTGATGAGGGCCGTTACGCCGAGATTCCACGGGAGATGGCCGTCACCGGCGACTGGGTGACACCCCGTCTCAATGGCCTCAAGTACTTCGAGAAGCCTCCGCTGCAGTATTGGGCGACTGCAGCGGCCTATTCGGCGTTTGGCTTCAGCGAATGGACCGCGCGGATATGGACGGTCGGCCTGGGGTTCTTGTGCCTGCCGATGGTCTTTGCGTGGACCCGGCGTCTGTACGGGGACGGTGCCGGTTGGGCAGCGGCCGCAGCGCTTGCGGTCAGCCCGTACTACGAACTCATTGCTCACCTGAACATCCTGGACTCGGGCTTTTTGTTCTTTCTTTCCGGGGCTGTCTTCGCATTTGCACTTGGGCTGAGTTCACCTGAGGGTTCCCCGAGTGAACGGCGCTGGGTGCTGTTGGCGTGGCTCGGGGCGGCGTTGGCTGTACTCAGCAAGGGCATCGTCGTCGGCGTGCTTACCGGAGCGACGCTCGTTGCGTATACCGCCATCGAACGCGATATACGGCCGTGGCGGCGTCTCCATCTGATGCTGGGCCTACCCCTGTTCCTCCTGGTGACAGTTCCGTGGTTCGTTGTCGTCAGCGCCCGGAACGCTTCCTTTCTGGAATTCTTTTTCGTTCACGAGCACTTCGCCAGGTTTCTTACGAAGGTTCACAAGCGTGAGGAGCCGTGGTGGTACTTCCTGGGCTTGCTGGCTATTGGGGCACTGCCCTGGCTGTTCACCGTGCCGGCGGCCGTGCGCCGGGCTTGGCGAGAGCATGGTGTAGAAAAAAGCTTTAAGCCACTGAAATTCCTTCTGATATTCTCGGCGGTGACTCTGCTTTTCTTCTCCATGTCATCCTCGAAGCTCGCTCCTTACATCCTGCCCATGATGCCGCCGCTGGCGGCTCTGATCGGGGTATCGATGTCCTCGAGTGCGACTTTCGTACGGACCTGCGCACGGGTGACAGGCTTACTGATGCCGGTACTGGTCGCCGGATTCTTCATCTATACAATGCGCCGCCACGGATACTTTCCGCAGTCGGCGATCCAGTGGGTCATCGGCGCGGTGGTGGTGGGCCTTTATGGGGTATGGGCCACCTTGAAGCGTGAAGTACCCTCGGCGGCTGCCGTCTGGGCCACCGCAGCCAGCGCAATTTTGGGATGGCAGTGCCTGCTCAGCGCATTTACCGAGCTACCGGAACGCTCTTCGTACAAACTCGTGATGACGATCAAACCTTTGATCGGGCCGCAAACGGAATTGTTCAGTATTGGTCAGTATCGCGAGACCCTGTCGCCTTACCTCGGCCGGACAATGACGGTTGTCGGGTTTCAGGGTGAGCTCGAGTTCGGGATGAATGAAGAACCGTCCCGGACGCTGACAACGGATGCCTTCCTGGCTCATTGGAATGCCTCGAAGAATGCAGTCGCCTTTATTTCACCGAATATCGTCGAGGAATGGCGTAGCCGTGGGTTGCAGGGCAAGGTCATTGGCGGCGACAACCAGACGTTGGTGGTAAGCCGCTTATGAGACCAGTGGATTTTGGGACGCTGTTGATTGGTGTAATCCTGAACGCTTTCGCCCAGCTGGGTCTGAAGGCCGCGACGCAGGTTACGGGGCCGTTGGTTTCGTCCGACGGCAGCACCTACAACAAGGCGCTCGTGCTCATGACTGTCCCGCAGTTCTGGCTGGCGTTGGCTGCCTACGGGTTCAGCCTCATTGTCTGGCTCATAGGCCTTTCGCGTGTCCCTGTGAGCCAGGCATACCCGTTGTTGTCCATGGGTTATGTACTCAACATCGCGCTCGCGTGGTGGCTGCTGGGCGAGGTCCCAAATGTGCAGCGCATCGTCGGGACTGGTGTAATCGTTGCTGGCGTGGTTCTCGTCGCCCGTTCCTGAGAGGTCCGTCGTGAAGAAGATGCTTCCGTTTACCCGTCCTACTATCGACGAGGAAACGATCCAGGGCGTTGCTGAGGTCCTTCGGTCAGGTTGGCTGGCAAGCGGACCGAAGGTGGCGGAATTCGAGGCGGCATTGTCGCGCTACCTTGGGGGACGTCCTATCCGGACGCAGACCTCCGCCACCGCGAGCCTGGAGATGGCCTTGCTGGCCTGTGGCATCGGTGACGGGCATGAAGTCATCACGCCGGCGATGAGCTTTGTTGCGACCGCCAATACGATCACGCGAACCGGAGCACGCCCGGTCTTTGTCGATGTCGGCCTGGATTCCCGCAATATCGATTTCGACCAGGTCGAGGCGGCCATTACGCCGCGAACGCGCGCCATCATGCCCGTGCATTTCTCAGGCCTCCCCGTCGACATGGATCGGCTTTACGACATCGCCAGGCGGCACGGACTGCGGGTGGTCGAGGATGCGGCCCATGCGATCGGATCCGCCTGGAAGGGTCGCCGGATCGGCAGTTTCGGCGATCTGGTGTGCTTCAGCTTCCATCCCAACAAGAACATGACGACCATTGAGGGTGGGGCGGTCAGCGGCGGCTCGCCGGAGGAGATCCAGGCGCTGGAGCTGCATCGGTGGCATGGCCAGTTGAAAACGCCTGCCGGCGTCGACACATTGTTCGCCGGTGGTAAAGCCAACCTGTCCGATGTGGCCGCGCGTGTTGGCCTGGGGCAGCTGGCGCACCTGGAGGAGTTCAACGCGCGGCGCCGCGAGCTCGTGGCCCGGTACTACCAACTGTGGAGCGACAACCCGCCGGTCAGGCTGCCGGAGCGGGGGGACGAAGGGCACAGCTGGCACATTTTCGCGCCCCTGTTGCCGCTGCCGCGATTGAGGATTACACGTCCGCAGTTTATTGAGGCCATGGCGCAACGGGGCATTGGTGTTGGCATACACTATCCCGCGATTCATTTGTTCACGGCGTACCGTGAAATGGGTTATCGCGAGGGCCAGTTCCCCAACGCCGAACAGATCGGGCGCGAGACGGTCACCTTACCGTTGTTTCCGGCTATGGAGCTGAGTGACGTGGATCGGGTGGTGGAGGCAGCCAACGAAGTCATCGCGGGAGCGCTGATTTGAACGCAACGGTTTCTGTCGTCATTCCATGTTTCAACGAGGAGCAGGGGCTGGCCAGCCTGTTTGCTCGTCTGTATCCGGCCCTCGATGCGCTGGGCCGTACCTATGAGGTTGTTTTCGTCGATGACGGAAGCAGTGATCGAACCGTTGCCGGCCTGAGGGAGCAGTTCAACAAGCGGCCCGACGTGACCCGGGTCGTGGTGCTGACTCGCAATGTCGGCCAGCACATGGCCATCATGGCCGGGTTCGCGCAAACCCGGGGCGATTACATCGTCACTCTGGATGCGGATCTGCAGAATCCCCCGGAGGAGATCGCCAACATCATCGCGGCGATGGACGCGGGCGCCGATTATGTTGGAACCGTGCGCAAGAACCGTCACGATGTCTATTGGCGCAAGGTGGCCTCGCGAATGATGAACCAGTTTCGCGAGCGGACGACGCACATCCGGATTACGGACCAGGGCTGCATGTTGCGGGGCTACGATCGCGAGATCGTGGACGCAATCAACAGTTGTGTCGAAGTGAGCACGTTCGTGCCCGCTCTGGGTTACACCTTCGCGCGCAACCCGGTCGAGATCGAAGTCGGCCACGCTGAAAGAGCCGTGGGTCAGTCGAAGTATTCCCTGTACAGCCTGATCCGGCTCAACTTCGATCTGATGACCGGCTTTTCCGTGGTGCCGCTGCAGTTCTTCTCCATGGGCGGCATAGTCATTTCGCTGATTTCACTGTTGGGGTTCATAGGGCTGGTCATTCGCCGCCTGGTGCACGGCTCGGAAGCGGAGGGTGTGTTCACCCTGTTCGCCATCGCATTCTTCCTCATCGGCGTGCTGTTGATGGGCGTCGGTGTCGTGGGCGAGTACGTGGGGCGGATCTACGAGCAGGTGCGCCAGAGGCCACGTTATACGGTGGCAGCACTGCTGGAACAGAAAGCCACTGAAGTCATTATCCCGGCCAAGGAGCGTGCATGACTACTCGCGCCGTCGTGTTTGGTTATCACGACGTGGGTGTCCGCTGCCTCGAAACTTTGCTCTCGGGCGGAGTGGAAGTTCCTCTGGTCGTTACAGTGCGTGACGACCCCCACGAAACGCAGTGGTTTGGCAGTGTTGCCGCCACGGCCGCCGAGTACGGCATTGAGACCGTGATGCCCGCGGATCCCAACACGCCCGATATGCAGCAGCGTTTGGCTGCGTTGCAACCGGATTTCATTTTCTCGTTTTACTACCGGGCGCTGTTGGGCGCGCCGTTGCTGCAGGCGGCCCGGCTGGGCGCGCTCAATATGCATGGCTCGTTGCTGCCCAGATATCGCGGCCGCGCGCCGGTGAATTGGGCGATCCTGCATGGTGAGCGCGAGACGGGTGCCACGCTCCATTACATGGTCGAGCGCGCGGACGCGGGTGACATTGTCGACCAGCTCGCCGTACCGATTCTGCAGAACGATGATGCGCGCGCCGTGTATGGCAAGGTGACCGTGGCGGCGGAAATAATACTGGCCCGTTCGCTGCCGGGATTGATTGCGGGAACGGCACCTCGCCACTCTCAGTCGGCGCAGCAGGGTCAGTACTTCGGACGTCGCCGTCCTGAGGACGGCCGGATCGATTGGACCTGGTCGGCGGAGCAGATTCATAACCTCGTGCGTGCCGTTGCACCGCCGTTTCCGGGCGCCTTCGCCAATGTGGGCGATCAACGCTGGTTCATCCAGAAGACCCGGGTCGTTGCACATAGGGCATCACCGGCGGCGCAGGCTCGGTTGGTCAGCGTCGATGGACAGTGTTACGTGGAGTGCTGTGACGGCAGCGTATTGCACTTGATCAAGGTGGCCTCACAGGACGGACCCCTGATTCTCAGGGGGCTTGCCGCCGCGTTGGCAAAGCACCCTCGCTTGCTGAGTTAACCGTCCGTTGCGGATTGCTCTCAAAATCGATGTAGATACCGACCGCGGTACCCTCGAAGGGGTGCCACGGTTGGCCGGCTTGTTTGAGCGGTTGGATGTCCGGGCTACGTTCCTTTTCAGCCTGGGTCCGGACCAGACCGGACGTGCAGTCAAGCGCGCCTTCCGGCGCGGATTCATGGGGAAGGTCCGCCGCACCTCGGTGTTGAAACACTACGGCCTCAAGACCCTGTTGTATGGAACGTTGCTTCCCGCTCCACATATTGCGCGTCGCCGCGGTTCTATCATGAGGGATGTTGCAGCACGCGGCTTTGAAGTCGGTGTGCATACGTACAACCACATCAAGTGGCAGGACTACGTTGCGCAGTCCGATGAGGCCTGGACGCGGCGGGAACTGACTTTGGCACGGGATGAGTTTGCGCAGGTGTTTTCGCGACCACCGGTGATGCACGGCGCGGCTGGGTGGCAAGTCAATCGCTACGTCCCGGAGCTCGAGCGGCAGTTGGGTTTCCAATATGCCTCTGACGGCCGTGGTGCCGGCCCGTTCTTGCCAGTTGCAGGCGGCACTGTCGTCAACGTGCCTCAAATGCCCACGACGTTACCGACACTCGATGAGTTGATCGGACGCGAAGATCTGGGAGATACCGATCCAATCGACCACCTGTTCTCGCTGACGGATGCGGATCCGGGCCGCTCTCATGTTTACACCCTTCATGCTGAGCTCGAAGGCAACCTGTACCTCGACGCGTTCGAGCGCCTGCTGCGCGGTTGGCGCACACGCGGTGTGGAACTGATCGATATGGCTGCGTACGCGGCCACGTTGCGTTTGGCTGAGTTGCCGCGATGTGAGATGGTGGAGGGGACAGTAGAAGGCCGCAGTGGTGTTCTGGCGGTGCAAGGAGCCGCGTTATGACCTGGTACGGATTGTCAGTTTTCAGTCTGGCGTATGTATTAGCGGTTGCGATTCCAGGACCTGGCGTCGCGGCCATCATTGCCCGCTCCCTGGGGCACGGGCTGCGAGGCGCGCCGGCATTCATTGGCGGCTTCCTGGTAGGGGACCTCGTTTGGTTCACCTGCGCGGCCACGGGTCTGGCGATGCTGGCTCAGAGCGCCTACGCGGTGTTTCTCGTCGTGAAGTACGCGGGCGTGGCCTATCTCCTGTACCTGGCATATCGGTTGTGGAGGTCGCCTGCGCAGGCGTTGGACGCCTCCGCCAAGGTTTCGCAGGAGCGTCCGTTGCGCCTGTTCCTGGGCTCTCTGGCGCTGACGATGGGTAATCCCAAGACCATGATCTTCTTTCTGGCGGTGCTGCCCACCGTCGTCGAGCTGAAGCACCTGTCCGTGGGCGGTTTTCTGTCTATTGTCGGCGTGATTATGGTCATTCTGCCGCTGGTGCTCGGCGGCTATGCCTTCGGGGCAAGTCGCGCGCGGCGGTTCTTCTCGACGCCCAGGACGGTCCGGTGGGTGCAGCGGGGCACTGGAGTCGCCATGGCGTCGGCTGCGGTCGCCGTTGCTACGCGCTAGCAGGCGCAGCCAGCCTATTGAGGTAGGAACTACCTCCCACAATATTGGGTCGAGCGTCACGTCTATCTGTACAGATGGACGTGACGCTGAATGACCCTTCCGTGACAACCGAGCAAGATCGAAAGATCTCCGCCGCCGTGCGGCGCGAGGGCGGTCGCCTGCGGAATTTCATTCGCCGTCGCGTGCTGGATGCCGCCGAGGCGGAAGACATCCTCCAGGAAGTGCTCTACGAGCTCGTCGCTGCTCACCGTCTAACGCAGCCCATCGAGCAGGCCGGTGCCTGGCTGATGCGGGTTGCCCGCAACCGGATCATCGACCGCTTCCGCAAGAAGCGCGCGGAGCCTTTCAGTAACTCGCCACTTCTGGTGGACGAAGAGGATGACGGCAGGGCGCTGGAGGACCTGTTGCCCTCCATCGAGCCGGGCCCCGAAGGCGAGGCCATCCGGCAAGTGTTGCTCGAACAGGTGGAGGAAGCTCTCGATGAGTTGCCTCCCGAGCAGCGTGAGGTGTTTATCGCACACGAGCTGGAAGGAGCCAGCTTCAAGGAGCTGTCCGCGCGCTGGGGTGTGAGCGTCAACACGCTGTTATCCCGGAAACGATACGCGGTGCTGGCACTGCGGGAGCAGTTGCAGGATGCCTATGACGAGTGGCTGAACGATTAGAGTTATTGCACCTTGGCGCGTGCCGTCAGGTGAGCGGGCGAATGCCCGCGCAGAAGGGTGCAACGCATGCGTTGCACGGGCAAGCCCGCGAGGGCTGCCCAGGGTCGACGGTGAGCGGGCGACTGCCCGCGCAGAAGGAGAAGTGTTGTGAGACGATTTTGGATGATGAAGTGCCTTGCTTTCATGGTGTTCGCTCCGCTGTTTGTAGCGGCGCTGAGCGTGGCGGTCATGCTGCTGTGGAATGCACTGATCCCGAGCTTGTTCGCGGGGCCGGTTCTAACCTTCTGGCAGGCTGCAGGTCTCCTGGTATTGTGCCGCCTGCTGTTTGTTGGGTTCAGACCCCACCATCATGGACACCACCATTGGAGGCACCGTGCGTGGCGCGATCGCTGGCACCGCATGTCTCCGGAGGAGCGCGATCGCTTTCGCGATGGATTTCGCCGGTGGAAGGATATGAGTCGCGACGAGAGGCGGGAGTTCCGCAGAGGTTTCGGTCATGGTGGGTTCCGCGGTCCATTCGGCGCCTGCGGCCCCGCGATGCACGACGAGCCGCCCGATATGCACGGCGAACACCGTAGTGATGAGCCGAAGAGTGTGTAACATGTGGAAGATGTGCATCAACGACAACTTCAGAGTCGTGACGTTTCCCTCCGCGGAAGCCGCTGGAGCCGCAGCCCTCGATTTCCTCGAACGCAGCCGTGATGTCGCGAGCGAGGTCGTAGTTGACGACTCCCGCGCCAAAACTTCACCATCGAGGCGTGAGAAAAACAGTCATCCTCGTTCCGGGCCTGCTGTGTGATGAGTGGCTCTGGCACTTTCAGGTCGCAGGGCTGGCGGACATCGCCGATGTCCAGGTCGCCAACCACGAAGAAGTTGACAGCCTCGGGGCGCTGGCCGAGGCGATAATCAAAGAGGCCCCACCGCGGTTTGCAATCGCGGGGCACTCGATGGGCGGACGGGTTGCGTTGGAGGTGGCTCGTCGGGTACCCGAGCGTCTGATCGGGTTTTCCATTCTCGACACGGGTTATGAGGCGTTGGCGCCGGGTGAAGCCGGCGAGCGCGAAATCGCCGGCCGCCGCTCCATGCTGGCACTGGCCCGACGCAGCGGCATGCGCGCGATGGCCCGCAGCTGGCTGCAGGGCATGGTCTATCCCCCGCGCCTCACCGAGGCTGAGTTGATTGAGCCCATAGTCGAGATGTTCGCCCGCCGAACACCGGATCTGTATGCCATGCAGATCCAGGCGCTGCTCGCCCGTCCGGATGCCAAACCCGTATTCACCCGGATTCGCTGTCCCAGTCTCGTGATGTGTGGGAGCGATGACACCTGGGCGCCACCCTCCCGTCACGAAATCATGGCCAATATGCTGCGGCATTCCGCGAAAACTTTCGGCGTCATTCCCAACTGCGGCCACATGTCGCCGCTCGAGCGTCCGCGAGCGGTGAATGATGCGTTCCGGAGTTGGATCGAAGCCATGGAGACACCGTGATGGGCACTGAATTGCAGAAGTTTGGTTTGATCGGATTCGGGGAGGCGGGGTCTATCCTCGGTGAAGATCTCGTGGCCGCCGGTTATGAGGTTGCCATGTACGATGTGCTGCTCGACTCGCCTTCAGGTCGATCTTTGATGCTCGAGAAGGCACGTCGTGTGCGGGTACGCGCCGCCGATACGTTCGATGACGCTGTTGCTGGCGCGTCGATTGTCATCTCCGCAGTGACGGCTGCGTCGTCTTCTGATGTTGCCGCCAAGGCGGCACGGGTGCTGCGGGCAGGGCAGGTGTTGTTGGATATCAACTCGGTGTCGCCTGCGAAGAAACTGGCGAACGCCGCGTTGGTTGAAGCCGTTGGGGCCGATTACGTGGAGGCCGCGGTGATGGCGCCTGTGCCGCCTCAGAGGTTGCGCGTCCCCATGCTGCTGGGTGGGCCTCGCGCCGCTGCGGTTGCGCAGGTGTTGCGCGATGTTGGGATGAATGCCACGGTGCTTTCCGACAAGATCGGGGTCGCTTCGGCGGTGAAGATGTGCCGTTCGATTGTGATCAAGGGGCTGGAAGCGTTGACACTCGAGTCGATGTTGGCGGCGCGGAGGTTTGGGGCTGAGCAGGAGGTCCTGGCCTCGTTGAATGGGACGTTTCCGTCCATGGGCTGGACGGGGAAGTTGCCGGATTACCTGATCAGCCGGGTAGCCGAACATGGTCTGCGCCGGGCTTCTGAAATGCGTGAGGTGGCCCGAACGCTGTCGGATGTTGGTGTTGATCCGCTCATGGCTGCTGCGACCGCTGCCAGACAGGAATGGCTGGTGCAGGCCATGGCTGCCCATGATGAGGAATATGGCGAGCCTTTTTCCTGGCGGTCGCTCGTCGACGCTATTTCACCGGCAAAGTCGCAGCGCGGGTGACGGTTCGCATCGCGAAGCTCGATTGAACGCTCGCCACGCTGGGGAGGCGGGTCAGGTGCTGGTTGTGGATGCGTTCGAAATCCGCCAGGTCGGCTACCACCAGCCGCAACAGATAGTCGTGCTCTCCGGTCATGAGGTAGCACTCCATGACTTCCGGGACCTTGCGGACGGCGTTCTCAAAAGCTTCCAGGCCTGACTGGCTCTGGCGGTCCAGGGTGATGTTCACAAACACGTTGACCGGGTATCCGGCCTTCTGCTGGTCGATCAAGGCTGTGTAGCCCTGGATCAAGCCGGACTCTTCCAGGGCCCGGACGCGACGCAGGCAAGCGGATTCGGACAGGCTGACCTTTTCGGCCAGGGAGGTATTGGTGATCCGGGCGTCCTGCTGCAGCAGCTTCAGGATGGCACGATCATAACGGTCCAGCTCCATTTGCGCAGAAATCCTTCGTAATGGGAAGCAATACCGGCAGATTCTGCCACAGGTCGTGCCCCAGGACTGTGCATTACGCAAGGGGCTGCCGGGTGTCCGACCCTAAGCTGCGGGGCATCTTCAACCCGCGCGATCTCTCAAACCGTCGAGGTCGCGTACCAGGAGCCCCTGTCATGCGCATTGGTGTCCCTAAAGAGATCAAGAACAACGAATATCGCGTCGGCATGGTGCCCGCAGGGGTGCGCGAGCTGACCAGCGCTGGGCACGAAGTCATAGTCGAAACCGGCGCCGGCAACGGCATTGGCGTGGATGATGCCCAGTACAAGGCTGTGGGCGCGTCCATCGCTGGCACCGCCGCTGAGGTTTTCCAAAAGGGCGAGTTGATCGTCAAAGTCAAAGAGCCGCAGCCGAACGAGTGCGAGATGCTTCGTGCTGGCCAGGTCCTGTTCACGTACCTCCATCTCGCCGCGGATCCCGTGCAGGCGAAGGGACTGATGAAGTCCGGCGCCACTGCCATCGCTTACGAGACGGTGACCGCGCCTAACGGCTCTCTGCCGTTGTTGACTCCGATGAGCGAGGTTGCCGGCCGCATGTCGATCCAGGTCGGCGCTGCCAGCCTCCAGAAGGCAAACGGCGGTTTCGGCGTCCTGTTGGGTGGGGTTCCTGGTGTGCAGCCTGCCAAGGTCGTCATTCTCGGTGGCGGCGTAGCCGGTAGGCATGCAGCCGAAATGGCTGTTGGCCTGCGCGCAGACGTCACAATCGTTGATCGCTCGTTGGATCGCCTCCGCGAGCTGTCACAGACGTTTGGCGCAACCCTCCTGACCGCATACTCGACGACCGAGACGATCGAGCGTCTCGTACGGGAAGCGGATCTCGTTATTGGTGCAGTGCTGGTTGCAGGAGCTGCGGCGCCGAAGCTGGTCACGCGCGCAATGCTTTCCACCATGAAGCGTGGCGCAGTGTTGGTCGACATTTCCATCGACCAGGGCGGCTGCTTCGAGACCAGCCGGCCGACGACACACGCTGATCCAACATTCGTCGTGGATGGCGTCATTCACTATTGCGTCGCGAACATGCCGGGCGCCGTGCCGCGCACGTCAACATTCGCGCTGACCAACGCAACGCTGCCGTACGTCCGCGCACTGGCCGATCTGGGGTGGCAGGCCGCCCTGAAGCGTGATTCAGGACTTGCTGCCGGACTCAACGTACACGCTGGCGAGATCACTCATGACGTAGTGGCCCGCGCCCTGGGCCTGCAGGCGCGCCCGGCGACTGTGACCGCCATTCGCTAGTCCTGGCTGCCGTGGGGACGGTCCTACGATCCTCAGGATCGTTCCCCGGCCAGCTCATTCCCTCCAATTCTGAGCGACACTCATGCGGCCCGGGCGGTAATCGCTCTCCCCTAAGAAGAGTGGCACCTGTTGGCCTCCTACGGATACGCTACCGTCCGCCTGTTTCCGCAAGGCGGGAACGGTAATCCGTTTTTTTTGGTCGTTCAGGAGACTCCAGAATGAAGTACGCACTGCCGGTTGCCCCACGTCGCGCCACTGGCGCTTCGCGGGATTCCCTCCGCGCTGCTTCGGTTGCCCTACTGGCACTCGTTACCGGCTCGGCGATCGCCGCACCCGTCACTTACAACGTCGATCCCAACCACACCTATCCCAGCTTCCAGGCCGACCACTTCGGCGGTCTGTCGAACTGGCGCGGCAAGTTCAACAAGAGCTCCGGCACGATCGTGCTCGACAAGGAAAAGGGCACCGGCAAGGTTGACATCATCGTCGATGTGGCTTCCATCAACTTCGGCATGCCGAAGCTCGACGAGCATGCGAAATCCCCTGAGATTTTCGACGCTGCCAAGTACCCGACCGCCACTTACAAGGGCACGCTGGCCAAGTTCAAGGACGGCGCCCCGACCGAGGTGGACGGTGAATTCACGCTGCACGGTGTGACAAAGCCGTTGACCCTGACGATCAATTCGTTCAAGTGCATGGTGAATCCGATGAGCAATAAGGAAGTGTGCGGTGCGGATGCATCGGCCACTTTCAACCGCAGCGACTTCGGTGTCAGCTACGGTGACAAGTTCGGTTTCAAACAGGAAGTGAAACTGCAGATCCAGGTGGAAGGAATTCGCGCGGGCTGATGCTCGCCAGAGGGTTCGGGTGCCGCCAGGCGCCCGGACCCGGGGCCTGTCTGACCTGTTTCGCAGGCAGGCAGGCTTCCCGGATCGTCCTGGCCGCAGCATAAGCACATTGCCAGGAAGTATTGCGTTGCCGGCCTCACGCCGAGCGTCCCAGGTGGGGCAACGTGTAGACTCTCGTCCCGAGGGTCCAATGTCCACACAAAAGCTTGAAGATAGCGCAATTTTTGAGGCGATCGTTGCCGCTGCCATTGAGGCGGGCAAGGTTGTGTACGATTTTTATCGAGGTGGATTTGACGTCCAGCGCAAGGCTGACGCTTCGCCGGTAACCGATGCCGATCATGCTGCGGAAGCCATAATTCTGAGGCGCCTGCGGGAGGTCGCTCCTCACATTCCCGTAATTGCGGAGGAGGAGGTTGCCGCAGGGCGGGTGCCGGTGATCGGCAACGAGTTTTTCCTGGTGGACCCGCTGGACGGTACGAAGGAGTTCATCCAGAAGCGCGGCGACTTCACGGTCAACATTGCCCTCATTCGCGACCGGATACCGGTTCTGGGCGTTGTGTACGCTCCCGCCAAAGGCAGCTTGTTTGCGGGTAATGTCGTTGGGCGTTCGGCATTCCGTAGTGAGCAGAATGCTGATGCTGCGGAGCGCGCACCGCGTCGTTCTATCTCCGTGCGTCCGGTTCCGGCTAGCGGCGTTGTCGCGGTCAGTTCACGTTCGCATTCCACGCCTGAAACCGATGCCTATCTTGCGCAAGTCAACGTCGCCGATCGTGTGTCAGTTGGCTCATCGCTGAAGTTCTGTTTGGTTGCCGCGGGCGAGGCAGACCTGTATCCCCGCCTGGGGCCCACAATGGAGTGGGACACGGCGGCTGGTCATGCGGTCCTCGCTGCCGCAGGTGGAAGCGTCTGGGCTCCTGGAGGAGTGCCTTTGCTGTATGCGAAGCCTACCTTCCGTAATACCTATTTCATCGCGAGTGGGACGCTGAAAGCGCCTCCACTTGCCGCGGCGTAAGTTGGCGTCATGTCGTTATCGTTGAATTTGAAGCGCCTCGAGGCGGAGTCGATCGGAATCATCCGGGAAGTCGCGGCGGAGTTTCGCAATCCGGTGATGTTGTATTCCATCGGCAAGGACTCCGGTGTGATGTTGCACCTGGCGATGAAGGCGTTTTATCCCTCAAAACCGCCATTTCCACTTCTGCACGTCGACACCAAATGGAAGTTCGGTGCAATGATCCAGCACCGTGATCAGATTGCCGAACGCTACGGCGTCAAGCTACTGGTGTACACGAATCCTGAGGGGATCGCCCGCGGGATCAATCCCATCGCTTCGGGGTCTCAGCTTCATACACAGGTGATGAAGACTGAGGCGTTGAAACAGGCGCTGGACAAGTGGGGATTCGACGCAGCCTTCGGTGGCGCTCGACGCGATGAAGAAAAGAGCAGGGCGAAGGAGCGTGTGTTTTCCTTCCGCTCCGCTGGGCACGTCTGGGACCCACGGAACCAGCGCCCGGAGTTGTGGCAGTTGTTCAACACGAAGATCAACAAGGGCGAAACGATCCGGGTATTCCCCTTGTCGAATTGGACCGAGTTGGACATCTGGCAGTACACCCGAGCCGAAGAGATTCCCGTTGTCCCGCTGTATTTTGCAGCGCCCCGGCCTGTGGTGAAGAGGGATGGCGTGCTGATCATGCGCGACGATGATCGCATGCCGTTGTTGCCTGGGGAGGTTGAGGAGACGCGGATGGTGCGGTTTCGGTCGCTGGGCTGCTATCCGTTATCCGCGGCCGTTGAGAGCACCGCGGCGACGTTGGATGAGATTATTGAGGAGATGATTGCATCGCGCACGTCTGAGCGCTCCGGGCGGCTCATCGACAGTGATGAGGCGGCGTCGATGGAGAAGAAGAAACGCGAGGGGTATTTTTAATGGCCAGCAAGACCCCTTCAGACAGCGCCACGTCGTCTACCGCTAAGGCCGATCCGGCCGCTGCGATCAACACTCGAGGCGGCAAAGTGCCCCCGGCGTCGGCAGGTCGCGCACGCTCGTCGTCGAGCCACGGCTCGACCGCATTGGACGCTGCTACATCGGCTGCCGACGCTGCTTCCCCGGCGGACGCGACCCCGTTGCGGTTCCTCACCTGTGGCTCTGTCGACGATGGCAAGTCCACCCTCATCGGTCGGCTGCTGTACGACACCAAGCTGATCATGGAGGACCAGCTCGTCGCGTTGGAGCGCGACAGCCGCAAGCATGGCACCACGGGCGATGACATCGATCTCGCGCTGCTCGTCGACGGCCTCGAAGCCGAACGGGAGCAGGGCATCACCATCGACGTGGCGTACCGCTTCTTCGCCACCCCACGCCGATCCTTCATCGTGGCCGACACGCCCGGCCACGAGCAATACACCCGCAACATGGCCACCGGCGCATCCAACTCCGATGCGGCCGTCATCCTGATCGACGCGCGCAAAGGCGTCCTCACGCAGACGCGCAGGCACAGCTACATCTGCTCGCTGCTGGGCATACGCCACGTCATCGTGGCGGTCAACAAAATCGACCTGGTCGATTACAAGGGCGAACGCTTCCATCACATTGTCGGTGACTACCTCGGTTTTGCTCAGGAGCTGGGTTTCAGCTCCATCACCCCCATCCCGGTGTCGGCTCGGTTCGGTGATAACGTCACGCAGAGCTCCGACAACATGTGCTGGTACGATGGTCCTACACTGCTGGAGCAGCTCGAGAGTTTGGACGTCGAGCACGGTCTCGACCAAAAGCCGTTGCGTTTCCCGGTCCAATGGGTCAACCGCCCCAATCTTGATTTCCGCGGATTCTCCGGCACCTTGGCCTCCGGCACGGTGCACCCGGGCGACCGCGTCGTTGTCGCTTCCTCGGGCAAAGAGTCCACTGTGACGCGCATTGTCACGGCGGATGGCGACCTGCCTGAAGCGAGGGCGGGGGATGCGGTAACCCTGACGTTTGCTGACGAGGTTGATGTCGCGCGTGGCGATGTCATCGCGCCATCGGACAGTCGACCGGACGTCGTCGATCAGTTCGCCGCACACGTGCTGTGGATGGCTGAAGACGAGATGCTCCCCGGGCGTTCCTACCTGATGCGTATCGGAACGAAGTACGTCCCGGCGCGGGTAACGACGCTGAAGCACAAGGTCGATATCAATACCCTTGAGCACATTGCCGCAAAGACGCTGGGTCTAAACGAGATCGGACTGTGCAATTTGTCCACGGCCGTCCCCGTGGCACTAGATCCATACGCGGACAACCGCGCAACGGGCTCGTTCATCCTGGTCGATCGTTTCACGAACGCTACGGCCGGCGCGGGAATGATCACGTTTGGTCTTCGTCGCGCAACCAACATTCACCGACAGAGCGTGCTGGTTGACAAGGCATCCCGCCAGCGCATGAACGGCCATCGACCGGCCATCCTCTGGTTCACGGGCCTGTCCGGCTCAGGCAAGAGCACCATCGCCAGCATCCTCGAGCGTGAGTTGCACGCGCGTGGCGCACATACCTACATGCTCGACGGCGACAACGTTCGCCACGGCCTGAATCGCGACCTCGGTTTCACCGACGCGGATCGCGTGGAAAACATCCGCCGTGTCGGTGAAGTCGCGAAGTTGTTCGTCGACGCAGGCATGGTCGTCCTGTGCTCCTTCATTTCACCCTTCCGTGCCGAGCGCCGGATGGTGCGCGAGCTCGTCGGCACGGATGAGTTTGTGGAGATTTTCGTCGATACGCCCTTGGAAGAGTGCATGCGACGCGACCCGAAAGGGCTTTACGCGCGTGCCAAAGAAGGGAAGATCAAGAACTTCACCGGCATCGACTCACCCTACGAGACGCCGGAGAACGCCGAGATAGTGGTCGACGCCCGCGCCGGAGACGCTGAATCCGCCGCCCAGAGTATTCTGCGGTCGTTGACTGAGCGGCAGATTATCGGCTGACCAACCTTGCCCTGCGGGGGGCTGTTATGGCGGCAGTGGATCGTCGTCATCGTTTTCAACGTACGACACTCGTTTGTCTGACCGTTTCGGCGCCCGCCGCCCCGGACTCTTGTGTACGAGATCCTGATCCCTTTCAGGGGTTGCAACATACCCCCTGCGCGCCCGGCCACTGTCAGCGAGGATAGGATCATCCTCGTCGGGTAGGACGTGGCACATCACGATCACTTGGGCGTTGGCGGCACATCTTCATCAGGGTAAAGGTCCATGTTCATCTCTTTGCGCCGCATGTCACGTCAGTCGGTGTCGCGAACTGGGGACCCCTGGAAAACGACACTACGTTGTCAGGGTTCTCAGCGTCGAGGCGCTTGAGATGCTCGTGAATCAAATCCCAGTCATTTCCAAATCTGGCGCAGTACGCTTTTCGATTTCGGCGGACTTCGGCGATGATCTCATCATCGTCATTAGGTCTTATGTCCATTCTCATATCTCTCCAATAGTTGCAAAGGGGTGCATAGGATTGGGCATGAATGGCCAGCCGACGAACAGACCGCGGTGACTTTCGATGCAATGTGGGCGTTTGCCAAATGAGCGCAGTTCCAAGTCAACAGATACTCCATCCGGTGTACGGATGCGATTGCGATGTGTTTGAGATCTGCGTGGGCATCAGGAGGAAGTACACGGGCGTCCGTCAGTCTTGCCCTGAGGGCTTTGCAATAGGAGTCTTCCTCCAGTTGCCGGAATCGACTTAGAAAATTCAATCGCCTTTGCGCAGCTTCTGGGTCTCCGTCTCTTGCTTCGTCAACGACAAAACTCGATACGAATATCTCGAATTGCGTATGCCAGGAATTCCACCACCTCGTCGTTATTCTCTGCAGCCGCGCCGTATTCAAATCGCGGCTCGGTCGAGCCGTCAGATAGCTCGCGATGGTGGTCTCCAGATATACCCGAGGCCGGTGGAAAGCATATTCCGCCGGCGTTTCGGCAACCCGGAACGACTCCCATCTAACTGGCGCTGGATAGGCATTGACCGCTTCCGTATTCACACACGCAAGTGTCTCAAACAAACACCCGCATCAACACGGACAATAATCCGTTGTATCAATTGCCTGTTTGTGATCTAAATCACACCGAAACGTTAGTCAACAGCGTCGGGAGACGACGCTAGGGCGGCACGAGGTTGACAACGTAGTCGGCGATAGCGAGAGACGACGTCAGGCCTGGCGACTCAATGCCAAACAGATTCACCAACCCAGCCACACCGTGCACCTGGGGTCCGTCGATGCGAAAATCAGCCAGCGGCTCGCCAGGCCCGGTAATCCGCGGCCGGATACCCGAGTAAGCGGGCAACAACGCACCATCTGGAAGCGCCGGCCAATATTCCCGAATTGCGCTATAGAACCGTTCAGCCCGGCGCGGATCAACATCGTAATTCAGCGCGTCGACCCACTGCACATCAGGCCCGAACCGGGCTCGCCCAGCGAGGTCGAGAGTCAAATGCACGCCCAATCCGCCGTGCTCCGGAACGGGATACACCAGGTGTTGAAACGGAGATCGGCCCGCCAAAGAAAAATAGGATCCTTTGGCAAAATGAAGCGCGGGAACGCAATCAGCTGGAAGAATCAATCGAGCGACGGCGGGCGCAGACAGACCCGCGCTGTTGACAACAGTCCGTGCCAACAGCGACCCAGCCTCGCCATTGACGCCGACCAACAGGCCGCCTGACTGCGATTCCAGGAAAGTTACCCGCGAATCACAAACCAACGACCCGCCATGCTCGTCCACATGCCCCAACAGAGACAGCATGTACTCATGCGAATCCACAATCCCCGTCAAGGGTGAATACAACGCTCCCACACAATTCAACTGCGGCTCGAGCCGAAGCGCTGCCTCACGAGTCAGGGCCGAAAGCTCAACTCCACTACCCAGGGCGGCAGACCGGATCTGCCCCAGTTCCCGTAGCTGCGACTGCGATGTGGCAACAATCAACTTGCCGCAAATGCGAAATCCAACCCCGTTGCTTTCGCAAAACGTATAAAGCTGATCCCGTCCTGCCACGCAAAGCCGCGCTTTGAGTGAGCTCCGAGGGTAGTAGATCCCGGCGTGTATCACCTCGCTGTTGCGCGAGCTGGTTTCCATCCCGAATTGCGGGTGCGCCTCTAAAATCAGCACCTCCCGCCCGCGTAATGCGAACGCACGGGCCACCGCGAGCCCCACGACTCCAGCCCCAATGACGATGACATCCACGGTATCCATCGAGACGCAGTGTAACGATTCGAATATCATTCGCACCCTCACTTGCAGGAGAAATCTGTGCCCGTTGTGAACTATCGCCTCGATGGGAACGTCGCCGTCCTCGAAATTGACAACCCACCGGTCAATGCAACGAGCCTCGAGGTGCGCCAGGGCCTGGCCGAGGCGCTGAAGGACGCGGCATCCGATCCCATGGTCGAGGCGGTGGTGATCACCGGCACCGCGGGGATTTTCCTGGCTGGGGCAGACATCAGGGAAATTTCCTCGGGAGCCAACAACAAAGCCCCCACCCTTCGAGACCTGCACGCGCAAATGGAAACTGTCCCCAAGCCCATCATCGCCGCCATCCGGGGATCAGCCCTGGGAGGCGGTTTCGAGATTGCACTGACCTGTCACTGGCGAATTGCGGCTGCGGATGCAAAGGTTGGCTTGCCAGAGGTCAAGCTCGGAATCCTGCCAGGCGCAGGGGGCACTCAGCGATTTACGCGGCTCGCGGGCCCTGAGGCCGCACTGGAGTCGATCACTTCGGGCAATCCGATTGCCGCCAAACGTGCGTTGGAATTGGGGCTGATCGACGCAATTGGCGACGATGTTATGGAAGAGGCGATCGTTCTCGCGCGAACAGCTGCCGGCGAGCAGCGGCCGTTGCGCCTGGCAAGCGACTCGACTGACAGGATCGTGGGCGTGGATCCCGCGCTGTTCACAAACTTCAGGAAGAAGCTGGAGAGCAAGGCCCGCGGTCAGCTTGCTCCGTGGAAGATCATTGATTGTATTGAAGCCGCTTGCACGCGGCCCAAGGGCGAGGCCTATCAGTTTGAGCGGGATGCGTTCAACGAATGCAGCGAGAGCCCGCAGCGCAAGGCTCTCATCCACCTGTTCTTTGCCGAGCGTGAGGCGCGCAAGATTCCGGATCTGCCGGCGGATACCACGGCGCTGCCCATTCGAAGTGCTGCGATTGTAGGTGCAGGCACCATGGGTGGCGGCATTGCCATGAATTTCGCAAATGCCGGTATTCCAGTGCAACTGTTGGAGTTGAACCAGGCAGCGGTGGAGCGCGGCTTGGGCCTCATTCAGAAGAACTATGCCGCTTCCGTCAAACGCGGAAGTCTGACAGAGGCGGCCATGGAGCGCGCACTGTCACTGATCAAGGGTGTGACGGAGTATGAGGCCGTTGGCGACACGGACATCGTCATTGAGGCTGTTTTTGAGGACATGCAGGTGAAGAAGGACGTCTTCACCCGGCTCGATGAGGTTTGCGCGCCTCATGCGATCCTGGCGACCAACACATCGTCCCTCGATATTGACGCCATCGCTGAGGTGACATCGCGCCCCCAGAGCGTCATTGGCACCCATTTCTTCAGTCCCGCCAATGTCATGAAGCTGCTGGAGAATGTGCGCTCCAGGCACAGTTCGCCGCAGACAATCGTAACAGCGATGTCACTGGGGAAACTGCTCAACAAAGTGGTTGTCCTGGCCGGCAATTGTGATGGCTTCATCGGCAATCGCATGCTCCAGTTCTATACGGGCGAGGCCGAGTTTCTGCTGGAAGAGGGCGCGACACCCGAGCAGATCGACCGGGTGATGGAGGGCTTCGGGTTTGCCATGGGTCCGTTGGCCGTGCGCGACCTGGCGGGTAATGATGTTGGTTACTCCATCCGCAAGGCCCGGAAAATCCCCTCAGACGAGCGATTCTCGCCAATCCTCCAACGCGTGTTTGAGGCGGGCCGGCTCGGCCAGAAAACAGCCAGGGGTTTCTATCGCTACGAGGGACGCACTCGCATCTCCGATCCGGAGATCATGACTCTCATCGAGGGGGTTTCGCGCGATCTCGGCATCACCCGGCGGGAGATTCCGGATGACGAGATTCTGCTGCGGTTGTTGTGTCCGTTGGTGAATGAAGGCGCCAGAATCGTCGATGAAGGAATCGCGATCCGGGCCAGTGACATCGACATCGTCTATGTCAACGGCTACGGCTTCCCCGCCTACAAGGGCGGCCCCATGTTCTGGGCGCAGGAATTCGGGTTCGACAAAGTCATCGCGACCATGCAGAAGCTGGCGCCCACACACGGCCAGCGCTGGCGGCCGGCCCCCCTGTTGGAGCGTCTGGCCGCATCAGGAAAAGGTTGGAGCGAGGCCGCGAAGGCAGGGCGGTTGGACGCTCAACCGCGAGAACCCGGGGATCTCAGATAACCGGCAGCCGCGTGGTGTACTTCTTCGTGCGCAGCACGAAGCTGGTGTTCATCGCGCGAACTGCTTTGATCTGCAATACGTGCGTTGACATGAAGCGCTCGTAGGCTTCCATGCTGGCCGCGACAATCCGCAGCAGGTAATCGTTGGGGCCACTCATGGAGTGGCACTCGAGGATCTCCGGTCGATCCTTAACGAGCTGGTCGAATTCGCGGATGGTCTCCGGGTGATGGTTCTCCAAGGAGACCAGGGTGTACGCCAGTATTGGCAGACCCACCGCAGGTCCGTTCAGCAGGGTGGCGTACCCGTTGATAAATCCTTCCTCTTCCAAGCGCCTCAGCCGACGCCAGCAGGGGGCGGGCGACAGGCCCACGCGCTTGGCGAGCTCCTGATTCGACACCCGCGCATCGCCCTGCAGCTCGTCGAGGATGCGACGGTCTACCCGGTCCAGGCTCTTGGACATGGAATGTTTCCACCAGTCGGCAATAATATTGCCAAGATGAGCATGGACTGGGCAATCCAGGCAAGCTAATTGCGTACTTGGCCGCATAGACTGTGCGCTGCGTCAGGCTGTATCGGCCCAGGAGACTTTGCAATGGCGGCACCGGCACTCGCGATTACCCCGAATCGGAATCACGGACGAGCCCCGGATTGGAAGCGGGTTGCGTACCTGTTGCACCTGTCGCGCGCCCTGGACGACATCGAGGAATCCAAGCTGCTCCCGGAGCGCAAGGTTCTGTACCAGTTTTCCGCCCGGGGCCACGATTTCGCCCAGATCCTGTTGGGTTTGAACCTCACCGACCCCCACGACGGCGTCGCTGTTTACTATCGTTCCCGCCCCATGATGCTGGCATTGGGTGTTGATCTGGAGGATGCGGCGGCCGGCCCCTTGGCCCGCTCGGGGTCTTTCAGTGACGGTCGGGACATTGGCGTCGTATTCAACATGCCCGGTAAGGGTGGAGCGACCGTGTTGCCATCTTGCGGTGGCGTTGGTGCGCAATACACTCCGGCCGCCGGCTGGGCCCAGGCAATTCGCTTCCGACGCGAATCCCTGGGTGATGCGGCTTACAACCGCAGCATCGCTGTTGTTCTCGGTGGCGACGCATCAGTTGCCACCAACGGTTTCTGGTCAGCCCTCACCATAGCAACCACGCAACGTCTGCCGATCCTGTTCTACGTGGAGGACAACGGCTACGGCATTTCCGTGTCTTCACAACACCAGACTCCTGGTGGAAATATCGCCGCGAATCTGCGCTCTTTTACGGGCCTGACTATTCTCGAAGGTGATGGCGCCGATCCGCGCGAAGCCGCTGAATTGACCCGCCAGGCAGTCGATCTGGTTCGACAGGAACGCGGGCCTGTGTTGTTGCGTTTGACCGTTCCGCGTTTGTCGGGACACTCCGGACAGGATACGCAGGCTTACAAATCTCCTGACGTAGTTGCCAAGGAACGCGCCCGCGATCCATTGGGCCGGCTGCACCGATTCCTGGTTCCAGGCGTGTTGGCTGAGACGGAATGGACCCAGTTGGCGGATGAGGCGCGCCGCGACGTCGCCGCGGCCATTGAGCGCGCCATGGCTCGGCCTTTACCGAATCCCGCGAGAGTTACGAGCCACGTGTTCAGTGAGGCCGTGCAAACGCAGGGCGGTTTGGCTCCGGAAGGTCACGTGTTTCCCCCGTCGACCCTGGTCGCTCATCCGGAAGCGACCCGCATCAACATGCTCACGGCCATCCGTCGCACGCTCGACGTCGAGCTCGCCTCGAACAAAAAGATGGTTGTGTTCGGCGAGGATGTGGGTCCCAAGGGGGGTGTGCACGGCGCCACTTTGGGGTTGCAGGACAAATATGGCCAGGCGCGTGTGTTTGATACCAGCCTGTCGGAAGAGGGCATCATCGGTCGCGCCGTGGGTATGGCAGTGGCGGGATTGCTCCCGGTTGCGGAGATCCAGTTCAGGAAGTATGCGGATCCGGCGGCAGAACAGCTCAATGATTGCGGGACCATGCGTTGGAGAACGAACAATCGGTTTGCCGCGCCGATGGTAGTGCGCATGCCGGGCGGTTTCTTCAAATGTGGTGATCCGTGGCACAGCCAGACCAACGAGGTGGCGTGGGTTCACGGAATTGGCTGGCGCGTTGCCGTGCCCTCTAACGCCGAGGATGCGGTAGGTCTGCTGCGCACGGCTCTTCGTGGGAATGACCCGACCATTTTCTTTGAGCATCGTGCCATGTTGGACAGCGCGGGTGCGCGTCGGCCATACCCTGGAGATGACTTCGTCATCCCATTCGGTGTTGCCCGTACCGTTCGGTCAGGGTCTGAGCTGACCATAGTCACCTGGGGTGCGATGGTTGAGCGCTGCGAGCAAGCTGCCGGCGCCTCGGGCGTGGATGTCGAGGTGCTGGACCTTCGTACCCTGTCGCCATGGGACAAGGCTGCCGTGTTGGCATCGGTCAACAGGACGCGGCGTTGCGTCATCGTTCACGAGGACAACGCAACAGCCGGTTTTGGCGCGGAGATTGCGGCCGTGCTGGCAAAAGAAGCATTCTTCAACCTGGACGCGCCGATCGAGCGGTTGACCATGCCCGACATTCCGAGCCCCCACAGCCCGGTGCTGCTCGATGCCGCGGTTCCCACCGTCGAGCGCATTATCAACACGATACAACAGGTTGCGAGCATATAAATGTCGACTGAAGTCGAGATCCGAGCCCCGGCCGAGCAGACCGAGGGCACCCGCTCGCAGATCCTGCGATGGTTGAAATCCGTCGGTGAATCCGTTACGGAGAACGAGCCGCTCATTGAGCTCGAAACCGACAAGGTAACCGTAGAGGTACCTTCGCCCGGCTCCGGGACACTGCGTGAGATCCTCAAGCAGGAGCAGGATGAAATCGGCCCCGGCGAGCTCCTGGGGCGCATCGAAGCGGCTGGTGCTGGCAGATCGGCCAGCACCGGCACCCGAGCCTCCGATGATGCGCAGGCTTCTTCCAGCAATATGAGCGCCAGCGCCGATGCAGTTCGCGCGGCCGCCGACGCCGCTATGCAAGGTAGCGCGGACGCGGTTGTTTCGGTGCCTATCTCGACGCCAAGCGACGCCGACGGCGGTAGGGCCGGCCAAGGCGGTCGAGCGGGCTCGAGTGACGCATACGCCTCCGGCACTGTCCTAGGTAGTCATGTGGGCTCGAATGACGCTTCGAATGGCCGGGTGGCGCACCAGCGGACAGCAGGTGTGGAAGCGCCGGGACTTGCAGCTCAAACCCTCAGCCCAGCAGTGAAGCGCCTGCTGGCCGAGCGCGGCTTGGACCCCTCGGCGGTGCGCGGCACGGGCCAGGGCGGCCGCATCACCGTTGCGGACATCCTCGCGCACGGGCACCCCGGCGGAGCGCAAAGCGCCTCAACGAGCGCCGCTGTTGGATCGGCGGCCAGCGCGACACAGCTTGCCCGTGGCGCACCTAGCACCGGCAGCCCGCTCGGTGGCCGCGCATCCAGCGGGGCGAGCAGCCCGAACGAAGGCGCAGCGATTGTAGGCGGCGGCGCGGGCACCAGGCGCGACGCTGGCGGTGCGCCGTTCAGTGGCGGAGGCGCGGGCACCAGCAGGGCAGCGCAAACGGCAGCCGACGGCGCCACGGACGCGGCTGGCCCACGCCACCGCGTGCCGCACACGGCGACGCGCAAGCGCATTGCTGAACACATGGTCCAGAGTCTCCTGCATACCGCCCCACATGTGACGACGGTGTTCGAGGCAGACCTGACTGCAGTGTTGGAACATCGGCAGCGAAACAAGGACGACTTCATGCGCCGGGGGGCGCCGCTGACTTTGACAGCGTATTTCCTCCAAGCGACCGTCGTGGCCATCCGCGCCGTGCCGGAGGCTAACAGCCGGTGGACGGATTCTGCGCTGGAAGTCTTTGATTCAATGCATATCGGCGTAGCGACTGCGTTGGAGACGGGCCTCGTGGTACCTGTGCTTCGCGACGTGCAGTCTCGCGACTTGTTCGAGACCGCGAAGGGACTCGACGATCTCGTCTCCCGTGCTCGCGACGGGCGTCTAACTCCCGCAGACATGCGCGGTGGTACGTTCACCATCTCCAACCACGGCGTGAGCGGCAGCCTCGTCGCTACGCCGATCATCATCAACCAGCCGCAGTCCGCGATTCTGGGCGTTGGTAAGCTGGAGAAGCGACCCGTGGTGATCACGTCCGAAGACACCGGCGAAGATCGCATCGTCATTCGTCCCCGGTGTTACGTGACGCTGACAATCGACCATCGCGTGATGGACGGCCATCAAGCGAATCGCTTCCTCCAGACTTTCGTGGAATGGCTCGCTAAGCCGCGGTAGCTGAACCGAACCAGGTGGTGAGCGCTTCAGTGAGCCCCACCTGAGTGTGATCGCCAACCCCCGCATCTGCAGGGGCAACCCACGCCACATATCCATCTGGCCGGATCAACACGGCACCAGGTGCGTCGATGGCGCCAAGCACCGGTAGCTCCCAAGCCCCGGTGTATTGGGCGTCGACGACTCGAACCCGATCCGCCCAAGGCGCGATCTCGAAGCGTCCGGGTTCGCCAAAGTTGATCAGCACTGGTGCTGCCCCATGCAGTAATGAAAACGCCCGCATCGGCCCGCCCGCGGCGACGAGGTCCAAATCGGGCATCCGACGCCCAAGCAACGGGTGTATGTCGCCCGCGCCGCCCCCTTGGCGCTCGCGCGGCACATGGGTGGCGCCTTGGTCGGCTGCATTACTGTCGCGCCGTGGATCTGACGCGCCCGAGCCAGGCGCTCGTTGTCCGGACATTTGACCGGCGACCAGTGAGCGTCCTTTACCGACATCGTAGTGAATGTCCAACCCTGACATCATTCCCGCCAACCGTCGGCGGGGCTCGTCCAACACAAACAGCTCGCAAACCAACTTTTCCAGCGCCTTTGTACGATCGTCGGTGCGCCGAAGCGCAATTGCTGCCATGCTGTTCTGCAGCGCTCGCGCGGCAACTGGATGACGCTCCGCCTGGTACGTATCGAGCAAGCTGTCCGTTGATATCCGTTTGACCACCTGGGCCAGTTTCCAGCCCAGATTCACTGCGTCCTGGACACCGAGGTTCAGACCTTGTCCGCCGATGGGAGGATGGATGTGCGCGGCGTCTCCGGCTAATAGGACGCGGCGGTCGCGATACTTGGCAGCTTGACGGGTCATGTCACTGAATCGCGAAACCCATCGCGGGCTGTGGGCTCCGAAGTCAGTGCCGTATGTAGCTTTGAGCGCTTCGGTGACATCTTTGAATGTCGGCTCACCATTGGATGACACCTGACGCTCACTCAGAACGACCCGGATCAGTCCCGGGTCATCCGCTTTGGCAATCGCATGGATGCCGACAGCGTCGTGATGGAAGCCCCATTCAGGCTCGTCGCGCACGGCAAGTTCGGCGATCAGCCAGCTCGTCGTTGGATCCCAACCGGGGAACTCGATGCCGGCTGCTTTGCGGATCGTGCTGCGTCCTCCATCGCATCCAACTAGATACTCAGCCCGCAACGATTCTCCATCCGACAGCGCCACATTGATTCCATCAGCGTCCTGGGTAAACCCCGTCACCTCACGTCCTTGGAGAATGGGTACCGCGAGCTCTGCGACCCAGCCCGCCAGGATGCGCTCAACGTGGTTTTGCCAAAGCCCGAGCATGTAGTTGTGCCGGGTCGGAAAGTCGTTGATGTCCAGGGGAGGGTGGATGTAGTGGAAGTAAACCGCTTTGTAGGTCTGTCCCTCCGATAAGAATCGATCCGCGATTCCGCGCTGATCCAGCACCTCAATGGACCGCGAATGCAGACCACCGGCGCGCACTCTCGGGATCTCGTGGCCAGTCCGCCGCTCCACGACGACGACGCCTACGCCTGCCAGAGCCAACTCGCCCGCGAGCATCAATCCCGTCGGGCCGCCGCCGACAATCACCACCGAATGTTGCATTTCGTCACTCCCACCTTCCGCAAAGGTGGGCGATCCTGCAATAACACCCCGGCCTTACAGCAAGCCCCGGATGCGCTATACTCTGGAAGTGGGGGGATGAGCGCGTTTTTCCTAAACGCGAATTCCGCCAAAACGCTCGAATACCGCGGCGTCCGCCGTCGGCAGATTTCCATCCAGGGTGCTCGCCGTAGCGGTCAGAAATTGCTCCGCTGCGGTAAATACTTTTCCGTAGAGCTGAGCGCTCAATTCGTAGGCGCTCGAACCCACCCAATCCGTCGGCAGCAGCGCAGGCGGGAGCAGGGGGTCCTGCAGATGGATTTTGCGGTACTCGTGTATGAGGAGCGTGCGAATCACAAACGCGGATTCGGGGACCAACGCGTCGCGGGTTTTCAACGAGGCGGCAACACTCGAGTAAGCATCGACGAAGCGTTTGTAGCGGCGCGCCAGTTCGCCAAGATCCCAACCGACAGACACAACTGTCTTGTCGATTCCAACATCCGCGCTGGCAGCCCGGAACAACAGGGCATCCTTGCCAACATCGAGACTGGCCGTCCACCGACGAGCCTGCCCCAGATCACTATTGGGATGTGCAAACACGCCGGGGCTCAGCTGTCCAAACCCCAGCCAACGCAACCCGTCACGCAGGCTGTCACGCCGTTTACTGCCATTGGGAGGCAATACGAGCAAAGTCCAATGCCCATCCCAATCGGCGGGCCCCTTGCTGTAAATGCGTTGCGTTGCCTCTGCAAACCGCTGCTGCCCCCACGGCGCAAGTTGATATTCGCTGAGCCGTCCATCCCGCCGAGCCGCCAGCCACCCATCCTGCGCCAGGCGCGCAACAGACGTGCGAACCAGCCGCTCGGTCAACCCAAAAGGTGCCGCCAACTGAATGAGGCTACCGAGGGTCACGACAGCGCCCCGGGGCGCCACCGCGTCACCGAATATCGTGACCAGCAGGGATCCACCCCGGATAGGGCGCTGGCTCTGGAAGCGCCGCAAGAGCCCCTGCGTAGCTGTGGCAACAGGTGTCTTCACGGACGGCGATTTCATGACGCGCATTGTGACACAGAAATAATTGCGCCTGGCGTGTTTCTGTGTCACATTGTGGGCCTGATCTGTTTAGGCTGCGGGGTACTCATGTACACACAGGGGCTCGATTCGCTGGGCAGGGAGTGCTTGCACACCTCTGCCACCGATACAGCGGCGCTCGAGGAACGCTTCCAGGGCAAGGTCGACGCGGACGACAAGATCGAGCCCAAGGACTGGATGCCCGACGCCTACCGCCAGACCCTGGTCCGCCAGATTTCCCAGCACGCCCACTCCGAGATTGTGGGGATGTTGCCCGAGGGTAACTGGATTACCCGTGCGCCCACGCTGCGTCGCAAGGCAGTCCTGATTGCGAAGGTTCAGGACGAGGGCGGACACGGCATGTACCTGTACAGTGCCGCTGAAACCCTTGGAATTTCCCGTGAGCAGATGTTGGAACAACTTCTGGCCGGCACGGCGAAGTATTCCAGTATTTTCAACTATCCCACGCTGACCTGGGCGGATGTGGGTGCCATCGGCTGGCTGGTGGATGGCGCGGCCATCATGAATCAGATTCCCATCTGCCGTTGCTCCTACGGTCCGTATGCCCGTGCAATGGTGCGGATCTGCAAGGAGGAAAGTTTTCACCAGCGCCAGGGATTTGAAATCATGTTGGCGTTGGCGCGCGGGACTCCCGCACAGAAGGCGATGGCGCAGGATGCCCTGAATCGCTGGTGGTGGCCGTCGATCATGATGTTCGGTCCCAGCGATGGCGAGTCCAGGCACACGGCGCAGTCCATGAAATGGAAGATCAAGCGCTTCACCAATGACGAGTTGCGCCAGAAATTCATTGATATCACCGCGCCCCAGGCGGATTTTCTGGGTTTGAAGATTCCCGACCCGGCCCTCGCCTGGAACGAGTCGACGCAACACTACGACTTCGGAACCATTGACTGGAGTGAATTTCAGGCAGTCTTGAAGGGCAACGGGCCGTGCAATCGCGAGCGGCTCGAGGCTCGGCGTTCAGCGCACGAGGACGGACGGTGGGTGCGTGAAGCGGCCGCCGCACACGCGGCAAAGCAAAGAGCGCGCGCGGCTGCCAGCCAGGCCGCTCGAGGAGCAAATCAGCATGTCAAACGATTGGCCTCTTTATGAAGTTTTCATTCGCTCGCGCGCGGGCCTCGAGCACAAACATGTTGGTAGCTTGCACGCGGCGGATGCCACAATGGCGGTTGAGCATGCCCGGGATGTTTACACCCGGCGGCAGGAGGGAGTGAGCATCTGGGTCGTGCGATCGAGCGACATTGTTGCTTCGGATCCGAATGACGCGGACGCGTTGTTTGAGCCCGCCCGCGACAAGGTTTACCGGCACCCGACGTTTTATACCATCCCTGATGAGGTCAAAAACCTGTGAGCACGGCGGCTGCGACGGATCCCGGACGGGAGGCGCTCTTCCGCTACGTTCTGCGGCTGGGCGACACCAGTTTGGTTTTGGGCCAGCGTCTTGGCGAGTGGGTGGGGCATGCCCCCGCGCTCGAAGAGGACCTCGGGCTCGCCAACCTGTCACTCGACCTGATCGGCCAGGCGCGGCTGCTATTGAGCTACGCGGGTGAAATCGAGGGGCAGGGACGCGATGAAGATGAGCTTGCCTTCTTTCGTGATGCACCGGCATTCCTCAATCTGACACTGGCGGAGCAACCCAACGGCGATTTCGGGCGGACCATTGTGCGGCAGTTCCTGTTGGATGCCTGGCAACTCGAGATATTCGAGGGGCTGTCGGGGTCCGCGGATGCGCGGTTGGCCGGCATCGCCGCCAAGGCGATCAAAGAGACGCGCTATCACTTCCGGTTCAGTTCCGGGTGGTTGGTGCGCTTGGGCGATGGAACCGAAGAGAGTCACCGGCGTGTCCAGGACGCGCTGCACGAGCTCTGGCGCTTCACCACTGAATTTTTTGCCGCGGACGACGTTGACAATGAGTTGGCAGCAGCGGGCGTTGCCCCTGACCTGGCGGCGTTACAATCGCGATGGCTGGCGCGCGTCGACGAAGTGCTGAAAGAAGCCACGCTCGCGCGACCGGCGCCCGTTGCTTACCAATGGCACGGCAAGTTGGGTGTCCATACCGAGCACCTGGGCCACATGCTGGGAGAAATGCAGCACGTGCAGCGCACCTACCCGGGGGCGCAGTGGTAATCACTGTTCCCGCAGGTAGCTCCGATAGCAGGCGGTGTGATCCTGCCGCCGCTGGCGGCGGAACGCTGCGGGCGCGGGCATCCGCTGAATTCAGTGACGACCGTGAACGGGCGGTCTGGGCAATACTCGAGTCGGTTCCTGATCCGGAGATTCCGGTGTTGACCGTCGTCGACCTCGGGATCGTGCGGCACGTTCGGTGGCGGGCAGACGCTGACGGCAAACCGCAGTTGCATGTTGGGATCACGCCGACGTATTCAGGTTGCCCGGCAACTGAAGTGATCCGTGGAATGATCGGCGCGGCACTGGAGCGCGAGGGCTACGCCGGCGCCATCGTCGAGGAAGTGCTGTCGCCTCCATGGACCAGTGATTGGCTGACTGAAGCGGGGCGCCAGAAGCTCGAGTCTTTTGGTATCGCGCCACCTGAGCGGAGTGTATCGAACGCTCGACATCTCTTCCGTGCCCCCGTTGTGGCGTGCCCGCGATGCGGTAGCCATGCCAGCGAAAAGGTGAGCGAATTCGGGTCGACGCCGTGCAAGGCGCACTATCGGTGCACTTCGTGCCTCGAGCCCTTCGACTATTTCAAATGCATTTGAATCAGCATGCTCAAATTTCACTCATTGCGAATTGCTGAGCTGAATCCCGACGCGGACGATGCTGTCGCCATTGCGTTGGACGTACCGCAGGAGCTGCGGTCAGAGTACGTTGGCCTTCCAGGCCAACACATCGTGTTGCGGACAGAGTTGGACGGATCGGAAGCACGGCGGACGTATTCGCTGACCAATGTGCCCGGCGAATGGCCGTTGCGAATCGTCGCGCGAGTTCATGAGCACGGACGCATGTCCCGACATCTGGCAGATGACCTCAGGGTTGGGGACCAGATTGATGTATTGCCGCCCAACGGAAGTTTGACGCCGCGATCGCTGCAGGCTGGGGCGGGCCGGACCTACGTTGGGTTTGCCTCCGGTTGCGGAATCACACCGGTGCTGTCGATTGTGAAGACGACACTGCAGGCTGATCCCGCAAGTCGCTTCATTCTGTTCTACGGCAACAGCAACACAGACCGGGTGATGTGCCTGGAAGAACTGCTGGGATTGAAGGACCGCTTCATCGACCGCCTGGCGCTGCACTTTGTGATGAGCCGCGAACCCCAGGAGGTTGATCTGTACAACGGCCGGATCGATGGCGGCCGCGTGCGTGAGCTCGCACGCACGCTTTTCAAAGCAGATCAGGTTGCGGAGTACTTCGTCTGCGGCCCTGGCGACATGATCGACCAGGTCTGCGGCGTCCTGCGTGACCTGAATGTGCCCGCTGACCGCATCCACAGCGAACATTTCCGTGATGAGGGCGCGACTCGCGAAAGTGCTGCGGTGACCGCAGACGGCGCACCGGCGGTGGACGGTGATATGGCTCAGGTTACTGTGCTCATGGACGGTCGTCGACGAAACTTCACCATGAAGATGAACGACGACACCGTGCTCGACGCTGCTGCGCGAGCGGGGTTGGAGCTGCCGTTCTCTTGCCGCGCTGGTGTGTGCTCGACGTGTCGCACGAAGGTTATTTCTGGCGAGGTTGAGATGGAGCAGAATTACGCACTGGAGGACTGGGAGTTGGAGCAGGGATATGTGCTCGCGTGCCAATCCCGCTGCAAAACGCCCACTCTCGAGCTCGACTACGACGAGAAGTAAACCATGAGCTACCAGACAATTTTATTTGATGTCACCGGTGGTGTTGCCCGGCTGACGCTGAATCGGCCAGATCGCTTGAACAGCTTCAACACGGCAATGCATGGCGAGGTGCGGGAGGCGTTGGGTAGCCTCAAGGGTAGCGATGCGCGTGTGCTCGTTCTCACTGGCGCCGGTCGTGGGTTTTGCGCTGGCCAGGATCTAGGTGATCGCGCGGTTGCGCCGGGTGGCGGTGCAGTTGACTTAGGCGAGTCGATTGAGAAGAACTACAAGCCACTGGTAATGGCTCTGCGGAACCTGCCCATGCCCGTAATTGCCGCTGTCAACGGTGTTGCGGCTGGCGCTGGAGCGAATATCGCGCTCGCGTGCGACATGGTGATTGCAGCGAAGTCTGCGAGCTTCGTACAGGCGTTCGCGAAATTGGGATTGGTGCCGGATTCGGGTGGAACCTGGTTTTTGCCGCGTCTCATCGGAAACGCTCGCGCTATGGGGTTGGCTTTCCTGGGCGATAAGTTGCCAGCGGAGCAGGCAGCTCAGTGGGGCCTCATCTGGCGCTGTGTCGAGGATGCCGAGTTGGCACCGACGGTAGACGCGCTGGCGAAGCAGCTTGCAGCAGCCCCAACACGCGGCTTGGCGCGCACTAAGCAAGCTATCTACGAGAGTTCTGGCCGAACGCTGGAAGCGCAACTCGATGTCGAACGCGATTATCAGCGCGAGCTTGGTTACAGCGCCGACTACGCGGAAGGTGTCGCCGCTTTCACGCAGAAGCGCCCGGCGCAGTTCACAGGCCGCTGACCGCGATGGCATCCGCCGACAAACCTCTCGTTGCTGACCTGACGCCGGTCGAAGCGCAGCGCATCGCCGAGCGCGCAGCCGAAACGCTGATCGCGCCCGGCCACGTGGAGTATCCAGGCGAGTCCGAAGATAGTTCTGGTAGGAGCGGAGCTATCGATCGTTGGCCTCCCGGGGGAGTCGTTCGGGCTAGTGCCACGGGCAACGGCGAGTCCACTGCAGCCTCCGGCGCATACGTGGACCCGGTTGAAGCCCAACGGATCGCTGAGCGCGCGGTGGAGGCGTTGTTTGAGCGGGACGCTACTAAGGAACTGCTGGGCATCCGCGTCATTGGAGCGCGGCCCGGTGGTGCTCAGGTGGCAATGACCGTGCGTCGTGACATGGTGAATGGGCATCGCACATGTCATGGTGGGCTGATCTTCTCGCTCGCGGATAGCGCATTTGCTGCCGCGTGTAACTCGCACAATGAAAGCAACGTTGCGGCCGCAGCGTCGATTGACTTCCTGGCACCGGCCTTCGAAGGGGATGACCTCACTGCTGAGGCGTCGGAAGTGTGGCGCGCCGGGCGCACGGGTATCTACGAGATCAAAGTAACCAATCAACGCGGGGAGCTGATCGCTCTGTTCCGCGGCCGGTCGCATCGGATCGGCGGTGCGGTTGCGACTGACCAGGCGGGCTAACAGATATGCAATTACAAAGCTTTGCTGCCGGAAAATGGCATTCAGGCGGCGGTGATGGCGTCGCGCTCCGTGACGCCACGACAGGTGTGGTCGTCGCTCACTCGTCGGCAGACGGGTTGGAATACCGGGCGATGCTGGAGTACGCACGTCGCATTGGCGGCCCTAACCTGCGCAAGCTGACGTTCCACCAGCGAGCTGCACTGGTCAAAGCGCTGGCAAAGAGCCTCAACGATCACAAAGACGAGTTCTATAGCCTCTCGTACGCCACTGGCGCCACCAAGAGCGACTCGTGGATCGACATCGACGGCGGTATCAGCACACTGTTCGTATACGGGAGCAAGGGTACCCGAGAGCTCCCCGACAGCCGCGTGTACGCCGACGGCAACCTCGAAGTTCTTTCGAAGTCGGGCGGGTTTGTCGGCCAACATATCTACGTGCCACTCGAAGGCGCGGCGGTACACATCAACGCCTTCAACTTCCCCGTCTGGGGAATGCTGGAGAAACTGGCACCGGCATTGCTGGCAGGTGTCCCGTCAATTGTGAAACCGGCGACGGCGACGTCCTATCTGACCGAGAAAGTGGTTCGTCACATCGTGGACTCTGGCGTTCTACCCGAGGGCGCAATCCAGCTCATCTGCGGCGGTGTAGGTGACTTGTTCGATCACCTCGACTGCCAGGACGTCGTATCGTTTACTGGCTCCGCTTCGACCGCGAGCCGGTTGCGGCAGCATCCGGCGATCATTGCCAATTCTGTTCGCTTCACCGCTGAAACGGACTCGCTCAACTCCTCGGTACTCGGACCCGATGCCGTGGCTGGCACGCCAGAGCTCGACCTGTTCGTGCGCGAGGTTGTGAGGGAAATGACCGCAAAAGCGGGTCAAAAGTGTACAGCGATTCGTAAGGCAATTGTGCCGAAAGCGCTCGTGCCCGACGTGTTGGATGCACTCAAAGCCTCCTTGGGGAAAATCACAATCGGTGATCCCCGCCAGGAACAGGTGAAGATGGGACCGTTGGCCTCACTCGCGCAACGTCGCGAAGTTCGCGAGCAAGTTGCTAAGCTGCAGCGCGAAGCTGAGGTTGTTTACGGCGATGGTCAGTTGAGCGGTGTCGACGTGGACAAGGGCGCCTTCATGGCTCCGACGTTGCTACTTTGCCGAGATACCTCGTCCGCTCGCGATGTTCATTCGGTTGAGGCATTCGGACCGGTTTGTACCGTGGTTCCGTATGACAATGTTGACTCTGCGGTCGCGCTAGCGCGCCGTGGAGGAGGCAGCCTTGCTGGGTCGGTTTTCACAGCTGATGACACCATTGCAGCCCAATTGGTGTTAGGGATGGCTCCCTTCCACGGTCGCATTCTCGTCGTGAATCGGGATTGCGCCAAGGAGTCCACAGGACACGGCTCGCCGTTACCGCATTTGGTCCATGGCGGGCCGGGACGCGCTGGTGGTGGTGAGGAGTTGGGTGGTATTCGCGGCGTCCTGCATTACATGCAGCGTACGGCCGTTCAGGGCACCCCGAATGTGATCGCGGCAGTTACCGGACGTTGGGTGAAGGGTGCTAAGCAACTCGATCCGGGTGTACATCCGTTCCGCAAACCGTTTGGAGCACTGCAGATCGGCGATACGTTCAATTCCGGCGAGCGGGAAGTTACGATCGAAGACATTGAGCGATTCGCAGAGTTGTCGGGCGACAAGTTCTACGCGCACATGGATGAGGCTGCGGCACGCCGCAATCCCCTGTTTGGCGGGCGTGTCGCGCATGGGTATTTCCTGGTGTCCGCGGCAGCTGGCCTGTTCGTGGATCCGCCGTACGGGCCGGTGCTCGCGAACTATGGACTCGACAGTTTGCGCTTTACCAAGCCGGTCAAGCCAGGTGACAAGATCAAAGTGCGGCTGACGTGCAAGGAGAAGACGTTGCGAGCCGACAAGGGATTCGGTGAGGTGCGTTGGGATACCGAGGTCACCAACCAGAATGGCGAGTCGGTGGCGAGTTACGATGTGCTGACCATGGTCAGCGAGAAAAGCGTCCCGGACGCCTGAGCTGCCACAATGTCCTCGATTGCGCTGCAGAGGTATCAGGAACGTTTTGCCAGTCTGGCTTTCTCAGAGCCGGACGCAGGCGTCCTCGAGATCATTATCTCGAACCCCAAACACCTGAACGCTGCAGATGCCTACATGCATCGGGATCTGGCGTCTGTGTGGCGTGAGATCGACGTTGACGATGCTGTGAATGTGGTTCTGGTTCGCGGTGAAGGCGATCACTTCTCTGCAGGCGGGGATTTTTCGCTCATTGAGCAGATGATTGCGGATGATGCGACGCTGATCCGGGTGTGGAAGGAGGCGAGTGACCTCGTCTACAACCTGATCAACTGCTCCAAGCCGGTTGTTTCGGCAATTCGGGGCACGGCAGTGGGGGCAGGGCTGGCGGTCGCATTGCTGGCAGATATTTCTGTCGCGGGTCGCGATGTGAAGATCATTGATGGCCACACGCGGTTGGGAGTTGCCGCGGGCGATCACTCGGTCATCATCTGGCCGCTGTTGTGTGGTTTGGCCAAGGCGCGTTACTACCTGTTGACCAATGAGCCGCTCACAGGCGAAGAGGCCGAGAGAATTGGGCTGGTGGCGCGCTGTGTGCCCAACGAAGAGGTGTACAGCACGGCCCTCAATGTGGCACGCAAGCTGACGCAAACCAGTGCGACGGCGGTGAGATGGACCAAGCACGCGCTCAACAATTGGCTGCGGCAGGCGGGGCCCAACTTCGATACCAGCCTGGCGCTCGAGTTTCTGGGATTCAGACTGGCCGATGCCAAGGCCGGGCTGGAAGCGGTCAAGAACCGGAAACAGCCGCCGCGCTGACCGACAATAGTCGCTGCCCAGAATCAACCGCTTCCGAGGCGAAACGCGTGGCCTCGGGTAGATACTGCCTTAACCAACACCCACACGCTGGACCCACTCTGCAACGACAGCGCTTCAACGGCCCCGCGGGTCACGCGGGACAGTACATTGGAGCCGCCGACATCGACGGTCACGAGCCGGGCGTCATCTTCATCATCCACAACGCTGGTGATGACGCCACGAAGCTGATTGCGGACGCTGAGGCCCCGCGGTTCCTCGGTGGCTAGAATGATGTCGCGGGCAAGAAGCTGCACGCGAACACGGTCGCCCACATTCACAGGTGGCACGCTTACGTTCAGCAAACCAGACCCCACGCGAATCACAGCCATTGCGCCCGATGCGTCGACGCTCGTAACGACGCCATCGACGACCGCGCCAATGGAGTCTGGGCCCACGATGGCGCGGAGTTGGGGTACCAGGCTCACCTGGCTCAACGGTCCTTGGGCAACGACGTGCCCCGCATCCATCAACACAACATGCGTCGCGAGCTGCAGCACTTCATCGAACTGGTGACTCACATACACCATCGGAATCGACAGATTGTCCCGCAACCGCTCCAGATAAGGCAGCACTTCCTCGCGGCGCGCCGCGTCCAGAGCAGCCAGAGGTTCGTCCAGGAGCAGTAACGCAGGTTGTGACAGCAAGGCTCGTCCAAGGGAAACGCGCTGCCGTTCGCCGCCAGACAGTTGGTATGGCTGACGCTGCAATAGTTGATGGAGACCCAGCAGCGACACAATCTGATCAACCGTAATCGCCAACCGGGAAGCGCGTGTGCGCTCGAGGCCGTATTCAAGATTGCGCAGGACGCTCATGTGGGGGAACAACCGGCCGTCCTGAAAGACATACCCGATGCGACGTTGTTCCGGCGGGATGGCGATCCCCGCTGTAGTGTCGGTGAGCACCTGCCCATCTAACTCGATGTATGCCGAGTCGGCGGCCAACAGGCCGGAGATGATGTTGACGGCAGTGGTTTTGCCGCAGCCGGACCTGCCGAACAGGGCGACAACGCCGGGCGTGGGCACTTCGAATTGCGCGTCCAGGGCAAACCCATCGCGCCGTTTGGCTATTCTGACTTTCAGCATCCGGCGAGACTCAGCGACCGACCAGGTGGCGTGCGCGGCGCGCCAGCAGTTCCGCCAGAAGCAAGCCGGTCAGTCCCAGCACAAATGACATGACGGCAAGGCGGAGCGCCTGATCGTCGCCGCCGGGGGATTGAATCGCAGTGTAAAGAGCCAATGGAATGGTGCGTGTTATGCCGGGGATGTTTGAGGCGAAGGTAATGACTGCGCCAAACTCACCAAGGCCAGCCGCGAAGGCTGTGACAGCGCCGGCGATTACGCCCGGAATTATCAGCGGGAGAGTTATCGTGAAGAAGCGGTCGAGCGGCTTGGCGCCCAACGTTCGGGCGGCCGCCTCGAGGCCGGGATCGACGTTTTCGAGTGCGAGGCGAATCGAGCGGACCATGAGGGGGAAGGCCATGACCGCCGTCGCCAGTGCGGCGCCTGCGGTTGAGAATGCGAGCTGAATCCCCACATGGTTCTCGAGCCAACCGCCGATGGGGCCGTTGTTTCCGAATAGAAGCAGCAGCACGTAGCCAACCGCGACAGGCGGGAGGACCAGCGGCAAGTGGACGAGGGCGTCCAACAGCCATCGGCCGGCAAACCGGCCACGTGTGAGCAGCCAGGCGATCAGGATGGCAAATGGCAGGCTGAAGAGCACGCTGCGGGCGGCAACGCTGAGGCTGAGGCGCAGGGCGTCCAGCTCCGCTGGTGTCAGGTGCATAGCTGCATCGCGAACGTAACCTTTGGGTTATTGGGGCGAGCGGACTTTCGCACGTCGCGGCTCGAGGCCGCCAGCAGGCAAGCACAATCACGATGTATGCGGGCGAATATATCGCGCCTCGGCCGCGGCACCCACGATATATGCCGACGAATATACCGCCCCGGCGGCGACGCCTGTGCGTCGATGGCGCCAGTAGCCAGTGCTGGTTCCGCAGCCCTAGGCGGCCCCACATCCGGCCCAACTGCCCCCAACGGGGCATATGCCTTGACTCCCCCCATCCCGCCCCCACCTCGTTTAAACGCTTTTAATGGGAGGTTGGGCAAAGCCCACCACAACGCACATGAGCATCGATCGCCAGTTTGGCTGGATGTGGACCCAAGCCTGTGAGCTCCTGGACCAGGCCGACCGCATGCAGCGCGGCTTTCTCCGCTATGTCGGACCGAGCGCGGATGCGGCGGTTCGGGCGGAAGCGGCGGTCTGGGAGCCGCCGGTGGACATCCAGGAGACCTCGGCAGGGTTGCAGTTCGTGTTTGCCCTGCCAGGCGTGAGTGGCGAGCACATCGAAGTACGGCTCGAGCAAAACGCGCTCACCGTGAATGCGATTCGTCCGGCCCGTTTAGGGAGCCCGGATTCAGTAGTCCGCCGTATGGAAATTCCACACGGGCGCTTCTTTCGCAGGATTGCCCTGGCCGGCACCCGTTTCCGGCTCGGGGATACCCGTTACCAGAACGGCTGTCTTGAAGTCCGGCTCGTGCGAGCCGGCGACAATCGAGGACAAGAGTAGTCATGGCCGAAATACACAACACCGCTTCAACCCCGGAAAACGAGTCTCCGCTTCAACCTGGCGATGTGATTCCCATCATCGCCATGCGGAACGTGGCGCTCCTGCCGGGCATCGTGGTTCCGATCACGCTCGGCCGCGAAGAGAGCCTCAATGCCGCGCAGGAAGCTGTGCGCAGTGGGAAGAAAATCGGTCTGCTGTTGCAGCACGACGCCGCCGTGGAGAAACCAACCTCACACGATCTATATCAGATCGGTGTGCTGGCGACGGTCGTCCGTTATGTGACGGCACCGGATGGAACGCATCACCTCGTTGCGCAGGGGGAGGGCCGGTTCCGAGTGCAGGAGTTTGCACACGAGCGGCCGTATTTCGCCGCGCGAGTGGAACCGCTGCCCGAGACCAACACATCCGGGCCGCAGGTCGACGCACGCGCCGAGGTTCTCAAGACCCGCGCGATCGAGGCCTTGTCCTTGTTGCCCCAGGTTCCCGCCGAGCTGGCACGGACGATTCAATCCATTGACTCTCCCAGCCGCCTGGCCGACCTGATCATCAGCTTCATGGATGTGAAGGCTCCGGAAAAGCAGGAGATGCTCGAGACGCTGAACCTGCAGGAGCGCCTGGACAAGGTGCTCAAGGTCCTGGCCAACCGCCTCGAAGTTCTGAAGATCACGCGCGACATCACCGAGCAGACGCAGTCTGCATTGGGCGAGCGCCAGCGTGAGGCCGTACTGCGCGAGCAGCTGCGGCAGCTCCAGAAGGAATTGGGTGAAGATGAGGACTCCAGCGTCGAAATCGACGAGTTGGAGAAGCAGGTCGAGAAAGCCAACATGCCGGCCGAGGTGGCCGAGCACGCCCGCAAGGAACTGAAGCGGTTGCAGCGGATGAACGAGGCGAGCCCGGAGCATGGGATGCTGCGGACTTATCTCGACTGGCTGGTTACGTTGCCGTGGAGCGTGTCCGACACAGAGGACATCGACATCGACCGCGCGCGTCGCATTCTGGACGAGGATCACTATGGCCTCGACAAAGTGAAACGCCGCATTCTCGAGTACCTCGCAGTGCGTAAGCTGAACCCGCAAGGGCGCAGCCCGATCCTGTGCTTCGTCGGTCCTCCTGGAGTGGGTAAGACGTCTCTGGGGCAGAGCATTGCCCGGGCGCTGGGCCTGAAGTTCCAGCGGGCGAGCCTGGGTGGCGTGCACGATGAAGCGGAAATCCGCGGCCATCGGCGCACCTACATCGGCGCGCTGCCGGGCAACATCATTCAGGGCCTGAAGAAGGCAGGCACCCGCAACCCGGTGTTCATGCTGGATGAGATCGACAAGTTGAACGCGAGCCACCAGGGCGATCCGTCGTCCGCGTTGCTCGAGGTGCTCGATCCCGAGCAGAACGGCACGTTCCGCGACAACTACATCGCGCAGCCGTTTGACCTGAGCCGGGTGTTGTTCATCGCGACCGCAAACGTCCTGGAAGCCATTCCCGGCCCATTGCGCGATCGCATGGAGATCATCCAACTCACCGGTTACACGGAGGAGGAGAAGCTGCAGATCGCGAAGCGTTATCTCGTGCAACGCCAGTTGAAGGCCAATGGCCTCACTGCCGAGCAGGTCGAGGTCAGCGACGCGGCTCTGAAGCGGGTGATCCACGAATACACGCGCGAGTCAGGTTGCAGAAACCTGGAGCGGGAGATCGGTGCTCTGCTGCGGCGCGCGGCGATGAGAATTGCGGAAGGTAAGACAACTTCCGTGAGGATCGACGCTGGCGACGTTCCGGACATACTCGGACCGACGCGCTTCGAGAACGACGTTGCTCAGCGCACGTCGGTACCCGGAGTTGCAACCGGCCTTGCATGGACGCCGGTTGGTGGAGACATCCTGTTCGTCGAGTCGGCGAAGCTACCTGGTAGCGGGAAGCTGATCCTGACGGGACAACTCGGCGATGTCATGAAGGAGAGCGCGCAGGCGGCATTGAGTCTCGTGAAGGCGCAGGCAGTGGAATTCGGAATTGATCCGCTGCAGTTCGAACATAGCGACATTCACGTGCACGTGCCCGCGGGCGCAATCCCGAAGGACGGACCGAGCGCGGGTGTGGCGATGTTCACCTCACTTGCGTCGCTGCTGAGGGGCAAGGCTGTGCGCCCTGATGTGGCCATGACTGGCGAGATCAGCCTGCGCGGGCTGGTGCTACCGGTCGGCGGCATCAAGGAGAAGACCATTGCCGCGGCTCGGGCAGGCATCCGGAAGGTGATACTGCCGGCGCGTAACAAGCGCGATCTCGAGGACATTCCGCAGAGTGCGAAGGCGCTACTCGAGTTTGTCTGGGTGGAGCACGTGTCCGAGGCGCTGGCAGTAGCGCTGGGCTCTGGAGACGGCGAGCGGAGCGCGGCCGGGAAGGCCGCCCCAAGCAAGGTCGAGAAGGACCAGCAGGAGTTGACCGTAGCCTGATCACGGCCCCGGCCAAAACGGCCCGGGCCAACAGCAGCGAAGGGCCGTCAGTCGAAAGTCTGGCGGCCCTGATCACATTCGAACAACGGGCAATCTAACCGAACGCAGACCAGTTGGTCGGCCGTTCTCCCTCGGAGCCGGAGTCCTGGACCTCCGAAGCGTTAGCCGAGTCTTCTTCAGCGTTGTGGTCCAACCCTGCCGACAGGGAAGGATCCACCTGGTGAGCTCCAACCACTCGATTCCCCTCAGCGCTCACGTACGGAATCGATCCACTTCCATACAAATCCTGCCGGGTGTTATGTAGCCAGCGCTCGATATGAGTCACGAAACGCTCGACCGCTTCGTTGCGCAACATCTCCACCGCGCTGTCACCCAGAGCCATCTCCTTGGCAGCGGACAGGTGATACCACCATTGAAGCCGATCGAGACGACCATCCGGCCTGCAATAAGGCAACGTGATGGAGAAGCGCCGCCCGTTGCGGGTGGGCGCCGTCTCTGCGAATGCAAAGTAATCTTGAAGCGGACGCGGCAGGTCGATGCTTGCCATTTATTATTCCGGCTCGATCCACGATCGAGCTGGATAGTAACTGTTCCCGTTGAGCGACACTAGTCATGCGCTGCGCGCCGGAAAAGAAACGCTATTTTAGGCTACGAGTGCCTTATCGAGCGTGATAGGCGGCCGCGGCTCGGGATTGCCCGCATACGGTGCAAGCCCCTTCTGCTCCAACCATTCACGATTAAATAGTCGCGACTGATACTTTGCGCCACCGTCACACAAAATCGTGACAATGGTATGCCCGCGACCCAGCTCGAGGGCAACACGCACGGCCGCTGCAACGTTGATACCGCTGGTGCTGCCGAGGAACAGGCCTTCCTCTCGCAACAGCCGATAAACAAATCGCACCGTGTCTGCGTCTTCAACGTGAATCGCATCGTCAATCGGCGCGTCCTTCAAGTTCGCGGTGATGCGACCGATGCCGATGCCTTCGGTGATGGAGCCAGAGCCCGTCGACTTCAGCGTTCCGCTGCGCACATACGAGAACAAGCTGCTGCCAGGCGGATCAACGAGCACTGTGCGGACAGCACGGCGGCGTGACTTCAAATATTCCGAAACACCGGCAAACGTTCCGCCAGTTCCCGACGCGGCCGTGAACGCATCCACCTTGCCATTCGTCTGTGTCCAGATTTCGGGACCCGTGGTCTCGAAATGCGCCTGGCGGTTGATGGGGTTATCAAACTGGTTGGCCCAGATCGCGTTCGGCAGGGACTCCGCGAGCCGTTGCGCCACCTTCTGATACTGATTCGGATTGCTGTACGGAACCGTGGGAACCTTGTGGACCTCGGCGCCCAGAGTTTCCAGCAGCCGATATTTTTCCGGCGACTGGTTGTCGGGCATCACGATGACGCAGCGATAGCCTCGTGCATTGCATACATGAGCCAGACCGATTCCGGTATTACCGGCAGTGCCCTCGACAACGGTGCCCTTCGGGGGCAATGCGCCGCTTTTCTCCGCGGCCAGCACGATCGCACGGGCGGCCCGGTCCTTCACCGATCCACCCGGGTTCATGAATTCCGCCTTGCCCAGAATCTCGCAGCCCGTCTCCTCACTCACCCTGCGCAGCCGGATCAACGGCGTATTGCCGACCGAACCGGTGAATCCATCCGCAATGCTCATACAAACGCCCCGAGTTCAGAACCCATCATCGAGTCACCCGCGGCCAGCGCGGTGACATCTCCAACAATCAACAAGGCAGGAGGCTGGACATTGGCCGCCTGCACAGTGGCCACGATCGTCTCGAGCGTTCCCCGCAACGTTCGCTGTTCCGGCAATGTAGCGCGTTCGACGACCGCCACTGCCTGCTCTGCGGACCCTCCTGCGGCGCGCAGCTTCGAAACAATCTGCTGCAAATGTCCAACACCCATATAAAACACAACTGTCTGCCGCGAACGGGCCAGCGCGCTCCAATCCAGCGACTCGTCATCCAGCACGTGTCCCGTCACGAACGTGACACTTTGAGCGAGCCTCCGATGAGTCAGCGGAATGTGGGTCGCAGCAGCCGCGCCGAGCGCCGCCGTGATCCCCGGCACCACGATGTAGGGAATACCGTGAGCCGCGAGCACTTCGATCTCCTCACCGCCGCGCCCGAAAATGAAAGGATCACCTCCTTTCAGCCGGGCCACCCGCAACCCCAGCCGCGCATAGTGCACCAACAGCTCGTTGATGCGCTCCTGCGTGGTGTGATTTCCAGGCTGCTTGCCGACAAACACCCGCTCCGCGTCACGTCGCGCGCGTTCCAGCACAGCCGCTGGAACCAACCGGTCGTACAGAATCACATCCGCCTGCTGCAACAACTGCAGTGCACGCAGTGTCAACAGGTCAGGATCGCCGGGGCCCGCGCCGATGAGATAACACTCGCCCAGGCCGAGACTGCCCGTGCCGGACGAACGGGTGAGATGGGTCGTCCGCAGCTCGCGCTCGAAGTCCCTTCCCGCCGTCACCTCGTCGCCCGCGAATACACGGGCGCCCACCACACCGCCGACGATCCTTTCCCAGAAGGAGCGCCGCGCGGCGGTCCTGAGGGCGCGCTTCACAGCCTTGCGCCTTTCGCCCATGAATCTGGCAAGCGCGCCCAGGCGGGCAGGGAGAAAGGCCTCCATCTGCTCGCGGATGCGGCGCGCGAGGACCGGCGCCTGGCCGCCAGAGCTGATGGCAATCAGGATGGGCGAGCGGTCGACGATGGCAGGGAAAATAAATGTGGACGCGACGGGGTCATCCACCACGTTCACGGGAATGTTCTGCTCACGAGCCGCCGCCGAAACGGCCGCGTTCACTTCTGGAACACCCGTCGCGGCAACAACCGCGACAGTGCCGGTGACATGCCCCGGAGAGAAAACCGTATTGACGTAATGCAGCTGGCCCTTCGCCGCGAGCTCGCGCACATCGTCTGCCAATTCCGGCGCTACAACGGTGATCTTCGCCCCTGTCCGACGCAGCAGCTCGACCTTACGGGCAGCGACACGGCCGCCGCCGACCACGAGAACCGGGCGGTCTCGCAACTGCAGAAAGACTGGAAGGTAGTCCATGGAGCGCATGGGGGACGGATTGTACGGGACTCGATTGTAAAGGTCCCCTGAACCTGCCAAAGGAAGCGATTCGTCTGACGGGCAACTCAGCAGTTATAAACCGCTATTTTGCTGAAATTCTGGCGTGTACTTCGCTATTCTTGCCGGATGAAATTGCATCAGTTGCGCTACCTCGCCGCCGTGGCCCAGAGCGGTCTCAACATCACCGCCGCCGCGCAGAAGCTGCATACCTCCCAGCCAGGCGTGAGCAAGCAGATCAAGCTGCTCGAGGATGAGCTCGGCTTCCAGATCTTCGTACGCGAGGGACGCAACCTGACGCGCATCACGCCCGCGGGCCAGCAGGTGATCGACCGCGCTCTGCGCATTCTGCAGGAGGCGCAGAGCATCAAGGACCTTTCCACGGAATTGCGTGATGAGGGCAGGGGAAGCCTCTCGATCGGCACGACCCATACCCAGGCGCGCTATGTTCTGCCGGACGTCATCCGCCAGTTCCGGGGGAAGTACCCGAACGTGCGGCTGAACCTGCATCAGGGAACGTCTGAGCAGATCGCCGAGATGGTGGCTCAGGATCGCATCGATTGCGCGATTGCCACGGGCTCGCAACAGTTGTTCAGTGATCTGACGCTGCTGCCGTGCTATCGCTGGCATCGAACGGTCGTCGTCCCCAACAGTCATCCGCTGGCGAATGCCGGGAAGCTGTCCCTGAAGGCGCTGGCCACCTACCCGATCATCACCTATACCTTCAGTTTCGCAGGCCCTTCCTCCCTCCAGGAGGCCTTTGCGAAGTCAGGCCTGACACCGAACGTGGCCATTACCGCTCGCGATGCGGATGTCATCAAGACATACGTGCGACTCGGATTGGGCGTTGGAATCGTGGCCCACATGGCGATCGACCAGGAAGACATCGATCTCGTGGCAATCGATGCCGGGCACATCTTCCCGGCTCACACCACGTGGTTGGGATTCAGACGCGGCACCCTGTTGCGCAAGTACATGTACGAGTTTGCGCAATTGCTGGCGCCCCACCTGGATCGGCGGTTGATTGACCGGGCACACCGCGCCGGCACGGCGGAGGAAGTGGCGGAGTTGTTCGAAGGTATCGAGCTGCCCGTCCGTTAGGCTGCGATACCGGTTGCCGTCAGGCTTCGGCACCAGCCCGTCGGTGGCTTCGGCGCCGTCGGTTGGATGTCGGGTGCGTTGCCGCCGCGGATCTGTCAGGCCGCGTGATAGCGCTGTTGCGCGATTGAGCTCAGCGGTTCTGCCGGTTGATACGCCACCGTGTAGCGTTCAAAAGCACGCAACGCTTCATCCACCTTCTGTCCTGGCGCCAGCTCAAACGCATCGAATCCACAGCGGGCCAGGATGAACAGCAGATCCTGCTTCACACCGGCACCGACCGCGCGCAGCTCACCTTTGAATCCAAACCGGGCCGAGCGCAACAAACGCCCCTGCGAAAACCCACGCCCTTCGCCCGCGGAAGGAAACTCAACGGCCAAGAGTGAAAGCCGCTGCAAGTCATCAGCCAGATTTTCGACCTGATCACCCGGGGCGAGACGCACACCCAGACGGCCTGGATAGCTGAGGTGCGAGTGGAGCTCCGCCAGGGGGACAATCAAGCCACCCGGGTCCGACGCGCCCCTGTCTGCATCCTCGCCGAAATACTTCCAATCGTCCTGAACGATCTCACGCCGCTCGGCGGGGCTTCCAATATCAAGCCGCTTCAGAATAGGTCGCATACACGCCCTCCTTGAAGGGTTTCACGCCGATGCGGCGGAACGTTTCAATGAAGCGCTCGCCGTCTTCGCGCTCGGCGCGATAAACATCGACGATTCGCTCGAGGGTGGCGGCCACCTCGGCCTGCGGAACCGACGGTCCGATCACCTGGCCCAAGGCAGTCGAGCCATTGACCGAGCCGCCGAGCGTAATCTGGTACCACTCTTCACCGTGCTTATCGACACCGAGAATGCCGATGTGCCCGACGTGATGATGGCCACACGCGTTCATACAACCTGACATCTTGACCTCGATATCCCCGAGATCGTAGAGGTAGTCGAGGTCATCGAACTGCTGCTGGATCTGATGCGCGACTTTGAGCGTGCCGGCATTCGCGAGACTGCAGAAATCCAGGCCGGGGCAGGCGATGAGGTCGGTCAGTGTGCCGATGTTGGGCATGGCGAGGCCGAGCCGCCGCAGCTCCTGCCACACTCCATACAACTCTGTCTGCTTGACATCGGCCAGCAGCAGATTCTGGGAATGAGTCACGCGCACCAGGCCGAAGCTCACGCGGTCGGCGAGGGCGGCCACGGCTTCCATCTGCCCGGAGCTCATATCTCCCGGGTTCTGACCGTGTGCCTTCAATGAAATAAAGGCGGCGCGATAACCTGAAACCTTGTGCGGGCGCGTGTTGTAGCGATACCAGGCCTGAAACTCCGGCTCGCGCCCTGCGGCAACCTCGATGTTGGGCAATGACTCATACGCCGGCGGATTGAAGAAGGCACGGATGCGGTCCACCTGCGCTGCTTCCAGTACCGGGGCGAGTCCTCCGGCGGCGCGCCACTCCGTCTCAACCTGGTCACGGAATTTCGCGATGCCCACTGACTTCACGAGAATCTTGATGCGCGCCTTATGTATGTTGTCTCTGCGCCCATAACGATTATAGACACGCAGGATGGCATCGAGATACGACAACAGGTCCGGCAGAGGCAGGAATTCCCTGATCACCTGGCCAATGATTGGAGTACGACCGAGGCCACCACCCACCAGCACCTGGAAGCCGATGTTGCCTTCCGCGTCACGCCGCAGGTGCAGGCCAACATCATGTACTTCGGACGCAGCCCGGTCTTCGGGCGATCCGGTCACCGCGATCTTGAACTTGCGGGGCAGGTAGTTGAATTCGGGATGCAGGTTCGCCCATTGGCGAATGATCTCGCAATACGGCCGGGGATCATCCACCTCGTCCGTGGCGATTCCCGCCATGTGA
>Ga0207703_10000317_pt1 | contig 52295 bp, 39 predicted proteins | sample KBSSwiS12_FD_184304 | JGI IMG/M metagenome (GOLD analysis project Ga0207703, IMG submission 184304) | Switchgrass rhizosphere microbial communities from Kellogg Biological Station, Michigan, USA - KBS Switchgrass S1-2 (SPAdes) (version 2) | ecosystem: Host-associated > Plants > Roots >... | reverse complement strand
GCGAGCCGATCGCCGCCGCCGCCACCCTTGCCACCGTCGCCGCCGCCCTCCCCGCCTGGGCGCAGGACAAGGCGAGCGCCGCCGATGTCGCGGCATGGGATCTGAGCGATCTCTATCCGAATGACGACGCCTGGGATGCCGCGCGCAAGAAGATGCTGGCCGACATTCCAGGCATGCTGAAATACAAGGGCACGCTCGGCACCAGCGCAGACGCGCTCGCCGCTGCCCTGGTCGCGCAGTCCGATCTCGGCCGCACCGCCGGGCGCATCTACACCTATATCAGTTTGAAGGCGGATGCGGATCTGCGCGTCGCCGCCAACCAGGAGAAACAGGCCCAGGCCATCGACATGTACACAGCGCTCGGTGAGGCGACCTCCTGGATCGCTCCCGAATTGCTGGCGCTGGGTGCAGCTAAGATCGACGGCTTCGTCGCGTCGAACCAAGTGCTCAAGTCGCGCTTCGATTTCTATCTCGCTGATATCGTCCGCCAGGCCGAACATACCCTGTCGCCCGAGGGCGAGGAATTGCTGGCGGGAACCTCTTCCGCGTTCCAGGGCTCGCGCGATATCCGCGAGCAGCTCGTCGCCTCGGATATTCCCTGGCCGACGGTCACCCTATCGACCGGCAAGAAAGTCAGGCTCGACGACCAGGCCTATACGCTCAACCGCGACGCCCCCAACCGCGCCGACCGCAAACTGGTGTTCGATACCTTCTGGGCCGAATATGGCGCGTTCAAGAGCTCGCTCGGCGCCGCCTATCTCAGCCATGTGAAGGCCGACATCTTCCGCAAGAAGGCGCGGAAATACCCGACCTCGCTGGCCATGTACCTGTCGGGCAACAACGTGCCTGAGAGCGTGTACCGCACGCTGGTTGCCGAGACCAACAAGGGCCTGCCCCAGCTGCACCGCTATTTCGAGCTGCGCCGCAAGATGCTCAAGCTGCCCGACATGGCCTATTACGACATCTATCCACCGCTGGTTCAGCTCGACAAGAAGGTGACTGTGCCCGAGATGCGCCCGATCGTGATCGAGGCGCTGAAGCCGCTCGGCCCGGAATATGGCGCGATGTTCGCCAAGGCGACGGCGGGCAAATGGATGGACCCGCTGCCGCGGCCCGGCAAGAAATCAGGCGCCTATATGAACCCCGGCGCCGCCTATGACGTCCACCCCTATCTACTGCTCAATCTCGGCGAGAATTACGACGGGATGACGACCTATGCGCATGAATGGGGCCATGCGATGCACACCTTACTGGCCAACAAGAACCAGCTTTACGACAAGTCCGATTATCCGATCTTCCTCGCCGAAATCGCCTCGACCTGCAACGAGCAGCTGCTCGCCGCCTATATGGTCAAGCAGGCCAAGTCGAAGGAGGAGAAGCTCTATTATCTCGGCCAGCAGCTCGAGGCGATGCGCGGCACCTTTTACCGCCAGGCGATGTTCGCCGAATTCGAGCTCACCGCGCACGACAAGGCGGAGGCGGGCGAAGGGCTGTCAGGCGAAAAGTTCACCGCGATCTATCTCGATCTGCTCAAGCGCTATCACGGGCCCAACGTCGCAATCGACCCGGCCTATGCGGCTGAATGGGCCTATATCCCGCATTTCTATTCGAGCTTCTATGTCTACCAATATGCGACCTGCATCTCGGCCGCGTCCTATTTCGCCCGCTCGATCCTGAAGGGCGGCGCGAAGGAGCGCGACAATTACCTGACCGTGCTGAAGTCGGGCGGATCGGACTATCCGGTCGAGATCCTGAAGCGCGCCGGGCTCGATATGGCGGGCCCCGCACCGTACCAGGCGATCATCGCGACCTTCAAGGACACGCTCGATCAGGCTGAGGCACTGATGGGGTGACGTCTTCTTTTCCCCCTCCCGCTTGCGGGAGGGGAGCAGAAGAGCCCCTTAAATTTGGTGACGATAGCGGGGCGGCCGACCCCTAACCCGGCCGGTACAGCATCGCCACATCACACCGCTCATACCGGCCACCATTCTCGCGCATCACGCCATCGTCGTGCACGAAGCCGAGCTTCTCGTAGAGATGGATGGCGGCTGCGCTCTTGCGGTTGCTGAGCAGATACAGTGTCTCGGCGCCCATGTCCGCCGCGCGGGCGATCACCGCGCGGAGCAGGAACTCGCCGGCCTTGCGCCCCCGTGCCGAGGCAAGCACGCCCATCTTGATCAGCTCGAACCGCCCGGGGCCCGTCTTTTGCAGGGCGCAGGTGCCGACCACGCCTAGCCCCTCGGCCGCGACGAACAATATGTCGCCGCCCGCGTCGATGATCCGTTCGCGCGGATTTTCCAGCACGTCGCGATCAGTCTGCTCCAGCCGGTACATGGACTCGATCCACTCGGCATTGATGTCGTGGAAATGATGCGCCAGCGCATCGTCATATCGCAGGATGGTCAGGCCGAGCGCGTTCGCGCGACGGTCGAGCGGCGTCTCGTCCAGCGCATGCTCGATCGCCGAAATCTGGCCGAGCAGCGGGCCTGACAGATCCTCGCACATCGCCGCCACCGCCATATCGATCCGCGGCCAGACCTCGCGTTTCGAGACCTCCATTGCCGCCTTGCCGGCTGCGCTGAGCGACACTGACTTCTGCCGCTGGTCCCGCCCTTCGCGCGCCATGTCGACCAGGCCGAGCTCGGCGAGGCGGGCTATGTTGCGCGTAACCCCCGGCTGGCTGATGCCGAGCGCTTCGGCGATCTGCCCAACGGTCATGCTGCCCTCGCGCTCGATGATGGCCAACAGCGGATATTGGCTGGGCAGGATCGGCAGCCCGGCCGCGGCCGCGACCTTTTGCACGTCCGCCTGCATCCGCTCCGCCAGTCGCTTCAGGCGCGTGCCGAGGAAGAGATGACCCAGTTCCGCAACGATATCGCTCGCCATGCTTTCCTCCGCAGGACTACATAACAAGTTATATAACGCGGTATTTAATATGCAAGCGGTCAGCGAGGGCGCAATTATGTCACACAGCGTCCGCGACCGATATGGACAAGCATCTGAATTGAAATGATCATATTTTCGCGTTCGCGGGGAAACATGCCCAGGGGTGTGACAAAATTCTCCAACACGCGGGGCCGTTACCCCTTCATCGCCTCGATCAGCTTCTTGACCTCCTGGCTGCGACCGCGCGGCAGGATCAGCACATTATTACCGCTCGCGACCACGATCAGGTCTTCGACGCCGACCGTCGCGATACGGATACCATCGGACCGGATCAGACAGTTCACCGTCTCGATCGCGATCACCTCGCCGTGATGGGCATTGCCCGCGTCATCGACATCGCTGATGCCGTGCAGCGCGTCCCAGCTGCCGAGATCGCTCCAGCCCATATCGACCGGCACCACAGCGACACGGGTGGCTTTTTCCATCACCGCGACATCGATCGACTCGGCGGGGGATGCCGCAAAGGCCTCGGCGTCGGGAAACACGCGCCGATTTTCGGTCCGCGCCTGTGCCATCGCCCGCTGGCACGCGACCAGCATGTCCGGCTCATGAACCGCGAGCGCGCCAAGATATATGTCGGCGCGGAACAGGAAGATGCCGCCATTCCATGCATGGTCGCCCGCCGCGAGCATCGCCTCGGCCCGGTCGCGCGGCGGCTTCTCCACGAATTTCGCGACGCGGTGGACGCCATTTGAAATCTCTTCCCCGATATGAATCCAGCCATAGCCGGTCTCGGGTGCGTGCGGGTCGATGCCGAAGGTGACGAGCCAGCCCTCGGCGACCAGCGGCAGCGCGGCGTGGATCGCCTCGTGAAAAGCGGGAACGTCGGTGATGACATGGTCCGACGGCATCACCAGCAGCGCATCCGAACCACCGCCCGCGGCAATCGCGGCAAGCGCGATCGCCGGTGCCGTGTTCCGGCCCATCGGCTCGAGCACCAGCGCCTGCGCCGACGCCTCCACCGCCGCCAGCTGTTCCTCGACCATATCGGCATGGCGCGCATTGGCGACGACGATGGGAGCAGCGAAACGCTCGCCTTTTGTGCGCCGGGCAGTCAGCTGGAGCATGGTTTCCTCGGCGGTCAGCGCCAGCATCTGTTTGGGTCGTTCGGGCGTCGACATCGGCCATAGACGCGTGCCCGATCCGCCCGACAGGATGACAGGGATGATCGGCTTGGAAAGCGGCATGCAGAATCTCCTGTGATACACCACCTCTAAGGGACGAGTGGCGCCATAGAAACCGCCAAAGGATAATTCCGCTCCACGACGCTCGACCTTCGCCCCACATTCAGCCTTTTTTTGTCAATTTCTGCGACAGCCAGCGCGCGTGTCGGAAATATTTACAAATGGCCGTTAAAGGCTGAGCGACGATGGTCAGGCTGTTCAAGCATTATATCCCGAACGCCGTGCTCCTGCTCGGCCTGTTCGACCTGCTGCTGCTGCTCGTCGCGGCGGAGTTCGGCTGGACGACACGTGCACACCAGATCGGCATGGCCATACCGCCGACCTCCACCAGAATCCCCCAATTGCTGACCTTCGCCACAATGATCGAGCTCTCGATGATCGCGGTCGGGGTTTACGGCGCCGCTTCGCTCCAGTCGCTGCGCCATGCAACGGCGCGGCTGGTCGTGGCGATCTCGCTCGGCGTGATTTTCCTCAGTGCGATCCTGTTCATCGTTCCGGGAATCGCCTTGTGGCGATCCAACCTGCTCTATTCCATGGGCATCGCAGTTGTGCTGCTCATCGTCCTGCGTATCCTGCTCGGCAAGACGCTAGGCGGCCAGGTGTTCAAGCGGCGTATCGTCGTGCTCGGTGCCGGGGCCCGCGCCGCGCGATTGAAGGCGCTGGCATCGACCCCGGGCGCCGGGTTCGTCGTGGTCGGCTATGTGTCGATGAGCGAATCGGCGCGCGTGATCCCCGAGGCGATTGCCCGCGACGCGATCTACAATCTCGCTGACCATGTCGTGCTGCTCAATGCCAGCGAAGTCGTGCTCGCGCTCGAGGAGCGACGCAACGCGCTCCCGCTCAAGGATCTGCTGCGGATCAAGACCACCGGCGTCCATGTCAACGACATCTCGACCTTTCTCGAGCGCGAAACCGGCCGCGTCGACCTGCAGAGCGTCAATCCGAGCTGGCTGATCTTCTCCGATGGTTTCTCCTCCGGGCGAATGCTGTCGAGCATGTTCAAGCGGCTGTTCGACATCACCGCCAGCCTTGTGCTGCTGATCCTGACCCTGCCGCTGATCCTCATCACCGCGCTGGCGATCAAGCTGGAGAGCAAGGGCCCGGCCTTTTACCGCCAGCGGCGCGTCGGCCTCTACAGTGTCGGCTTCGACGTGATCAAATTGCGCTCGATGCGGCAGGACGCGGAAGTCGACGGCAAGGCGGTCTGGGCCGAGAAAGACGATCCGCGCATCACCCGCATCGGCCGGATCATCCGCAAGCTCCGCATCGACGAACTGCCCCAAACCTGGTCGGTGCTGAAGGGCGAGATGAGCTTTGTCGGTCCGCGCCCCGAGCGCCCGCAATTCGTCGAGGATCTCGAGCAGCAGCTCAATTATTATGCCGAGCGCCATATGGTGAAGCCGGGCATCACTGGCTGGGCGCAGATCAACTATCCCTATGGCGCCTCGATCGACGATGCCCGCCAGAAGCTCGAATATGATCTTTACTACGCCAAGAATTATTCGCCCTTTCTCGATCTGCTGATCCTGCTCCAGACGATCCGCGTCGTGCTGTGGCCGGAAGGGGCGCGCTGAGGCGATGCCGGTGACCATCATCCTCTGGAGCCACGCGCTCGCTGCCCTGCTCTTCGCCGGGGTCGCGATGCGGCGGCTGCACGACGCCGGGACGGCATTGCCGCGGCTCACCTTCGTCGTCGCGCTCGGCGTCACCGCGCTATGGGCGCTGGCGGTCGCCGGAATCGGTGCTGCCGATCTCGTCACCCATGTCGCCGAAAGCGCCCGCAACCTTGCCTGGCTCGGCTTCATGTTCGTGCTCGTCCGCCGCGACCGCGATGCTCCCGAGACGCGCGCAGTCGGGATCATCTATGGTGTCGTGGCATTGATCGTCATGGCCGGCGCCGGTCTCGCCATCGCCGAGGGCGCGATTCGCCATGACAGCCTGCCCGCTCTCGCAACTGTCAGCGTGCTGTTGCGCACCATGGTCGCGATCAGCGCGCTGGTGCTGGTCAACCACCTCTATTCAGCCGTCGTGCCGCTCGACCGTGGCGGCATCCGGCTCGTCGTGATCGCGCTCGCAGCAATGTGGAGCATCGATCTGCTGCTCTATACGACCAGCTATCTGATCGGAAACCCGCCGAGCGCGCTCATCGCCGGACGCGGCATCGTCATGGCATTCGCCGCCCCGGTCTTCGCAGTCGCGGTGCAGCGCAATGGCGACTGGACGCTGCGGCTCTCGCGCACGGTTGCCTGGCAGACCGTCTCCTTTGCCGCGACCCTGCTCTACGCCGTCACCATGCTCGCCGGGACCAGCGCGATCGCAGCCTTTGGCGGTGGCGACGCGCGCGTGCTGCAGACCGCATTCGTGTTCGGATCGACCGCCGCGGTGCTGACCGTGCTCTCCTCACCCTGGCTCCGCGCCTGGGCAAAGGTGAAGCTCGCCAAGCATTTCTTCAGCCACCGCTATGATTATCGCGCTGAATGGACTCGCTTCACCGATACGCTCGGCAAGCCGGGCGAAGGCGCCGCTCCGCTCGACGAGCGGATCGTGAAGGCGGTCGCCGACCTGACCGATTCACCCGGCGGTCTGCTCCTGGTGCCGGATGGCACTGGGCTCGGCATCGGCACCGGCTGGAATTGGGCGCGCGAAGGCCTGCCCCAATCCGGCAGCGACGAAACGCTGCCCACCTATCTCAGCGAGAGCGGCCGGATCGTCGAGCTGGACGCGGTGCGCGGCGAAAAGACCAGTGCCGAGGAAATCGCCGTTATCCCCCTGTGGATGATCAACGAAGCCAATGCCTGGGCGCTGGTCCCCCTGGTCCATCTCGACCGGTTGCTCGGCGTGATACTGCTTGCAAGGCCGCCGTTCGACCGTCCGCTCGACTGGGAGGATTTCGACCTGCTCCGCATCGCGGGCCGTCAGGTCGCGAGCTATCTTGCCGAGGCGCGTGCTCAGGAGGCGCTCTCCGAGGCGCAGCGCTTCGATGAATTCAACCGCCGCTTCGCTTTCATTATGCACGACATCAAGAATCTGGTGAGCCAATTGACCCTCGTCGCCCGCAATGCCGAACGCCATGCCGAAAATCCCGAATTTCGCGCTGACATGATCGCGACCCTGCAGGATTCGGCCGGGCGCATGAACGACCTGCTCGCACGCCTGTCGCAGCACAATACCGGCCGGCCCGAGGAGCTGCGCGCGATCGAATTGCTGCCGCTGGTCGAGCGGGTCGCCGCGCGGCGCCAGGGCCAGCACCCGGTCGCGGTGGTCTGCGAACCACGAGCGTTGGCGCTCGCCGATCCAGCGCGGCTCGAACAGTTGCTCGGCCATCTCGTCCAGAACGCAGTCGAGGCAAGCGCCCCTTCCGAGCCGGTGATGATCGTGGTCCAGGGCGAAGGGAATCACATGGCGATCGACGTGATCGACCAGGGCTGCGGCATGCCCGCGGCCTTTATCCGCGACAAATTGTTCAAGCCCTTCGTGTCGTCCAAGCCCGGCGGCTTCGGCATCGGCGCATTCGAGGCGCGCCAGCTCGCCCAGGCGATGGGCGGCAGCGTCGAGGTGACGAGCCGTGAGGGCGAAGGCACACGCTTCCGGGTGCTGCTCCCCATCCCGGATCATGTTGCGATGGAGAGGGCGGCATGAACAGCGACACCAAGCCCAAGCTGCTGATCATCGAGGATGATCTCGGCCTGCAGCGGCAATTGCGCTGGGCCTATGAGGATTATGACGTGGTCGTCGCCGGCGACCGCGCTTCCGCGCTCGACATGGTCCGCGCCGAGGAGCCCGCCGTCGTCACGCTCGATCTCGGCTTGCCGCCGGACCCCGATGGCGTGACCGAGGGCTTCGCCACGCTCGAGGCGATCCTCGCGCTCAAACCGGACACCAAGGTCATTGTGGCGTCCGGCCATGGCGCCCGCACCAGCGCATTGAAGGCGATCGGCGACGGCGCCTGGGATTTCTACGCCAAGCCGATCGACATCGACGCGCTCGGGCTGATCGTAGCGCGCGCTTTCCATGTCCATGCGCTGGAAGCCGAGAATCGCCGGCTGGCCGAACGCCAGGATGGCGACACGGCGCTGGGCGGGATGATCACCGCCAGCCCGGAGATGCTCAAGGTCACCCGAACGATCGAGCGCGTCGCAGGTGCCGATGTCTCGGTCATGCTGCTCGGCGCGAGCGGCACCGGCAAGGAGCTGCTCGCCCGCGGGCTGCACGATACCAGCCCGCGCAGCAAGGGCGCATTCGTCGCGATCAATTGCGCGGCGATCCCCGATACCCTGCTCGAAAGCGAACTGTTCGGCCATGAAAAGGGCGCTTTCACCGGCGCGGTGAAGACGACCGAAGGCAAGATCGAGCAGGCCCATGGCGGCACGCTTTTCCTTGACGAGGTCGGCGATATCCCGCTGCCCTTGCAGGTGAAGCTGCTCCGTTTCCTGCAGGAGCGGGTGATCGAACGGATCGGCGGCCGCAAGGCGATCCCGGTCGACACAAGGATCGTCTGCGCGACCCATCAGAATGTCGACGCGATGGTCGCCGACGGTCGCTTCCGCGAGGACCTTTATTACCGGCTCGCCGAGATCGTGGTGCGTATCCCGTCGCTCGCCGAACGGCCCGGCGATGCCGGCCTGCTCGCACGCCATTTCCTCAAGAAATATGCGCGGACGATGAATCCGACCGTCACAGGTCTCTCACCGGACGCGCGGACGGCGATCGATGGCTGGGGCTGGCCGGGCAATGTCCGCGAGCTCGAGAACCGGATGAAGCGCGCCGTCATCATGGCCGAGGGCAAGCTCGTCAGCGCAGCCGACCTCGATCTGCCGGGTGAGGCCGACGATATGCCGCTCAACCTGCGCGCCGCCCGCGAAACCGCCGATCGCAAGGCGATCCGCCACGCGCTCGCCCGCGCGGAGGGCAATATCTCGAACACCGCCAAGCTACTCGGCGTGAGCCGGCCTACGCTGTACGATCTGCTGAAGAGCTATGATCTTCATGCGTGACCTGTGCGCCTCTTCGTTCCCCCGCGGAGGCGGGGGTCCAGAACCACGAGCGGTGGCGCCTGCGACTCTGGACCCCCGCCTTCGCGGGGGAACGAGCAAGCTTGTGGCTGCCTCGCTGGCTCTGCTTTCGGCAGTCGTCCTCGCATTCGCCTTCACCACCCCTGCCCGCGCCGACAATGCCGCCGATGCCCGCACCGAACTCGCGCAGAGCCTCGGCCTGTTCCAGGCCGGCAATATCAGTGCCGCGCGCCTCCACGCGCAGGCGGCGATCAAGGCCGATCCGGGCTGGGGCCTTGCCCATGCCGTGCTCGCGCGCGTCTATCTGGCGCTGGGCGACGGCGTCGCCGCCGAGGGCGAGCTTGGCCGCGCGAAGGATGCCGGCTTCGATGCCGAACGTGCGCATCAGCTCTATGCCCATGCCTGGCTGCTCCAGGGCGATCCCAAGCGTGCCGTCACTGAAGCGGCCAGGGCGCAACCGCGCTTCGCCGGCTATGCGATGCGCGTCACCGCGCGCGCACTTGCCGTGCAAGGCGATCTGCCCGGCGCCCAGCAGATGCTGGCCAAATTGCTCGCGATCGCGCCGAACGATGGCGCGGCCTGGTCCGATCTCGGCCGCGTCCGATATAATTCGGGCGATATCGCCGGGGCGATCGACGCCGCGACCAGGGCGATCAAGCTCGACGGCAACAATATCGAGGCACTGACCCTGCGCGCCGAGCTGGTGCGCGGCCAATATGGCCTCGTCGCGGCCCTGCCCTGGTTCGAGGCGGCGCTGAAGCACGATGCCTATTATTTCCCGGCGCTGATCGAATATGCCGGCACCCTCGGCGATGCCGGCCGCTATGCCGATATGCTCGAGGCAAGCCGCAAGGCGCTCGCCGCGCAGCCGGGCAACCCACAGGCCTATTATCTTCAGGCAGTGCTCGCCGCACGCGCCGGCAAATACGACCTCGCCCGGGCGCTGATGGAGCGCACTGCCGGCAAGCTGGACGGACTGCCCGGCGCGCTGTTGCTCGACGGCATGCTCTCCTATCAGGCCGGTGCCTATGAACAGGCGATCGAGCAATGGCGTGGTCTGGTCGGCCGCCAGCCGATGAACATCACCGCGCGCCGCCTGCTCGGGGCGGCGTTGCTCCGCTCGGGCGACGCCAAGGGTGCGCTCGATGCGCTCCGCCCGGTGGCGCTGCGCGGCGATGCCGACAGCTATACCCTGTCCCTGGTCGGCCGCGCCTTCGAGCGCACCGGCGAGCGGGACTGGTCGGGCAAGTTCCTCGATCGCGCTGCCTGGCCCGCGCGCGCGGGATCCGCCCCGTTCGGCACCGATGACAGCTTGCCGGTACTCACCAATGCCGCGAACGAGGCGCCCGACGATCCAGTGCTCAGGCTCGGTTATCTGCGTGGGCTGGCCGATGCCGGCGACTCCAGTGCCGCGCTCGCCCAGGCACAGAAACTGGCGAGCGACCATCCCGGCGCGCCCGCGGCCTGGCTCGCGGTCGGCGATGTACTGATGGCGATGGGGCGCAACGGCGATGCCGCCGGCGCCTATCGCCGTGCCGCCGATATTCATTTCGACGAGCCGACCATGCTTCGCACCGTCGATGCGCTCGACCGCGCCGGCCGCCGCCCCGAAGCGGCGAACGTGCTCGCACTGTTCCTGTCGCAGAACCCGCAGGACATCGCCGGTCAGCGGCTCGCGGCACATTGGCAAATGGCGAATGACGATTGGGATAGCGCCATCGACACGCTGGAAGGGCTGCGTGGCCAGATCGGCAACCGCGACGCGGCTTTGCTCGCAGAACTCGCTTACGCCTATATCGGCGACGACGATGCCGATACCGGTCTCGTCTATGCCAAGGCAGCCTATCGTCTCGCTCCGATGAGCCCGGCCGCGAGCGATGCCTATGGTTGGGCGCTCTATCAGCTGGGCGAGAACGGCCCTTCGCTGCAACTGCTCGAAAAGGCAGCTTCCATCGCGCCCGAGCACGCCACGCTGCGCTGGCATCTCGGCCAGGCCTATGCCGATCTCGGCCGCAAGCCCGAAGCGGTGGCGCAGATCAAGGCGGCGCTCGCGGACCCGACCTTCGACGACCGCGATTCAGCGATGGCGGCGCTGAAGACGCTCGGGGCCTGATTTGCTTGCCACGCCGGGGCGTAGCGGTAACAGGCACAGGCATGACCGACCCTCTCGCCCGGATCGCCGACGCGCTCGACCGCCTTGCGCCACCCGCGCCCGACTCAGCCGATCCGTGCGCGCATCCGGCCTATATCTGGCGTGGCGACACGCTCGTCGCCGCGCGCGATTTCCGCGCTCTCCCGATCGACCAGCTCCGCGAGATCGATCTCCAAAAAGCCGCCCTTCTCGCCAACCTCCAGCGTCTCGCCGCGGGCGCCGCCGCCCATGACGTGCTGCTCTGGGGGGCGCGCGGCACCGGCAAATCCGCGCTGGTGAAGAGCGCTGTCGCCTCCGTCCAGGCAGCCGGCGGCGATCTCGCGCTGATCGAAGTGGTGACGACCCGGCTCGACACCCTTGCCACTTTGTTCGCGGCGATCGCGCCGGTCCCGCGCGCCTTCATCCTGTTCATCGACGATCTCGGCTTCGACGCAGCCGGCGATGCCCGCGCGCTCCGCTCGATGCTGGAAGGCGGTGCCGAGGCACGGCCGCCCAACGCCCGGCTGGTCGTCACCTCCAACCGCCGCCACCTCGTGCCACGCGACATCGCCGAGCAGGAAAGCGCGATCAACCCCCGCGACACGATCGACGACAATCTCGCGCTCGCCGACCGCTTCGGGCTCAGCCTCGGATTCCACGCCATCGACCAGGATACCTATCTCGCGATCGTGAGCGGCTATGCGGCAGCGCATGATCTCCCCTTCGATCCGCAGGAGGCGATCGGCTGGGCGACGCGGCGCGGCAGCCGATCCGGCCGTGTTGCCTGGCATTACATCGTAGATCTGGCCGGCAGACATGGCCGGTCGCTCATATCGGGGTGATTCGCCGCAATTCTGTCGCAGCCTGCCTTGACTTGAACATGGGGTGGGAGGTGACTCCACCCCATGACCCGGATCGACAATTTTGACCTCTGCGAGCGTTTGTCGCCGGCCCTGCCCATCAAGCTAACCCAGATCATCGTCGGCCTTTTGTGCGTCGGTGCAGCGTGGTTCGTCCGCCAGATCTTCGATATCATTGCCGGCGGCGCGGCGCCCTTCGCGCTGATCTATCCCGCCATCATGCTCGCGACCCTGTTCGCGCGCGCCTTCGCTGGTGCCATCGTCGCCACGATCATGATCCTGTACATCTGGTATCATCTCTATCCGATCGAAGACTCGTTCCGCTTCGCCAATGCCGCAGGCGCCTTCTCGGTTGCGATCGTCGTGGCGACCGCGATCATAACCCTGGTCATCGCCGAGATGTTTCGGCGCACCGCCTACAAGGCAACCCAGGAGCGTGACCGGCAGATCCAGGATCGCGACCTTTTCCTCGCCGAGTTCGACCATCGGATGAAAAACAATTTCGCGATCGTCGCTGGCCTGCTCGACATGCAGAAGCGCCGTGCCAGCAATCCTGCGACGGCAGAGGCGCTGGAGGCAGCGCAGTCGCGGGTCGACAGCATCGCCCGTGCGCACCTCCATCTCTATCGCGGCGGCGACCAGCCGGGCACCGTCGAGATCCGCGACTATCTCGGCGATCTCTGCGCGGCACTGTCGCAATCCCTGTTTCTGAGGGGCGGCATCTCCCTGACCTGCGACAGCGATGAAGCCGCGGTGCCGCGAGACCGTGCGGTCTCGATCGGGCTGGTCGTCAACGAGCTCGTCACCAACGCCGTCAAACACGCCTTTCCCGGCCGCGATCTCGGCAGCATCACCGTCACCTTTCGGACAAGAGAGGATGGCTGGGTCCTGACGGTCGTCGATGACGGCGTCGGCATGCCAGCGACCGCCACCGCGCCAGGCCCTGATCACGGCCTCGGCAGCCGCCTGATCGAGGCGTTCGCGCGGCAGGCAGGCGGCAAGATCACCACGACAAGCGATGGTAATGGCACCAGCGTGACGATGACGCTCGCCGCGTAGCCACGCAACCGCGCCACAAGGGTCGCACTCCTGGCGCGTGCTGCGAATGGGTGGTCCTAACTCAAAGCCTCGACCTGCTCCGCCAGTTCGAGCCAGCGATGCTCCGCTGCATCCTTCTGCGCGCGGGCCGTCTCGATCGCCTTCATCAGCCGGTCGAATGCGGCAGGCTCTTTCGCATAGAGATCAGGGTCGGCAAGCGCTGCCTCGTCGCGGGCGATGGCTGCCTCGAGCTGTTCGATCTGCTTGGGCAACAGCTCATAGTCGCGCTGATCCTTGTAGGTCAGTTTGGCGCGGGGCGCGGGCGGTGCCGTCGGCTCCACCTTGCGCGGGTTGGCGCGCTTGCCGCCGAGCACGCGCTGCTTGCGGCGCTTCTCCCAATCCTCATAGCCGCCCGCGACGACATCGACCGTGCCCGAACCGTCGAGGCCGAGCGTGATCGTCACGGTGCGATCGAGAAAGTCGCGGTCATGGCTGACGATCAGGACCGTGCCCTCATAATCCGAGATCACTTCCTGCAGCAGATCGAGCGTTTCGAGATCGAGATCGTTGGTCGGCTCGTCGAGCACCAGCAGGTTCGAGGGCCGGGCAAATTCGCGTGCCAGCAGCAAGCGCGACCGCTCGCCGCCTGACAGCGTGCCGACCAGCGCATCGACCAGCCCCGGCTCGAACAGAAACTCCTTGAGATAGCCGATGACGTGCTTCTTGACGCCCTGCACCTCGATCCAGTCGCCGCCATCCGCGAGCACCTCCCGCACCGTCTTGTCGGGCGCCATCAGGCTGCGCTGCTGATCGATCACGATCCGGTCGAGCGTCTTGGCGAGGCGGATATGGCCATGATCGGGCGCAAGCTCGCCGGTCAGCAGCTTTAGCAGGGTCGTCTTGCCCGCCCCGTTCGCGCCAACGATACCGATGCGGTCGCCGCGCGTGATGCGCAGCGTCAGGTCCTTGATGATCGCGCGGTCCCCGAAGCTTTTCGATACGCCCTTCACGTCGATCACCACCTTGGTGCGGACATCGTCGCTGCCGATCGACAGGTTCGCGGTGCCCTGCGGCCCCATCATCGCCGCCCGCGTCGCGCGCATCTCATGGAGCTTCGACAGCCGGCCCTGGTTGCGCTTGCGCCGCCCGGTCACGCCGCGCAGCAGCCAATGTTCTTCGAGCTTGAGCTTGGCATCGAGCTTCTCTGCGTTGCGCGCCTCCTCGGCATAGACCTGCTCGGTCCAGGCCTCGAACCCGCCAAAGCCGATTTCAGCGCGCCGCACCGAGCCACGATCGAGCCACAGAGTCTGCTTCGTCAATCGGGTAAGGAAGGTCCGGTCATGGCTGATCGCGACGAACGCGCCCCGGAACCGCCCGAGCCAATCCTCGAGCCAGTCTATCGCGGCGATATCCAGATGGTTGGTCGGCTCGTCGAGCAGCAGTACATCGGGGTCCTGGGCGAGAGCGCGGACGATCGCCGCCCGGCGCCGTTCGCCGCCCGAGGCGCTCGCCGATTCGCGCGAGAGGTCTATGCCGAGCTGATCAGCAATCGCATCGGCCTCGTGCCGCGCCGGGGCATCGTCACCCGACAGCACATAATCGATCAGCGCCGGGAAGTTCCGCAGATCGGGTTCCTGCTCGAGCAGGATGACGCGCGTGCCCGGCACGATCGTCCGACGCCCCTCGTCGGCGTCGATCTTGCCGGCGATCAGCTTCAACAAGGTTGTCTTGCCGGCACCGTTGCGCCCGATCAGCGCGAGCCGGTCGCGTGCGCCGATATGGATGTCGAGGCCGCGGAACAGCCACCCCGAGCCCTGGATGATGCCGAGATTTTCATAAGCGAGGATTGGTGCTGCCATGGCGGCCACCTAGGGGGCGGGGCGCGTGGCGGCAAGTTGCTCTAACGTGAAGGCCGCATTCACAGGCTGTTCAAGCCACGCTGCCTATGCAAAGCCAATGAAGATGATCGTTGCCCTCACGTTGTCCACCCTTGCCGTGCTCGGCCCGGTGCCCGCCACAGCGGAGCCGGACCAGAAGCGCGAGCAGCAGCGGACGTTCGACGATATGCGCAACGGCCGCATCCTGGTCCCGCGCGAGGTCGAGGCGCGGGTGATCCCCTTGATGCGTGGCGCTCAATATCTCGGGTTCGACTTCGATGCGGAGAGCGGGATTTACACGCTCAAGTTCCTGCGCAATGGAAATGTCATCTGGGTTGAAGTGGACGGCCGCACAGGTCGCCTGCTCGGCCGTACCGGCAATTGAAGCACCCGTTTCGCGGTGCTGGCCAAGGGGATAATCAATGCGCGTTCTGATCGTCGAGGACGAGCCCAGCCTGGGCCAGCAGCTCAAGAACACCCTTGAAGGGGCGGGTTACGCCATCGACCTCGCAACCGATGGCGAGGAAGGCCATTTCCTCGGCTCGACCGAGAATTACGATGCGATCGTGCTCGATCTCGGCCTGCCCGAGATTGACGGGCTGACCGTGCTCGATCGCTGGCGCAAGGAAGGCCGCACCGCTCCGGTGCTGGTGCTGACCGCGCGCGACAGCTGGTCCGACAAGGTCGCCGGCCTCGATGCCGGCGCCGACGATTATGTCGCCAAGCCCTTTCAGTCCGAAGAGCTGATCGCCCGGCTGCGCGCGCTGATCCGCCGCGCCTCGGGCAATGCCTCCTCCGAGTTGATGGCGGGCGATGTCCGGCTCGATACCCGGTCGGGCAAGGTCACGCTGGCTGGCGAGCCGGTCAAGCTGACCGCACAGGAGTATAAGCTGCTCAGCTATCTGCTCCACCACAAGGGCAAGGTGGTCAGCCGCACCGAGCTGATCGAGCATATCTACGACCAGGATTTCGATCGCGATTCGAACACGATCGAGGTGTTCGTCACGCGCATCCGAAAGAAACTCGGCCAGGACGTGATCACCACCATCCGCGGGCTGGGCTACAGCCTCGAGGATCCGGATGCGTGATCGCACGCCTCTTTTGACGATCCATGGCTGACGGCGAAGCCCCGCCGGCGCAGGTCGAAAGCCCGCAAGCGCCGGCCATGGTCGCCACGGACAGTCGCCCGGCGCCGAATCCTTATGGCAAGGTGCGCACCACCGGCTCGCTAAGCCGCCGCATGATCCTGATCGCGGCGGCGTGGATCCTGCTCCTGCTCACCGGCGGCGGCTATGCGCTCGATCGGGTCCTCGTCGCCGCGGTCACGCGCAATTTCGACGATCAGCTCGAATATGTGCTGACCGCCATGATCGTATCGTCCGAAATCGGGCCCGATGGCGAGGTGGTGTTCAACCGCGAGCCCGCCGACCAGCATTTCCTTGAGCCCTATTCGGGGCTGTACTGGCAGGTCAGCGGCAAGGGCCATGAGGCCTTTCGGTCCCGCTCACTCTGGGATCGGCGGCTCGCTTATGGCAGCAACCATACCGACCTTGTCATCCATCGCTATGACAGCAAGCAGTTCCCGGACGAGACGCTCCGCGTCCTCGAACGCGATGTGACGCTGCCCGGATCTCCGGTGCGATGGCGCCTCCAGATCGCGCAGAGGCGCGACGGACTCGACGCACAGATCGATACGCTCAGGCGAACCCTGTTCCGAAGCTTCGTCCTGCTCGCCTGCGGTCTGATCGTGATGGCCGGGCTGCAGACTTTTTACGGGCTATGGCCCCTGCGCCGCGTCCGCGAGGAGATTGCCCGGATGCGCGCGGGCAAATCGCGCCAGGTCGAGCGCGCCATGCCGAACGAGGTCGCGCCGCTGGTCGAGGAATTGAACGCGCTGATCGAGCATAATGAGCGTCAGGCCGAGGAAGCGCGTCGCCACGCCGGCAATCTCGCCCATGCGCTCAAGACGCCGTTGACCGTGATCATGAATGCGGCAACCGCCCAGGCCGATGATCTCGGCGAGACGGTGATCCGCGAAGCGCGGACGATGCGTCGCCAGGTCGACCATCACCTCGCCCGCGCCCGTGCCGTGGGCCGCCGCGGCTCCGCGCACAGCCGCGCCGATGTGTGGCCGAGCCTCGAATCAGTCGAGCGCGCGGTGGGCCGGCTGTACCGCCATGTCCGCATCGACGTTGCCGGCCCGAAGACGCTGCAGGTCCATGTAGAGCGCCAGGATCTCGACGAGATGCTCGGCAACCTGATCGAGAACGCGGCCAAATATGGTGGCGGCAGCGTGTTCGTGACGGTCGGTGCCCATTCCGGCTTCGTCGAATTCCTGATCGAAGATGACGGCGTCGGCATTCCCGAGGAGGAGCGCCAGCGCATCTTCGATCGCGGCGCACGACTCGATACCGGCAAGCCTGGCACTGGACTCGGGCTGGCGATCGTGCGCGACGTGGCCGAGATCTACGAGGGTACTGTGAGCCTGGAGGAGAGCGAGGACCTTGGCGGCTTGCTGGTGAGGCTGAGATTGCCGGCAGCCAATTAGGATCGGGCCGGCACCTCCGAGAATCGCAACAAGCTGGCTGATATTGGCTGTTATTTCGCGAAATTTTTCGCTGGCTGTTAATTCCAACATCGCGGGGCCATATTTCGTGACTTCTCAGAGAGATGCCTGGCTGGTCTGTTGGGAATAACAGCCAGCATAACAGCCAGCATGCTGCCTGTTCCGGGCGAATGAGACGCACCGAACAGCCAGCGCCAACCGCGCAACATTATTCAAGCTGAGAAAGAGCCGGCCGGAGTCTTCCGAAGAGCGCTCCGTCCAATCCATGCTGGCATGATCCATGGTGCGGTTGAATCGCCTGATCGCTACCGCTTGCGGGAAGCAACCGTCAGGCAGCGACCTTCATCTCGCGCATCACGTCGCCGGTAATCTCCAGGCTCCGTTTGCGCGCGCCATGATCGTAGATCGCGCTGGCGACCATCACCTCGTCCACCCCGGTCCGGGCGATAAATGCCGCGAGGCCGCGCGCAACCGTCGCGGCATTGCCGACCGCCGAACATTCAAGCACGTGATCCAGGATCCGCGCACCCTGCGCCCCGAGGCTTTCACGATAACCGGGCACCGGCGGCGGCAATTGCCGGGGATTGCCGGTGCGCAGCGCAACGAACGCCTGTTGCTGCGAACTCGCAAGCAGTTCCGCCTCGGCATCCGTGTCGGCGGCAAAGACATTGAATCCGGCCATCACATGCGGGTTCGCAAGCGCGGCCGACGGCCGGAAATCCCGGCGATAGATCGCAAGCGCCTGATCAAGCAGGTCCGGCGCGAAATGCGAGGCAAAGGCATAAGGGAGTCCAAGCGCGGCGGCGAGCTGCGCCCCGAACAGGCTCGATCCCAATATCCACAATTCAGGGTTTGCGCCGGCGCCGGGCGTGGCGCGGATACCGGTCTGGCCGTCATCGGCGAAATAGCTTTGCAGCTCCATCACGTCGCGCGGAAAGGCGTTCGGATCAGTCTCGAGCGTCCGCCGGATCGCCCGCGCGACGACCTGGTCCGATCCGGGCGCCCGGCCCAGTCCGAGATCGATCCGGCCAGGAAACAGCGCGTCGAGCGTGCCGAACTGCTCTGCGATCACCAGCGGCGCATGGTTGGGCAGCATGATGCCGCCCGCGCCGATCCGGATCGTGCTTGTCGCCGCGCCGATATGCGCGAGCACCACGGAAGTCGCCGCGCTGGCGATACCGGACATGCCGTGATGCTCGGCGCACCAATAGCGGGTGAAGCCGAGCGCCTCGGCATGGCGCGCGAGATCGGCGGCATTGGCGAGCGCTTGCGCCACGCTGCCGCCTTCGACGACGGGAACGAGATCGAGCAGGGAATAGGCTGTCATGGCAGGGGAGATGGGGAGCCCGCCTCGGTTCCGCTAGCCGTCAGAATTCAGTCGACCAGCGCAGAGCACCGCCGACATCGTCGGACAGATCAGCTTCATTCCCAGGGTCCCTGCGCCAGAAGAGATTGGTCTGCAGGCCTCCACCCCAGAGTGGGAAGCCATAGCGGGCTTCCACATCAAGCTCCCGCCCGGTCGGTGCGAGGTTCAGCCGCTGCGTCGTCCATTCGCTCACGCTCAGCGTGTCATAATCATAGTTGGTCGGGAGTCGCAGATCGATCCCGCCGCTCGCCACGCGCAACGGCTGCGCAAACCGCAAACCAAAACTGTCGAACCGCCCGAAAATACCGGTCTTGCCGATATCGCCGGCAAAGGCGCTGGTCCGGATCAGGCCGCTCCCCGAAAGCCCGCCGCGCACATCGGCCATGGTCCAGCCCTTGCGGACCGAACCCCCCAGCGTCCAGCCCCGGCTCGTCTCCCAGCGCAAACCGGCATCGAGGAACCAGCTGGTCGCGCGCGTTCCGCCCAGCGCATCGCCGAAGCGCGCACCCAGCACGGTGTCATGTTCGTCGAGGCGGGTCCCGGTCAGCCCCAAATTCAGCCCGCCGAACTGCCGATCGAGCGTGATCGCGGCGCGGTCATAACCGAAGCGCTGATAGCGGCTCAGCAGCGCCGGCATCACATCCGCATTGTGCGTCAGTACGTCGCCGCTCTCCACCGAAGCGGCTAGCCCGAACAACCCGAATTGCTGGCGAAAGGCGGTCGAGGCGCGGACAGCGCTCTCGAACCCCTGACCCTGCAGAGGATCGCGCGCGACCAGGAACGCAGGCTGCGCACGCCCGGCCATCTGCGCGGTCAGCGCGGCGCCCCCCTCGGCAAAGCCGAAAGCAATCTGCGCGTCCGATCCAAGATTCCTGGTGACGACTCCGGCAATTGCCTGGGCGCGTTCGGCATCGCCCTCGCTCAGCATCGTCCGCGACACGCTGGCCCCGCCCCGGACAGGCGCGATCGTCATGGCGATCGTCATGCCCTTGATGCTCGCCGAGGCAGTGCGCTGCCGGGTTCGCAGCATGTTGCCGAGCGTTCGCACCGGCCCGCTGCGATCGATCGTGCGAGCAAGGTCGATCGCGAAGGCGCGGCTGTAGCCGTCGAGGATCACTGCACCGAGCGCGCCCTGGCGGGCATCGCCCATCGGCGCGGACAGGGTGGCGTTGACGTTGAACGACACAGCTGAGCTCGTCCCCGCGACCGCGCTGGTGCCGATCGGCTGGAACGCCCGGGTAAGATCGAGCACGCCCTGGCCGTAAACCGCATCGACCCCGGCGGCTCCGGCATCGCGCGCCGAGGCATAGAGGATGCTGACGATCTGCGCGCCGGTCAGGTTGGGAAAAGCCTGGGCGAGGAGCGCTGCCGCCCCTGCGATCTGGGGCGAGGCGAACGACGTACCCGTCCACAGGAAGGGCGTGTTCATCTGGTCGGGCGCCCGCACATTCTCGCCGACCGCAGCCAGATAGTGCGCGCTGCTGTTGCCGGCGCGATTGGAGAAGTCCGAGATAATGTCAGCACCGGGGGTGCGCGAATCGTTCGCGCCCACCGAGCCGGCGATGATCACCAGGCCATGCGCCTCGGACCTGTTCGCAACCTGCGCGAACGGATCGGGATCCACCGCGGTATCGGGGTGTTTCACAAAATCATTGCCGGCGGATATCACGATGATCACCCCCGCCGCGGTCGCGCGGTTGATCGCATTGATGACACTGCTGGCGGGCGGATCGCCGCCAAGCGAGATGTTGATGACGCGCGCGCCATTGGTGGTGGCGAGATCGATCCCCCGCCCGATCGCCGAGTCATTGAACTTGCAGCCGCCATTCGTCGAGGTGTCGGCGCAGCTCCCGGGAGTATCAGCGCGCGCGATGATCAAAGTCGCATCGAAGGCAATGCCGTGGGTGCCGGCATCGTTGCGGCGCCCGGCGATTGTGAAAGCCACAGCGGTGCCATGCCCGCCTTCATCGTCGATCGTGTCGTTACCCGCCACGGAAGCCGAGGCGCTCGAAATACGGCTGCCGAATTCCTGGCTCTGCAGATCGATGCCGCTGTCGATGACCCCGACCTTGATGCCCAGGCCAGTCGCCGAGTGCTGATAGGCATTGAGCGCGTTGGCCGAGACTGCACCGACCGTCGCCCGATATTCGGCGGTATCGTAATTGGCCGGAGTTGGAGTCGGGGTAGGCACCGGCGTCGGTGTGGGGGTCGGCGTCGGTGTGGGGGTCGGCGTCGGAGTTGGTGTGGGCACCGGCGTTGGCGTCGGCGTATTGCCGACCCCGCCGCCACCGCCGCCACTGCACGCCGCGGCCGCCAGCAGGATACTTAGCGCCGCCGACCGCAACAATTGCGGTTTGATAGAAGAATTCACGCTGGTTCCGCCGTTTATGGGCCGCAGCGCCAGTTGCTTTTCGTTACCGTGTAACGCCTGACCCCCGCCTGCCCGCCTCTACCTTGCCCCCGGCGCACTGCGCGCCTAGAGCCTCGCCCGCCATGCTCGCGCGTCTAGACCCCATCCGCAACTGGATTTTCGATCTCGACAACACGCTGTATCCCGCTTCAGCACGGTTGTTCGACCAGATCGATGCGAAGATGACCGCCTATATCGCCGACCGTTTCGGCTGCGACCTTGGCGAGGCCCGGCGCATCCAGAAGGGGTATTTCCACGGCCACGGCACCACATTGGCCGGGCTGATGGCCGATCACGACGTCGATCCGCACGAATTTCTCGGCTTCGTCCATGATATCGAGATGGACGTGCTCGAGGAGAATCTCCCTCTCGCCGCCGCGATCGCGAAGCTGCCCGGGCGGAAGATCGTCTTCACCAATGCCGATATGCCCTATGCCGGCCGGGTGCTCGACCGGCTCGGCCTCGGCGCCAGCTTCGAGGCGGTCCACGATATCCACGCAATGGACCTGAAGCCCAAGCCCCAGGTTTCGGCCTATGCCGGGCTCTGCGCCGCCTTCGACATCGATCCCGCGGAAAGCCTGTTCGTCGAGGACATGGCCCGCAACCTGAAGCCAGCCAAGGCCCTCGGCATGACGACCGTATGGGTCGATAACGGTTCCGAACAGGCGGCCGATATGGACCGCAGCTATATCGATTTCACCACACACGACATCCGGCACTGGCTGGAAGACATATTGGAGACGGCATGAGCGACTTGCAGAGCACCATCGAAGCAGCGTGGGACGCCCGCGATACCGTCAGCACGGAGACGAAGGGCGCGGTGCGCGATGCTGTCGAAGGCGCACTCAACCAACTCGATTCAGGTGCAGCCCGCGTCGCCGAGCCTGACGGCCAGGGCGGCTGGCGCGTCAACCAGTGGCTCAAGAAAGCCGTTCTCCTCTCGTTCCGCCTGAATGACAACAAGCTCGTCGATGGCGGCGCGGCAGGTGCGCCCGCCTTTGACAAGGTCCCTTCCAAATTCGCCGGCTGGGGTGAGGCTGAGTTCCGTGCGGGCGGCTTTCGGGTTGTTCCGGGTGCGGTTGCCCGTCGCGGCGCCTTTATCGGCAAGGGCGCGATTCTGATGCCGAGCTTCGTCAATATCGGCGCTTATGTCGGCGAGGGGACCATGGTGGACACCTGGGCCACCGTTGGCAGCTGCGCGCAAATCGGCCGCAACGTCCATCTCTCTGGCGGCGCGGGCATCGGCGGCGTGCTTGAGCCGCTCCAGGCGGATCCGGTCATCATCGGCGACGGAGCCTTCATCGGCGCGCGCGCGGAAGTGGCGGAGGGCGTCCGCGTCGGCGAGGGCGCGGTGCTCTCGATGGGCGTCTATCTCGGCGCCTCAACCAAGATCGTCGACCGCGCGACCGGCGAAACCTTCCGCGGCGAAGTGCCGCCTTATGCGGTAGTCGTCCCCGGCAGCCTTGGCGGAGGAGACGGCAAGCCGGCACTCTACTGCGCTGTAATCGTCAAGCGGGTCGACGAGCAGACCCGCTCCAAGACCAGCATCAACGAATTGCTCCGGGACTGATCTTCTTCTTCCTCCCGATCGCGGTGGGAGAACTCAGTCTCGACAACGTCACACACCCTGCCTATCCCGCGCCCAAACCGAAGGGAATCGCATGACCACTGCCAGCAAGGTCCTCGACCGAGTCCTCGTGCTCGAGATGGTGCGCGTCACCGAGGCAGCCGCCATCGCCGCATCGACGCTGGTCGGCCGCGGCGACGAAAAGGCGGCTGATGCCGCCGCCGTCGAGGCGATGCGGGCCGCGCTCAACGAGCTCTATATGGATGGCACCGTCGTCATCGGCGAGGGCGAGCGCGACGAGGCACCGATGCTCTATATCGGCGAGAAGGTCGGCTCGGCGATCGGCAAGGGCCCGAAGATCGACATCGCGCTCGATCCGCTCGAAGGCACCACGATCTGCGCCACCGCCGGCCCCAATTCGCTTGCCGTGCTGGCGATCGCCGAAGAGGGCGGCCTGCTCAACGCCCCCGACGTCTATATGGACAAGATCGCGATCGGCCCGGGTTATCCCGAAGGCCTGATCGATCTCGACAAATCCCCGAGCGAGAATGTCATCGCGCTCGCCGCCGCCAAGGGCGTCGCACCGTCCGCCATCATCGCCTGCGTACTCGATCGGCCCCGCCACGAGAAACTGATCGCTGAATTGCGCGGCCTCGGTTGCGGCATCATGCTGATCGGCGATGGCGATGTCGCCGGCGTGATCGCGACCACCAACCCGGACACCACGATCGACATCTATATGGGCGCGGGCGGCGCGCCCGAGGGTGTGCTGGCAGCCGCCGCGCTGCGCTGCGTCGGCGGGCAGTTCAAGGGCCGGCTCCTGTTCCGCAACGATGACGAGCGCGCCCGCGCCCGCAAATGGGGCGTGACCGATCTCGACAAGCAATATGATCTGACAGAGCTCGCCCGCGGCGACTGCATCTTCGCCGCGACCGGCGTGACGGACGGCTCGCTGCTTGCCGGTGTCAAGCGCAAGGCCGGCGTGATGACCACCGAGAGCGTCGTGATGCGCGCCAGTTCGGGCACGGTCCGCTGGGTGAAGGGCGAACATCGGATCGCCTAAACATGCAGGATTTTTTGCTGCAGTTGCGAAATAAACAACCAGGATCGAACCTTTCTCTAACACCTTGTTAACCGGGATTTCGTAACTCTCGGCACCGGGCATCGGCAGCAGGTGTTTGGGGGTCTCACGGTCTTGGACGAGCAGGAAAAATCGCGGCACATCCCGGAGCCGGGCAGCATTGCCAACATGCTCGACATCGGCAAGCGCCTGGCGCTTTTCGGCTTTACGCCTGAGGACATCGCCCTGTCGCAAAAGATGTGGACGATCATCGAGCCCGAGGCGCGCTCCGTCTCGGAAACCCATTGGACTCAGTGGGAGCGGTTTTTCGGCGGCGCCAGCAAGTTCGTCGGGCATGATCATGAACGCGCGATCGAGCTCGGCATCACCTATCTGCGCCATCGCTTCCTGCATCCCGATCAGCGTGACTGGGTGCGATCGGCCGAACGCACCGTCGCCGCGGCCTTCGCATCCGACGTCTCGCTGACCGCGATCCTGTCGATGACCGGTGCCGGTGCCAGCAAGACGCTCGAGATCCTCTCGAACAGCTATGATTGCTCGAAGGAAGAGCGGCAGCGCATCAACGACGTGTTCTCGCGGCTGCGCTCGCTCGAATGCGATGTCTATGCGTCGCTCCACAACAGCTATTTCCGCTTCGATGCTCGGCGGCAGCGCGATCATCTCGCTGACGAGTTCCGCGACGGCATTGCCCTCACGGTCGACTCTGCTTCCCAGGAAGGCGCCGAGCTACGCCAGCAGACTATGCGCAGCTCGAACGCGGCACGCGGCATGCTCGGCAAGGCGACCGAGGTTGCCGCCGCGGCCGAACAGTCCGCCATCGCGATGCGCGAGGCGGCGCAGACCGCCGCCGGACTGATCCGCGCCATCGAGGATGCCCGCGCCGAAGTCGAAACCGCTGCCGTCATCGCTACCCGCGCGTCGACCCAGGCCGGCGAGGCGGTCGGCATGTCCGAGGCGCTGAGCGGTCACGCCAATTCGATCGAATCGATCCTCAGCCTGATCCGCGATATCGCTGGCCAGACCAACCTCCTCGCCCTCAACGCAACCATCGAAGCCGCACGCGCAGGCGACGCCGGTCGCGGCTTCGCGGTCGTCGCGCAGGAAGTGAAGAGCCTCGCCTCGCAAACGGCGCGCGCGACCGATGACATTGCCGGCAAGATCGCCGCGATCCAGTCCGCGACCAAGGGCGCGGTCGAGACCAATGCCAGCATTCAGTCGATCGTCTCCGAGGTTCAGGATAGCGCGATGCGGATCCGCCAGGCGATGGAGTCGCAGGCCCAGACCGTAACGGCGATCACGGCCGCGGTCGACGAAACCGCGCTGGCCGCCGATGTCATGTCGACCAATATCGAGCTGATCCTCCAGGATACCGACACCGTCGCCGGGCAGATCGAAGGCGTCGGCCGCGGCTTCGACATGCTCGACGCCAGGCTCGGCAACCTCAAGACCAGCGCAAGCGATTTCGCGGCGAAGGTCGCGGCCTAAACCAGCCGCTCGTCACCCCGGACTTGTTCCGGGGTCCACTGTGCCGAACACGCAAGCCTTGCGATACCTGCGGAAGCGTGGATGCCGGAACAAGTCCGGCACGACGACAAGCCCCGTTTGCACCAGATCGATTTCGTCTCCGATTGCATAACCGCCCCCGGCGCATATCGTTTCGCCTCCAGCTCTTGCCTGTGCGGCACGGGCGAGCGCCGGCGACAGCGTATCCGTTGCCGAATTCGATCAGGTCGGAGAGGCAATATGAAACTATCGATCCCATCCCTCAAATTCGGCAGACGTGGCGCGGCCGCGGCGATTGCGGCCGTGGCGGGCATCGGCCTGCTTGCCGCCGCCAACGGCGCCAATCCCAAGCCGCCGGCCCGGCCGGCCTATCTCGCCGCCTTCCCGAATTTCGCGCCGAACATAACGCCGCAATTCCCCGGCGATGTCGATATCGCGCTCAAGACCGCACTCGAAAAGGCCCAGAAATTCCCTCAGGTGCAGCGCGAGTTCGACCTCTACTCCTGGCAGATGTTCTTCGCGCTCAACTGGCCTACCAACAACCAGGGCAAGGCCGCACCGTCGCTCACCAGCACCGGTTTCGGCGCGCCGCACTGGACGCTCTGGCATAACAGCAGCTCGATCTTCCAGCCCGATGGCGCCACGCCGGCCGCCTGCGGGTTCAAGGCCGGTGCCCGTCCGCTTCTCCTGCGCCGCGATCTCAGCAAGCCGGTCAGCCGCGGCCTCAAGGCGTTTTCCGCCGCGGCCACCGCGAATGCCGATCCCCGCGCGACGCGGTTCCTCGGCGTCATCTCGGCGGTCGGCGAACTCAACGCCTCCAATCTCAGCGATATCAAACAGGCTTTCAGTGGCCCGCTGATCGATCAATATGGCGAGTTCGTCTATTACGAGATCATGATCGACCCCCAGGAGGTCGATTATCTCTGCGCCAACAATCTCTACAATATCAATGGCCAGGTCGCGTTCAGCCAGGGCGGCGGCAAGGTGAACATGCCGTTCGGCACGCCGCATCTCGACTGGAGCGGATCGACCGAGCTGAAATTCGCCTGGCGCATCCTGCAAAAGGGCAAGGACGATTTCAGCCGCTTCTACACCACCCCGGCGGTCGTGATCGATCTTGACCCCAACGGCCAGCAGGTCGAGCGCAAGGTGACGGTCGGCCTGGTCGGCATGCACATCGCCCATAAGAGCTCGACCTCGCCGCAATGGATCTGGTCGACTTTCGAGCAGGTCGACAATCTTGATGTCGATCCGGTCGCCCACCCCAATCTCAAGCCGAACTTCACGGACCCGAGCTGCCCGATCTGCACCGTCAATCTGCAGCCGGTGAAGGGCAAGGACGGCGCCTATCCGCGCATCCCAACCCAGGCGTGGCGCGCGATCCCGATCCCGGGCGACAAGAAGGCGCTCAATGCCCAGGTCCAGGCATCGCTCCACCGGATGGGCAGCGTCTGGCAATATTATGAGCTGATCGACACCCAGTGGCCGACCGAGCCGAATGCGGCGCCTTCGCCATGGGACGGCGGCCTGCCCGATGCGGTCACCAACAAGCCCGGCGGCCATCCGACGCCGGTGATGCTCACCAACATCACGATGGAAACCTATTTCCAGAAGGGCAACCAGCCCGCGTGCAATGGCGAGGAGACCCCCAGCTCCTATACTGGTTGCGGAACCGACAAGGCCGAGCCGCCGGTCTGGGACGTCAAACTCAACAATCTCGGCCATCCGGTGAAGCCGGGGACCAACACCTCGGCCTTCATGACCGAGAGCTGCACCGGCTGCCACTCCTCGGCCGGCATCTATACCAGCTATGATCCCAAGACCGGCAACAACACGCAGTCGGGCCAGCTCACCGGGGACTTCTCCTGGCTGATGGCCCAGAAGGCGAGCTACGCCAACGGCGCCCCACCAGTCGCGCCGCTCAAGGTGAAGCGCGCGGCCGATTGAGGCGCCTCTACCCTCTCCCGCCTCGCGGGAGAGGGTATCGCTTCGCCGAAAGGACAAGCAGATGCACGACAACCCCCTCACGGGCAGCTGGACCTATCGCAGCTTCCTCAACGATCCCGATATCAGCAAGGCGTTCAACGATCTCGAATTCGGCCGCGGCACGATCGTCATCGAAGAGGCGCCGATGGCGGTGCTTCGGGGGACGATCGGCGGGCCGGGCTGGTCGCTCGCGCTCAAGGGCTCGCGTGCCTATGGCACCCCGATGCAGGTCCGCTTCCAGGGCGTGGGCGTCGTCGGCGGCGCGCAGTGGATCTATGATTATGAGGGCTGGCTGGTGCCGGACTGGCCGGGTGGCGTCGATCAGGCGCCGGCGATCGTCGGCTCGGTCATCCGCACCATCCCGCATCCCGGCAGCGGCCCGGGGGTGGTCAATCCGGCGGGCGTGGTTTGCTCATTCTATGCGGTGAAGGATGCCTGAGCGCGGCCTCTAACCCAGTTCCCATTCCTCGACAAAACCTGAATTGGGAAAGATCGAGCGCGCGCATTCGCGCATTTCGATCCACTGATCGGGGCGGTAACGCCGCGAGAGGTGGAGAAGCGTATAGCGCTCGACCTTCGCCAGCCTGGCCAGTTCGGCAATCTGGTCGACCGTCGAATGATGATATTTGCGGGCCAGCGCGTCATCTTCGGCCGCATATTGCGCCTCGGCATAGAGCGTGTTGACGCCCGTCAATCGCGGCGCGATGTGTTGTCGCTGCTCCTCATCGGCCAGAAAATCGGTGAGATAGGCAAAGCTGTCACCTTTCTCGCTGCGCATCAGCTGCCGGCGCAGGTTAGCCACGTCATATGCCTGACCATCGATGGCGATCGACCCGCTATCCTGATTCTTGAATTCGGCAATCCAGGGGCCGGGTTTCAACCCCAGCGCGGCGAGTGCAGTTGAATCGACCATATGCCGATCAGGTTCGCGGCCGACATAGCCGATGCAGAGGCCATGATGGACCAGCGGTATCGCTTCTATGCGCACCTCAGCTGTCTCCAGGATCGTCCCGTCATGGCTACGACCGCCCGCATCATGCATGACCGCGAAGGCTTCACCGGCTTCGAAGCGAAAATCCCGGACGGTGGTGGCATCGACATCATGAACGAACCACGTGCCGCGAAGCTCGGCTGCGTGGCTCCACCAGAAACCCTGGAACCGATGCTGCAGGATTTTTGCCGTGCCCGCCGGCCCCCAGATGTGATTCTCCATGTTCGAGCGCTGGAAATTGACCCGGAAGAATGCATCAAACCCGCTCACATGATCCATGTGCAGATGCGTCAGGAACAGATGCGCGATCGCCTGAACTTCGCCCAGCGGAATGCCGGCCAGCGTGTCGGCGCCACAATCGAACAGCATCCGTGTGCGGCTTTGTCCGCCATCGGCAACCAGCAACAGCGCATTGTCATTGGGTGGGATGCCGAGGACACGGACGTTCAACATGGCGCGAGGCTTGACCAGGAAAGCGCGTCGAAGCAAGCCGTGCCACGGTGAGCGCAGAGCGGCTTCGCCGAACTTATGTGTGCCGGCATCACCAGAATCAACGCGCACTCATACCGCAAACCCTACGCCCCATGCTCCTGATTGACTTCCGTCCCGCCAGCCGCAGGATATGCGGCATTCACCCCGGGGAGAAGCTCGTGCGTATTCTGAAATCCGCCTGTGCCGTCGCGGCCCTGATCCTCGGCGCCGCCGCGCCCGTCCTCGCCGGACAACCCCAGGCCGCGCCCGCCACCGACGCCGCCACGGAATCGCCCTATATCGCGGAAGAAGTGATGGTCCCGATGCGGGACGGCGCAAAGCTGCAGACCATCATCCTGCGCCCCCGCAACCAGACTGGCCCGCTCCCGATCCTGTTCTCGCGCACGCCTTACGGCGTCAACGCCACCGCGCCCAAGACCGTGCCCAAAAACTGGGCCGCGTTCGAAAAGGACGGCTATATCTATGTCAGCCAGTCGATGCGCGGACGCTTCAAATCGGACGGCGTCTTCACCCTGTCGACCGCGGTCCACCCCAATGACCCGAAGGCGATCGACGAATCCACCGACGCCTATGACGCGATCGACTGGCTGGTGAAGAATGTCCCCAACAACAACGGCAAGGTCGGCATGTGGGGCGTCTCCTATCCCGGCTTCGCAGCCGCGGTCGCGCTCGCGCATCCGCATCCGGCGCTGAAGGCGGTCAGCCCCCAGGCGGCGTGGATCGATTACTGGCAGAGCGACGATCTCCACCGGAACGGCGCGCTCCGCCTCTCTTACGCGACGGATTGGGTCTCCTCGCTTCAGCTCGACAAGAACGACAACAAGGAATTCCACTACGACACTTACGATACGTACGACTGGTTCCTGAAAACCGGCCCGGTCGAGAATATCGACAAGCTCTATTTCAAGGGCAAGGTGCCGATGTTCACCTCGCTGCTCGATCACCCCAATCATGACAGCTTCTACACCAGGCAGCGCTGGAGCGACTCCCTCGGCAAGACGGTGGTGCCAACGCTCAACGTCGCCGGCTATTGGGACCAGGAAGACCCCTGGGGCTCCTGGCAGATCTATTTCAAACAGGCGAAGAATGATCCCGATCATCTCGCCTCGATCGTCGCCGGGCCATGGAGCCATGGCTATTGGCAGCGCCCGGCCGACAATCTCGGCCCGATTCCCTATGGCGTGCAGAGCGGCCAGCAATTCCAGGAGCAGATCGAGGCGCCCTTCTTCGCCTATTGGCTCCACGGCAAGGGCGAGAAGCCGAGCGCGGGGGTGAAGAGCTTCCAGAGTGGCAGCTGGACCTGGCACAGTTACAAGAGCTGGCCGGTTCCGGGCGCCGCCTCCGTCAGTTTCTATCTCCGCGCCGACGGCACCCTCTCCTACTTCGCGCCAGCAGCGACCGAGGGTTGCCGCGACTATGTCTCCGATCCCGCCAATCCGGTGCCGTTCCGCCAGCGGCCGATGGCGGGCACCTATCTCAGCCCGGACTGGCAATGGTGGGAAGCCGCCGACCAGCGTTTCCTCGGCGGCCGTCCCGACGTTCTGAATTATATGAGCGCGCCGCTGACGGAGAATCTGACAGTGACCGGGAGCGTCGCCGCGAAGCTGATGGCCTCGACCAGTGGCACGGACAGCGATTTCGTCGTCAAGCTGATCGATGTCTATCCCGATGACGAGGTGAAGGGCCATGCGCCGCTTCAGCCCGGCGACTATGCGAAGTCACTGAACGGCTATCAGCTGCCGATCGCCATGGACGTCCGCCGCGGCCGTTTCCTCGCCAGCGACACCGCGCCTGCCGCGCTCGTCCCCGGCAAGATCACCGCGTGGGACGTGCCCTTGCGGGAGCACGACCATGTCTTCCTGAAGGGCCACCGCATCATGGTCCAGATCCAGTCGAGCTGGTTTCCCGTCATCGACCGCAATCCGCAGAGCTTCGTCCCCAATATCGCACGCGCCAAGCCGGGCGATTTCATCAGGGCGACGCAGAAGGTCTGCGCAGGCTCGAAGATCGTGCTGCCGGTGATCCGCTAGTTCTTCAGCCGCCACCCGGTCCTGAAGATCCACGCAACCGCAACGAGGCACACCGCCAGGAACAGTGCCGTCACGCCAAGGCTCACGCCAACGCTCACATCGCCCTTGTCGAAGAAGCTCCAGCGAAACCCGCTGACCAGATAGACAACCGGGTTGAACAGGGTCACCGTGCGCCAGGGCTGGGGCAGCATGTCGACCGAGTAGAAGGCGCCGCCGAGGAAGGTCAGCGGGGTAATGAGCAGGGCCGGCACAAAGGAAAGCTGCTCGAAGCCCTTGGCCCATATGCCGATGATGAAGCCGAACAGGCTGAACGCAATACTGGTCAGCACCAGGAAAGCGAGCATCGCGAAAGGGTGCGCGATATGCAGGGGAACGAACAGCGATGCGGTCGCGAGGATGATCAGGCCGAGCACGATCGATTTGGTCGCCGCGGCACCGACAAAGCCGATCACCATCTCCATCGCCGTCACCGGCGCGGAGAGCAGTTCGAACATCGTGCCGGTGAATTTCGGGAAGTAGATCCCGATCGACGCGTTGGAGATACTCTGGGTCAGCAGCGAGAGCATGATCAGCCCGGGCACGATGAAGCTGCCATAGCCGACTCCGCCAACCGTGCTGATCCGGGAGCCGATCGCACCGCCAAACACCACGAAGTAGAGCGACGTGGTGATCACCGGGGTGACAAGGCTCTGCCACAGCGTCCGGAGCGCCCGTGCCATCTCGAAGCGATAGATCGCCCAGATGCCGTGAGTGTTGATTGCCGAAGCGCTCATGCCGCCACCTCCCGGTCATGCTCGACCAGGTCGACGAAGATATCCTCGAGCGAGCTCTTGGAGGTTTCGAGGTCGTTGAAGCCGATATGCAGGTCGCCGAGCTTGCGCAGCAGCGAGGGGATGCCGGTGCGCTCCGCCCGCGCATCGAAGATGTAACGCAGGCGCTTGCCCTCATCCTCGATCTCGAGGTGCCAGTCATCGAGTTCGGCCGGAATCGCGGTCATCGGCTCGATCAGCGAGATCAGCATCTGGCGTTTGCCGAGCCGTTTCATCAGCTCGGTCTTCTCCTCGACCAGGATCAGCCTGCCCTTGTCGATCACGCCGACCCGGTCGGCCATTTCCTCCGCTTCCTCGATATAATGGGTGGTCAGGATGATCGTCGTGCCTTTTTCACGCAGCCGGTGGATCAGCTTCCACATGTCGCGGCGCAGCGATACGTCGACGCCGGCGGTCGGCTCGTCGAGGAACAATATGTCGGGCTCGTGGCTCAGCGCCTTGGCGATCAGGACGCGGCGCTTCATGCCGCCCGAAAGCTCCATGATCTTCGCATTTCGCTTGTCCCAGAGCGACAGATCGCGGAGCACCTGCTCGATATACTCGTCATGCCCCGACCGGCCGAACAGGCGGCGGCTGTAGCGAACGGTCGCCATCACCGTCTCGAAAATGTCGACCGACAGCTCCTGCGGCACCAGCCCGATCAGCCGGCGCGCCGCCTTGAAGTCTCTCAGCGCGTCATGCTCCATCACCGTGATCGTGCCCGAGGAGGGCGTGACGATCCCACAGATGATGCTGATCAGCGTCGTCTTGCCCGCGCCGTTTGGCCCGAGCAGCGCGAAGATTTCGCCCTTGTTGATCTCGAGATCGATCGGCTCGAGCGCGCGCTGGCCGGAGGCGTAGGTTTTGGAAACGCCGGCGACGGAAAGGATTTTAGCCATGAAGCCCCTTTGGTTGGGCCTCAGATAGGTTCGCGCTCTGGCCCCTACAACCCGATCAACCCTTGGCGCGCGCCGCCGCGACCGCTTTCTGCAACTCCTCGAACGGCAACGCCGAGGAGACGATCCTGTCGCCGATGATCCAGCTCGGCGTGCCCGTCATTCCCATCTTCCGCGAAAGCTCGAGATTGGAGGCGATCTCGGCATTGGCGCGCGGCGCCATGGCCTTGGCCCTGGCCATGTCGAGCCCCACCGCCTTGGCGGCGGCCGCCATGCTCTCATTGGTCAGCGGGCCGCCGGCGTAGAGCGCATCATGGAAGGCGCGGAACTTGCCCTGCTCAGCCGCCGCAAGGCTGAGCTTCGCTGCGACACCACTTTCCTCGCTCAGGATCGGCAGCTCGCGATAGACGATCCTGACCTTCGGATCGCTCGCCAGCAGCTGAGCGATCGCCGGCAGGCTCGCGCGGCAATAGCCGCAATTATAATCGAAATACTCGACCAGCGTGACATCGCCCTTGGGGTTGCCCGCCCAGGCGCTGCCAAATGGTTCGAGGATCGCGCTGGCATTGGCCTTGACGATCTTGCCCGCCTCGCTCTGCTGCTGCGCGGTCTCGCGCTCGCGCAGTACCTGCATGGCCTCGGGCAGCACCTCCGGGTGCGCGAGGATATAGTCATGGACCACGACCTCCATCCGCCCGCGATCGACATCGGCGAGCGAGGCGGGGACGGCACGCTGGAACAACCAGAAGGCGGCTGCACCGATCAGCGCGGCAGCCAGCGCCAGCCCGGCCAGGCCGAGCGGATTTCTCGCAATGCGCTCGATCATCGCCGCTTCTTATATTTGTTGGGATTGTCGTCCATGTCGTTCTGCGCGGTCATCGCAATGTCCTGGGCGCGGATCCAGTCGCTGGTGTTGGGCGTGATGCCCGCCATCGCGATCTTGGCGCTATAAGCGGCGGTACGTGAATCGCCGGTCAGGCTCGCCTGCTCAGCCGTCGCGAGCTGCGCCCGCGGCTCGTCGCCGACCAGGGTATAGGCGGTGCCGAGCTGGTACCAGGCAAAGGGGTTGTCATCGTCGCGCGCCACCGCCTGGCGTAGCACCTTCACCGCCTCGGGATAGTTCGCCTTGTCCTCGGTCGCGATCAGCGCATGGCCAAAGGTGGTCGCGATCAGCGGCGCGTTGCGCGACAGCTCGGTTGCCTCGCGGAGCGGCACCAGCGCCTCTTGCGGCTTGCCGGCTTCGAGCAGGATCTGGCCCTTGATCTCGAGGAAATAGGGGTCGTGCGGCACCGCGGCGACGAGCGCATTGGCCTCGGCATCGGCCTTGTCCGGGTAACCGGCCTTATGCCAGGCATAGGCCCGCGCATAATGGGCGTAGATCGACTGGTCGCTGTCGGGGAAGTCGTTCAGCGTCTGCTTGTAGGGTGCGACATAGCCTTCGAGCTTGGCCTTCACCCGTTTGAAGCGATCCTCCAGCGCAGGGTCGAGCGGTGTGTTCCACGCCGGTGAGTTCATCACATCGGCGGTCAGATTTGCGACGCGGTCGCCGCTCAGCGGATGGCTCTGCTCATAGGGATCGATGTTCTTGAGGCCATAGGCATATTCCTCATTCTGCAGCTTCTTGAAGAAGCTCAGCATACCACGCCCGCTGATCCCGGCCTGGCGAAGGAACTTGGCGCCGGTCGCGTCGGCCGTGGCCTCCTGGACCCGGCTATAGGCAAGGAACTTACCCTGCCCCGCTGCCTGCCCGGCGGCGAGGATGCCCGCGCCCGCATCGCCCGCGCCCGCCGCCATCGCGGCGATGCCGAGCACCATGCTCAGCAGGGTGATGCCGATCGCCGGCTTGATACCGGCATCCTGCAGGATGACATGGCCATCGGCGACATGGCCGAGCTCATGCGCGATCACGCCCTGGACCTGGTTGGCATTGTCGGCGGCGTGGATCAGCCCCGAATTGACATAGACGGTCTGACCACCCGCGGTGAACGCGTTGATCGAATCGTCGTTGATCAGGACGACCTTCACATTGTTGGGGGAAAGCCCCGCCGCGAGGATCAGCGGCCGCGACATGTCGTTGAAAAGCGACTCTGTCTCGGCATCGCGCAAGATCGACTGCGCAGCCGCCGGCTGAGTCCAGATCAGCAGGGAGAGCGCGAGTGCCGTGACGAGCCGCTTCATGGCCGACATATCGCCGAGATTTCCTTCACAGGCAATTGCAACGGCCGCCCGCTTGAGACGAAATGGCTGAACCGGGCGTGAAGCGGCGCACGACCATTTACTCGCCCGATCGGATCAGCTTGATGTCCCGATCGGCGGCCCAGGCATGAACATCCTCGCGGCGCAGTGCGGTCGCCATCAGCTCCGGGAACTGATCGGGCGTGCAGGCGAACACCGGCACGCCCAGCGCCGCCACCCGGCCCGACAGATTCGGATCATAGGAGGGCCGGCCGGTATCTGTCAGCGCGAGCAGCACGATGACGTTGACGCCGGTCGTCACGAGCCGGGCGATCCGGTCGACCAGCGAATTGGCGTTGCCGCCCTCATACATGTCGGAAATGAGGATGAGATGCGCCTTGGACGGCCGCTCGATCCGGCTCTCGCAATAGGCGATCGCCCGGTCGATATCGGTGCCGCCGCCGAGCTGGATGCCGAACAGCACTTCGACCGGATCGGCAAGATCCTCGGTCAGATCGACCACCGCCGTGTCGAAACAGACCAATTTGGTCGCGACCACCGGCAGCGACGCCATCACGGCGGCGAAGATCGAGGCATAGACGACCGAGCTCGCCATGGATCCGGACTGATCGACGCACAGCATCACTTCGTCGAGATCGACGATGCGCCGCTGGTGACGCCGGAACCCGACCAATCTTTCCGGCACGACAGTGCGATGCGCTGCCTGATAATGGCGCAAATTCGCCTGGATCGTGCGCGGCCAGTCGATGTCGGCAAAGCGCGGCCGGCTGGTCCGCTTCGATCGGTCGAGCGCGCCGCGGATCGCGTCGGCGGTGCGGCGCTCGAGCCGCTCCATCAGCTCGGCCACCACCTTGCCGATCACTGCCCGCGCCGTCTCGCGGGTCTTTTCCGGCATCACGCCGCGCAAGCTGACAAGGTCGGCGACCAGATTCACATCGGCCTCGACCGTGGCGAGGAATTCGGGCTCGAGCAACATCTGGCGCAGGCCCTTGCGCTCGAACGCGTCCTTCTGGACGACCTGCACGACCGATGCGGGGAAGAATTCCCGGATGTCGCCCAGCCATTTCGCCACGCGTGGCGCCGATCCGCCGAGACCGCCGCGGCCCTTCTTCTGGTCGCTCTCGCCGTCGCCGTACAGCGCGGTCAGCGCGGCCGACATTCGGCGGTCGCCATCGGATAGGTCCTCAACCCCATCCTCCACGCCGAGCGCGAGGGTCCAGCGCCGGTTACGTTCCTCGACCTCGCTCATCGCGGCCCTCCGCCCAGCAGGTCGAGTATGCGCGCCTCATGCGCCGGCCAGATCTCGGCCGCGCCCGGGAGCAGACGATAGCCGTCAGCCGCTCCGCTGCCAGTGCGCGCGAACAGCGCATCCATCAGGCGGCGGCGCTCATTCTTGTCGAGGATCGAGAAAACCCGGCGGAACAGCGGGAGGCTGGCGGTGAAATCCTCTTCGGCTAGGGTCATCAGCCACCCATCGACCGCCCCGCGTAACGACGCGTCATGGATCAGCCGCTGGCCCGCGCCGGCGAAAAAGCCCTCGAAAAAGCCCGCCGCCTCGACCACCGGCGTGCCGGGCGAGAGCATGCGCGAAAGCAGCCCGGCGGCATGGTCCGCCGCCAGCAGGTCGGCCTCGTACAACAGCCGCGCCGCAACGCCTGCGATCAGCCGGGTCGCCTGATCGTCATCGAGCAGCCGCTCCAGCGCGCGGTGCCATTGTTCGTCCACATCCTTATCGAGTTCGGCGAGATGAATCGCCTTGTCGGCTGCGAGCAGCGCCCCCCGCAATGCGGACGCCGCATCATTGTCGAGATTGCGCGCCGCGTAAGGCAAGGCCAAAGCCGCCTCGACCACGATGCGCGGCATCAAAGCGGCGAGATGCTCCGCCGCCCCCGCCCGCGCCTCGCCATAGCGCAGCATATCGGCCATCGGCGGCAGGGCGGTGAGCAGTGCCTGGCAATCGCTCGTCAGCGCTGCCTTCTTCTCCAGCGCTGCGATGCCGAACTCAATCGCCTTGGCCAGATCGGCGACCATCGCGTCGCGCGCAAGCTTGGCCAGCACGCCCAGATCGGGTTCGGCCTGCATCGCCTCGATCACCCGGCCGGCCGCCGCTTCGGCAATGGTCGAGCCATAGACGAGATGCTCGACCAGCCGGACTGCGAACTCTGGCTCCCAGCAAAGTCGCCAATTTTCGCGGAAGGTGCCGCGGCTGCGCCCGGCGTCAGCGAGCCGGCCCCAGGGCACGTCGAGCGCATTAAGCCGATGCAGCAGGGTCGAACGCATCAGCCCGGAGTCACTGCGCAGGTCGAGCGTCAGGTCGCGCTCCAGTGCCTCGGGCTTCAGCCGAGTCGCCTTTTGCTGGCGCTGCAGATCTTCGAGCAGGGGGGCGAGCGGCGTCGCGGCGGGGATCGATCCGACGCCCGATCCGATCAGCAATTCCGTCGCGACATCGTCCCACACCGCACGCTCGCCGAAGCAGAGACAGGCGATCGCCGCTTCGCGCAGCTCCTCGAAGCCCGGCGCCGGCCGCCCGCGCAGCGCCGCGAGCGCGGTGCCCAGCCTCTGGGCCTCGATCACCGAGGCAGTCGACACGAAATGGCCCCGGTCGCGCATCACCCGGGCGACCTTCGCCAGCCAGATACTGTCGCGGTCGCTTTCCCCGCGCGTATCCCAAAGATGCCCGAACCAGCCCGGCGCGACCACGCCAGCACCATAGCCGCTCGCCCGGGCGAGGCGCGGCGCGGTCCAGGGCGCCCAGGTCGCCTTGATCTTCGTCTTCGATCGCCCCTTGAGCAGCTCGCGATCGGCCGAGAGACTGTGCTTCGCCGCGAGCGCCGGCACATGCCATGCGCCGCACACCACCGCGACCGGCCCGTCCGCCTCCTTCGCGGCGCGCGCGATCTCGATCCGCATATGCGCCTCGCGAGCAGCTTCGCGGGCAGAGAGGTGTTCGGTCTCGGCACGGAGCACGGTCATAGCATCGGCGACAGCGGCGAAGACCGGGCCCGAGGCGGGGTTCTGTTCGATCACATCGGACCACCAGGATTCGCCGTCATCATAGCCCGCCGCGCTTGCCAGCACGCCGATCGGGTCCCGGCTGATCGGATCCTCGGCTTCAGGCGCGGCTGTCTCATCCTCGACGATGCCGCCTGGTCCGGCGAGACGATCCGAGGCGGGGAGGTCGATGAAGCGGAGCGTCGCGCCGTGTCGCACAGCCCAGACCGCAGCCTGATATTCGGGCGAGTATTCAGCGAAGGGGAAGAAGCTCGCGTCGGACGGATTCTCCTCGGCATAAGTGAGGAGCGCGACCGGCAGGATCATGTCGGGCTCGGCGAGCATCGGCAGCAGGTCCGACGCGTCGGCCGGGCCTTCGATCAGCACGGCTGCGGGTGCGAGCACGTCGAGCGCCTCGACCAGGCGTCGCGCCGAGCCCGGGCCGTGGTGGCGGATGCCGAACAGGGAGACCTCGCCTGCCATGGCTATACAAGCCCCTCCCCTTCAGGGGAGGGGTTGGGGGTGGGGGCGTGCGTCCGCACGCTCAAAAAGGCTCGTTGCATCAAGGTTCGAAGCGTCGATCGGGGCATCGAGCCCCGTTCGACGCTGCCCCACCCCTTGCCCCTCCCCTGAAGGGGAGGGGTTTGAAGAAAGAAGAGAAACCTCATCAGATCAATTCCGTCAGCGACGCATAATAGCCCTCATAGCCCCGCCGCTTCTTGAGCACCGTTTCCAGATACTCCCCCAGCACAGCCCGATCCTGCACCGGGTCCTTCACCACCGCACCGATCATGTTGCTCGCCAGAGTCTCCGGGGTCAGCGTGCCGTTGTTGAAGAAGGTCGCCTGGCTGATGCCGCCGACCATCACGGCGATCGCCTCGGCGGTGGAAAGCCCGCCCGACGGCGTCTTCAGCGCGACCTTGCCGTCCTCGGTCGAGCCCGAACGCAGTTCGCGGAAGATCGCGACGACGCGCGCCACTTCCTCGGCGACATTCTTCGGCGCGGGCAGGTCGAGGCTGTGCGCCATCTCGCCGACCCGCTTGACGATGATCGCGATCTCTTCCGCCGCAGTATCGGGCAGCGGGAGGACCACGACGTTGAAGCGTCGCTTGAGCGCCGAGGACAGCTCGTTCACGCCCTTGTCGCGGTTGTTGGCGGTGGCGATGATGTTGAAGCCGCGCGCGGCATAGACCGCGCTGTTGAGCTCCGGGATCGGCATCATCTTCTCGGACAGCACGGTGATCAGCGTGTCCTGAACGTCGCTGCCCATCCGGGTCAGCTCCTCGAAGCGGCAGAGCTTGCCGCCCTCCATCGCGCGCAGCAGCGGAGTAGGTACCAGCGCCTCGCGGCTCGGACCATGGGCGAGCAGCTGGGCGTAGTTCCAGCCATAGCGGATCTGGTTCTCGTCAGTGCCGGCGGTGCACTGGATCACCATGGTCGAATCCCCGGTGATGGCGGCGGCGAGATGCTCCGATACCCAGGATTTCGCCGTGCCCGGCACGCCGAGGAGCAGCAGCGCGCGATCGGTCGCGAGAGTCGAGACGCAGGTCTCGATCAGCCTCTTGTCGCCGACATATTTGGGCGAAATCACCGTGCCGTCGGCCGCCTTTCCGCCCATGAGATAGGTGACAACCAGCTTCGGCGACATCGCCCAGCCGGCGGGGCGGTGCCCGGTATCGCCGGCGATCAGCGCCTTCAGCTCGCCGGCATGGCTCTCCTCGGCGGGCATGCGCAGTTTCTCGGTCATCGAATTTCCCCATCTTCCAGCGCGGCATTCAGCCGCAGCATATCGAGTCTCGGATCCGCCGCGAGCAGCCCGGCGCGCGCCAGCCTGTCGAGCGCATCCCGCGCAGCGCCGCGTAATGCGATCAGCCCAAGGGAATGCAGCTCAGCGTTGAGGTCGGCGCGCTTCGCCGCGTCCTCGGCCTTCAGCGCGCCGAGCAGGGCGGCTCCGGCGGTCGTATCGATCAGCCCGTCGAGCGCGCCCTCGCCGCCGGTCAGCGCCAGCGCCATCTGGAAGGTGCCGCCGCCCGCCCGCAAAACCCTCAGCGCGAAGGCGCTCCGTTGCGCCGCATCGAGCCGCGGCACCAGGGTGAGCATCGCGGTCACATCGACCGTTGCCTGCCCGAGCAGCAGATCGTGCAGCGCGGCGACCAGCGCATCGGAGCCGGAACGCTCCGCCATGCCGACCAGCGCCTGATCTGCCTGGCGGTCCTCGCCCCAAGGCCAAAGCGCGATCAGCTCTTCCGGTGTCCCATCAAGGGCCCGCGCGAACCCTGTGAGATCGACCGCCTCGAACAATGCCTGCCGCCGGCTGCGCTGCGCCGGTGTCTTCATCGGCCGCGCCGCAACGGTGCGTGTGCGACGGATCAACCCTTTTGTCTGGAGCTCGAAAAAGCCGGCAAGCTCTGCCGCCTCCTCGCCGACTGCCGCCCCATGGCCAAGCCGCGCGAGCAAAGCCGCCGCGAGCGCCTTCACCTTGGGCGCCCGGTCCGCGGCCAGGCTTTCGAGAAACGGCCGGTCAGCGTCGGACAGCCGCGTCGCAAGCAGGCCGAGCAGCCGCAAGCGCACCTCGGCGCTCTCGCCGGCCAGCTTCGCCGCAAGCAGGGCCGTCGCCGCCGCCGGATCGCGCCGGCGCAGGGCAGTCAGAGCGGCGCTGCGCGCGGCCGGCCAATAATCGTCCCAATTCTGCTCCGTCGGCGCCTCGGCTGTCGTCGGCCGCACGATCGCGGATCCCTCGGCCCAGTCGCGCCACGGCGCATAGACGTCCGGCACGTCCTCGTCGGTCGCGGCGGGCATCCAGTCGCCGGGATGCAGTGTCCAGCCCCGTGCGGCAAGAAAACGCAGCAGATCGCGGCGCGAACCCGTATCGCGGAGCGTACGCAGGATGCGGCGCGCGAGCGGCCGTTGCGCCTCGGGCAGCGCCGGCATCGCCAGCACCGGCACGTCAGGCAGCGGCTGCAATCCTTCGAGGGGCGCCGGGGTCACCAACACGCCGAGGAACTGGCCCGACAGGGCAAGCAGCCGCAACTCCGCCTCGCCCGGGTCGTCACCGATAAGCGTCGCCCAGGCCGGCGGTGCGACGGGGGCGGCGGCGCCCCCCATGGTCCACCGCGTGAGCGCCGCGCCGAGAGCGTCATAGATCGCCTCAACCATGCGCGCCGAGCCGTCCCCAGGGGGTTTGCGCCGCGAGGATTTCCAGCCGCCCGCTCGACCAGATCGCGGCCGCGCGGGTCAGGTCAGTGCCGCGGATCAGCCCCTCGGTCGCGCCCGCCACCGGTAACACCGTATCTCCCTCCGCAGCGCGCCACCAGGCCCGCCCGGTCGCGTCGACCGCGACGCGGCCGCCGGGCAGCAGGATCGGCACGTCGATCGTCCAAGGCTCGGCGAGCAACGGCGCACTCAGCGTCTCGGCCAGGCCCGGTTCGGGCGCAGGCCAGTCGGGCGCCGATGATTCTACTGGCGAGCGGCTCAGCAACAGCGCCCGCAGCGGCGTCCGGCCGGGATAGAAGACCAGCTCGCCGCTGAACTGATCGCCGGGCGTGAACACCGATCCGCGCTTGCCGGCGCTTGCCGGGAAGAAATCGACCAGCATCGCGAAGCGCGGCCCGGAAGCTCCGAGGTTGAGCAGCCAGGTCGTCTGCGAGACGAGGCCGTCGCGCCTTGTCTGTACCTGTTCGGCCAGCACTTCCCAGGTCGCAGTCAACCGCAGTGCCGCGGGATCGCCCAGCACCGCTTCCCGGCTTTCAGCCGAGGCAACCGCGCGGCGAATATCGGCATCCCGCGGCGCCGCGCGGAAAGCCCGCGCCAACAACACCAGCTTGCCCAGTTCAACCACCGCCCCCCGCGCGCGATCGCCCGAGGGCAGCGCGAGCAGACGTGCCGGCAATTCATCAACGCGCCCGGCCAGCATTGCCGCCTTGCCATCGACCAGCCGTGCGCCGATCCGCCGGCACCGCGCCGTCGCATCGTCGATGAATGCACCCAGGCCGAGCCTGAGCTGATCGCCGATCCATTGCTCGAGAGCATCGAGCGCGTCGAGGATCGCGCGCTCAGTCTCCTCCAGCCGCTTCGCGCTTGCCGCCTCGCGCCGCGCTGCTGCCTTAGGGTCCTCGGGCGCCTCGGGCTCGACCTCGAGCGCGGCGCGCACATCCTTCGCCGCCGCCGGAGCGCCCGCCGCCGCCGGCCTTGCGGCCGCACTGCCGGTCCGCCGCCGGCCGAGCCAGTCGCTCACCCAATCGGGCGTATCGGCCGCGCCGAACGCCATGATCGCCTCGGCCTTCAGCCACAACAAGGCGAGGACATGTTTGCAGGGGAATTTGCGCGACGGGCAGGTACATTTGTTGCCGAGATCGCGCAGGTCGGCCATCACGCGATAGGGATTGGCGCCCGATCCTGCGCATTCACCCCAGATCAGTGCCCCGTCCTGGCTGGCGCCAATGCCGGACCATTTTGCCGGTTTCGCCAGACCAGCCGCGGCCTTGAGCGAAGGCTGATCGGTGGCGAGTCGCTCGATTGCCTGAAGATCGATCGCCACCGTCCGCTATGACCCTTGCGCAAATCCTGGGCCGGCGGCCCGGCCAATGAAAGGATGGGGCGGAGGAACATGTCCCTCCGCCCCGGTCTTGCCCTACTGTCCGAAAGTGCGCTGCCACCAGCCGCGGCGGGGCGAGCCCGCCTCGCCCGGATCGGGATCGATACCAGCCGCGGCCTCATCGGCCGGGGCGGCACCATCGGCATTCGCGGCAAGCGGAATGGCGGGAGCCTCGGCCACAACTGCAACCTCGGCCGGGGCTTCGGCCTCAGCCTTGCGACGTGGCGCGCGGCGCTTTGGCTTCGCAGCTTCTTCGACCGCAGGCTCGGCGACCGGTTCCGGCTCAGCCGCGGCGACCTCAGCCACGACAGCTTCCGCCTCGGCCGGCGCCGCCTTGCCGCGACGCGCGCGCTTCGGCTTGGCGGGCGCCGCCTCAGCTTCGACTTCGACCGGCGCAGCTTCGGCAACAGGCTCGGGCGCAATGGCTGCAGGCGCTTCGTCGGTCCGCGCCTTGGGCCGGCGACGGCCCTTCTTCGGCGCCTCGACTGCCGCCGCCTCCTCGACAGGGACCTCTACCGGCGCATCGTCAATCGGCTCGGCATCGCCGGCTTCGGCCGGAACGCCCTCGGCGGCATCCTGGGCCCGCTCGGCCTCGGTACGGCGACCGCCGCGACGACCGCGACGGCCGCGACGACGGCGGCCTTCGCCGCCTTCGCCAGCCACCGGCTGCTCGCCGGCAAACTCTGCCTCGCCCTCGCCACCGGCTTCCTGCTCGGAACCCTCTGGCTCGCCCTCACCGCGCTCGGCCGTGTTCTCCTCGCCCTCGGGGCGATTACGGCCGCGACGGCCACGGCGACGGCGACGGCGGCGCGCGCCGCCTTCATCGTCTCCGCTGCGTTCACCCTGGCGCTCGGCCGGGCGTTCGCCACGTTCGCGCGGCCCGCGCGGCTGCTCGATCTCTTCCTCTTCCTCGGCCTCGATCTCCTCGTCCTCGGGAAGGTCCTCGTCGAACTCCTCGATCGGTGCTTCGAAGCGCGGCGCGTGCGCCGGCGGCGGACCGGAGACGTCGACCGACATGCGGGCGCCTTCCTGCTCACCATCGGGCGCGACCTCGATCATCACGCCGTAGCGATCCTCGATCTCGGCCAGTTCGGCGCGCTTGCGGTTGAGCAGGTAGAAGGCTGCCTCCTGGCTCGCGCGCAGCAACAGCTGCGAGCCGCGGCCACGCGCCGCCTCATCCTCGATCAGGCGCAGTGCCGACAGGCCGGCCGACGACGCGGTGCGGACCAGCCCGGTACCCTCGCAATGCGGGCACTGCCGGGTCGATGCCTCGAGCACGCCGGTGCGCAGCCGCTGGCGGCTCATCTCCATCAGGCCGAAGCTCGAGATGCGGCCGACCTGGATGCGGGCGCGATCGTTCTTCAGCGCCTCCTTCATCGCCTTCTCGACCTTCCGGACATTGGAGCCATTGTCCATGTCGATAAAGTCGATGACGACGAGGCCGGCCATGTCGCGCAGCCTGAGCTGACGCGCGATCTCGGCGGCAGCTTCGAGGTTGGTCGCGGTCGCGGTCTGCTCGATGCTGTGCTCGCGCGTCGAGCGGCCCGAGTTGATGTCGATCGAGACCAGCGCCTCGGTCGGGTTGATCACCAGATAGCCGCCCGACTTGAGCTGGACGACCGGGTGATACATCGCGGCGAGCTGTTCCTCGACATGGCTGCGCTGGAACAAAGGCACCGGATCGGAATAATGCTTCACCTTGCGGGCATGGCTCGGCATCAGGAGCTTCATGAAGTCCTTGGCCTGGCGATAGCCTTCGGCACCTTCGACGATCACCTCGTCGATGTCGCGATTATAGATGTCGCGGATCGCCCGCTTGAGCAGATCGCTGTCGCCATAGACGAGCGCCGGTGCCGACGACGCAAGCGTCGTCTCGCGGATTCCGTCCCACAGCCGCGCAAGATAATCGAAGTCGCGCTTGATCTCGACCTTGGTGCGCTGCAGCCCGGCGGTGCGGACGATGCAGCCCATCGAGGGCGGCAGCTTCATGTCCGCCATGATCGACTTCAGCCGCTTGCGATCGCCCGCATTGCTGATCTTCCGGCTGATCCCGCCGCCATGCGACGTGTTGGGCATCAGCACGCAATAACGGCCGGCGAGGCTGAGATAGGTGGTCAGCGCGGCGCCCTTGTTGCCGCGCTCTTCCTTCACGACCTGGACCAGCAGCACCTGCCGCCTGCGGATCACGTCCTGGATCTTGTAGCGGCGGCGCAGGTTCATGCGACGCTCGCGCAGATCATCGACCGCATCATCAGTGGCGCTGCGCTTGCGGCGGCCACGGCCGCGGCTTTCCTGCTCGCCGCTTACCTCGGGATCGGCACCGCCATCATCCTCGAAGCGCTCGACCGAATCCTCGTCGACGTCATGGCCGTCATCGTCATGATGATCGTCGTCATGGCCTTCCCCGTCGTGATCCTCGTCGTGAAGATCCTCCTCGTCGTCATGCTGGGCGCGCAGTGCTGCCTCTTCGGCGGCATGCTCGGCCTCTTCGCGCAACAGCGCCTCGCGATCCTCTTTGGGGATCTGGTAGTAGTCGGGATGGATTTCCGAAAAGGCGAGGAAGCCGTGGCGGTTGCCCCCATAATCGATGAACGCCGCCTGGAGCGACGGTTCGACACGGGTGACTTTGGCCAGGTAGATATTGCCCTTGAGCTGCTTGCGCTCGGCGGACTCGAAATCAAACTCCTCGATTCGGTTCCCTTTGACGACAGCCACGCGGGTCTCTTCCCGGTGGCGTGCGTCGATCAGCATACGCATGGTCATTTATTGTTCTCCGGGCGCGCGGTCCGGTGCCTGGCGGCGCTGGCCGCGCGCGATTTTTGTGCATCCCCGCGCCGGCGGAATCGCCGCCGGAGCCAAAGGTGCGGATGGTTTCGAAAAATGCCTCTGCTCGCGATGCACGCCCGGCCATCTGGCCCAGGGCACCCCGCACGCCCGCAATCCCGCCGGTCGAAGCCGGGCGGTGCGAGGGATGGGGGAAATGCATCATGCGAACGTCAACCTGAAGAGCCGCGCGCCGAAAAGCCGGTGCGGCTGTGCGGCCGGATCGGCGCAAGATGAAGCGCTTGCCGGTGCGATGTGATGAGTAGCACCGCTGTCAGCGCACAGCAACCGGCACGTTCCGGCCCTTTTGCCCGCAATTTTATGCTCAACGGCGCGTTAACCCAGTCGGTTTACCGTGTTGGAACAGGGTGAGCGCTAGCAGGTTTATATCGCTGTTGCCCTCAATGGGATCCCCCGCCCATGGATTTTCGCTGGACCGTTGCCATGTGGGCGCGGCATTACCGTCACGTGTCCTTCGTCCTAGCCCTTCTGGCCTGCTGGCTTGGCGGTACGCCGAGCTGGGCCGCGACGATCGAACGCGTCGAGATCCGGCACGACCGTATCGTTATCCGTTTCGACCAGAGCGTGGCCGATGCGTCGAGCTTCGTGCTTGCCTCCCCGCAAAGGATCGCGGTCGATGTCGGCGGCGCCTCTCCCGGGGCACCGGTCGACGGCGCGGGCATGGTCGCAGCGGTGCGCCAGGCGCCGCGTGGCAATGACGGCACGCGGATCGTGTTCGATCTCGCGCGGCCGGCGATCGTGACGGAGGGCATGTTCGGGCCCGACGGCCGCGAACTGACGCTCGAACTGCGCACCGTCGACGATGCGAGCTTCGCCCGCGCCGCCGCCGAGCGCCGCTTACGTTTCCTGCCGCCCTTCAATCTGGGGTCGGCCATCCCGGAACGCAAATATGAAATCTCGGTGCCGATCCCGCCTTCGAGCCGCACCCTCGCCCTGCCGCGCGTCTATGGTGAGGACGCCAGCCGTCCGCTGGTGGTGATCGATGCCGGCCATGGCGGCGTCGACCCCGGCGCGGTCTCGCCGATCGACGGCCGCCGCGAAAAGGACGTGACGCTCAAGATCGCCAGGGCCATCCGGGACGAACTGCTGCGATCGGGCCGGGTTCGCGTCGCCCTCACCCGCGACGACGACCGCTTCCTAGTCCTCCAGGAACGCTACGGCATTGCGCGCAAGCTCCATGCTGACCTGTTCATCTCGGTCCATTGCGACAGCGTCGGCTCGGGCAATGCGACGGGCGCCTCGGTCTACACCCTGTCCGAAGTCGCCTCGGACAAGGAATCGGCCCGGCTCGCGGCGCGCGAGAACAAGGCCGACATCATCTCGGGCGTGAACCTCGCCTCGACCTCGGCCGATATCTCCTCGATCCTGATCGACCTCACCCAGCGAGAGACGATGAACAGCTCGGCCAATTTCGCCCGGCTGCTCGGCCGCGAGGCGCAGCCGCTGATCCCGCTGAAGCCCAATTTCCACCGCATGGCCTCGCTGGTCGTGCTGAAGGCACCCGACATGCCCTCGATCCTGTTCGAGACCGGCTATATCTCCAACCCGAGCGACGCGGCGTTCATCGATTCCCCCGAAGGCCGCCAGCGCATCGCCGAGAGCGTGCGCCGCGCGGTCGACATCCACTTCGCGCGGCGGCTCGCGTCGAACGACTGACGCGGCGGCGACTGGACGGATCGCCATTCGTCTACCGGCAATGAGAAAGACAGCGCGAATTTTCCGCTGATACTGTCTGGTAGCGCAGACTTCGGCGCCATTGAATCAACACTGGCGTCAGAGCGCAAACGCATGCCCCTGTTGGCAATGTCATGCGAATCGCTGACTTTTCCATCATGTACAGAAACCTGTACAGATCGATGTGCTCTGCGACCTACGAAGGTCTTCGTTGACTCCTACGAAGCTCTTCGTATAAAACCATGCCATGAGCAGTCGCGACCTCCCCAAACCCACCGAAGCCGAGCTGGAACTGCTTGCGGCGCTCTGGGAAAAGGGCTCCGCCACGGTGCGCGAGCTTTATGACACGCTCAGCCAGGAGCGTCCCCGCGGCTATACCTCAGTGCTGAAAACGCTTCAGATCATGACTGACAAGGGGTTGGTCGAGCGGTCCGAGCTCGGCAAGGCGCATGTCTATCGCGCCGCCGCGACACAGAGCGAGACTCAGAGCCAGTTGCTGCGCGACCTCACGACCCGACTGTTCGCCGGATCGGCCGCGCAGCTTGCCATGCATGCGCTGTCGATGGAGGCGGTCGATGCCGACGAGCTGCGTGAGATCGAGCGGCTGATCGACGCGAAGAGGCGGCCGCGATGACTCCGCATCCCGACGCGCTGGGCTGGACGCTCATCCATTTCTGCTGGCAGGCGACGGTGATCGGGGTGGCTTATGGCGCGATCGACATGGCGTTCCGGAACGCCGGCAGCCGGACGCGCTACGGCCTTGCGGTGGCGGCCCTGCTCGCGATGGTCCTGATGGCGGCGGCTACGCTGGTCCATGAACTGGCCATGATCCGCCTCGCCGCTCCCGACCTGCCGGCGATCGGCGCCTCGGATGGCGTGCCGGTCAACGCCACGGGCAGAGCGCTTCCCTTCGCCGCCGAGGATTCGCTGGGAATCGGCGCGTTGCTGCCGTGGCTCGACCTGCTGTGGCTGGCCGGCGTGCTGTGCCTGACTCTCCGCGCGCTTGGCGGATATCATGTCCTGCGCCGCTTCGTCCGCGCGACCGATCCCGACGTCCCCGAGCAGCTGACCGTGTTGATGCGCGGGCTCTGCACGCGGCTTGGGATCACCCGCCCGGTGAGCCTGCGCCTGTCCCGTCAGGCCTGCGGGCCCTTTGTCGTCGGCGTGGTGCGGGTGGTGATCGTGGTGCCGGTGTCGGCGCTGACCGCGCTCTCGCCAGCGCAGCTCGAGGCGGTGCTGGCGCATGAACTCGCCCATATCCGCCGCGCCGATTTCCTGTGGAATATCCTGCAGACCATGGCCGAAACCCTGTTCTTCTTTCACCCGGCGGTGTGGTGGATCGGCCGCCGGCTGCGCGCCGAGCGCGAGCTTTGCTGCGACGACATGGCGGTCGCGGCGTGCGGCGATCCGGTGACCTATGCCACCGCGCTGGTGGCGCTCGAACGAGTGCGCCCTGCCTATCGCCTCGCGCCGGCGCTCGACGGACATGGTTCGGGCACCGGACTGCGTGCACGCGTTCTGCGCATTCTCGGCAATGCGCCGCAACGCCCGCGCCGCCTTGCGCCGCTGTTGCTCGCCGGGGCCGCGATCGCATCGCTGCTGCTGTTCGCGCAACTGCCCTATGCGCATGCCGATCAGGGCATTTCGCCACAGCCGTCGCGCCCACAGGCGGCAGCTGTCCGCCACCGCCCCATGGTATCGATGACCATCGCCGCACGGACGACCGTGTCGGTCGCCGAGCGATCGACGCCCCGGGCCGCGACAGCGCGCGCGACGGCACCCGTGGCAAAAGCGGCACCAGCGCCCGCCGCACCGCCCGCGCCGGAAGATTATGCCGGGGCGATGCGCAGCGCTGGCTATGCGGACGACGATCGTTACCTGCCGTCCCTGCAAGAAGACGGTGTCCCGCCAGACTATGTGCGGACCCTCGCCGGTTTCGATCTGGGCTCGCTACAAGCGCGGCAGATCCGGACCTTGTGGACGCACGAGATGCGTGCATCGGATATCCGCGCCCTGCTGGCAGCGGGAGCACAGCCCACCGACTGGCGCGATGTGGTCGGGTTCAGCCTGTACGGCGTGACGCCCGCCTTCATCGCGGCGATGCGCGCGGCGGGGTTTGATCATATCGAGCCGGGCAAGCTGATCATGCTCGGCAAGCTCGGCATAACGCCGGATTATGCCCGCACGGCGAAACAGGCCGATCCGGATCTCGACACCTGGCATCTCATTCACCAGCGCCTGGTCGAAACTGGCCGCTGGCATCCGCCCGGCTGGAGCGGCACCGGCTAAACCCACACCGAGCGGACGAGACGCGAACGACCCGAAGCGGATGCTTCGGAGCGGATGCCACCGGCTTGCCTGATGAAGACGACCTCGAATGTCACAAGGACGCTGCTGATGAGACTTTATCGGATCCTCGCCTGCCTCTCCCTGGCATTGGTCGCGCCGCCAAACCTCGCCAGCGCCAATGATTCCGCTCCACGACCAACGCCGGTCGTCCGCCATTATCTGGTCTCGACCAGCGTCTTCGGCACGGTGCGCTATTTTCGGCTCGACCTCGAACGGCAGGACAATATGCTCACCGGGCGATGGAATGGCGATGCCCTTGAAGGCACCATCACGAATGATGGTCTCAGCTTCGTCGCGAAAGGCAGGCTCGGCGGATCGGACAAGATCCAGGCCGTGATGAAGGACGGCGCCCTGTCGGGCATCATCATCTCGACGGAGTCGGTAGGCGCGACTGTTCCTTATTCCCATGCCTTCACCGCAACCCTCGTGCCTGAGCACAGCCCCGCGTCACCGCGACGCCATGACTTCGTCCCGACCGCCTTCCACCGCCAATTCTCGGCGCAAACCGCGCCCGTCCTGACGATCGCGCCGGGCGACACAGTCCATACCATCACCGTCGATGCCGGCGGCGTCGATGCGGCGGGCGTCAAGCGCTCGGCCGGCGGCAATCCGCAGACCGGGCCCTTTTATGTCGAGACGGCGATGCCGGGCGACATCCTCGCCGTCCATATCACCCGGCTGCGCCTCAACCGCGACTGGGCGGGGACTGACGATGCCCTTGTCGAAAGCGCGCTCAACAGCCGGCTTGCGGTGATGACGAAGGACAATGGCAAGCCAGTCAAATGGCATCTCGACGTCGCGCGCGGCGTGGCAACACCGGAAAGCCCTGACCCGCACCTCGCCGGTTACACAGTGCCGTTGCGGCCGATGCTCGGCTGTATCGGCGTGGCGCCGGGCCCTTCGGACGCGCCCGCCCCGACTGGCGATTCGGGGAGTTGGGGCGGCAATATGGATTTCAACGAGATCGTCGAGGGGACGACGGTCTATCTGCCGGTCCGCAATCCTGGCGCGTTGCTCTATGTCGGGGACGGTCATGCGCTGATGGGTGACGGCGAGATCAACGGCAACGCGCTCGAGACCTCGCTCGATGTCGAGTTCACCGTCGATGTGCTGCCAGGCCGGCGCATGTCCGGCCCCCGCGTCGAATCCGCGACCCATATCATGGCGATGGGGCTGTCCGGGTCGCTCGACGATGCCTTCAGGAGCGCAACCGCCAATATGGCGCAGTGGCTGACCGAGGATTATGCGCTCACCCCGTCCGAGGTGGCCCAGGTGATCGGCACCGCGGCTGAATATCGGATCAGCGAGGTGGCCGACCGCAATTCCGGAATCGTCCTCAAGATCGACAAGGCCCGGTTGCAGGGCCTGACCCGGGCGTCGCAATGACCGCGCGCGGCCGCCCCCCGCTGGCGCCATGGGCCGCCAATCTGGCCGAGGTCCATGAGCCGAACGCCGACGAGATCGACGCGGCGCGCATGGCCGTCCGCATCCTGACGACGCTCGATCAGGGCGACATGCTGATCAGCGTCGCGCCCGAACCGGCGGGGCATGCGCGCGCGACCCCGGAATCCTTCACGCTGCCGGCAGCCCTGTTTCGCACCCTCGTCACGCTGGTCGAGGAAACCGGCAAGGGCAATGCCGTCGCGATCGTGCCGGTGGGGAGCGAACTGACCACGCAACAAGCCGCCGATCTGCTCGACATCTCGCGGCCTCATCTCGTCAAATTGCTGATGCGCGGGGAGCTGCCATATCGGATGGTTGGGACCCATCGGAAGATTCGGGCCCGCGAAGTGCTGTGCTATCGTGCCAGGACCGCCGCCCGAGGTTGAGGGCACCCGACATGCCCTCGATCCTGTTCGAGACCGGCTATATCTCCAACCCCAGCGATGCGGCGTTCATCGATTCCCCGAAGGCCGCCAGCGCATCGCCGAGAGCGTGCGCCGCTCGGTCGACATCCATTTCGCGCGGCGGCTGGCGCCCAGCGATTAAGCGGCGGCGGAGCGGAAGGATCGCCATTTTCTTCATCGGCAATGAGAAAGACAGCGCGGTTTTCCGCCCCGATCATGCCGGGTAGCGCAGGTTTCGATGCGGTTGAATCGAGCGCCGCGCGGCCGTGTCTGTTGGCAATGTCATGCGGATCGCTGACTTTTCCATCATGTACCAAACATTGTACAATGTTGACGGAGGCGCATTGCGATCCGCGCCCGACCTACCTAGCCCTTCGTCGCTGCGATCAACTCGGGATCGGAAAGGACCTTGCGCACCAGCATGGCGTAAAGCGCATTATACTGGAGAAAGGCTTCGTCGATCGCGATTGCACCGATGAAATCGGAATGCCATTTCGCCTCCACGCGATAGTCCTTGGTCAGGACCGGTTTGCCGCCACGCCAGAGGCTGATCCTGGCACCGAGCGAACCGCCGCCCTTCTTGAAATCATCGTCCGCGCGGCTTTCGGTCAGCACGCCGTCGAGCCGCAATGGTGATGCCGGATCGAGTTTCCCAGCCGCCTTCAGCTCGGTCTCGAAGCTCGCGCCGAGAAATTGAGCGAAGGTGCGTCCCTTGGGCGCATGCAGAATGCCGAGCCGGATCGAGATCGCATGGTCGATCTCGGGGCTGGCGGCGGTGAAACTACCCAGCGCCATCGGCGGCACACCCTGCACACGCAAGACCTGCATCGTCTCAAGCGATGGCGGCACCTCCTCTACGGACGATGCGCACGCAGCCATCGTCGCGCAGCAGGACGCCACGAAAATGGCCGCCGGCAAGCGGCGCCATTGATCCGTCAGGGTCAACGCGGAAAGGCCGGATCGGAGACAATGTTGTTGGCGCCGCGATCAAGAACCTGGCGAACGAGGACCTTAACCGCCTCGTCCGGCTTCGCGTACAGCGTGCCAGGAATCTC
>Ga0207703_10000315_pt1 | contig 52633 bp, 52 predicted proteins | sample KBSSwiS12_FD_184304 | JGI IMG/M metagenome (GOLD analysis project Ga0207703, IMG submission 184304) | Switchgrass rhizosphere microbial communities from Kellogg Biological Station, Michigan, USA - KBS Switchgrass S1-2 (SPAdes) (version 2) | ecosystem: Host-associated > Plants > Roots >... | reverse complement strand
CGCTTCAGCTCGCGCACGATGCCCTCGGCGCGCTCCTGCGCCTGCTGCGGATCCGCGCCCGCCTGGCGGTACACGTACACCACGTCGGCGTCGCTGCCGAAGCCGAGCTCCTGGCCCCCGTAGCGTCCCATCGCGATGATGCCGAACTCGATGCCGTCGCCGTAGTGGTGCGCCAGAGCCAGCGCGCCGGTGAGCACCGCGGTGGTGATGTCGCTGAGCGCCACCCCGAGCTCCTCGACGGTGATCATGCCGATGATCGCCGCGATGGCCGCGCGCAGCACCTCGCGGCGCCGCGCCGTGCGCAGGGCAAGGGCGGCGGCATCCACGTCGTCGGAATGCCGTGCGACGGTCGCCGCGGTTTCGTCGAGCAGGTCGGCGAGCGGGCGCGGGCGCAATTCTCCGTCGGTCTCGAGCCAGGCCGCGGCCTCGGGGATGCGTTCGAACAGCAGGCCGACGAACCGCGACCCCGAGAGGACCTGCGTTAGCCGCTGAGCCGCGCCCGACGAGTCGCGCAGCATCCGGAGGAACCAATAGGTCTCCCCCAGGTCGTCGCTCAGTCGGCGGAAGCTGAGCAGCCCGAGATCGGGGTCGGCGCCCTCCGAGAACCAGGCGAGCATCACCGGCAGCAGGTTGCGCTGGATCTGGCCGCGGCGCGAGACTCCGCCGGTCAGTGCCGCGATGTGATGCAGCGCGCCGCGCGGATCGCGGAAGCCGATCGCCGCGAGCCGCGCCTCGGCCTGCTCGCTGGTCAGCGCGTAGCCGTCGTCGGGTAGGGCCGCCACCGCCGAGAGGAGCGGGCGGTAGAACAGCCGCTCGTGCAGCGTGCGGACCGCCTGCTTGACCCGCTGCCACGACTCGAGCAGCCCGTCGGCGGTGGTCGCGAGCCCGGAGCCGCGAGCCAGCACCCGGAGCGCGTCCGGGTCGCGCGGGATCAGGTGGGTGCGGCGCAGGCGGGACAGCTGGATGCGATGCTCGAGCAGGCGCAGAAAGCGGTAGTCCCGTCCGAACTCGGCCGCCTCGACGCGGCCGATGTAGCCGCGCTCAGCCAGGGCGGTCAAGGCGTCGAGCGTGGCGCGCTGACGCACCTCGTGATCCGACTGCCCGTGCACGAGCTGCAGCAACTGGATGGTGAACTCCACGTCGCGCAAGCCGCCAGGACCGAGCTTGAGCTGGACATCCACCTCGTCCAGCGGGATGTTCGCGGTGACGCGTTCGCGCATCAACTGCACCGACTCCACGAAGTTCTCGCGCGAGGCGCTCGACCAGACCATCGGACTGACCCGGGCGACGTAGTCGGCGCCCAGATCGAGGTCGCCCGCGAGTGGACGAGCCTTCAGCAGGGCCTGGAACTCCCAGCTCTTGGCCCAGCGCTCGTAGTACGCCAGGTGCGAGTCGAGCGTGCGCACCAGGGCGCCGTCCTTGCCCTCGGGCCGCAGATTGGCGTCCACCTCCCACAGCGGCGGTTCGACCGCGAGCTCGTGGATGGCGCGCATCGTGTCCATGGCGAGCCGCGTGGCGATCTCGACCGCGCGCTCGTCGCTCAGGTCGGATGCCGCCTCCGCTCCGGCGACGAAGATGACGTCCACATCGCTCAGGTAGTTGAGCTCGCGCGCCCCGGCTTTGCCCATCCCGATGATCGCGAGCCGCGTCGACGCCACCTCCTCGGCCGGGAAGCGACTTGCCCGTCGCGCCAGGCTGAGCGCGGTGTCCAGAGCGGCCGCGGCGAGATCGGCCAACGAGGCGGCGACCCGGTCGACCACAGCGATGCCGTCCGGTTGTTCGAGATCCCAGGCGGCGAGAGCCAGCAGCTCGCGCCGATACGCCACCCGCATCGCGTTCCAGCCGTCCTCGCCGCTGAGGCCGTCGACCGCTGCCAGGAGCGCTGCCCGCAGAGCGTCCGGATCACCGGGCCCGGTGAGGGGCGCGCGCAGGGTCGAGAGCTGCTCCGGGTGGTGGGCGAGGAAGTCGCCGAGCCCGGATGAGGCGCCCAGCACGCGCAGGAGCCGCAGCGACGCGCCCTCATCGGCCAGCAAGCGCGCGATCTCCTTCGGCGCCGACTCGAGCAGCCCGCGCAACAGCCGCAGCGCCTGGTCGGGATCGGCCACCACGGCGAACAACTCGACGCGCTCGGCCGGCACCGCACCGAGCCCGGCTCCGGCCGCATCGAGGTCGGCGAAACCCAACCGAGCCAGCTCGGTGAGAGTCGTCGTCGCCCTCGTCATCGCGTCACGTTCCGCAACCCGGCAGTCGGATGCAGGATCCCCCCGCTACAGGATCTCCAGGTTGCTGGTCAGCTCGAACGGCGTGACCTGAGCCCGGTATCCTGCCCACTCGCGCCGCTTGTTGAGCAGCACGTACTCGTAGACCTGCTCGCCCAGGGTGTCGGCGACCAGGTCGCTCTCCTCCATCAACACCAGGGCCGCGTCGAGGCTGGCCGGGAGCCCGTCGTACCCGAGGGCGCGCCGTTCGGCGTCGCTCATCGCCCAGACGTCGCCCTCAGCCTCGGGAGGCAGCTCGTAGCCCTCCTCGATGCCCTTCAGACCGGCCGCCAGCAGCAGCGAGAAGGCGAGGTACGGGTTGGCCGCCGAGTCGATGGCACGGTACTCGATGCGAGCGCTATTGCCCTTGCCGGGCTTGTACAGCGGCACCCGCACCAACGCCGAACGGTTGTTGTGGCCCCAGGTGAGGTAGCTCGGGGCCTCGTCTCCGCCCCAAAGTCGCTTGTACGAGTTGACGAACTGGTTGGTCACCGCCGTGATCTCGGGGGCGTGCTTCAACAGACCCGCGACGAACTGCCGTCCGATGGTCGAGAGCTGGTACTGGCCGGCCGGGTCGAAGAAGGCGTTGGTGTCGCCCTCGAACAGCGACATGTGGGTGTGCATGCCCGATCCGGGCTGGCCCGAGATCGGCTTCGGCATGAAGGTCGCATAGACGCCCTGCTCGATCGCCACCTCTTTGATGACGGTGCGGAAGGTCATGATGTTGTCGGCCATGGTGAGCGCGTCGGCGTACCGCAGATCGATCTCGTTCTGCCCCGGGCCCGCCTCGTGGTGGCTGAATTCCACCGAGATGCCGAGGTCTTCGAGCATGCGCACCGAACGGCGCCGGAAGTCGTGAGCCGTGCCGCCTGGCACGTTGTCGAAGTAGCCGGCCGAGTCGACCGGCTCGGCGACGCCGTTCTTCAACTTGCTCGACTTGAGCAGGTAGAACTCGATCTCGGGATGCGTGTAGAACGTGAATCCGCGATCCGCGGCCTTGGCAAGCGCGCGCTTGAGCACGTTGCGGGGATCGGCGGTCGCCGGCTGCCCGTCGGGGGTCATGATGTCGCAGAACATCCGCGCCGTCGGATCGACCTCGCCCCGCCACGGCAGGATCTGGAACGTCGTGGGATCCGGATGCGCGAGCACATCCGCCTCGTACGAGCGGGTCAGGCCCTCGATCGCCGAGCCGTCGAATCCGACGCCCTCGCTGAACGCGCCCTCGACCTCGGCAGGAGCCAGCGCGACCGACTTGAGCGTGCCCACCACGTCGGTGAACCACAGCCGCACGAACTTGACGCCGCGCTCCTCGATGGTGCGAAGAACGAAGTCACGCTGCTTGTCCACAGTGTCCTCTCCTGGCGCCTTCCGACGGTCCGACTGCACGTTCTAGGCTACCGGTATGCCCGCGCCGACCCACGACGCGGATCGGGTGGCGGCGGTGCACGGGGTCGGCTGGCGGATCGGGTGGACCGTTGCCGGATTCGCGCCGTTCCTCGCGGTGTCGGCTGTGCACCTCGCCACCAAGTTCGCGGCACCCTCGCGGCTCGAGACCGTCACGAAGGGCCTCGAGATGCCGGCGCTCGCCGTCGGTCTCGCCGGCACCCTGCTCACCACCCGGCGCACGCCTCGCGCGGTGGTTGTCGCGCTGCTGTTCGTCGGTCTCGCCCTGTCGTGGTTCGGCGACATCGCCCTGACCGTGGACCTCGCGGCCGGGCTCGGGTTCTTCCTGCTCGCCCACCTGGTCTACATCGGGATGTTCCAGCTCGCGTTCCCCCGACGGCGGCCGTCCTGGTGGGCACTGCTGGCGATTCCGTGGTTCCTCGCCCTCGTGGTGCTGGTGGGACCGCATCTGGGGCGGATGCTGCCCTCGGTCGTCCTCTACAGCGCGATCCTCGGCGTGATGGCCGCGTGGTCGACGCGCGGAACACCGCTGACGGTCGGCGGCGCGCTGCTATTCGTCGCATCCGACACGCTGCTGGCCTTCCGCACCTTCACGGCGCGGCTGCAGCAGCCCCTGTGGAGGCTGCCGGTGATGTCGACGTATCTGGCTGCCCAGGCGCTCATCGGGCTCGGCATCCTGAGCGCCGAGGAGGCATCGGGCGGCCGTCAGGAGCGCGTCATCCGCAATTCGGGCAGACCGGTGTCGTCGTCGATCGTCTCGTGGCCGTCTGGGGCGAACCCGCAGCCCGCGTAGAACGCGATCGCCCCAGGATTCGTGGCGAAGACCCACAGCACCGCCGGCGCGTCGCCCAGCAGTTCGGCGACCATCCGCCTGCCCAGGCCGGCTCTGCGCATGCCTCGAGCGACATACAACGAGTTGAGTTCGAGCCGTGGTCCAGGGCGCTCGTCGTCGCGCTGGGAGCAACTGGCCACGCCGAGCAATCCGGCGATGCCGGCGGGCCCGCCGGCGCTGCCGTCACCGGACTCAGCGAGCAGGATGCTCCGGCGCCCGATCCGGTCCGCCCAACGCAGCTCCCGGTCGGCGACGGTGGTGCGCGCCAGGTATGCCGCGGGGACGATGCCCGCGTACGCCTCGTTCCACACCGCCGTCTGGAACTCCGCGATCGCGAACACGTCGGCATAGCCGGCCTGCCGGGTGCTGATCTCGGTCTCCATGCCCCGACGTTAGCGGGAGCCTAGACTGACCGGCATGGCAGACGCAGTCGTCAAACGAGTCCGCACCCGGCACTTTCAGAACGCGAAAGAGCAGGGCATCAAGATCACCGGGCTCACCAGCTACGACATGCTCACGGCCGCCATCTTCGACAAGGCGGGCATCGACTTCCTGCTGGTCGGCGACTCGGCCGGCAACAACGTCTTCGGCTACGACACCACGCTTCCGGTCACGCTCGACCAGCTGATCCCGCTCACCCGTGCCGTCGCCGGCGCGGTCAAACGCGCGTTCGTGATCGGCGACATGCCGTTCGGCTCCTACGAGACCGGACCCGACGAAGCCCTGCACTCCGCATTCCGCTTCATGAAGGAGACCGGGGCGCACGCGGTCAAGCTCGAGGGCGGCGTGCGCAGCGCCGAGCAGATCCGCCGGATCGTCTCGGCCGGCATCCCAGTCATGGGGCACATCGGCTTCACCCCGCAGAGCGAGCACCAACTCGGCGGTCACGTCATCCAGGGCCGCGGCGAGGGCGTCGAGCAGTTGCTCGCCGACGCGCACGCCGTCGAAGACGCGGGCGCCTTCGCCGTCGTGCTCGAGATGGTTCCCGCTGAGGCGGCGAAGCGGGTGACCGAGGAGCTGCGGATTCCGACGATCAGCGTCGGAGCCGGCCCGCACACGACCGGCCAGTTGCTGGTCTGGACCGACTGGGCGGGACTGACCCAGGGCCGCATCCCGAGCTTCGTGAAGCAGTACGCGAACCTGTCGCAGGTGCTGACGGATGCCGCGAAGGCCTGGACCGCCGACGTCGTCTCAGGCGCCTATCCCGACGAGGCGCACAGCTTCCACGGCTGACCGGGAGTCAGGGCGCGGCATCCACCAGGTCCCGCGTCACGGGCGGCAACGGCGGAAGCGGTCGCGGCTGCACGTGGTGCGTCCACTCCTCGCCCGTCCACCAGCGCACATCGGCGGGCTCATCCGGATCGGTGTACCAGCCCGCGGGGATCGCGTCGCCCATGCCGGTCATCCGAGCGCGTGATGGGTCAGGAGCCGGAGCATGACGATCCAGCCCGCGGCGACGAGGATCCCCATCGTCCCGAGGATGATGCCCAACCGGGCTCGTTGCCGGTCGTCGATCTCGTAGCCCAGCGAGCTGAGCCTGCGCTCGCGCCGCAGCGCCATCACGCCGAAGACGAAGGCGAGCACGGTCGGCGCCAGCAGAGCGTTGGCGACCACGGCCACGATGCCCCACGCCAGAGAGCGGTTCGCCCAACTGGCCCCGGGCGGCACCAGACGGCTGGCCTCGACCCATTCCTCCTCGGGCGGCTCGCCGATCGGCAGCGCCTGGACGTGCTTCGTCCACTCGTCGCCGTCCCACCAGCGCGCCTGACGGCCTCCCATCGGATCGGAGTACCACCCCGGCCCGACCGGATCTGGTGCGCCACTCAACGCATGGATCGACATTGCATCACCCCCCAGCTTGCAAGTCACCCCATCATCCCGGACGATGACCCCCGTCGGTGACCCCCCGAAGGGTTGTCGGCAAGGTGGGGGACGCGCCGTCGTACGCTGTGGGAATGGCGCGGTACTACGTCGGCATGTCGGGATGGACCTACGAACCGTGGCGCGGGGACTTCTACCCGAAGGGCCTGCGCCAGGCCGATGAGCTCGCGTACGCCTCCGAGCACGTCAGCTCGATCGAGCTGAACGGCTCGTTCTACTCGCTGCAGAAACCGGCCAGTTGGCAGAAGTGGCGCGACGGCACGCCGGAGGGCTTCGTATTCTCGGTCAAGGCCCCGCGGTTCATCACCCACATCAGGCGGCTGGACGACGTGGCCGAGCCGGTCGCGAACTTCTTCGCCTCCGGCATCCTGGCCCTCGGTGCCAAACTCGGGCCGATCCTGTGGCAGCTCCCGCCCAACCTCGACTTCGATCCGGAGAAGCTCGAGGCGTTTCTGAGCCTCCTGCCGCACACCACCGGCGAGGCGGTCGAGTTGGCGACGAAGCGCGGCGAGCGGATGACGGGCAAGGAGTACCTCGAGACCGACGCCGACCGCCCGGTGCGGCATGCGCTGGAGGTGCGCAACTACAGCTTCGACGACCAGGACTTCGCGACGCTGCTCGAGCGCCACAACGTCGCCACGGTGCTCGGCGACAGCGCAGGCCGCTGGCCCAAGCTCGACTGGGTCACCGCCGACTTCGCCTACGCGCGCCTGCACGGCGACAAGGAGCTCTACACCAGCGGATACGACGCGGCCGGCATCGAAGCCTGGCAGGAGTGGGTGCTCGACCAGCTCGACCACGAACGCGATGCGTACGTGTATTTCGACAACGACCAGAAGGTGCGCTCACCGTACGACGCGATGAGCCTGCTCGAGAAGCTCAGGAGCTAGTCGTCGCCTTCGGCCGCGTCCTCGGCCGCCCAGGCGCGGGCGCGCTCCTGCGCGATCTCGGGCGCTCGCTCGGCGTCCTCCTTGGTCGCATAGGGCCCGTCGCGGTCCAAGCCGAGCGACTGCGGGCCTTCTTCGACCTTGCCGGTCTTGTGGTTGTACCACCACTGCGTCATGCGGCCAGCCTAGTGACCCGACAGCCGAGACGGCTGTCGGCGCTGGCGTCGCGGCGGAGGCCAGAAATGGCCTCCGCTCCCAGCTCCAGCGCGCCTCCTAGAATCGGACCATGTCCAGGGATGAGCATGGCCACCTCGTCCCCGGGAGGATCTCCCCCGCGCGCGAAGTGCCGGCCAGCATCGAGCGGCCGGAGTACGTCGGCAAGGCCGGCCCGCGCGAGTACCACGGCGACGACCGGTACGACTCTGCCGAGATCGAACGGATCCGCGCGAGCGGGCGGATCGCGGCCCAGGCTCTCGAGGCGGTCGCCGCCGCCATCCGGCCCGGAGTGACCACCGACGAGCTCGACGCCATCGGTCACGAGTTCCTGGTGCGGCACGACGCCTACCCCTCGACGCTCGGCTACCGCGGGTACCGCAAGTCGATCTGCACGTCGATCAACGAGGTGATCTGCCACGGCATCCCGGATGACACCGTGCTTCTCGATGGCGACATCATCAACATCGACATCACCGCCTTTCACGACGGGATGCACGGCGACCTCAACGGCACCTTCGGCGTCGGCGAGATCAGCCTCGAGGCCGCGAACCTGATCACGCGCACGCGCGAAGCGTTGGACCGCGGCATCAAGGCGGTCGCGCCCGGCCGCGAGCTCAACGTGATCGGCCGGGCCATCGAGAGCTACGCGCGCCGATTCGGCTACGGCGTCGTGAGGGACTACACCGGGCACGGCGTGGGCTCGGAGTTCCACTCGGGCCTGGTGATCCCGCACTATGACGCCTCGCCCGACTTTTCCACCGTGATGCAGCCCGGGATGGTGTTCACCATCGAGCCGATGCTCACGCTGGGCACCCCCGAGCATCCGGGCACCAGCGAGTGGGACGAGTGGGACGACGGCTGGACGGTCGTCACCCGCGACCGCAGCCTCACCGCCCAATTCGAGCACACCCTCGTCGTCACCGAGCGCGGCGCCGAGATCTTGACCCTCCCCTGAGCAAAACTGGTGGACATGACCTCCTCTCTCGCGATCGGCATCGACATCGGCGGCACCGGCATCAAGGGCGGCATCGTCGATCTCGACAAGGGTGAGCTGGTCAGCGATCGGGTGAAAGTCCCGACGCCCGAAGGCGGAAAGCCGAAGGACATCATCGACGCCGTCGTCGCGATGATCGACGGGTTCGGCTCGGCAGCCAATGGATTGCCGGTCGGGGTGTGCTTTCCGGCGATCATCCTTGACGGCCGCACCATGTCGGCGGCCAACGTCTCGAAGAAGTGGGTCGGGCTGGAGGCTGAGAAGCTCTTCGAGAAGGCGCTCGGGCGCGACATCGTCTTCATCAATGACGCGGATGCCGCGGCCGTGGCCGAGGCGCGGTACGGAGCCGCGAAAGGCATCCGCGGCCTGGTCATCCTGTCCACCCTCGGAACCGGGATCGGCAGCGGCCTGCTCTACGACGGCGTGCTCATCCCCAACGCGGAGCTCGGGCACATCGAGATCGACGGCAAAGACGCCGAATCGAGGGCGTCGTATTCCGCGAAGGAGCGCGACGACCTGGACTGGGAGCACTGGGCGAAGCGCCTGCAGCGCTACTACGAGACCCTCGACTTCTTGCTCTCGCCCGAGCTGATCGTGGTGGGCGGCGGGGTGTCGAAGGAGTACGAGCAGTTCCTCCCCTTGCTGAAGCTGCGCCCCAAGATCGTGCCGGCGGTTCTGCGCAACAACGCGGGCATCCTCGGCGCGGCCTGGACCACGCAGAGCGCGCACTCCTCGCGTTAGGGTTCCCCTCCGTCCCGTTAGGGAGTCGTAAGGCCCTATCAGCCGGCCGCGACGCGGGTGTTGATTATCTCCGTGGCGTTCGCCGCAGCGCACATGCACGCGCTTGAACGGATGGAGTTCCCCGTGCTCGACATCATCTACGTCCTCGCGATCCTCGCGGTGGCGGCTGTCGTCCTCCTGGTCGCGAAGGGGGTCGAGAAGCTGTGATCGTGTTCTCGATCATCGCCGCGGTCCTCACGATCGCGGCGATCGGCTACGTCATCGTGGCCCTCGTCCTTCCGGAGCGCTTCTGATGGCGCCGATCGGAACCGAATGGTTGCTCTTCGCCGGGCAGATCGCGACCCTGATCGTCCTTCTGGGTGTCGGGCACGTCTTCCTCGGTGACTACATGGCCAGGGTCTACACCGGCACGAAGCACCTGAAGGTCGAACGCGGTTTCTACCGAGTCATCGGCGCGAACGGCGAGAGCGAGCAGAGTTGGGGCGCGTACCTGCGCTCGGTGCTCGCGTTCTCTGTCATCGGGGTGCTGATCGTCTATCTGTTCCAGCGCATCCAGACCTGGCTGCCCTGGGCCCTCGGACTCCCACAGCCGAGCGAGCCGCTGTCGTTCAACACGGCGGTCTCGTTCGTGACCAACACCAACTGGCAGTCCTACTCCCCCGACACCACCCTGGGCTACTCGGTTCAGCTGGTCGCTCTCGCTGTGCAGAACTTCGTGTCGGCGGCAGTCGGCATCGCCGTCGCGATCGCGCTGATCCGCGGATTCATGTACCGCCGCACCGGGACCATCGGCAATTTCTGGGTCGACCTGACTCGCGGCGTGCTGCGGATCCTGCTGCCGATCTCGGTCATCGCCGCGGTCATCCTGATCGCCGGCGGCGTCATCCAGAACTTCGCCGGATTCCAGCACGTGACCACCATCGCCGGCTCCACAGCGACCGTTCCCGGCGGCCCAGTGGCCTCCCAGGAGGCGATCAAGGAGCTCGGCACCAACGGCGGCGGCTTCTTCAACGTCAACTCCGCCCACCCGTTCGAGAACCCGAATGCGTGGACGAACCTGTTCGAGATCTTCCTGTTGCTGCTGATTCCGTTCGCCCTGCCGCGCACCTTCGGCAAGATGGTCGGCGACCGCCGCCAGGGCGTCGCGATCGTGGCGACGATGGCCATCTTCTGGCTCATCTCGAACCTGCTCCTGGCCTGGGCCGAGCTGAGCGCCTCCGGAACCGCTCCGCAACTCGCGGGAGGGGCCATGGAGGGCAAGGACGATCGGTTCGGCGTCGTCGCGTCGACCATCTTCGGGTCGTCGACGACGCTCACCTCGACGGGCGCCGTCAACTCGATGCACGACAGCTACACCGCACTCGGCGGCGCGGTGACGCTCTCGGACATGATGCTCGGCGAGGTCGCCCCCGGCGGCGTGGGTGCCGGCATGTACGGCATCCTGATGCTCGCGATCATCGCGGTGTTCGTCGCCGGCCTCATGGTCGGTCGCACCCCGGAGTACCTGGGCAAGAAGATCGGGCCGCGCGAGATGAAGCTCGCCAGCTTGTACATCCTGACCACACCGGCACTCGTGCTGCTGGGCACCGGGCTGAGCTTCGCCATCCCCGCGGTGCGCGCCGATCTCGAGAAGACCTCGATCTGGAATCCGGGACCGCACGGCTTCAGCGAGGTGCTCTACGCCTTCACCTCGGCCGCCAACAACAATGGATCGGCCTTTGCCGGGATCACGGCCAACACCGTGTGGCTCAACACGGCCCTGGGCGTCGTGATGTTCCTCGGGCGCTTCGTGCCGATCGTGTTCGTTCTCGCGCTCGCGGGATCGCTCGCCCAGCAGGACAAGGTGCCGGCTACCGCCGGAACCCTGCCCACCCATCGTCCGCAGTTCGTCGGATTGATGATCGGCACCACCCTGCTGGTCACCGCACTCACCTATTTCCCCGTTCTCGCGCTGGGTCCCCTGGCGGAAGGGCTGAAGTAACACCATGACCACCCTCACTCCTGTTCAGACCCCCTCTCCGGCTCGTTCGCCGCGATCGGGAACCCTGACGCCGGGCCTCCTGCGCGAGGCGCTGCCCGGCACCTTCCGCAAGCTCGACCCACGATTGATGTGGCGCAACCCTGTGATGTTCGTCGTCGAGGTGGGAGCCCTTCTCACCACCGCCTACGCCATCGCCGAGCCCTTCCTCGGTGATCAGTCGACCGGGTCGGGGCGCCTCGCCCCCAGCTTCAGCGCCGGCATCGCCGTCTGGCTGTGGATCACGGTGCTGTTCGCCAACCTCGCCGAGGCCGTGGCCGAGGGCCGCGGCAAGGCGCAGGCGCAGTCACTGCGAGCCACCCGCACGTCGACCCTCGCCCACCGGGTCACCGGCTACGACGAGAAAGCAGACCCGGATGCGCTGAAGGCAGCCCTGGCCGAGGTAGCGTCGGCCGACCTGCGGCTCGGCGATGTCGTCGTCGTGACGGCGGGCGAAGTGATCCCCGGGGACGGCGACATCATCGCCGGCATCGCCAGCGTCGACGAATCCGCGATCACCGGCGAGTCGGCCCCCGTCGTGCGCGAGCACGGCGGCGACCGCAGCGCGGTGACCGGCGGTACGCGGGTGCTGAGCGACCGGATCGTGGTGAAGATCACCTCGAAGCCCGGCGAGACCTTCGTCGACCGCATGATCCGACTGGTCGAGGGCGCGTCGCGGCAGAAGACGCCGAACGAGATCGCCCTCAACATCCTCCTGGCGAGCCTGACGATCATCTTCCTGGTCGTCGTCCTCACGCTGAACCCGATGGCGGCGTACACGGGGGGCGCGACCACGCTCGTGATCTTGATCGCCCTCCTGGTCTGCCTCATCCCGACCACCATCGGCGCGCTGCTCAGCGCCATCGGAATCGCCGGCATGGACCGCCTGGTGCAGCACAACGTGCTCGCCATGTCGGGCCGCGCGGTCGAGGCCGCGGGCGACGTCACCACACTGCTGCTCGACAAGACCGGGACGATCACCTACGGAAACCGCCAGGCGACCGAGATCGTGCCGCTGCCTGGCGTGTCGCAGAAGGCGCTGGTCGATGTGGCGCGACTCTCGTCTCTGGCGGATCCGACGCCCGAGGGCAAGTCGGTGGTGGAACTGGCAGGGGGCGAGGTCGCCGTGCCCAAGGGCGCGACCGTCGTGCCGTTCACCGCACAGACCCGCATGAGTGGTCTGGACCTCGCCGACGGAAGCCAGGTGCGCAAGGGCGCGGGCTCCATGGTCGCGAAATGGGTCGGCGGAACGGAGGATCCCGCTCTCGCGTCGATCGTCGAGAAGATCTCCTCGTCGGGCGGCACTCCGCTCGTGGTGGCCAGCAAGGACGCCAAGGGCAAAGGCACCGTGCTCGGCGTCATCCACCTGAAGGACATCGTCAAGACCGGCCTGCGCGAGCGCTTCGCCGAGCTGCGGGCCATGGGCATCAAGACGGTGATGATCACCGGCGACAACCCCCTGACCGCGAAGGCGATCGCCGAAGAGGCGGGCGTCGACGACTTCCTCGCCGAAGCCACCCCCGAAGACAAGATGGCCTACATCAGGAAGGAGCAGGAGGGCGGCAACCTGGTCGCGATGACCGGCGACGGGACGAACGACGCGCCGGCCCTCGCCCAGGCGGATGTCGGCGTCGCCATGAACACCGGTACGTCGGCCGCGAAAGAAGCCGGCAACATGGTGGATCTCGACTCCGACCCGACCAAGCTGATCGACATCGTGCGGATCGGCAAGCAGTTGCTCATCACGCGCGGCTCACTGACGACCTTCTCGATCGCCAATGACGTCGCGAAGTACTTCGCGATCATCCCGGCTATGTTCGCCGGGGTGTTCCCCGGACTCGCAGTGCTCAACATCATGGGCCTGCACTCCCCCGCATCGGCCATCCTCTCGGCGATCGTCTTCAACGCCCTGGTGATCGTCGCGCTCATCCCACTGGCGCTCCGAGGCGTCAACTATCGACCGCGGCCAGCGGCCAGCATCCTCAGCCGGAACCTCCTGATCTACGGACTCGGCGGAATCATCGCGCCGTTCATCGGCATCAAGATCATCGACCTCATCGTCACGCTCATTCCGGGCTTCTGACAGAGAAACGGAAACACAGACATGAAACTCTCCCGTCAAGCGTGGGTCTCCCTGCGCGCCATGATCGTCCTCACGGTGGTGCTCGGCATGCTCTACCCGGCCGTGATCTGGGTGATCGGACTGGCGATGCCGTCGCAATCGAACGGTTCGCTGGTCCGTGAGAACGGGCAAGTGGTGGGCTCGTCGCTCATCGGCCAGTCGTTCACGGACAAGAAGGGCAACGCCCTGCCTCAGTGGTTCCAGTCGCGGCCGTCCGCGGCGGGGGCCGGCTACGACGGTGCGGCATCCAGTGGCTCCAACTACGGCCCCGAGAACAAGGACCTGATCAAGGCCATCAAGGATCGCCAGGCTGCCATCGAGAAGAGCGACGGCGTCACCGTCGATCAGATCCCGGCGGATGCTGTGACGGCATCCGGGTCAGGGCTCGACCCCGACATCAGCGAGGCCTACGCGCTGATCCAGGTCAATCGAGTCGCGCAGGCCCGGGGGCTCTCGGTGGATGCCGTGCGAGCGCTCGTCGAGAAGCACGTCGACGCCCGCCCACTCGGCTACCTCGGCGAGCCGACGGTCAACGTGCTGCAGCTGAATCTGGCTCTCGCGGCGCTGAAGCCCTGAGCCGGCCGACTCCGGATACGCGAGACTGGGGTTCATGTCCAAAGGCCGCCTGCGGGTGATGCTCGGCGCCGCACCGGGCGTCGGCAAGACCTTCGCGATGCTCGAAGAGGGTCGCCGACTGCTCTCCGAGGGACACGACGTGGTCGTCGCCGTCGTCGAGACCCACGGCCGCGCCGCGACCTCGGCACTGCTGGACGGTCTCGAGGTGATCCCCCGGCGCTCGGTCGAGCACCGCGGGGTGACCCTCGACGAGATGGACCTGGATGCCGTCATCGCGCGGCATCCCGACATCGCGCTGGTCGACGAGCTGGCCCACACCAATGCGCCGGGCTCGGAGCACCCCAAGCGGTGGGAGGACGTGCGGGCCATCCTCGACGCCGGGATCAACGTGATCTCGACGGTGAACATCCAGCACATCGAGTCGCTCAACGACGTGGTGCAGCAGATCACCGGGGTCCCCCAACGCGAGACCATCCCTGATTCGGTGCTGCGCAGTGCGGAACAGGTGGAGCTCATCGACCTGACCCCGCAGTCGCTCCGCGACCGGCTGTCGCAGGGGCTGGTCTACCCCGCCGCGAGGGTCGATGCGGCGCTCAGCAACTACTTCCGGCTCGGCAATCTGACCGCACTGCGCGAACTCGCGCTGCTCTGGCTGGCCGACGAAGTGGATACCGCGCTGCGCGCCTACCGCGAAGAGCACGGAATCAAGGCCTCCTGGGAGGCGCGGGAGCGCATCGTCGTGGCGCTCACCGGGGGACCCGAGGGCGATACCCTGCTGCGCCGCGGAGCACGCATCGCGCAGCGCTCCGGCGGTGGTCAACTGTTCGCGGTGCATGTCACCAGCCCGGATGGTCTGGCCGGCCCCGACACCGACATCCTCGGCGCCCAACGCAAGCTGGTCGAGACCCTCGGCGGCAGCTTCCACCAATTGGTGGCCGAGCAGGTTCCGTCAGCGCTCGTGGACTTCGCGCGCAGCGTCAATGCGACGCAACTCGTCATCGGGGTGAGCCGTCGCAGCCGTCTGCAGACCTTCTTCGGCGGCGCAGGCACCTCGTCGAACGTGATCCGCCTCTCGGGCGACATCGACGTCCACATCGTGTCCCACTCCGAGGCGGGCAAACTGCAGTTGCCGTCGGTCGGAGGCGCGTTGTCGATGCGGCGTCGCATCGCCGGCCTCGTCGTGGCCGTCGTGGCGCTGCCCCTGCTGACCCTGCTGCTCTCCCTGTTCCGCAGCAACCAGTCGCTGCCGAGCGATGTGCTGCTGTTCCAGCTGCTGATCGTGATCGTCGCCCTCGTCGGAGGGATCTGGCCCGCCCTGCTGTCTGCGGTGATCGCCGGCTTCTTGCTCGACTTCTTCTTCGTCCCCCCGCTCTACTTGATCCGGATCACCGATCCTCTGCACGCCTTGGCGCTGGCGATCTTCGTGGTGGTCGCGGCGCTCGTGAGCCTCGTCGTCGATCAGGCCGCGCGACGCGCCCGCCTCGCCGCTCGCGCCTCTGCCGAGGCAGAGGTGCTCGTCGCCGTCGCCGGCGGCGTGCTCCAGGGTGCTGACGCCCTGCAAGCACTGGTGTCGCGCCTGCGCGAGAGCTTCGGCATGCGCAGTGTGGTGCTGAAGCAGGGCGATGAAACCGTCGCGGTCTCCGTCGATCCCGATCCGGCGGTGGGCGAGGACGATCACACCATCCTCCCGCTGAGCGAGAACGCGCAGATCGAGCTGACCGGACACGAGCTGGACCCCTCGGACCGGCGCATCCTGAACGCGTTCATCTCGCAACTGGACTCGGCTCTCGTGCAACGCCGGCTCACGAGCGAGGCCGCAGGCGCCAAGCCGCTGGCCGAGGCAGACAAGCTGCGGAGCGCTTTGCTGGCCGCGGTCAGCCACGACCTGCGCCGGCCGTTGGCGTCAGCGACCACCGCCGTCAGCTCGCTGCGCTCCCCCGACGTCAAACTCAGTGCCCACGACAAGGCCGAGTTGCTCGCCACGGCCGACGAGAGCCTGCATGCCCTCGGTGCCCTGGTCACCGACCTGCTCGACGTCACACGGCTGCAGGCGGGAGTGATGGGGGTGGCCCTGCGCCCCGTCGCGATCGACGATGTCGTGGGTGGAGCACTCGACGAGCTGCGCCTCGCCCCGGGGCAGGTGACACTCGACCTCACTGCCGTTCCGATGGTCGACGCCGATGCGGCGCTTCTGCAACGTGCGGTCGTCAACCTGCTGACCAACGCGATCCGGTTCTCTCCCACCGGTTCGCCGCCCGCCCTCGCCACCAGCCAGTTCGGCGACCGGGTTCAGCTGCGGGTCATCGACCGCGGTCCGGGCATCCCGAACGACAAGCGGGACGATGTCTTCGTGCCGTTCCAGCGTCTGGGCGACGTCGACAACACGGCGGGAATCGGACTCGGCCTGTCCCTCTCGAAGGGTTTCATCGAGGCGATGGGCGGCACGCTCGAGGCGGAAGACACCCCGGGCGGCGGTCTCACCATGGTGATCGAGCTGCCCGTGGTGCGCGCGTCCCGCGGATTGCCGGTGGTGGAGCACAGCCCGCAGCACAGCCCTGAGGCCCACTCGTGAAGATCCTGATCGCCGACGACGATCCGCAGATCCTGCGGGCGCTGCGCATCACCCTGGCCGCCCGCGGGTATGAGGTGGTCACCGCGCACGACGGCAAGGCCGCCCTGGATGCCGCGACCTCGACGCATCCGGACATCATCGTGCTCGACCTCGGCATGCCCGGTCTCACGGGCGTTCAGGTGATCGAGGCCGTCCGCGGATGGAGCCAGGTGCCGATCCTCGTGGTCTCCGGCCGGAGCGGCTCGTGGGACAAGGTCGAGGCTCTCGACGCGGGAGCCGACGACTACGTCACGAAGCCGTTCGCGGCCGACGAGCTGCTGGCGCGCATCCGGGCTCTCGGGCGCCGCACGCCCTCGGCCGTCGGCGAGCCGGTGGTGTCGTTCGGCGATGTCACCGTCGATCTGTCGGCCCGGGTGGTCACCCGAAACGGGTCACCGGTGCGCCTGACTCCGACGGAGTGGCGCCTGCTCGAGGTGCTGGTGCGCAATCCCGGGCGGCTCGTGACGCGCGAAACGCTGCTGACCGAGGTGTGGGGACCGCAATACACCAGCGACACCGGCTACCTGCGCCTGTACCTGTCCCAGTTGCGCAAGAAGCTGGAAGCCGAACCCTCAGCCCCGAAGCACCTCGTGACCGAGGCGGGCATGGGGTACCGGTTCGTTCCCGACGAGGGCGCCGCCTAGACCCTGCGGTACTGCCCCACCATCGGGCAATCGAAGGTCGCCAGACCCGAATAGAGCCCGATCTCGCGCAGATAGGTCAGCACGATGGCGTACGCGCGACGCAGGGACGTCTCGGTGTACGGAATCCCCTCCCGCGCGCAGACCTCGCGAACCAGCAGGCGCGTCTTGCGCAGATGCGGGCGGGCCATGCTCGGGAAGAGGTGGTGCTCGATCTGGAAGTTCAGGCCGCCCATGAATGCCGTCATCCAGGGGCCGCCCGTCACATTGCGACCGGTAAGCACCTGCTTGCTCAGGAAGTCGAGCTTCGCGCCCTCGGGCACGACCTCCATGCCGATGTGGTTCGGGGCGAACGACGCGCCCATGTAGACGCCGAAGACGGCGAGCTGGACGCCCAGGAAGGCGAAGGCCATTCCGACCGGCAGTACCCAGAACACGGCTCCGACGACGATCGCCATCCGAGCCAGGATCAGCGCGATCTCGAGGGCGCGGCCGTCGACCTTGCCGCGTCCGAAGACGTGGCCGAAGGACTTCACGTGCAGGTTGATGCCTTCGAACAGCAGGAAGGGGAAGAACAGGGCTGCCTGGTGGCGGGTGATCAAGGCGCGCAGTCCGCGGGCCGATGCGGCATCCTGCTCGATGAACGAGATGACGTCGACGTCGAGGTCGGGATCCCGTCCGATCGTGTTCGGGTTCGCGTGATGCCGGGTGTGCTTGTTCATCCACCAGGAGTAGCTCATGCCCACCACGCCGGATGCCAGGGCGCGACCCGCACGGTCGTTCGCCCGGCCGGAGGCGAACACCTGGCGGTGCGAGGCCTCGTGGCCGAGGAAGGCGAACTGGGTGAAGATGATGCCCAGGGCACCCGCGATGATCAGTTGAAGCCAGGAATGGCCCAGCATCACGAACCCGGTGATCGCGCCGCCGAGCGCCACGACCAGGGTGGCGAAGACGCTGTAGTAGAAGACCCGGCTCCGTTCGAGCAGGCCGGCGGCACGGATTGCGCCCAGCAGACCCGAATACGAACTGATCGGCGTCGGCGCGTCGACCGCGCGACGGGTCGTCGTGCGCACGGCGCCGAGTGAGGATGTGGGAGACATACGGCCTCGAAAAAGTCGATGTACGACTTCTCAGCCGGCGGAGCGAGCGAATGCTCTAGATGGTTGAGCGTAACGCTCCCACCTGAGCAACGGCCCTCAAACCCGTGCGGCGCGTCAGAACCCCTGATCTCGCTTGTATTTCGGTTCGATGAAATCTTGCGTAAGCCTCTTCGGAAGGGCCGTCGCATGCTATACGGTTGCCAACTAGTTGTTGTGTTACGCAGGTAAGTGACATAGATTCCGCCGCCGGCGGCGTCCATGTCATGTATGAGCGGATCAAAGACACCGCGACGATCCGCTCCGAACGACGGAGCCGAGCAGTAGAGAAAGCAGTACAAGAATGCCCACTGGAACCGTGAAGTGGTTCAACGCCGAAAAGGGTTTCGGCTTCATCACCCCCGACGACGGATCGCAGGATCTGTTCGCCCACTACTCCGCCATCGAGGCGTCGGGCTACCGCAGCCTCGAAGAGGGACAGCGCGTTGAGTTCGAGGTGACCCAGGGCCAGAAGGGCCCGCAGGCCGCCGCGATCAAGCTCGCCTAGTCCAGCACCTTCAGCAGAAGCGCCGTCCGGTTCGCCGGGCGGCGCTTCTCTGTGCTCGGGCAGACACCGGACCGGTGACGGCGGCGGGTAGGTGAGCCTGCCCTCGCTGGCGCGACCGGCCTGCGGGTGATTGGGTGGCATCCATGAGCGCCCAGTCCACGCCGCCCACCGCGCCCGCCGAGAACCACGACGAACCCCACGGCGCCGGCGTCGCGAGCCGCCTGAACTGGCTGCGCGCCGGGGTGCTCGGCGCCAACGACGGCATCGTCTCGGTCGCCGCCATCGTGGTCGGCGTCGCCGGAGCCACGCCGAACCTGCCGGCGATTGCCACGGCGGGCCTCGCCGGTCTCGTCGGTGGAGCGATCTCGATGGCGCTCGGCGAGTACGTCTCAGTGAGCAGCTCGCGTGACACCACGCGAGCCCTGATCGTGAAGGAGACCGCCGAGCTGCGGGACTTCCCCGAGGAGGAACTGCAGGAGCTCACCGAGCTCTACCAGGCGCGCGGCATCTCGGAGAAGACCGCGCGTGCGGTCGCCGAGGAATTGACCGCTCACGACGCGCTGGCCGCGCACCTGCAGGCCGAGCTCAACATCGACCAGAACGATGTGGCCAGCCCGTGGCACGCCGCGGGCGCATCGGCCGTCGCCTTCGTCATCGGCGCTGTGCTGCCGCTGCTGGCGATCCTGCTGCTGCCCGCAGCGATCCGGGTCCCGGTGACCTTCGCCGCCGTGCTAATCGCGCTGGCCGCGACCGGGTGGCTCGCGGCCCGCATCGGCAAGAGCCCGCCGCTGCGGCCGACCATCCGGGTCGTCGTCGGAGGTGCCCTGGCGCTCGGGGCCACCTTCGCGATCGGAACCCTGCTCGGGACGACCGGCGTGGTCTGACCGTGCCCCGCGTGCTGGTGGTCGAGGACGACCCGGCGATGAGCCGGCTGCTCAAACGCGGGCTCACCGACGAGGGCTACGAGGTCGACGTCGTCGAGGATGGCGTCGCCGCCCTCGTCGCCGTGGCCACCGAAGCGTATGCGGCCGCCGCGATCGACGTGATGCTGCCCGAGATGAGCGGTTTCGAGGTCTGCCGCCGGATCCGCGAGCAGGGCCTGCTGCTCCCGGTTCTGCTGCTGACGGCGCGCGATGCCGTCGAGGACCGCGTCAAGGGCCTCGACGCCGGTGCCGACGACTACCTGATCAAGCCGTTCGCCTTCGCCGAGTTGAGCGCCCGGCTGCGAGCCATGATCCGTCGTGAGGCGTCCGCGCCGCGTCCGGTTCTCGAGCTCGGGCGGCTGGCGCTCGACACCACGACCCTGACGATCGGCGTCGATGGCAAGCGCGTTCCGCTCAGCGTCAAGGAGTTCGCGCTCCTGCGGTTCCTGCTCAGCGAACCCGGCGTCGCGCACGACCGCACCCGGATCCTGGACGAGGTGTGGGGCACCAGCAAGCACATCGACCCGAACGTGGTCGATCAGTACATCGGCTACCTGCGGCGCAAGCTGGATCCGCTGAGCCCCGGCATGCGCATCGCGACCGTGCGCGGGGTGGGGTATCGCGCCGAGGCGCTGCCGTGATCCGCGGCCGGCTCTCGGTGCGCGCCCGACTCACCATCGGGAGCAGCCTGCTGGCGCTCGTGCTGCTGACGGCCGCCGTGCTCCTGGCCCGGGTGCAGGTCAACTCGCTGCTGGAGAGCACTGATGCCACGCTCGCGACCAGCGATCTCACCCCCTTCATCAGCGACCTCACTCTGAACGCGGGCGAGCACATCGATCAGCCGGGGCCGGGGGTGCTCGTCGAGATCCGCGATCCGAGCGGAGCCGTCGAGCAGAGCACGATGCCGAAGGAGTTGCAGGAGCGGGTCGAGCATGAGAACGGCGACCACCGGGTCATCCGCACGACGGCCGATGGAGTCCCGTACATCCTGGCGAGCCGCACCTTCACAACCGCGAACGGCACCTGGCAGCTCTGGGCGGCGCGGAGCGGCGCGGCCCACGACCTCGCGGAAGAGGGCCTCGACCGGGTCCTGATCATCGGAGGAGCCGCCCTGATGGCGGCCTTCGTCCTCGCGTCCTGGCTGCTCGCGCGCGCCGCCCTCCGCCCGGTCGAGCGGCTGCGCCGCCGCGCGGGCGAACTCGGCGACTCCGTGGATGCCGACCTCCTCCCGGTCGACCCCTCGGGCGACGAGTTGGCGCAGCTCGCGGCGACCCTCAATGCCTTCCTCCAGCGCATCCGGCTCTCGGTCGACCGCGAGAAGCAGATGGTGTCGGATGCCGCCCACGAACTGCGCACCCCGCTGGCAGCGCTGCGCACCCAGCTGGAGCTTGCGCACGACGACTTCGACGACCCGGATGCACTGCGGCAGGAGATCATGGCGGCGGAGACGTCCGTCGCGCGCCTGTCCTCCCTCGCGGGCAACCTGCTCGAACTGGCCAGGCTCGAGCAATCGCCCGAACTCGGAGCCATGAGCGAGAGCGAGCTGGCCGACGAACTCGGTGAGGCCGTCGACCGCGCCCGCTTGCTCGCCGTCCCCAAGGACGCCCGCATCGGGTTCGCAGCCGATCTGCCCCCTGGCACCCGGTATCCCCTGGACCGCGCGACGCTCGGCCGCCTGCTCGACAACCTGCTCGGCAACGCCGTCGCCGCGATCGGCCACGGGGGTTCGATCCAGGTCCAGTTCGCGGCGCACGGGGACGAGGCGGTGCTCACGGTGCGCGACGACGGTCCCGGGGTGCCGGAGTCGTTCCTGCCGCGAGCCTTCGACCGCTTCAGCCGCCCCGATGACGCGCGGAGCTCGAACAGCGGTGGCAGCGGCTTGGGGTTGGCGCTGGTGAAGGCGATCACGGTCCGCGCGGGCGGTGACGTGGCGATCAGCAACCAGAACCCCGGACTCGAGGTCCGGGTGACGATTCCGCGTCTGTGAGGACTCACATCCACAACCTGCTTCCCTCACTGACGACGTATAGCTGCCGTCAGCATCATGGAGACAACGCTGAGGGGACCACTCACCCCTGAGCAACCAGGAGAGGGAGTCGTGACCATTCAGAACGTCCGCAGGCCGGCCCTACCGCAGTCGAGCGGCAACCGCCCGTCGCCGCGAGCCCGGTTCCGCCGTCGTTCGGCGATCTCGGACCTGCTGGTCGTCATCGCCTGGGTGTCCGGACCGGTCGCGGCGTCGCTCTACCTCGCATCCGGCGGGCTCGCTGACGTCAAAGATGTCGGCAGCTTCCTCACCGCGCTGGGGATCGTGACCGGGCTGATCGGCACCGACTTCATCCTGTTGATGCTGGTTCTTGCGGCCCGAGTGCCCATGATCGATCGCGCCGTGGGTCACGATCGAGCGATCGGTTTGCACCGGCAGCTCGGCAAGCCGGCCCTCTACCTGATCCTCGGTCACGCCGTGCTGCTGCTGGCCGGCTATGGAGCCTCCAGCGGCATCAATCCGATCGCCGAGATCGGCCCGATGCTGACACTCCCCGACATGATCACCGCCGTGGTCGGAACCGCCCTGCTCATCGCGGTCGTCGTGACCTCGCTGGTGGCGGTCCGGCGCAGGTTCCCCTACGAGTTCTGGCACGTGATCCACCTGCTCAGCTACGCGGCCGTGATCTTCGCCCTGCCGCACCAGTTCAGCATCGGCGGAACCCTCGCCGAAGGGACTGTGCAGCGGGTGTACTGGATCGGGCTGTACGTGCTCGCGGTCGGCGCGATCGTGATCTTCCGCTTCGCGGTTCCGCTGTTCAAGTCGTGGGCGCACGACATCCGGGTGCAGCAGGTGGAGTGGATCGCCCCGGACGTCGCGTCGATCCACCTGACCGGCCGCGACCTGCGCGCCCTCGGTGCCGCAGGCGGAGAGTTCCTGATCTGGCGCTTCTGGACGGCGGGCACCTGGTGGCACTCGCACCCGATCTCGCTGTCGGCCGTGCCGACCGACCGGCGTGCGCGGATCACGGTGCGGGTGCTCGGTCGCGGAACCCGGCGGCTCGCCACGGTCAAGCCCGGAACCCGGGTCTCGTTCGCCGGTCCCTACGGGATCTTCACGGACGCCGCACGCACCTCTCCCAAGCTGGCGATCGTCGCCGCCGGAATCGGCATCACCCCCGCCCGAGCTCTGCTCGAAGGCTCCCAGCTGGCGAGGGGCGAGGCGACCGTCCTGGTGCGCTCGTCGACCGACGACGAGACCTTCCTCTGGAGCGAGATGCGCAAGCTGGCCGAGGCGCGCGGTGCCGAGTTGTTCGCCATGGTCGGACCGCGAGCCCGCAACAGCTGGATGTCGCAGCACGACGCTGCGCGCGGCGTGACCCTGCGCAGCGTGTTCCCCGATCTGGATCGCTCCGACCTCTACGTGTGCGGCCCGCAGCGGTGGGCGGAGGCCGTCGTCGCTGACGCCCGCGCCGCCGGCCTGCCTGAGCACCAGATCCACCTCGAGAGCTTCGAGCTATGAGGCGCCGGGCAGCGGTCGCAAGCGTCATCGCGTCGGCGGGCGTCCTGATCGCGGGGTTCCAGATCGGGTCGGCCGTGACGGCCGCTCGCACGCCGTCCACGACCGGCACGGGCACCACCTCCGGCGGGTCGGCGTCCAACTCGGGCAACTCGGGCAACTCGGGCAACTCGGGCAACTCGGGCGGAACCTCGTCCGGATCCACGGGAACGACTGGATCGAGCGGATCCGGCGGACCAGCCAAAGACGGCACCTTCACCGGCGCGACCGAGCAGACCCCCTTCGGGCCGATGCAGGTCGCCGCGGTGATCTCGGGCGGCAAGATCACCGACGTCAAGGTGCTGCAGAAGACCAACCAGGGCGGGCGATCGGTCCAGATCAGCAATCAGGCGGACCCCATGCTGCGCAGCGAGGTGCTCCAGGCCCAGTCGGCGAACGTCTCCACGATCGGCGGTGCGACCTACACCAGCGAGGGCTACCTGATGTCACTGCAGGCGGCGCTCGATCAGGCGGGATTCACGGGCTGACCATGACGCGCGCGACCTTCGAGACCATGGGCACGGTGGTGTCGCTGGACGGGGCGGGATCCCCGGCGCGGCTCGATGCGGTACGCGCAGTGTTCGACGCCGCGGACCGCCGATTCAGCCTGTACCGGCCCGACTCCGAGCTGCGACGAGTGGCCGATGGCTCGCTCGAGCTGCTCGACGCCAGCGCCGAGCTCCGCGAGGTCTATGCGACCGCGCTCGGCTGGCGCGGCGAAACCGGCGGGGCGTTCACCCCGCATCGACCGGATGGCACGGTCGACCTGAACGGAATCGTCAAGGCCTGGGCGATGGCCGAAGCGGGCCGTGCGCTGGGCGGCGGTGACTGGTGCCTCAACGTCGGAGGCGATGTGCTGGTGAGCGGGGCGGCGGGGTCGGGGGCTCCGTGGGTGGTGGGAATCGTCGATCCCGCCGACCGGACGGGCCTGCTGACCGCGCTGCCGCTGGTGGGTGCGCGGTGCGCGGCCGCGACATCCGGATCCGCGGAGCGCGGAGACCACATCTGGACCCGCGGGCGCGAGGCTGCCGAGTTCGTGCAGGTGACCGTGCTGGCCGACGACATCGTGACGGCCGACGTGCTGGCCACCGCGATCGTGTCGGGAGGATCGGCGACGCTGAATGACCTGACGGCGCGGTTCGATATCGACGTACTCACCGTCGCTCGGAGCGGCGAGCTTCGCGCGACTCCCGGAATCCGCGAGCTCGTCACTCGATAAGGCAAACGGGCCGGCCGATACGCCGGGTTCTGTCCGGATGTCGTGTTGCCACGGCATCCGTGACGGCCATCTCTCTCGGGACTGCGTTGCCGCAGCCCTCTAGCGGTCTACCCGGGAACTCGGCGAGCAGCCTCAACGTTCCCTGTCTGACCTTGCTCCGGACGAGGTTTACCCAGCGAGCCCGATCACTCGGGCCCCTGGTGGTCTCTTACACCACCGTTTCACCCTTACCCCGGTCGCCGAAACGACCGTGGCGGTCTGCTCTCTGTTGCACTTTCTCGCGGATTGCTCCGGGTGGGTGTTACCCACCGTCCTGCTCTGTGGAGCCCGGACGTTCCTCGGCACCCATCGTGAGATGGATGACGCGACCGCCTGGCCGACCCGTTTGCGTGGTCAAGCGTAGCCGCGATCAGCGGCTGAACGACGCCCGCTTGTCCATCGACTCGTTGGCGAGGCGGTCGGCGCGCGAGTTCTCGGCGCGCGGGATCCACTCGAACGAGACCGGGGTGCCCGAGAGGATGCTGCGGGCCTCGGCCGCGAGATCGGCGAGCACGGCGTTCTTGATCTTCCACCGGCCGCTCATCTGCTCGACCACGAGCTTGGAGTCGAGGCGCACGTGCAGCACGGCACGCGGGTCGATCTCGAGTGCACGGCGGACGCCGGCCATCATCCCGTTGTACTCGGCGACGTTGTTGGTCGTGGTCCCCACGTAGACGCCGAGCTCGGCGAGCACCTTCCCGGTCACGGGGTCGATCACCACGCTGCCGCCTGCGGCCACCCCGGGGTTGCCGCGGGAGCCCCCGTCGGCCTCGACGATGAGTTCGCGCGGCTCGCCTGCAGCGGGTGGGTTGGCGCGGAATGCGACGGCCACTACAGGCCCGACTCGTTCGTGCGCACCAGGATCGCGTTCGAGTCCGGGCAGAGCAGCACGTCGTCGGGCGCGGCGGCCCGCACGACGGTCATATCCGAGGAGTTCAGAGCCACACCGCTGGCGCTCGAGACGCCGCCGCGCAAGTGCGAGGCGCCCACGCCGTAGCGCGCCCGCTGCTTCTCGTAGAGCGCGAGAAGGTCGGCGGGGATCCGGGCCGCCAGCGCGTCGCGCTCGGAGACGGCGGCGGCCTTGTCGCCGTCGAGTGCACCCAGTGCGGTGTCTCTTGCCGCTGAAGCCTCGGCGATCTTGGCGTCGACCGCCTCGAGCTGCGCTCGCGCGTCGCTCAGCGCCTTGGTCTTCTCGTCGAGGGACTCCATGACGGCGAGTTCGATGTCTTCCAGGTCGCTCTGGCGCTTCGCGAGGGCGGCGAGCTCCTGCTCGAACGCGGCGACGTCCTTCACCGAGGCGCTGGACTGCATCCGCTCCTTGTCGCGCGCGACCCGCGCCTCGACGACGGCGACATCGGCCTCGGTCCGCTTGAGCTCCAGCTCGGCGTCTTCGTACGCGCCGGTGGCCTCGGCGACCGTGGTGCGCAGGCCGTCGCGCACGGTCGCGAGCCCGGCGATCGTCGCCAGCTCGGGCAGGTTGGCGGCGCGATGCCCCAACTGCTGCAGCTTGGTGTCGAGCGCCTGCAGCTCGAGCAGCAGCGCCTGGTCGTCTGGCGAGGCCTTCAGGGCCATGCGGTCTCCGTTCGGTACTGCAGATTAATCGGTCGGGATGCGGTTTGGGGATATTCGGCTCAGACGATCGCGAAATCCCACGGGTCGGTGCGCAGCTCGCTGACCGTGATGGCCACGCCGGGAAGCGCGGAGCGCAGCTGCTCGGCCGCGACATCCAGCCACAGCCATTCGCTTGCCCAGTGCGACACGTCGATCAGGGCCGGGCCGCGACCGAGCCGCGCCCGCTCGCGGGCCTCGGACGCCGGATGATGACGCAGATCGCTGGTCACGAAGACGTCGGCCGCCGAGACCTCGGGATTCGCCAGCAACGAGTCACCGGCACCGGCGCAGACCGCGACGGTGGTCACCGGCTGCTGGTACTCCCCCGCGACCCGCACCCCTTGTGCGGTGGCCGGCAGGGTGTCGGCGATCATGCGCGCGAATGCCCCGAGCGTGGTCGCGGCAGACAACCGGCCGACCCGGCCCAGCCCGATCGACGGGTCGGACCCCGATTCGAGCGGTCGCATGTCGAGCAGTCCGAGCCGCTCGGCCAGCACCGCCGAAGTCCCCCGGGCGACCACGTCCGCATTGGTGTGCGCGGCGATCAGCGCCGCCCCACCCCGGATCAGCCGGCCGAGCACGACGCCCTTGTAGCGGTCCTCGGCCACGCTGGTCACCCCGCGCAGCAGCAGCGGGTGGTGGGTCAGCAGCAGCTGGGCACCGAGTTCGAGAGCCTCGTCGACGGTCTCGGGCACGGCATCCACGGCGAGATGGATGGCGCGCACCTCGGTCTCGGGATCTCCGGCGATCAGACCGACCGCATCCCAGCTCTCGGCCCCTGCCGGCGGCCAGAGCGCCGAGATCGCGGCGTCCGCATCGGCGAGGGTGGTCGGCATCCCCTCAGTCTAGGAGCGCGCCACACCACACGAGGGCGGTGCTAGTTCGGCGCGGTCGAGCGCTCCTGCTTGCGGATCGCAGGCACCCCCGTGATCAGGGGAACCAGGATGCCCAGCAGCAGGGCCACGAACACGCCGGCGTCGCTGCTGGCGAGCAGGTCGTGCGGGCCGATGCCGAGCAGCCCGTACAGGAACCCTTCCCAGCCGAGTGCCGGGATGCTCGAGGTCACCAGTCCGAGGCCGGCCGCGCTGATGACGATGAGCGCGAGGAAGTTGATCCAGCGGACCTGGGGATACAGGCCGCCCGGGGCCAGCAGCGACGCCGCATGGAAGCGCCGGGTCCTGATCATCATCTCGGCCGCGAAGATCCCCGCCCATGCGGCGACCGGCACCGCCACGGTGATCACGAGGTCACGCAACAGCGAACCGAAGTCGGTGACCACGAATACCAGGGCGCCACCGGCGGCCAGCACCAGGATCGCGCTCACGAACGTGGTCAGACTGCGGCGCGCACGCACCCCGAGAGCCTGCAGGGCGAATCCTCCGGAGTACATCGTCAGCACCGCGCCCGACAGCAGGCCGAGGGCGGCCGCCGCGAGCAGGGGCGCGGGGTACCAGGCGGGCAGCAAGCCCGCCAGCGCGGCAAGCGGGTTGCTGCGCAGGGCCTTGGCCAGCGACGGGTCGGATGCCGCCAGCATCGCCCCCCACGCGATCAGCGCGAACGGCGGCAGCGTGGCGCCGAAGGTGGCCCACAACATCGACGATCCGCCGAAGCTCGCCGGTCGCTGGTAGCGCGCCAGGTCAGAACTGGAGTGCACCCAGGTCAGGCCGACGACGCTGAAGACCAGGGCCGCGCCCGAGATCACGAGGATCCACGAGCCGTCCGGAACCGTCAGCGCCTTGGCGAAGTCCAGGTGCTGGTAGGTGAGCGCGGCCGCGCCGACGATCAGCAGCGCGGTGAGGATGCTCAGCACGAGTTGCAGCTTGGCGATGAACCCGTAGCCGAACACCGCGATGACCGCGGCGATGACGAAGCCGCCCACCAGGCCGACCAGCTGCCACACGGTGGTGCCGAGGCCGGCATCCAGCCCCGCGCCGACCAGCACCTGAGCGACCGCGCTGGACAGCAACCACAGCAGCACGCCGCCCCACAGCACCCGGGTCACGACCGCCAGCAGGGCGGGCAGGATGTTGCCGGCGTGGCCGAAGGCGGCCCGCGAGACGACCATGGTGGGCTGCCCGCTCCACTTGCCGGCCAGGGTGCCGAGCCCCAGCGGCAGGAACGAGATCGCCACTCCGGCCAGCGTCGCGACGATGGCCTGTCGAAGGCTCATCCCGGATCCCAGAAGCACCGCACCGAGCCCCAGGCTGAGCACCGAGGAGTTCGCCGCGAACCAGAGCCAGAACAGCCGTGCCGCGCGTCCGGCGCGCAGATCGAGCGCGGTCGGTTCGGGCCCGGTCGGCTCGATCTCGAAGGCGGGCGGCTGCTGAGGCTTCGCGTCGACCATGGCGGGCTCGTTCTCGCTGAGCCGGATCGTCGCGATCGGCTCCGAGGGCGGCGACAGCGGTTCGGCGGTGCCCGCGCTCGACACCGGGATGGCGCCGGTGCCCGACACGCGATCGACCTCGTCGATGACGTCGTCATCGTTGTGATCGAGCCCGGAGGGTTCGCTACCCGGCCTTGCGCCGGCCGTCACGATGACCGGAGGCGGCTGAATCGGCGGCGCCGTCGGGTCGGCGGAGGACATCATGTTCGGCGGGACCGGCGGCGGCGCAGCGGCCACGTCGCCCCACATGATCGGAATGTTCTCGTAGCCCGGGGGCGGCGGCAGCTCGGCCCGGTCTTCGACCTTGGGCTGCTCGGTCGGGAGCGGCTTGGGCAACTGCGCCATGTCGTCGACCGTGAGAGGCCGCGACGGCGGCTCCACCAGCTCGGGCGGGTCGAAGGAGGGTGGCGGGGCATCCAACCAGTCCGGCGCCTCGGGGCCGACCGGCGGTTCCGTCGAGTACGGGAGCGGGGTCGCCGGGAATGCGTCGGGCTCCCTCGCGGGCTCGGCGGGTGCCGGCTCGGCGGGCGCCGCGTCTGTGGGTGCGGGCTCGGCGGGTGCCGGCTCGGCAGGTGCAGCGGGCACCTCCCATGCTCCGTCGACCGGCTCGGCCGCCGCCCACCATCCCCCTTCGGTGTGGGATGCCGCCGCATTCAGTTCAGCGGCGGCGGCCGGGTCGATCAGACTCTCGTCGACCTCCGGGAGCAGCGGAGCGGCCGGCGGAGTCGGAACCTCTGTCTGTGCCGCGTCGGCGGCGGGCGGGGCGATCGGTTCGAAAGCCGCCGGGAAGAAATGACCGGGAGCCGGGTGATCCAGCGCAGGCTCGGGCTCGCCAGCGTTAGGGGTCGGCGACTCGGGTGCCGGGGGCGGCTCGGCGGCTGCGGGCGCCCCTGCAGCAGCGGGCGGCTCGGCGGCAGCGGGTGGCGCCTGAACGGTGTCGATCGTGGGCGCCTCTCCGCTCGCCCTCAACTTCAGCTCCTGCTCCAGGCGCTCGATCGCCTCCAGGGTGGACGCACCCCCGAGGCTGCGCAACAACTCGTCGTCGCCCTGCGCGGGCGCGGGGACCGCTGCCGCTGAAGCGGGCATGCCGTCGAATGTGGCCGGATCGACTTTCGGCGATTCCGCTGCGGCAGCGGGCATGGCCACGCCGTCCCACGACACGGGAGCAGGTTCAGGTGCAGCCGTGTCCGGGATGGGCGCCGCAGTCGGCACTGCAGCCGCGGGCTCAGCCGCGGGAACGCTCGCGGGCTCAACCGCGGGGGCAGCCGCGGGAGCAGCCGCGGGAGCGGGTTTCGGCAGCGAGATCGGCTGCGTGTACGGCCGGACTTCTTCGGCGAGAGCCTCGGCGAGCGCATCGTCGTCGAAGGTCGGCGGCTCGACTCCCGGCGGGGGCGGCGAGAAGGTCGACCGCCGGAGCGGAGGATCCGACGGCGCCGCGGGCTGAGGGTCCGAGCCCCCTGGGTCCGCAGGAACGTCGGTCATGCTCCGGATTCTAGGGTCGCACCGCCGCTTTTGGGCTGATGACGGGCCGTAACGAGCACGGCGAGCCCGGCGAACACCAGGAGCAGCCCGATCCATCCGACCGCTTCCAGGCGCTCGCCGACGACGAGAACCGCCAACAGTGTGGCGACCACCGGCTCGAGCAGCGTGATCGTGGTCGCTGATGAGCTGCGAACCGTGCGCAGCCCGATCCCGAACAGCAGATAGGCGGCGAACATCGGTCCGATGGCCAGGTAGCCGGCGATCGCCACCGTGGACCAGGACTGCACCAGGGGCGCTCCGGTGATCAGCAGCACCGGCAGCAGCAGCGCAGCACCCATGCCGAACATCGCGCCCATCACGCCGCGACTCGGCTTCCCGGACTGGATCGCGCGCGACGACGAGTAGGTGTACAGCGCGTACGCCGCCCCGGCGAGCAGCCCCAGGCCGATCCCGACCGGCGTGCCGGCGTGGCTGCCGACCGGGACGTCGCCCGAGCCCCACTGCCGCCCCAGAGCCAGCCCGGCGATCCCGAGCACGGCCAGCCCGGTCGATATCGCCCAGCGCCGCGAGAGCGGCCGACGCTCTCCGATCCACTCGAAGACGGCCGCGAACACCGGCCCCGAGCCGAGGGCGACCACGTTCCCGACCGCGACACCGGCGACTTGCATCGCCGTGTAGAACGCGAGTGGATACACGAACACGCCGAGCGCTCCCAGTGCCGCCCAGCGGAGGGCGCTGCGATCTCGCAGCACCGCGAGCGACAGCCGCGGAGCGGTCGCGAGCAGCAGGAGCCCGCCGATTCCCATCGTGCTGGCGCCGACGGCCAGCGGGCTGACATCCCGGGGGAAGAAGGTTGCGGTCGTTCCGGTCGTCCCCCACAGCAACGAGGCGACGAGCAGTGCCACGATGCCCGTGATGCCCCGGTTCTCCACCGTTGCACGATACCGGCGTGCACCACGGGGCCCTCGATAAAATCGATCGATGGAGCAGAAGGACCCCACGGACGAGAACGACGCGGACGTCGCGGCCGCTCGGCGCAGCATGGATCTGCGCGCGCAGTACGTCGAGGTCCGCCTCCAGCAGGCGATGCGGAACGGCGACTTCGACGACCTCCCGGGCGCCGGCAAGCCGATCGAGAACCTCGGTGAGGTGCACGATCCGGACTGGTGGATCCGCCGCAAGATCGAGCGCGAGAACATCACCGGACTCGGCCCGCCCGCGTTGACACTGCGCACCGAGGACGCGGGCATGGACGCGCGCCTCGACGACATCCTGTCGGAGCGCGAGGTGCGCGAGACGCTCGACGACTTCAACCGCCGGGTGATCGAGGCTCGGCGGCAGCTGCTGGGCGGGCCACCGGTGGTCACGCCCCTGCGCGACCCCGACGCCGAGGTCGAGCGCTGGCGCCAGCGCCGAGAAGCCCGGCGCGCGACGGAACCGGCAAAGCCGGCTCGCGCCTCAGATCGCGCGCAGCGCCTGCACGCACTCCGCCAGCCATTCACGCGCCGACGGAAGTAACAGCGTGAACGTCTCGGTGCCATGCACGATCCCCGGGAACGTCCGGCTGCGAGCGCTCACGCCCGCCGCGGTCAACCGCGCGGCGTAGGCGGCCGAGTCGTCGCGAATGGGATCGACCTCGGCCGCGAGCAGAAGCGTGGTCGGAAGCCCGCTCAGGTCGGGCGCGAGCAGCGGAGAGACCCGCGGATCGTGCGGATTGGCGCCCGACGCCACGTAGGCATCCCGCACCGCCTCCAGACTGTGGGCGAAGTCGGGCATCTGCTCGAGCACCTCGGTGCGCGACTCGGTCATCGTGTCGGTGAGGTCGAGCACCGCAACCTCGAACAACTGGAGCTGAAGCGCCGGCCCGCCGGCATCTCGCGCCAAGATCGCGGCGGCCGCGGCCAGGTTGGCACCGGCGCTCTCTCCGCCGATCGCCAGGCGCGCGGCATCCACCCCCACCTCCTCGGCGTGCGCCGCCAGCCAGGTCAGCGCGGTCGAGACGTCATCGAGACCGGCCGGGAAGGGATGCTCAGGGATCAGCCGGTAGTCCACGCTGACCACCACGATGTCGGCGCCGGCAGCCATGTCGCCGCAGTGGCCGTCTGCGGCCTCGATCGACCCGGATGCCCAGCCGCCGCCGTGCGCGAACAGAAACCCGGCGCGCAGGTGGTCGCCCTCGGGCGTGTAGATGCGGATCGGGATCGGAGTCTCGCCCGGAATCTCGGCATCGCGCACCCGCACCGAGTCCGGCACCCGGGAGGTGAGCGTCCCCTCGATCCGCCGGGCGGTGGCGAGCTCGCCGGCGCGCAGAGCGGCCACATCGGCCGGGGGTGGCCCGGCGAGTTGCGCGAGCACGGGCGCCAGAAGCGGATCGATCTGCATGGTGCGACCGTACCGGGTCGCGCCGCGGTGGGCCCTGAGGGATTCGAACCCCCGACATCCACGGTGTAAACGTGGCGCTCTAACCAACTGAGCTAAGAGCCCGTGCGTGCTCCCCGATGCTACCGACCCCCGGACATACACTCGCTGCATGGCCGCTGCCCGATCTGCCCCGCGGGTCACCGAGAAGCCGGAATCCCGCTGGCCGGCGATCGTGGCCGTGGTCGTCGCGGTGGTGATCTACACCCTCCTGCCGCCGAGTTTCATCGGCGTACCGCGCTGGATCCTGCCGACGGTGACGACCCTGATGGCGATCCCCTTGATCATCCTGAATCCGCACCATTTCACCCGGGAGACGGCCTGGTCCCGTTGGCTGGGTATCGCCCTCGCCGCCGTGCTGGTGTGCTTCAACCAGGTCGAGGTCATCGGAATCTTCCGTGAGCTGCTGAGCGGCAGCGCCCACGGGCCGACCGTGCTCTTGAACTCGGCGCAGGTCTGGGCGACCGACATCATCGCCTTCGGGCTCGTCTACTGGGAACTCGACGGGCGGGGGCCGGTGTCGCGCCGGCTGCCCGCCGACCCGGAGGCGCGGGACTTCCGCTTTCCCCAAGAGGATCTCGGCAGACCGGTTCCGTGGCGCCCCGCGTACTTCGACTACCTGTACTTCTCGCTGTCGAACATGATCGCCTTCAGCCCCACGGACGTGATGCCGTTCACGATCCGGGCCAAGGCCCTCATGGCGGCGCAGGCGATCACCGGGTTCGGACTGCTGGCGCTGGTGATCGCGCGTGCGGTCAACATCCTCACCTGAACGCGCTTCGCTCAGGGTGAAGGCCATTTCTGGCCTTCACGCGGCGCCAGTTCCGACGCCCGTCTCGGGCGTCGGGTCACTCAGACGTGAGCCGGCAGCACCTCGTCGAGCGCCGCGCGGTATTCCTCGATCTGCCGAGCCTCGCCGGGTGCCGTGATGAAGGAGGCCCGGATGACGCCCTTGAGGTCGATCACGAACGTCGCCCGGTTGGCGAAGCCCTTCTCGTCCAGGAAGACCCCGTACTCCTTGGCGACGGCGCCGTGCGGCCAGAAGTCCGCAAGCAGGGTGAAGTCGTAGCCCTCCTGGTCGGCCCAGGCGCGCAGGCTGGCCTTGGAATCGACCGAGATGCCGATCAGCTCGACGCCGTTGCTCTGGAACAGCGACAGATTGTCACGCAGCGCGCACAGCTCGCCGGTGCAGGTCGACGAGAAGGCGAGCGGGAAGAACACCAGCGTGACCGGCTTCTTGCCCCGGAAGTCGCTGAGCCGGATGTGCTCGCCGAACTGATTGGCCAGGTCGAAGTCGGGTGCCTGGGTGTCGTTCTCGAGAGCCATGGCTGCTGTGCGTCCTTTCGTGACCTGCGGGAGGTCCAGCGCATGATGATACGCCCGACGTCCCGTCTTCGCCGTGCTGATCGCACGACGCAGCGACGGCGACAGATGGTCGTCCGAACTAGAGTGGATGCGCACGAATGGCTTCCCGACCGCAACCCGGATTCCGGACGCCTGCGCAACCGCTCGCATGACCGTCACCCGGTCATGTCGCCACTGAGAGAAAGAGGTCACCGGTGACGGTGAACGACCAGGACCCGTATTCGGTCACTCACACCGACTCGGACCCGGACGAGACAGCCGAATGGCAGGACTCGCTCGATCAGCTGGTGGCCGCGAAGGGCCACGGCCGCGCTCGCGACATCATGCTCAGTCTGCTGAAGCGCTCGAAGGACCTGCAGCTCGGCGTGCCGATGGTGCCGACCACCGACTACATCAACACCATCGCCCCTGAGAACGAGCCCGCCTTCCCGGGCGATGAAGACCTCGAGCGCCGGTACCGCGCCTGGATCCGCTGGAACGCCGCGATCACCGTCCACCGCGCCCAGCGTCCCGGCATCGCCGTCGGTGGCCACATCTCGACCTACGCCTCGTCGGCCGCGCTCTACGAGGTCGGCCACAACTGGTTCTTCCGCGGCAAGGACCACCCGGGCGGCGGCGACCACATCTACTACCAGGGCCACGCCTCGCCCGGCATGTACGCCCGCGCGTTCCTCGAAGGCCGGCTCAGCGAGCAGGACCTCGACGGTTTCCGCCAGGAGAAGAGCAAAGCGCCGCACGGCCTGAGCTCGTACCCGCATCCGCGCCTGATGCCCGACTTCTGGGAGTTCCCCACCGTCTCGATGGGGCTGGGGCCGATCAACGCGATCTACCAGGCGCAGTCGAACAAGTACCTGACCAACCGCGGCATCAAAGACGCCTCCGACCAGCACGTCTGGGCCTTCCTGGGTGACGGCGAGATGGATGAGGTCGAGAGCCGCGGCGCGCTCCAGTGGGCGGCCAACGAGAAGCTCGACAACCTGACCTTCGTCATCAACTGCAACCTGCAGCGTCTCGACGGTCCGGTGCGCGGCAACGGCAAGATCATCCAGGAGCTCGAGAGCTTCTTCCGGGGCGCCGGGTGGAACGTCATCAAGGTGGTCTGGGGCCGCGAGTGGGACGCGCTGCTCTCGGCGGATACCACGGGCGCCCTGGTCAATCTGATGAACGTCACACCCGACGGCGACTACCAGACCTACAAGGCCGAGAACGGCGCATACGTGCGCGAGAACTTCTTCGGCCGCGACCCGATCACCGCCAAGCTGGTCGAGGGCTACAGCGACGACGAGCTGTGGAACCTCAAGCGCGGCGGCCACGACTACCGCAAGGTCTACGCCGCGTTCAAGGCCGCGACCGAGCACCAGGGCCAGCCGACCGTCATCCTGGCCAAGACGGTCAAGGGCTACGGCCTGGGCCCGAGCTTCGAGGGCCGCAACGCGACCCACCAGATGAAGAAGCTGACGCTCGACAACCTCAAGACCTTCCGCGACGTGATGCGCATCCCGATCACCGACGCCCAGCTCGAAGAGAACCCGTACCAGCCGCCGTTCTACAACCCGGGCGCCGACGACCCGGCGATCCAGTACCTGCAGGAGCGGCGCCGCGAGCTCGGCGGCTACGTGCCCGAGCGGCGGTCGAAGTTCACCCAGATCGCGCTGCCTGACGACTCGGTCTACGAGATCTCGCGCAAGGGCTCAGGCAAGCAGGAAGCCGCCACCACGATGGCGTTCGCCCGACTGCTCAAGGACCTGCTGAAGGCGCCGGGCTTCGGCCAGCGTCTCGTGCCGATCATCCCGGATGAGGCGCGCACCTTCGGCATGGATGCCTACTTCCCGACCGCGAAGATCTACAACCCGAACGGTCAGCACTACACCTCAGTCGACCGGGACCTGCTGCTCGCCTACAAGGAGAGCCCTCAGGGTCAGATCATCCACGTCGGCATCAACGAGGCCGGCGCGTTCTCGGCGTTCACCGCGGCCGGCACCTCCTACGCCACGCACGGCGAGCCGCTCATCCCGGTCTACGTCTTCTACTCGATGTTCGGATTCCAGCGCACCGGCGACGCCATGTGGGCCGCGGGCGACCAGATGGCGCGCGGCTTCATCATGGGCGCAACCGCCGGGCGCACCACGCTGACCGGCGAGGGGCTGCAGCACGCCGACGGGCACTCGCACCTGCTCGCGTCGACGAATCCGGCGGTGGTCAGTTACGACCCGGCGTACGGGTACGAGATCGGCCGGATCGTGCAGGCCGGGCTCGAGCGGATGTACGGAGGGCAGCATCCCGACCCCAATGTCATGTACTACCTGACGGTCTACAACGAGCCGATGCCGCAGCCCGCCGAACCCGAGAATCTCGATGTCGAGGGGTTGCTCAAGGGCATCTACAAGCTCAAGGCCGCCGAGAACCTCGGCCCGAAGGCCCAGCTCATGGCATCCGGCGTCGGCGTGCCGTGGGCGCTCGAGGCCCAGGAGCTGCTGGCGCGCGACTGGAACGTCGCGGCCGACGTCTGGAGCGTCACCTCGTGGACCGAGTTGCGCCGCGACGGCCTGGCCGCCGACGAGCACAACTTCCTGAACCCGACCGAGCCACCGCAGGTCCCGTACCTGTGGTCGAAGCTCGCGGGCTCGGAGGGACCGTTCGTCGCGGTGTCCGATTACATGCACGCGGTGCCCGACCAGATCCGGCCGTTCGTGCCGGGCGACTACGCCACCCTCGGCGCCGACGACTTCGGGTTCAGCGATACCCGGCCGGCTGCTCGCCGGTACTTCAAGATCGACGGGCCGTCGATCGTGGTCCGCACCCTGCAGTCGCTCGCGCGCCGCGGTGAGATCGACCCGAGCGCGGTGGCGCAGGCCATCGAGAAGTATCAGCTGCACGACGTCACGGCCGGCACCTCAGGATCGGCGGGCGGCGAGAGCTGATGCGCCGTCGACCATCGGGTGCCGCGGGTGGCTGAGCGCACGCGCGAGCAGACGCTGGCGTGGCTGCGCACGCTCTCGGGCGAGCTGTCGACGGCTACGCTGAAGCGCCTGGATGACACGCTCCCCTGGTACCGCGACATGCCGCCCGGGCGGCGCAGCGCGGTCGGCCTGGTCGCCCAGGCGGGCATCACTTCCTTCATCTCGTGGTTCGAGGATCCGACCTCGACCCCGTGGATCGCGGCCGACGTGTTCGGCGCCGCCCCGCGCGAGTTGCTGCGCTCGGTCAGCCTGCAGCAGACCCTGCAGTTGATCCGAGTCACGGTCGAAGTGGTCGAGCAGCGGGTCACGGATGCCGACGAGTCGCTGCGCGAGGCGATCCTGCTCTACTCCCGCGAGATCGCCTTCGCGGCCGCCGACGTCTACGCGCGGGCCGCGGAGGCCCGCGGCCTGTGGGACGCGCGCCTCGAAGCCCTCGTGGTCGACTCGATCCTCACCGGCGAGTACGACAGCGAGCTGCCGAGCCGGATCGCCGCGCTCGGCTGGAACGGCCACGGAGCCGTCAGCGTGCTCGTGGGAACGGCTCCGCGCATCCTGGATGTCGACATGCTGCGCCGCACGGCCCGGCACCTCGACTCGGACGTGCTGATCGGCGTGCAGGGCAGCCGGCTCGTGATCGTGATCGGTCGGGTGGATCCGCCCGATGAGGCCGAAACCCGCGACGCGCTGCCGTTCCTCGAGATCGCCGCACAGCTCGAGCCGGGGTTCGGCCCCGGTCACCTGGTGCTCGGCCACGAGGTCCCGTCACTGGTCGACGCCGCCCGCAGCGCACGCGCCGCACTGGCCGGATTCGCGGTGGCCAAGGCCTGGCGCAACGCGCCCCGGCCGACGCTCGCCGACGACCTGCTGCCCGAGCGCGCGCTGGCCGGCGACACGCTGGCGCGCGCCACCCTGATCAACCGGATCTTCACACCGCTGCAGAACCACTCCAGCGAACTGTTGAACACACTGTGGTGCTACCTGGACAACGGCCGCTCGCTCGAGGCGACGGCTCGCGAGCTGTTCGTGCATCCCAACACCGTGCGCTACCGCCTCAAGCGGATCAGCGAGGTGATCGGCTGGGACGCCACCGGCGCCCGCGAAGCGCTGATCCTGCAATCCGCGCTGATCCTCGGCTCGATCGCCGCGCAGGACGGCACCCGCAAGTAGCCAGGGCACCGCTTCTGTAGGCATCCACCAAGGTCTCGGCGGATTCTTCGTGCGGCTTGTTCGACGCGGCGGCCCGAGAGTTGACACACTGGGAGGGTGAGTGTCGTCATCGTCGCGCCCGGTCAGGGATCGCAGACCCCCGGATTTCTCGAACCCTGGCTCGCAGAACCCCGCTTCGCCGAGCATCTCGGCGCGCTGAGCGAGGCCGCGGGCATCGATCTCGCGCGCCACGGCACCGTGTCGGACGCCGACACCATCCGAGACACCGCGATCGCCCAGCCGCTGATCGTGGCCGCCTCGATCATGTCGCTGGCCGCGGTGCTCGACGAGGGATCCGGGTCCGGATGGAAGAGCAAGACCGCGGGCATCGCCGGCCACTCGGTGGGCGAGGTCGCCGCCGCGGCCGGCGCCGGCATCCTGAGCGAGCAGGACGCGATGACCCTGGTCGCCGCGCGCGGCGCCGCCATGGCCGCAGCCGCCGCCCAGGTGGCCACCGGCATGAGCGCCGTGATCGGCGGCGATCAGGATGAGCTGCTCACCAAGCTGGAGGCGCTCGGCCTTCAGCCCGCCAACTACAACGGCGGTGGCCAGCTCGTCGTTGCGGGCGAACTTCCCGCCCTGGCCGCGCTGCAGGACGATCCGCCGGCCGGAGCCCGCGTGATCCCGCTGCAGGTGGCCGGCGCGTTCCACACCCGGTTCATGCAGCCCGCCGTCGACGCCCTGCGCTCGGTCGCCGACGGCCTGACCGTCAACGATCCGGACTGGACCATCTGGACCAACAAGGACGGCTCGATCGTCACGAGCGGGTCGGCATTCATCGACCTGCTGGTGGGCCAGGTGGCCTCGCCGGTGCGCTGGGACCTCGACATGGAGGCCTTCGCTGCAGCCGGCGTCACCGGGCTGATCGAGCTCGCCCCGGCCGGTGCGCTGGTCGGACTGGCCAAGCGCGGCCTCAAGGGACTCCCGACGGTCGCGGTCAAGACGCCCGACGACATCCCGACCGCGCACGAGCTGCTCGACGCCGTGCAGGATTCCGACCTCGCCGACGATGGAGCATCCGCATGACCGCCCTCAAACAGTCCGTCGGACACCCGTTCACCCGCATCCTCGCGCTCGGCGCGGCCCGCGGCGATGTCGTCGTGCCGAACTCCGAGCTGGTCGAGGCGATCGACTCGAGCGACGAGTGGATCCGGCAGCGCACCGGGATCATCACGCGCAAGCGGGCGCGCAAGGGCGTCGACGCGATCGACCTGGCCGAGACGGCGGGCCGTGAGGCGATCGAGAAGGCGGGAATCCGCCCGGATCAGATCGGCGCCGTGCTGGTCTCGACGATCAGCAACGTCGCGGTGACGCCGTCGATGTCGTCGCTGCTGGCCGAGCGTCTCGGCGTCAGCCCGGCTCCTGCCTACGACATCAGCGCGGCATGCGCCGGATACACCTACGGGATCGCCCAGGCCGACGCGCTCATCCGGGCCGGCGCCGCCGACTACGTGCTGGTGATCGGCGCCGAGAAGCTGTCGCAGTACGTGCACCCGAACGACCGCTCGATCTCGTTCCTGCTGGGCGATGGCGCCGGTGCCGCGGTGGTCGGCCCGGCCGACGAGCCCGGCATCTCAGCCACGATCTGGGGGTCGGACGGCTCGAAGTGGGATGCCGTGGGCATGAACGCGACCTTCGAGGAGTATCTCGACAAGGTCAAGCCGTGGCCGACCATGCGCCAGGACGGCCAGGCGGTGTTCCGCTGGGCGGTCTGGGAGATGGCCAAGGTCGCCAAGCAGGCCCTCGAGGCCGCGGGCGTGACGGCTGCCGATCTCGCCGCCTTCATCCCGCACCAGGCGAACATGCGCATCATCGACGAGCTGGCCAAGCAGATCGGACTGCCCGATACCGTGCAGATCGGCCGCGACATCGAGACCACCGGCAACACCTCGGCTGCGTCGATCCCACTGGCCACGCATCGCCTGCTCGAGGAGCACCCCGAGTTGAGCGGCGGCCTCGCCCTGCAGATCGGCTTCGGCGCCGGTCTGGTCTACGGGGCCCAGGTTGTGCGGCTCCCCTAGGATTGTCCACGGTCGTTCGACACACACAACCCCTGCACCACCCCTTCAAGGAGATACGAAATGGCACTGTCCCAAGACGAGGTTCTCGCCGGTCTGGCTGAACTGATCAACGACGAGACCGGAATCGCGACGGACACGGTGGAGATGGGCAAGTCGTTCACCGACGACCTCGACATCGACTCGATCTCGATGATGACGATCGTCGTCAACGCCGAAGAGAAGTTCGACGTCAAGATCCCCGACGAAGAGGTCAAGAACCTCGTCACCGTCGGTGACGCCGTCACCTACATCGTCAAAGCGCAGAGCTAGCGCTCAGCAGCAGGCATCGGGCGGGGAGCGCTGGCCGCTCCCCCGCCCTTCTGCCTGGCCTTCGCCCGGCGTTCGCCGGGTTCTTCCACGGGAGAAAGATCGAATGACCAAGAAGATCGTCGTCACCGGGATCGGCGCCTCGTCGCCGGTCGGCGGCACCGCCCCCGACAGTTGGACCGGCCTGCTGGCCGGCGAGTCGGGTGCGCACAGCCTCACCCAGAGCTGGGTCGCCGAGCTCGACCTGCCCGTCACCTTCGCCGCCGAAGCCAAGGTGCGGTCGGATGAGGTGCTCGAGCGCATCGAGATCAAGCGCCTCGACCCGGTCAGTCAGTTCGCGCTGATCTCGGCCCGGGAGGCCTGGGCGGATGCCGGATCCCCCGAGATCGAGCCTGAGCGCCTCGGCGTCGAATGGGCCACCGGCATCGGCGGCCTGTGGACCCTGATCGACGCGTGGGACACCCTCAAGGAGAAGGGCCCGCGCCGGGTCCTGCCGATGACGGTCCCGATGCTCATGCCGAACGCCGCGGCCGCCGCGGTGTCGATGAGCCTGAACGCGCGCGCCTTCGCCCGCACCGACGTGTCCGCGTGCGCCTCGAGCACCGAGTCGATCGCGAACGCCTACGACCACCTGCAGGCCGGCTATGCCGACATCATCGTCGCGGGCGGCTCGGAGTCGTGCATCCACGGCATCACCATCGCCTCGTTCGCCTCGATGCAGGCGCTCAGCAAGCGCAACGACGACCCGGCGACGGCGTCGCGCCCCTACGACGTCACCCGTGACGGCTTCGTGATGGGCGAGGGCGCCGCGGCGCTGGTGCTCGAGACCGAGGAGCACGCGCTCGCGCGCGGCGCCCACATCTACGCCGAGATCGCCGGCGGCGCGGTCACCAGCGACTCGTACCACATCACGGCTCCCGACCCCGAGGGGTGGGGCGCTGCGCGGGCGGTTCGGGCAGCTCTCGAGCAGGCGGGTGCGGGCGTCGACGAGGTCACGCACATCAACGCGCACGCCACGAGCACCCCGGTCGGCGACATCGCCGAATACAAGGCGCTGCTCGCCGTGTTCGGAGACCGGGTGCACGACATCCCGGTCTCGGCCACGAAGGCGGCGACCGGCCATCTGCTGGGCGGAACCGGTGCGCTCGAGGCAGTGTTCACCATCCTCGCGGTGAAGAACCGCACGGCGCCGCCGACGATCAACCTGACCGAGCGGGATCCCGAGATCCCGCTGTCGGTCGGGGTTGACGCTCAGGCGCTCGGGGATGGTCCGCAGCTCGCGATCTCGAACTCGTTCGGGTTCGGCGGCCACAACTCGGTGATCGCGATCCGCAGCTACGACGCCTAGGAGCCGAGCCGCCTAGAGGTCGGGAATCAGCGAGGCGAGCACAGCCGCGCTGAATTCCTGATCCATCTCGTCGTCGGGCACCCTCTCGGTGAACACGATGGTGTAGCCGTCGGGGTCGGTGCACCGCAGTTCGTCGACGTTCCAGGGCATGCGCTGCAGTCCGGCGCTCGCCCCCGGTGCATGAGCAGCGAGACGCTCGGCCAGCGCGGGCAGGCCCGGTCCGCCGCGGAACGAGTAGCTCCAGCCCGCTCCCGGATCTCCGGCGGGCCAGCCGGCCTGGTGCGGGAACAGCAGGATGTCCTGGTAGCGGTAGCGGCGCAGGTGGACCAGCTGAGGCATCCGGGCCAGCTCGACGAAGTCGAGGCCCTGGGTGTACCAGCGGACCGAGCGCTCGAGGTCCGAGACGGTCAGGGTGAGGAAGGCCGGCATCGGGTAGATGTCGCGGGTGATGGTGATGTCGTCGTTCATGGCTGCGACGCTACGAGTTGACGCAGCGTCAGAGTCAAGCGCCCACGTCAAGCGCCCGCGTCACGCCAGTTCGAGAATCCTCTTCCGCGACGCCCTGGCGGCCGCCAGACGCTCGAGCACGGCCATCGCCTGCTCGGTGTCCCGCTCGTCGAACAACCGCCCCCGCGGCTCGTCATGACCCTGTGCCCTCGGTGGCGTCACGACGCGTGGGCCGGTGCCCACTGCTCGGCCTGCTGCGTGCAGTCCTGCTGCATGCCTGCCCACGGGGGTCACCCCACCTTGTGCAGCCAGACGACGGGACTGTCTTCGCTGGCGTGGCGGAACGACTCGAGCTCGTCGTCCCAGGCCTGGCCCAGTGCGAGGCGCAGTTCGCGGTGCAGTTCGAACGCGTCGGAGCCTGCGGACTCCATGGCGAACCGGATCCGGTCTTCGGGGATCACGACATTGCCGACGGTGTCGGTCTGCGCGAAGAAGATGCCAAGGTCGGGCGTGTGCATCCACCGGCCGCCGTCGCTCTGAGGTGAGGCGTCTTCGGTGACCTCGTACCGCAGGTGCTCCCAGCCGCGCAGGGCCGAGGCGAGCGCCGCGCCGGTTCCGCGCGGGCCTTCCCAGTAGTACTCGGTGCGCTGTGCGCCCGGCAGCACCGGCTGGTCGCGCCAGTCGAAGTTCACGGCGCGCCCGAGGGCACGACCGGCAGCCCACTCGACGTGGGGGCTGAGCGCCCGAGGGGCGGAGTGGATGAACACCACGCCGCGGGCGCTATGAATAGAGCCCTGGGCACCAGGAATCTGTGCAGCAGTCACTTCTCTCTCCATTCGTCGGTGCGACTTCCCCATCGACTGACGAACGAAAACGTTCAACTGCTGCCTGAATTATGCCGGATGCGGCGTGAGAATCACAAGACTGTGGTTTCGACACGCCCTTCGGGCTACTCAACCCAAGGGTTTCGACACGCCCTTCGGGCTACTCAACCCAAGGGTTTCGACACGCCCTTCGGGCTACTCAACCGGCATGAGTCATTTCGCCTGGTCGTAGCTGTCGACGACGGTAACGGTGAGTGCGAATTCCACCGGCGCGGCGCCGAAGAGCAGGCGTCCGGCCTCGGCGGCCGAGTCGCGAAGTGCCGCGACGACGTCCTCGGCCAGGTGCACCGGCGTGTGCACGATCACCTCGTCGTGCAGGAAGAACACCAGGTGCGGGCGATCGGTGAGCGGGGCATCCGCGGTGTCTCCGCCGCCCAGCTGCCACAGGCGACGGCGCAGCGAGCCCATCCAGCACAGCGCCCACTCGGCAGCCGTGCCCTGCACCACGAAGTTGCGGGTGAACCGGCCCCAGCCGCGGGCGTCATTGCGCAGCTGCCTGAGCTGGGCATCCGATGCGGTCTCGTCGTAGGCGTCGCCGCGCCCGGGCGGCGAACTGCGGCCCAACCAGGTGCTCACCACCTCGCCGCGCTCCCCGGCCCGCGCCGCGTCTTCGACGAAGCGCATCGCAGTCGGGAACGCGCGCTCGATGCGCGGCCTCATCCGGCCGCTCTCGCCCGTCGTGCCGCCGTAGATGGCGCCGAGCATGCCGTACTTGGCCTGCGGCCGGGTCTCGACGGCACCTGCGTCGACCATGCCCTGGTACATGTCCTGGGCCTGGCCGGCGCGCGCCATCGCGGCGTCGCCCGACATGGCCGCGAGCACGCGCGGCTCGAGCTGCGAAGCGTCGGCGACCACGAAGGTCCAGCCCGGATCGGCGATCACCGCGCCGCGCACCTGCTTGGGCAGCTGCAGCGCTCCCCCGCCGTCCGACGCCCAGCGGCCGGTGACGACGCCTCCCGGCACGTACACCGGGCGGAAGCGCCCGTCGTGCACCCATTCCTCCAGCCAGTGCCAGCCGTTCGCCGAGTGCAGCCGGGCCAGCTTCTTGTACTCCAGCAGCGGCGCGATGGCGGGATGCTCGATCTGTTTGAGCTCCCACGACCGGGTCGAGGTGGCTTGCAGGCCCGCGCGCTGCAGTCCCTTGACGAGCTCGACCGGCGAGTCGGGGTTGAGCTCGGGCTCGTCGAGCAACTCGCGCACCTCGGCGAGCAGCGCCTCCATGCGCGCCGGGCGTCCGATGGCGGGTCGGGGACCGAGCAGTTCGGTGAGCAGCTCGTCGTGGCGCTCGGGACTCCACGGGAGGCCGGCGAACCGCATCTCGGCGGCGATCAGCGCGCCGACGCTCTCGGCCGCGAGCAGCAGGGCAAGCCGACCGGGCTGGGAACTGCCCTCGACGGCGGCGCGCTGCCGCATCCACTCGGCCACCGGGTCGTCGTCGGGAGCGGGCGGCTCGAGGTCGAAGAGGGCGTGCGAGGCCGCTCGCGCCTCGGGCGTCGGCTGGTCCCAGCCGTCACGGGGCGCTGTCGCCAGCTCCGACGCGGCAGACGCTGCCGAATGCCGCAGGATCCGATGGCTCAGCCGCAGATCGACGCAGCGCTCGACCCGCACTCCGGTCGCCAGCAGCGGCGGGTACCACGAGGAGGTGTCGTTCCAGATCCAGCGTGGATGCTGCGCCTCCCGTTCGACGACGAACCCCGCCACGGCGCTCTCGTCGAGTGACGCGCGGGTGATCTCGGTGCCGTCGTCCTCGAGCTGGACCGCGGTCACGTCGCCCTGAGCGGAGCGGCTCAGGGCGACGTGCATCCCCTCAGTCTGCCGGGAGCCGCCGACTGCTGCAGCGGCAGGCGCACCGACCGTGGCTCAATGCGTGACGAGCCCGGTCGAGGGATCGAGCCGCAACCCGTGACCGTCGCCGTGGTGCGACGAGAAGTCGAACATCCCGGTCAGCGGCCCAGCCACGGCATCGAACGACCCGTTGCCGATCCGCCCGGTCGCCCAGTTGTCTTCGATGAAGCGGAGCACCGACGACTGGTCGGTCACCGTGTGGTCGACGAAGTTGGTGCGCGCATAGGGCGAGATGACGAGCAACGGAAGTCGGGGGCCATAGCCGCAGCGGTCTGCGAAGCCGCCCAGCGCGGCAGCAGGAGTCGTTCCGCACGAGGCGTTCGAGAGGCCATCGACCGCGGGGTCGGCGCTCTGGTTCACGATCGGGCCCATCTGGTGGTCGTACCAGCCGTCGCTGTCGTCATACGCGACGACGACCGCCGTGGATGACCAATCCGACGACTTCTGCAGCCGGTTGATCGTGTTCACCAAGAAGGTCTGCTCGTCCAGCGGCGTCGAATAGCCGGCGTGGCCGTCCTGGTAGGCAGCGGCCTTGAGGAAGCTCACGGCCGGCATCGACTTGGCGTCGACCGCTTTCCAGAAGTCGGTCAAGTCGTACTGGTGGTTCGCGGGACCGGCGTGCCCGATCTCAGCAACGGATGCCGGCGCCGTGTGCAGTGGGTTCGCCGTGCTGGCGAAGTACTGGAACGGCTCGTGATGCGGGATGTAGTCCTTGCTCGAGACCCCGGCGACGTTCGTGTGCCTGACCGAGCAGTCGGCGAAGCCGCCCTGGAACCAGCCCCAACTGACATTCTTGGCGTTCAGCAGGTCGCCGATGTTCTTGTTCGAGCTGTCGACGGCAGCCGTCGCGTCCCGGCTGTCGCACACATCTCCGGTCGGCTGCGGATCGCCCACGACCGCTCCGGATGCCGTCACGGCCGACGAGGTGGTCGCGAAACCGTGCGTCTGGCCTGCGACCAGGTTGAGCGCGCCGGGCGTCGAGGGCCCGAAGGTCGTCCCGTAGGAGTTGTCGCTCATCGCGAAGTGCTGGGCATAGTTCCAGAGGGCGGTGACGGTGTTGCCGTCGTAGTAGCCCATGACCAGACCCGCGCCCTTGCCGTAGTCGACGCAGGCGGCCGAGCCCCGGCCGACCGTCTCGACGAACTTGTCCATCAGGCCGGCGTCGAAGGCCTTCTGCTCGTCGGTGTAGCTGTGGTCCTGGTCGCAGGTCTCGGCCTGCGAGCGGTCGAGCCGGAACGGTTGCGCGGCGTTCGGGTTGGCGGTCAGCAGCGCCGCACTCAGCCCGTTGACGGTCGGCGTTCCGGGCGTGGCCGAGAAAGCGGGCTGGCCCGCCGGGTTGGTCGCCGTCGGGTAGGTCGCGAAGTAGTGGTCGAACGAGACGTTCTCTTGGAAGATCACCACCAGGTGGGTGATGGGCGTCGTCGTGTGGGCCGGGCCGACCGGTCGATCCGGAGCAGCCGAGCCGAAGGCCAGGCCCGGCAGGATGGCGCCCAGCGCGACGCCGCCACCGATCACAGCCACGATGACGCGCGCAACGGTATTCCGGATGTTCATCAGGTCTCCTCCCCCATTCGAGCCGGTGGGATCCCCGGGCTCACCGCGATTCTGCTCGACCCGCGTTCGGGGGGTGGAACGCTCGGGTGTCGGGCGCGTGAACCGGGGATGAATCATCCGTGATCCCGCGCGAACAGCGGCTTCACCATCCCCAGCTCCCGGCCGGATTCGCTCACGAACTCGCTCCGGACCTCGAATCCGGCGCGCTGATAGGCACGGATCGCGGGCAGGTTGCTCTCGTGGACATCGAGCGTGAGTTCGTGATATCCGGATACGGCCGCCCACTCCGCCGCCGCGGCGAGAAGTGCATCGATAACGCCGGCTCCCCGGCCCGCCGGCGAGACATACACCCCGACCACGGTCGGCAGGTCGACCTCGGGAACCCGATCGAAATAGTCGGGCGCGCCCGCCGCTCGCACGATGACGGTCACAGTTCCGATCAGCGAATCCCCGGCTTCGGCCACGAACTGGGCCGATGCGCCTCCCTCTGCATGCGCCGCGGTGCGGCCGCGCCACTCCTCGTCTGGCCTGGCCTCTGCGCGCTCGACCGTCTCGAGGAACGCCACCTGCGCCATCGGATCCCGCAGCGCCTCGAGACGGAGCGCGCGAATGCGCCGCCAGTCGCCCGGCGTCACCCGCCGGACCGACGCATCAGGCATGCAGCAGGGTGCCGTCTTTCGCCAGCGCGTTCTTCTCGCCGGCCTCGATCGGCACCCCGAAGCGGTTCTGCTTCGGCGGCATCGGGCAGTTGAAGGCGTAGCTGAAGGCGCAGGGAGGGAGAACGGCCCGGTTGAAGTCGAGCGTGATGGTACCGTCGGCGTTCGGCGCGACGAACAGGAAGCGTCCGACGCTGTATGTCGAGTCGCCACTCGTCGAGTCGGCGAAGACGAGCTGCAGGGCCCGGCCCGACTTGAAGGCGGCCAGGTCGTAGTCCACGCCGTCGCGGGTGAAGGTGATGCGACCGGGGACGACCTCTTCGCGGGTCTTTCCCTCGTCCTTCAGGTGCTCGAAGCCCATCGTGGTGCCTGCCGGGTTCTCGCTCCAGGCGGCCGTGACCACCCAGTCCGGGTTGTACGGGAAGGCGTCGATCCCGCCGAAGTTCTCGATGGCCTCGGAGTGGGCGTCGAAGACGCGCAGGGCGTAGCTGCCGCCGTCCAGCTTGATGACGAACCCGCTCACAGTGTCGCTGAAGACGATCGCGCTGGGGTTCGGGTCGTCCTTTCCGCGCACGACGGCCTCGCCATCCACCGGCACACCGTCGACCTGGATGCCGTCAGCCGCCCCGGCGATGACCTTCAGCCCGGACTGCCCCTCCGGCAGTGGCGCCCAGCGGCCCGGAACGCCCCAGATCGTCTGCTCGGAGTCGACCGCCTGCGTGTTGGTCAGCGCCAGACTGCCCTGCGGCTGGACGACCGCGAGTTCGCGCCGCTCGTGGAAAGTCGCCCACTGCTCGGCGGGGGTCTGGGTGGCGGCGGTCGCGGTCTCGGTCATGGGGTCCATCCTCGATCAGGTCAAGGCGGTCAACCAGACTCGACACGACCGCATTCCCTAGAATGCCTGGGATGCCATCGACCCCGAAGTCTGCGCCCACCGCCGCCGAGCGCGCGGAGCAGACGCCCGCACCCGCCCTGACCAACAAGCAGCGCCGCAAGCTCTCGAAGAAGGAGCAGGAGGCGTACGCGCTCGAGATGGTCGAGGTGCGCCGCCGTGAAGCACGGGCTCGCAAGATCCGCCGCCGGATCGTGACGGTGATCTCCATCGTGGCCGGGGTCGCGGTCGTGATCGCCGGAGCCGGGCTCATCGTGTGGGCCGTCGTGCGCGCCGGTCAGGTCGGGCCGGCGAACATGCTGAGCGACGGCATCCTGCTCACCGGATCGACCGATCAGTCGACCGGCAAGGCCACCCTGACGCCGATCACCACCGACGCGCTGCAGGCCGGAGACAAGCCGGTCGCCACCAACCTGACGAACTACAAGCAGACCGCGAACATCGTGCTCTACCTGGACTACGCCAGCCCGAAGACCGCGAAGTTCGCGAAGGCCAACGGGACGGCCATGGAGCAGTGGCTGGCCGCCGGATACGTCACGCTCGAGATCCACCCGGTGTCGACGTCGACGACGGCATCCAACGACTACTCGAAGCGCGCGGCGAACGCCCTCGCCTGTGTGGCGAACTCCGATCCCAGCTACGTGCTGGGAGTGAGCGACGCGCTGCTGGCTGCCGCATCGACCACGAAAGAGACCACGATGTCGACCGCGGCCATCCAGGCGCTCGTCACCAAGGCCGGCGCGACGAGCGCTGACGTGGCCAGCTGCATCAGCGGCTACAAGTACGCGAGCTGGGTGACGGCGGCCACCCAGCGGGCGACGCACGGCGGGCTTCTGAATGCGAATAAGAAGTCGCTGACGACGGTTCCGCTCGTCGTGGTCGACAAGACGGCCTACACCGGCAAGCTGACCGACACCAAGGCGCTGACGACGTTCATCAGCGACACCTTCGCCGTCAGCCAGGGCTCAGGGAAGGGCGCGACGCCGACTCCGACTCCGACGCCGACGCCGACGCCGACGCCCTAGCTACTTCTTCGGGGCGTCGTCTCCTGCGGTGCTGGACCCGGATACCTCGTCGGTCGCCCGGACGGCGCGCTGGCCGGGAGGCAGGTTCGAAAGGTCAGGGGCGATGACGAGCGCCTCGACGCCCGAGTCCGGCAAGCCGAGCAGCGGGGTGCGACCTTCGACCCCCGCCAGAACGAGGTCGGCCGTGCTGCGCGTGAGAGTCTTGCCCTGGAAGAAGTCGGGCTTGACGATCCGCCAGATGATCAGCAGGACCACCCCGATCAACAGCGCGGCGAGGCCCACGAAGGCCACCGCGCCGATGCCGAAGATCGTGACGTTCTTGCCCTTGTCATCCTGCAGCCAGTCGGGGGCCCAGAACGAGTACAGCCCGAACGCGAAGACCGCGAGCAGCATGGCGCCGCCCAGGAACGGGAACACCCCCCGCAGGAAAAAGTTCTTGGCGCTCGAGGTCAGGGTCTTGCGGAAGAACCAGACGCACGCGAACCCGGTGAGACCGTAGTAGAAGGCGATCATGAGGCCGATCGACCCGATCAACGCCCCCAGCAAGGTCGGGCTGACCAGCGTGAAGACCAGATAGAACGCGGCCGAGATGAGCCCCATGCCGATCGTGGACCAGGTCGGTGTCAGGTACTTCGGGTGGATGCGGGCGAACCTCTCAGGAATCGCCTTGTAGACGGCCATCGACAGGGCGGTGCGCGCCGTGGGCAGGATCGTGGTCTGGGTCGACGCTGAGGCAGACGTCAGAATCGATGCCGCGAGCAGCAGAAGCAGGATGTGGCCGATGACGCTGTTGCCGAAGAGTTGGGACCCGATTGCCGAGAAGACGTCGGCCGCGTTCGCCGGGTTGCCCAGTCCGACGCCCTTCGTCCCCACTCCGGCGAACGCGACGGTCGCCGTCGACACGAGCGCGTAGGTCGCGAGCAGCAGGAGGGTCGAGATGACGGCGGCGCGTCCGGGGGTCTTCGCCGGGTCCTTCGTCTCCTCATTGACGGACACCGCCGAGTCCCAGCCCCAATAGATGAAGATTGCGGTCAACAGTGCCGGAGCCAGCACCCCGCCGAAGTCGAGGGTGAAGGGGTTGAACCAGCTCAGCTGCGGGATGATCGAGTACGACTCGGCGTGTCCGCTGTAGACCCGCACCAGGGCGAACACGGCGAAGACGATCAAGACGATCACTTCGATGCTCAGCAGCACGTACTGCAGGCGGGCCGAGATCTCGATGCCGCGGTAGCAGATCCAGGTCATGATGGCGATCCAGGCAAGACCCGCCAGTGTCGACCAGATCGGGAATCCGCCGATCGTGAAGGTGGCGAGGTTCTCTGCGCCCGCGACACCGAATTCCTGCACGAGCGTGAACGAGTACGACCCGGCGATCTGCGCCAGGTTCGCCATGACGATGATGTCGGCGACGATGATTCCCCAGCCGCCCATCCATCCGGTAATCGCGCCGAATGCCCTCGTCGCCCAGGTGAACGTCGTGCCGCAGTCGGGCTCTGCCCGGTTGAGCTCCTGGTACGAGAGCGCGATGAAGAACATCGGCACGAATGCCAGAAGCACGACGCCCGGAGCCTTGGTGCCGGCGAGCAGCGCGCCGCCGCTCGCGACGATGAAGCCGAGGCTGGCGGCGAGGCTGTAAGCCGGGGCCGTGGAGGCCACACCGACCACGATGCTGGAGATCAGGCCAAGGGCCCCGGTCTTCAGACCCTTGCCCTCCGGCGATCCGATCGGCGCTCGGGTGGACGCGACTGCACTCATAGGGGAATCCTCCCTGCCAGGGTCGCGCGGGGGCCGACCGGTGGCACGAACGTACACCAGGCCGTTTTGCCGCGGATAGTGTCGCGGCATGGCGATTTTCCACGTGACCACACGGGCCGACTGGGAAGCTGCGGAAGCCGTCGGCAGCTACCGGATGTCGACCAAGGGCGCCACGCTCGACGAGGTGGGGTTCATCCATGCCTCGTCCGCCGAGCAGTTGCCGCGGGTCGCGAGCTTTCTCTACTCAGGAACGGACCAGCCGCTGGAGGTCCTCGAACTCGACGACGACGGAATCCGCGGCTCGGGCATCCGGATTCCGTGGGAGGACGGCGGGGACGGCGAGCTGTTCCCGCACATCTACGGGGCGATCGACCCACGGTTCGTGACGGCCGTGCACCCGGCCGAGTTCGACGCGCAGGGCGTGCTGCGGTACTGAGAACCACTAGACATGACCCATGACCGACTCCGCCGCCCCTGAGCTTCCGATCAGTTCGGGGCTCACCGCCTTTCTCGACGCCCAGCTCGCGGCGGTGCACGCGAACATCCTCGGCTCGGAGGATCGCAACCTCGCCCAGAACATCGACGCCCTGTACGCGACGATGCGCGAGGTGATCGCCGCGGTCGGCGCCCTCGAGGCGCGCCTGCCCTAGGTCTTGCCGTTGACGCCGCCGAGCGTGCCGTGGCGCCTCACCCACCGAGCGTGGGCCGCCTGCGTGGCCGCCCGCAGTGTCGTGTAGTAGCCGACGAGCTCGCGATCCTCACGATTCTCGTTCGCTGTCACGGCGCGATAGCCGCGCTGCTTGCCGATCTCGATCAGCCGGATGATCGCGTACGGCTCGCCGAACTGGGCGACCATGAGCCATACGCCGGGCTCGGTCTCCACGGCGGCCAGCATGGGATGCCACTTCTGCGTGTAGGTCAGCCGGGCGCGCGCCAGGGCGTCCAGGTGATCCTGAACCCCATCCTGGTGATCCATCGGGCGTGCGATCCAATCCTTCGCTTCGCGACCACTCTCGAACATACGTTCGAACAAGTCAACCTGAGAGCTGGTCGTCGCACGGAACGGGTCGACTTATGCTCGCGTCATGGATGAAGCCGAGCTCGAGGCCCTGCGGCCCACGCCCGAGCAAGAAGCTCGCGCCCGTCGCCGACTAAAGCGCCTGCTCGTGATCCTCGTGATCTTGCCCATCGGCGCAATCCTGTTTGCCAGCGCAAGTGGGATCTACCTGATCGCCAACGACCAGCACGTCACATCCGAAACGTGCACGATCGAATCCGCGCCGAAGGAATTCCACTCCCGCACGGTCTACTGGGAGGTGCCGACAAGCTGCGGCCGATTCACGATCAACCCCGGTAACTCGGTCAATTTCCACCGCGCCCACCAGCTTCTCGGCGAGCTTCACGTAGGCCATCGCTACAGCCTGACCCTGGTCGGATTTGGCTGGTGGGATGAGCGCGAGATCTCAGCTGCTTTCGCCCGCTCATAAGCCACCAATCACAGATCCCTGAGATCGGATCGAGCTGCCATGTAACGCTTCGCCACACCGTGGACACTCAATGATGTGGCCGACAATCAGACCGAACTCGAACTGTGGCGGCGAGCACGCCGGAATGACGGTGACGCGTTCGCCCAGCTTTTCGACCTGCATCGACGGCGTGTGTTCCGCCGCGCGTGGGGGCTGACCCGGACGACGACGGATGCCGAAGACCTCAGTGCGGCAGCGTTCTTCGAGCTGTGGCGCAAGCGAAGCTCGGTCACACCGGTCAGTGGTTCGGTACTGCCCTGGCTCCTCGTCACGGTGGTGAACTTGTCGCGCAACCTCCAGCGATCGACCTCGCGATACCGGCGGCTGCTGCGGGATCTGCCCCGGGACGTATCTGTCGAGGGTCCGGACGCTCAATCTCTCGAAACCCGGCAACAGCGTC
>Ga0207703_10000314_pt1 | contig 52654 bp, 46 predicted proteins | sample KBSSwiS12_FD_184304 | JGI IMG/M metagenome (GOLD analysis project Ga0207703, IMG submission 184304) | Switchgrass rhizosphere microbial communities from Kellogg Biological Station, Michigan, USA - KBS Switchgrass S1-2 (SPAdes) (version 2) | ecosystem: Host-associated > Plants > Roots >... | reverse complement strand
CAATGCCGGTAGAACGAATCACTTCCAGCGCGCGCGCCACACGGGTGGTATCGGCTGGCGCCAGGCGGTCGGCGGCGGGCGGGTCAAGCCTGCTCAGTTCGGCATGGGCATCGGCGACCGGCATTGCGCGCACCCATTCGCGAATGGACGGATCGATCGGCGGGACCGGGGCGATGCCGTCGAGCAGGGTGCGCAGATAGAGGCCGGTGCCGCCGACCAGGACTGGCAACAGCCCAGCCTCACGAGCGCGCGCGATCTCCGCCTTCGCCTCTGTCGCCCAGCGCGCCGCTGAATAAATGTCGGCGCCGTCGACATGGCCGAACAACCGGTGGGGAACCCGTGCTTCATCCTCAGGGCTGGGCCGCGCCGATAATATGCGCAGATCGGCATAGACCTGTGCCGAATCGGCGTTGATCACGACGCCGCGATGCTTCTCTGCCACGGCCATTGCCAGTGCGGACTTGCCGCTGGCGGTCGGCCCTGTAATGAGCGCCACCTTCTGCCGGGGAGAGTCCATGTTCATCGCCACGCTGATAGCAGCCGGAAACCTGAGCGGGGGTGATATTTCGGCCGCGCGCGACCGGCTTGACCAAGCGGGATGCCTGCCGGCGGCCCATGTCTGGATCGACGAAGGATTCGCGGCCGATATCGATTTCGGGGTGAACCAGGAGGCGGCACGTGCTGCGCTGGAAGGTGCGTTTCCCGGCGTCGATGTGGTTGTGCAATCCGATTTCTGGCGCGAAAAGCGCGTGTTGGTCGCTGACATGGATTCGACAATGATCACCGTCGAATGCATTGACGAGCTTGCCGATTATGCCGGGATCAAGGCGGAAATCGCCGCCGTTACCGAGGCGGCGATGCGCGGCGAGCTCGATTTCGAAGCCGCGCTCGACGCGCGTGTTGCACTGCTCAAAGGGCTGGACGAGAAGATGATCGAGCGCTGTCTCGCCGAGCGCGTGACGATAACGCCAGGCGCGGTTACGCTTGTCCATCACATGAGAGCACGGGGTGCGACGACGATTCTCGTATCGGGCGGTTTCACGCGATTCGCGGAGCCGATAGCGAAAAGGATCGGCTTCGAAAGGGTAATTGCCAATCGCCTGCAGATATCCGACGGCAAGCTTGACGGAACGGTTGCCAAGCCGATCGTCGGATCCAACACCAAGGAGCAGGCCCTGCTCGACGCCATTGCGTCGCGCGCCTTGCCCGCGGCAGCTGCCCTGGCGGTCGGCGATGGCGCCAACGACCTCGCGATGATCCGGCGCGCAGGACTAGGCATCGCTTACCATGCCAAACCAATCGTTGCGGCGGCGGCACACGCTCGGGTGGATCATAATGACCTGACGGCACTGCTTTATGCGCAGGGCATCGCACGGGGAGAGTGGGTGAGGGGCTAAATCCTCTGGCCCGACTATCAAAAGGGGTTAGGGCGCGACGGGAACACAGGGCGTTCCAGTCGGCTTCACCGATGCGCATATCCGCCCCGCGTCAGCGCTCGACGCCAGCGGCCCGGCCTGGAGTTTGGTCAGCATGCCGGCGCGCGGGAAATAGGGTTCGAGGCTGCGCAGCGCGCTGACCTGGCCGTGAAGCTTCGCCCATAGCGCTTTGGCATTACCCTCGTCGCGAAAGGCGCCGAACTGGATTCGCCACACACGGCCGGCTGGCGGCGACGCACGCACCGGTGCCTCGGCGACCGCTACCGGCCGTTCGGGGCGGACGGCCGGGCGCTCCGCAACCACGGGCCGCGTTGGCTGCGGCCGGGGCGCCTCGACGCTGGGCTGCGAGCCGCCATTTTGCGCGTAGGAGGATGGCGGCAGATCGGTGCCACGCATGGAGCCCTGGCTGCCCTGGCCCGTAATCTCGGGCGGCAGCTGTGGGCGCTGCGCCTGCGCTTCATATTCGCGGGCGAGGATCAGCCCCTTCTGCCGGTCCTCGGCCGGAATATACTGGTCCATCTGCGCCTGGACCTCGGACGCACGTGGTGATCCCGAGGCGGCCGAGCGGACGATCAGCGCGTAAGCGCGGGGCCAGTCCCGCATGACGCCATCGCCATTATAGAGCATGGTGCCGAGTACCAGTTGGGCGCGGGGCTCGCCGCGCGCGACCGCTTTGTTGAGCCAGGGCAAAGCCTCTTCGCGTTTACCATTCTGGAACAGGATCAGGCCGTAATTTGCCTCGGCCTCGATCTGGCCCTGGAGCGCTGCCTTGCGGTACCAGCTTTCCGCCATTGCCATGTCCACCGGCACACCTCGCCCGAGCTTATAGGCCTGTCCGAGATTGAACTGGGCATCGGCGTCGCCGGCTATCGCGGCAGGACGCCATTCCTCCACTGCCTTGCGATATTCGCCCCGGCTCCAGGCATCGACGCCAGCCTTCACATCGGCAAAGGCGGGAGAGAAAGCCGCGCCCGAGACCGCGATGAACAGGCCGGCAAGGCCAAGAGCCGCCGGCCGAAGCGCCTTACGCATAGATTCGTCCTATCCCCGCTGCTCACTCGAGCATGATAATGACCTCTATAGCGGTTTTGGCAAAGATTTCGTTAGGCTTCATTCTGTCCCGCGGGGGCTGGGGTGACGCCATGAAATCGGTTAAATCGTGCAGCCCCTAAAATTTTGACGTCGTTAACCGCTTCTTGACGTGTCCCGTGCCATTTCAGCCTCTCTGATCGAGGGAGTTTAAGGGGCACATGCGCGTTCTCGCGATGGCATCACAAAAGGGCGGATCGGGCAAGACTACCTTGTCCGGACATCTCGCCGTACAGGCGCAGCTGGCTGGTGCCGGCCCTGTCGTCCTGATCGATATCGATCCGCAGGGATCATTGTCCGATTGGTGGAATGAAAGGCATAGCGAGTTTCCCGCTTTTGCCCAGACCACGGTTGCGCGGCTCGCCGCCGATCTTGAGGTGCTGCGTCAGCAGGGCTTCAAATTGGCGATGATCGACACGCCTCCCGCCATTACGATGGCGATCCAGAGCGTGATCGCGGTGGCCGAACTGATCGTCATTCCGACGCGACCATCGCCGCACGATCTTCGTGCGGTCGGCGCCACCGTCGATTTGTGCGAACGGGCCGGCAAGCCGTTGCTGTTCGTCGTCAACGGAGCGACGCCCAAGGCGAAGATCACCTCCGAAGCCGCGGTTGCGCTATCGCAGCACGGCACGGTCGCGCCAGTCACGCTTCACCACCGCACGGATTTCGCTGCCTCGATGATCGACGGCCGCACCGTGATGGAAGTCGATGCCAATGGTCGCTCCTCGCAGGAGGTCCAGGCGCTCTGGACCTATATCGCCGACCGGCTCGAGAAGAATTTCCGCCGCACCGTATTCACGGCGCCCGGCGTGCAGCAGACCGGCTTCCCGGTACCGCGCCCGGCAATGGGTGGCTTTGGCCGCCGTGTGGTGAGCTGACGTCATGACCGCGTTCGGACAGAAACCGCTGGCGTCGCTCTCCTCGTCGCTGCTTGCCCGCAAGGGTACCGCGCGGCCGGCCATGCGCCCGCAGGGCTTTGGCGGCTTCGGCGCGCCTCCGGGGCAGCACGACGACCTCGGCTGGAACGACATGGGTCATACCGAGGAAGAAATAGCGGCGGGGCTGGGCTATGCGCCGCAGCAGCCCTATCCGGAACAGGCCTATCCGTCGCAGCAGCCTTATCCTGCTCCCCCGACGGTGCCGCCGGTGCTGCGTCAGCGCGAGGCTCTCCAGGAAGAATTCGAGTCGCCGGCGGCATATGAGCCGCAGGTGCCCAAAGCGTACCAGCCCGAAAGCTATGAGGGCGAGGACGAAGAGGAAGACGAAGAGGAAGAGGTCGAGGAGGCCTATGAGGAGGATTACGAGGAAGGCGAATCCGAACAGGGATATGCCAGCCTCGGCCTTGCCGCGAACCCGATCAGGCCGCCCCTCGATGACGACATGCCCATGCCGGTTCAGGCCGCGCCGATGCCGGTTGAGCCAAGGCCCATGCCGATTGAGCCAAGGCCAATGCCGGTTGCGGCAATGCCAGCGCCGCCTGAGCCCAGGCCGGCACCGGTTGAGGCAAGAGCCGAGACCAGGATCGAGTCGAGGCCGGTATCGGTAGCGACCGCCAGGCGGATCGCGAAGGAGACGCACACCAAGGGCGGCAAGGCTGCCTTCACGCTGCGGCTCGACCAGGATCGCCATCTGCGCCTTCGCCTCGCGAGCGCGCTCCATAATGTCTCCGCCCAGGTCCTGGTGACCGAAGCGCTCGACTATTTTCTGCAATCCCTGCCCGAGGTGGATGAACTGGCGCGCCAGTTGCCCCCCCAGGCCGGACGTTGACGTGAACAGGGGAATACCGATGAAAACCCGGGCCGCCATCACTCTTGGGCTTTCCGCCATCGCGCTCGCCGGCACGCTCGCCGGGGCTGCGACCCAGATCAGCGGCATGGCCTTCGCCAGCGCTCGCGATGAATCGCGCGCCGAGCGGCAGGCCGCGTCCGAAGCCGGCAAGGCGCAGAAGGCGCTCGCCAAGGGCCAGGTATCGGTAGCGGTCATGCATGCCGAGGCGGCGGTCGGGCTTCGCCCGCAGGTTGCCTCGTTCCGCGTCCTGCTCGGTACCTCCTATCTCAAGGCCGGCCGCTTCGATTCGGCGCGCCAGTCCTATGCCGATGCGATCGCGCTCGAGCCGGGCAACGGCAAGGCTGCGCTCAATCTCGCGCTTACCCAGATCGCAACCGGCGATTGGGGCGCGGCGCACAAGACGCTTGATGCCCACACTGACAGCATTTCGGCGAGCGATCGCGGACTGGCGATGGCGCTGGCGGGCGATCCCAACGGTGCGATCGAATTGCTGAGCGCTGCGGTGCGCAGCCCCAATGCCGACGCCAAGACACGCCAGAATCTCGCGCTCAGCCTGGCGCTCGCGGGACGCTGGCAGGAAGCCAAGACGATGGTCGCCGTCGATGTTTCACCTGAAGAGGTCGATCAGCGGATCATGCAGTGGGCGGCGTTCGCGCGGCCGAAATCAGCCTATGACCAGGTCGCAAGCCTGCTCGGCGTGACGCCGGTGATGGATCCCGGTCAGCCGGTCGCACTCGCACTCAACGGCAACGGTCCGGCCATGGCGGCACAGGCAGTCGAGCCGACCCCGCCAAGCCTTTCCGAAAATGCTGCGGTTGCCACTCAGGACGCGGCCGCGGTCGCCCCGGTAGCCGAGGCCAGCGTCGCTGTCGCGGCCGCACCGGTCGCCGCCACTCCGGCACCTGCCTTCTCGAACGTGGTCTTCGGGCCACGTCAGGAAGTCGTGCAGCGCCTGCCTGTCGCAATGGCCACCAAAACTCGCACGGCCGCGCCTATGGGCACGACGGCGCGGGTCCATATGGTGGCTCAGCCAGTATCGGCGCATCCGGCCGCCAAGGGCAACTACGTCGTGCAACTCGGCGCGTTCGAGAGCGCGGGCGTGGCCAAGGATGCCTGGGGCCGCGCGACACGCCGCGACGCCAGCTTCACCGCGCACACGCCCTCGGGCATGAGCTACTCGTCGCAGGGCGGCAAATTCTACCGTCTGTCGGTCGGTGGCCTCGCTCGCGCTGACGCAGTTGCACTGTGCAGCAGCTTCAAGGCGAAGGGCGGCACCTGCTTCGTGCGCCTTGCCGCCGGCGACCAGGTTGCGACCTGGGCTCGCCCCGAAGGCCAGCTCGCTTCGCGCTAAGGGCTAGACCAGCTCGGTGCCGCCCTTGAACAGGCGCAGCACCTTGCCCTGGACCGGAAGCTTGTCGAACGGCGTGTTGCCGGCCTTGGCCGCCATGCGATCCGTGTCGATCTGCCATGGGGCTTCCCAGTCGAGCAGCATGAAATCGGCGGCCGCGCCGGGCGCGAGTTTGCCCGCGTCCAGGCCGAGGATCTTCGCCGGATTGGTGGCGAGAAGCGCGAAGAGGCGATCGATCTCGATCACCTCGTCGCGCACCAGACCCAGCGACAAGGCAAGGAGAGTCTCCGCGCCTGCCATGCCCGGCGCCGAATCCGCGAAAGGCAGGCGTTTCGCCTCCGGCCCGCGCGGATCATGGCCGGAACACAATATGTCGATCGTACCGTCCGCGACCGCAGCCAGCGCCGCCTGACGATCGCTTTCGCTGCGGAGCGGCGGCGAAAGATGGGCGAAGGTGCGGAAATCGCTCATCGCGATATCCGACAGGAACAGATGCGCCGGCGTGATGCCGCAGGTGACCGGCAGGCCGCGGGCCTTGGCGCGCCGGATCAGCTCGAAACCGGCGGCGGTCGTCACCTGACGGAAATGAAGGCGCGCGCCGGTTTCCTCGGCGAGCAGCAGGTCACGCGCGATCGCGAGTGACTCGGCGCTTGCGGGTGCCGAGGGCAATCCGAGCCGTGTCGCGGTTTCGCCATCGGTGGCGACAGCACTGCCGACCAGTCCGGCATCCTCCGCATGCGCGACCACGGTCAGGTCGCAATCGCGCGCGTAAGCGAGCACGCGGCGCATCACGCCTGAATCCGCGATCCAGCGCCGGCCGGTCGCGACCGCGCGGGCGCCCGCGTCGCGGGCGATCGCCATCTCGGCGAGATCGGTGCCCGTCAGACCGCGCGTCGCAGCGGCGATAGGGTGGACCCAGATGTCGGGCTTGCCCATATCGGCGGCGCGCTGGATGATGCCGGGATCGTCGAGCACCGGCGACTGATCGGGCATCAGCCCGACCCGGACGATGCCGCCCGCCCTGCAAGCTGCTTTATCGACCGCGAACACGCCGAGATCGATGATTGCGGGCGCGATCAGCACGGATCGTCCGAATGCGCTGCAATCGATGGTCTCGGTGCCGTCAGGCACGTCGCTTTGCCCGATCGCGACGATCTTCTCGGCATCGATCACCAGCGCGGCGATCCCGTCGCCCGCGGAGGGCACAAGCGTCGCGTTGCAAAAGGCGCGGATCATGCCCAGCCCTCCACGCCGCGCGCCCGGCGTGTGAGTATGTCGAGGCAGGCCATCCGCACGGCGACGCCCATCTCGACCTGTTCGGTGATTGCCGATCGCGAGGGGTGATCGGCAACATTCGAATCGATTTCGACGCCTCGGTTCATCGGCCCGGGGTGCATCACCAGCGCATCGGGTTTCGCACGGGCGAGGCGTTCGAGGGTCAGGCCATAACGCATATGATATTCACGGGTTGAGGGGACGAAGCCGCCGGACATGCGCTCGGTCTGCAGGCGGAGCATCATCACCACATCGGCGCCGTCGAGCGCGGCGTCGAAATCGGTGAAGGGCGTTACCCCCATCCGCTCGATCGCGGCGGGCATCAGCGTCGAGGGCGCGCAGACGCGGACCTCGGCGGCGAGCGCGGTCAGCGCGAGAATGTTCGAGCGCGCGACCCGGCTATGGAGCAGATCGCCGCAGATCACGACGCGCTGCCCGGCGACCGCGCCGCGCCGGCGGCGGATGGTGAGCGCATCGAGCAGCGCCTGGGTCGGGTGTTCATGGCTGCCGTCGCCGGCATTGAGCACCGGGCAATCGACCTTGTCGGCGATCAGCCGAACCGCGCCCGAACTCATATGACGGATGACGATGACGTCGGCGCGCATCGCGTTCAGCGTCATCGCGGTATCGATCAGCGTCTCGCCCTTCTTCACGCTCGATTGGGCGGCGTGCATGTTGACGACGTCAGCCCCCAGCCGCTTCCCGGCAATCTCGAAGGAAAGGAGCGTACGGGTCGAGTTTTCGAAGAACGCGTTGATCTGGGTGAGGCCCTCGAGCCGCTTGTCGCTCTTGGCGCGGCTGCGGTTCGCCTCGATCCATTGCTCCGCTTCGTCGAGCAGGAACATGATCTCATGCGGCTGCAATCCGTCGATCCCGGTCAGGTGCCGGTGCGGAAAAACGGCACCGCCTTTGATCTGGGCGGCGGGGCGATGATCTGAGGCTGGCATTAAAGGGATCGGGTAGCGGGGGCGGGGGCTGGGCGCAAGATGCCGGGGAAACGATGATCGACGGATCGATTTGGCAATTTACCACCGTTTTGGTTGCATCCGGCCGGCTTAGGCGACAGACCTGTCGGCAGCCGTGCCGAAGGAGGCCCGATACGGGCGTTCGTCGGATCGGCAAGGGGCAACCTGGGGGAAGCCGATCTTGGTCGATGAAACGACGCCGCCTGATGTCCGGGCCGCGCCAGATGTTCGATTTCAGCTGCCTGATCCGGGCTTGCGCGATCTGGTAACCGCCTATGTCATCGTCGAGACTCCCGGCCCGCTCACTGACCATCTCCACCCCGAATGGGTGAATATCCGCTTCATCCTGTCGGGAAGCTGGGCAATCGAGGACCCGGCTGGCTGCGCGCTGGTTCCCGGCCTGCCGGCGACTTTGTTCGGGCCGACGGACCGCGCCCGCCTCTTCTCCGGCTCCGCCGGTGCGCTGCTCGGCGTCGGCCTGACGCCGGTGGGTTGGATGCGGCTGATCGGCGGGGATGCCAGCGCAATCGCCAACCGGGTGATGCCGCTGGGCGATGTGCTGGGCGTGGCGGATGAGGCGTTGGTGGAATCGTTGCGCGCCTGTGAGGATGATGCGGGCCGTTTCGCGCTGCTCGACCGGCTCTTGCTGCGTCGCGCCCGGGTCACCCGCCGCAGGGAGGCGGTGGCGATTCGCGTCCATGATGCGCTCGTATCGGGGGCGGCCTGCGAGGTCCGGGATTTTGCCGAACTTGTCGGGATATCGCAGAGCGCGCTCCACCGGCTTTGCCTGCGGGTTTTCGGCTTCACTCCGAAACGCCTGTTGCGACGGCAGCGCTTTCTCAGGACGCTGGGTGCGGTGCGAGATGCGCCGGACCGTCCGCTGGCTGAGTTGATGGACCCGGCCTATTATGACCAGGCGCATTTCAACCGCGACTTCAAGCAATATATGGGAACGACGCCTCTAGCCTATTTCAGCTCACCGAGAGAGCTGATGCGCCGCGCGGCGGAGGAACGCCGCCGGGTGATCGGCGCGCCGGTGCAGGGCTTGCATCCTGCGGGCAAGCGCGGGGCGGATTAATGCCTCCGCGCGGATCGCGGTTGGGCGAAGGCGGCATTCGGATCGGAATCCGATAACAGGCGATCCTCCTCATCGAGCGTTATGGATACCGGTGCTCCATCGCCGGCCTTTGCTCGCGCGGCGTCCACGAAGCGCCGCATATTCTGTTCGACGTGAATCGCGGCCTCGTCGTTGCTCAATCGCTGTCGCGCATCATAGTTCACCGATGCTGCGGACACGAAGATGTGCTGTTTGATGCCACGAATCATGACTGAAAAATGGATATGATCGCCCAGGCATTCCGGCCTGCAAATGCATCTGTAGCTAGCCATTGCGTTTTCCTGCGCCGGAGACAGTTGCGTCGGGAACGATGCAGCGCAAACGGCTGCCGCGTTGTAACGCACGACCACACACATTGTTCATCAGGAGTTTTACGGATTGGTGATGTCGTGCCGTTGATCAGTAAAGGGTGAACTCGGCGGCCGGTAATGTCTTACGTTGGTCAAGGGCTGATCCAGCGCCGGCTGACGGCGCCATAACGTTCGCTTTTTTCCCTGTTCCGCCGCGATAACAGGGAAAGAACAGGGAAGAGGATTTTCTCTCCCTGTTTTGACCGCGTTTTGAGGCGTTTTTTCTGGAATTTAGAAAGCTTATCCAGGGCGTTATCAGCCCTCTTCCCTGTTATTGAATAACAGGGAAGAAATCCGCGCCGAACAGGGAAAGCCGCCGCCGGAACAGCGAAGGATTCTGCAGGAACAGGGACGGGCGAAGCACCTGGGTTTTCGACCGTCATGTCAAAGAGCAAGCCGGGCTTTGCACCCGTTCGTTCGCACATTGCGCCACATCGACGCGAGGTTGAATCGATCGACAACATCAACCGCGGCGCACCGGCGAGGGGCGCTCTTTTTCGCGGATTGCGGATATCTAGGTTCGAGGTCATGCTGGCGGCGGGGCAGGCTGGCCCGGTGTCCGTGGGGAGAATGCGCGATGAGGATACTGCTAAGCGCGGCGTCCTTGCTCCTGTGCCTGGGCGGACCGCTCGAGGCGGCCGATACCCAGGTCTGCAATGTGACCGCGAGCGTGATCGATCAGGACCCTCAGGGCACGCATGTGCGCAAGGCGCCGGGCGGCGATGTCGTCGCAACATTGCCCTCCCCGGATCAGGATGACTGGATCGAGGTCCATATCGTGGGGCAGGCGGGCGACTGGTTCCTGATCGACCGTGCCGATCGGGTCGGGGACGACAGCAAGACGATCTTCCAGGGCAAGGGCTATATGCACCGTTCGGTCCTGGGCGCTGACGGGCTGGTGTACGGCGAGCCGATCCGTGCGGATCATGATGTCAGGAGCAAGCAGATTCTCGCCTCCGAGGATATCGACCAGCAAGTCACTCTTCTGGGCTGCTCGCAGGATTTCATGAGGGTCCGCGTCAAGGGCGGGGTCGGCTGGACGAGGGCTTTATGTCTCAACCAGCGCACGACCTGCTCGTGACGACATTGCGGTTGTAAAGTCGTGGGGTCGTAGTTGACCTAGCGCGCGCCCTACAGAGGCTGCCGAAGAGCCAAAACGCGGCCATGTTTTTCATCGGATGTTTCCTCAAAGCCATGCGCGCGCAGGAAACGATGAAGGCGAGGATTTGGGTTCGCGCACGTCAGTGCGTGCACGTTCCAGCAAATGCCAAGATAATTTCGCTCTCTGGCGTAGATCGCGATCAGCTTCCACAGGGACACCAGAACGCCTTCGCCCCCGCCGTCGATATGGGCAAGGTTCACGCAGAGGTCGTCATCGATCCCGTTGAACTCGGCAAGAATCGTTGCCGTCCCCATTCGGAAAGTGATCGGCCTGCCAAAGGCCAGCAATCCATCAAGATCGCTGGGATCAAGTGCCTTGAGCGCATCGAGTGATAGGCCTTCAATCTCCATAGCTTGCTTCTTAGCGGGACTGACCAGCTGCAACCACCGCCGGACGACAGCACGCCGTCCTATTTGGGCACCTCGCAGGTTACGTCGAGCGACAGCATGTACTTGCCGGGGCTCCCGGGCGGGGTCGCGCCGACCTTGAGCCACGCGATCATCAGCGCCGCGAGCTTTCTGGAAGTGTTGATCCGCGTCGCCTTGTCGAGCGATGCGATACGCGCGGCGAGGGTGTCGCCCGCCGCGCAGGAAGGGCAGGGATAGTTTACGAGGTCGAACGACAGCGGCGCGTTCGTGCTCCAGCCAGCACCCGTTTCGTCGGATGCGTGATAGGTCCGGTTCTCGGTCCATTCGAACTGGTCGTCATAGCTGAACATCTTGATCGACGGGTTGTTGCCATGGTCGGTGGTGATCGCCGGGATCGCCACGTCGAGCTCGGTAAAGGCGCCGAGCCTGGGCAGGTTCCGGCTGCAGTCTCGCAACCTTCTGATCTCGTTATAATGGGTGTGGCTGCTCAGCAGGCCGGTGATTTCAGGGCGATAGTAGGCGACGAGTTGCAGGAATGTCTTCTGGACCCAGCCCTGCGCAAGATCCGGATCCTGCCCGGTATAGAGGAGGTTGGCGTCCCACATCGTGCCGCCTCCATAGCCGTCGACGCCGGGCGGGGCGTGCATGGCGATGATGACCTTCTCGCGCTTCGAGCGGACGTCCTTCAACTGGGCGTTCAGCCATTCGAGCTGGGCGTTGGAGTCCGCCTGGGTGCTCGGGACATTCTGGCCATATTTGAGCGTGAACATGTTGGTGTTGAGCGCGATGACGCGCAAGGCGGGCGCGGTGGAGGTCGCCTGCACCGCGTAGACCGAATAATAGCCGTTGGGGACATTGGCGGTGTCGATCAGGTCACCCGGCTGGGCGTTGAGCACCGGGCTGCCTTTCCAGGCGGTCGAAAGGTCGAGCGGGGTTCCGTTGGCGGCGGTGAACGGTTCGTAATCGCCGGTGCGTGAATCGTTGTTGCCGGGGATGTAGATGATTTTGGTGCCGGTCCCGGCGATGTTCGCCAGCCCGTCGAGGGCGGCGGTGAAATCGCTGTCGGTGTCGGGGCGGGTATCGCAATGGGACGGCAGATCGCCAAGATAGATCGCGAAGGCTGGCTTTTCGACCTGGATCACCTGTTTCGCTTCAGCCTGGGCGGCGCTCCACAACGCCGGGTTGGTCTCGATCTGGTCGGGGGACCGACCGCAGGCCTGGTGGGTTTGCGCGGTGAGGTGGATGTCGGACAATGCGAGAAAAGTGGCGGTGGTGGTCGGGGCGGCTGGGGCTGGCGGCGGCGCGGCGGTCTGTTCGGCTGCCCCCGCGAGTGAAGGCGTGCCGATCAAGACGACCGCCAAAACCATCGCCCGCGAGATTCGACCTCGCGCCGCCCGCTTGTTGTTTGCCACAACTGCCCCCTGTTCAGACTGTCGAATCGACAACTCTCCCAGGAACTGCGCCATTTCGTTCGTTTAGGCTAGGTGCCGCTCATAGCGGACGCTGGCAGCACCTGTCTGGCATCGGCATCACATGTTCACCGCGTAGAGGGCGTGGTGCGCCAGGATGAACAGCGTGCGATGATCTGCCCCGCCGAAGATCAGCTGGAGCGGACGTTCGGGCACGTCGATCCGGCCGAGCGGCTTGCCGTCGGGCGCGTAAGCGAACACCTGCCCGTTGGCGACGAAGACATTGCCGTCGGGGCCCACCGCGACGCTCTCGCCGCCGCGGTTCGTGAAGTGTTTCAGCTCGGTGAGAGCGCCGCCGGCGCCGAGCAGGGCGCTGTAGACGGCGTCTTCGGATTCGTTGCTGACCAATACCCGCTCGCCCGTCTTCGCTCCGACGAAGCCATAGGCGTCGAGCGAATCCGACCAGCGCCAGCCGCTATGGTCGGGCGGCCCCTGCTGGAGGACGCGGAAGGCGGGCAGCGCCAGGCTGCCGTCCGGTGAGACATATTCGCGAGCCTTGGGGGTGGCGACGGCGCCTGCGAACATCTCGGCGACTGTGGTGAACCGGCCGGTGTCGGGATCGAGCCGGTCCTTGAACTCGCCGTTGATCCACCAATTGCCGGGCAGCAGCGTCAGCGCGTCGGGATGCGATCGTGCCGGGGTCGGCTCGATCGTCGTCAGGGCGCCATCGTGGCTGGCTGGATCGAAGCTGTAGACGCTCGCCTGTGGGCCCAGTGACGACAACACCATGAGATCGCCCGATTTCGCCACCGCGAGATTGACCGGATCGGTTGGCATGTCGCGCACTACCTGGAGGCCCGCGCTCGCGTCCCAGCTATAGATGCGCTGGAAACGATGCTCGACGAAATAGAGCTTGCCCGTGGCATCGACGGCGGCCCCGGAGATCGAGAAAAACCCGTCTTCCAGCTTGCGGACGCTGGAGTCGGCCGGCAGGAAGGCGGGCCGCTGCGGCGGTGCCGGCTGCGAACGCCCGGCCGGCACGTCGAGCCGTGCGAACTCGCGCTCGCGGACTTCGAGGCCGCTGGTCTTGTCGAGCAGCGCATTCTCGAACGGAAACTTGCCGGCGCGCAGAAAGGTCGCGCAGCCATTTTCATCGCATGTCGCGAAGCCGCTTTCGCCGTTGACATGGACATTCCGGAAATGAACGTCGGTGGAGTTGTACAGCTTCACCGCCATGCGAGCGGGATGCCAGGTCCGCGTGACGCGATAGCCATGGTAATTGGCAATCAGGATATCGCTCGAGTTGCGGAGCTCGAGCGATACCGAATCCATACCCTCGCCGACTTCCTGTTCGGTCTGGGGCGCGATCAGCTCCCAATGGCGTACGTGATCGAGCACGATCTCGTTGCGGACGTGGTGCTCGGCGGAGAGCTCGTAGACATGGCCCGGCGTATCTGTGTCGGACACGTAGAAGCCGGCCTGGGCGAAAGTATCCGGGCTCCAGATATCGGCGAAGGTGCCGCCGCCGCCATCGGTCACCCAGAAACTGGGATATTGCGCGTCCCACCAATTATTGGCGACAGGATCGCCGCCGGGACGCGCGTAGAGATCCTGCGACTTGCCGTCGGCGAGCGCGGTACCGCCGCCGCCCATTATCTTGACGTCGTCGACCAGCGAATCGGCTCCGGCCTTCCACATCAGCGCCATTGCGCGGTGGTTGATCCGCCCTGCGAACAGGCCGAGGCCGGTGACCATGTTATGGCCGCCCTTTGGCGCCTCGATGATCGGCTTTGGCGCGCCGACGCCCTGAAAGCCCGCCTGGCGATCGGGTATGAACAGCTGAGTGAGATTGGGGTGGAGGCCGACCAGGACCGTGTCCGGCTTGAGGTGGATGGTATCGGTGACGCGGTAAAAGCCGCTCGGAAAATAGAGAATGCGGTGGGTATCGACAGCGCGCTGGATGGCGACGGTATCGTCGGCCTTGCCGTCACCCTTCGCGCCCAGCGTGCGGATGTTGACCCAGTCCGCCTGGGGCGGCCGCGCACGGATCACCGCATCGCGCGGCGCAGGCACCACCGCCAGCGGCTCGGCCCTCATCACCGTTTCGTACTGGCCCATCTCGCCGAGGCCGGCCACGGTCTTGCCGTAGCCGAAATCGGTGACGCGATAGCGTTTGCCCTTGCCGTCGATGGAACGTCCGCTGTCGCGAAAGCGGGCGAAGACCGGCACATTGCTCGCCAGAGCGTTCTGGAAGCTGATCTGGGTGTAGCTTGTGTCCTCATTACTGATGATCACGCCGGCCTTCGAGATATTCTCGAAGCGCACATCCTTGGCGAACAAGCTGTCGCTATAGCCCTTGTCGATGTCGATCCCGACTGGCGTGTTCCGCATCGTCACATTGACCAGAGTCAGATCCGCCTCATGTTCGCGGATCGCGGCTTCGCGCTGGCCGTCAAAGGTCGAGTCGAGCAGCGTGAATTGCCAGGCGGGGGAGGTTTTTTCGGTGACGATGCCATAGCGGCCGCCATGGAAATGCACGTCCTCCATTTCATTGCCGGCTTGATAGACGCCGGCAAAAGCCGAGCCGAGACGGAAATCCATGTGGGTCAGAAAGGCGTGCTGCGCGACGTGAAAGCGGATCGCGGCGGCGGCGGAGTTTCCCTCGCCGATCTCGACGTCGATGTTGCTCATCGCCGAATAGAAGGTCGCCGAGTTGGCGTCGCGCACGGGTTTGTCACGCGGCACAACAGTAGGCACCGGAATGGGGATCTGGCCGACCTGATATTGGTCGCCGCCGGTGAAGGTCACCATGTTTGAAACGCCGCGCTGAAATCCCGGCGTGTTCGGCGCCAGCACCAACACCGGCCGGGTTGCGCCGGCGCCATAGAGGCGCATCCCCTGTGGCACGAGAATGCTGCGGGTGATGCGGTACCGGCCTGACGGCAGGAATATGATGCCCTCTCCGGTCCTGGCATGCGCCTGGTCGATTGCGGCCTGGATCGCAGCGGTGTCGTCAGCGCGGCCATCGCCGACGCCCTTGGCGACCACGATATTGGGATCGTCGGGCAAGCTGGTCATCACCGATGTGGTGGACGCCGAGGCAATCGACGGCAGCGAGGCCAAGGCGATGACTATTCCGAGCATCCTGGCCTTGCGCATCTCACTCCCCAACTCTGTCACGTCCGGACTGTCGGCAGCGATAGCGGACGGTGCGGGGCAAGACTGCCACGACCAAGGTCGTAATAGGCTGCGGACGCCGCAAATGAACAGCCGCCGCGCTCCATCGGCATAAGGAATGTCAGCTCGTCAGCGCGTCGATCGCACCCTGCAGGATATAGGCTGCCGCCATCTTGTCGACGAGTTCGGCGCGCTTGGCGCGGCTGACATCCTGTTCGATCAGGGTGCGGGTGACGGCCTGGGTCGACCAGCGCTCGTCCTGGAGCAGGATCGGCAGACCGAGATCCTCCATATTGCGGGCAAAGGCGCGGCTCGACTGGCTACGCGGGCTCTCGCTGCCGTCCGTCAGGTTGAGCGGCAGGCCGATGACGATGCCCTTCACCTGCTGCTCGGCGATGAACGCGGCGAGCGCCGCCTTGTCCTTCTGGAACTTGGTGCGGCGGATGAGCAGGGCGGGGCTGGCGAAGCTCCACCCCGCATCGCACAGCGCGGTGCCGATCGTCTTGGTACCGACGTCGAGGCCGATCAGGCGGCCGGCGTTGGGGAGTGCTTCGCGGAAGAGTGTGCGGTCGGTGGTGATCATGGGAGCCAGGTGGCCCGAAACCGACCGTCACCCCGGACTTGTTCCGGGGTCCATGGTTCGGCGAACGCCAATATTGTTGTGTTTGCGGCGCGATGGATGCCGGAACAAGTCCGGCATGACGGTGAAGGACAAGCTGGAGCGATAGCGCCGGTCATTTCCCGAACGCCGCCAGCCGCCGCGTGGCATCGGCGCGGACGTTCGCCCAGAACAGGCTGTAATCATAGACATGGTAATTGTTGCCGGGCAGCACATAGTTGCCGAGATTGGGCGGCGTGCCGATCAGCAACAGCCCGCGCCCGTCGCAGCGCGCCGGAACCTGCCGCGCCTCGATCGTCGCACTGCCAAGATCGGCTGAAGGGACGAGCGTGCCGAGATTCGCGGTTGCGGGCGCGGCGGCGCCCGGGGTTCCGGTGATCGGGTTGGTGCAGACCATCGCCGTGTCCTTGCGGGGGGCTCCGGTGAAACCCGTGGTGGCGTCGAACGTGTCGATGATGCCGGAGGGATCGGCTGGTTCGCCGAAGCTCTGCCAGGAGAGGATGCAGCTAGCCTGGTCCGCGGTCGCGCATTCGGGGAGTCCGAGGCGCGGCAGATCGGCCGTCTTCGAGATCGGCCAGCCGACGACATAGGCGGCGACTACGCGTTTCGCGAGCGGCGTTCCCGCGATCCGGTCGCGGAGCAGGCGCGTCAGGTGGAGCGCGCCCTGACTATGTCCTGCCAGGATGATCGGGCGGTCGCCTGCTTCTTTCAGGAACTGGTCGAAGGCAATCACGATGTCACCATAAGCGAGATCGAGCGCCTTTTCGGCTTCGGCCTGGTTGGTGAGGAAAGCCCCGAAGGTCGCCTGGCGATAACGCGGTGCCCAGATCGCGCCGACCTCGTTGAACGCGCTCGCCTGGGCGCGGAGGAACAGGGCGGCGCGGTCATTGGCTTCCTGGTTGTCGAGCGGCGCGTTCCACTGCGCGCGTTCGAGATAGGAGGTCGGGTGGATGAAGAAGACCGCTGCCTCGGGCGCGGGCGCGGGCTTGTAGCCGGGGGGCGTCCACAAGGCGGGATTGCCCGGCTTGTCGGGCCGCGCGAGCCACATTTTCGGATCGGCATAGGCGTTGGGCGCGGCGCGCGGCTGCGCCTCGAACGGCGCGCTCGGCACCATCGACAGGCGCATGATCTGCGTCGGAAACAGCCGATAGGCAAAGCCTCCGGCGATCGCGAGCACGATGAGGACAGCGAAGATATAGAGGAACTTCCGGGCCAAGCCTCGAACTCCATTGGGCAGCGCGACGTGCCGTGCCGCAGGAACGCGGCGCTTGCAATCGTGATCCGGTCCGAGATTGCCAACGGGAGCTTGAGGACGGTTCACGATCCTTTCAGGTGCGCGATCCGTTCGAATAGGTTGCGCGTTGACGGCGCGCTCTGCTAGCCGCGCGGCCATGTCAGTCGATATCGCAACAGTGAAGAAGATCGCGAGCCTTGCCCGCATCGCGATCACCGAGGAAGAGGCCGCGCGCATTGCGCCGGAGCTCGACAATATCATGGGCTGGATCGAGCAACTCGGCGAGGTCGACACCTCGTCGGTCGAGCCGATGACCGCCGTCATCCCCAACCATCTGCGCCTGCGCGACGATGTCGTCACTGACGGCAATGTCCGGGACGCGGTACTCTCCAATGCCCCGGTGGCGGAGCATGGCTTTTTCGCCGTGCCCAAGGTGATCGAATGACCGACCTTACTGATCTCGGCGTCGCGGCGATCCGCGACGGTGTCCGTGCGGGCAGCTTCTCGGCGCGTGAGGTAGCGGATTCGTTCGTCGCCAAGGTGAGCAAGGCCAAGGTGCTTAACGCCTTCCTGGTCGAAACGCCCGATCACGCCATCGCCGCCGCCGATGCGGCCGATGCGGCGCGGGCGGCGGGCGAGACTCTCAAGCCGCTTGCCGGCGTGCCGATCGGGATGAAGGACCTGTTCTGCACCAAGGGCGTCGCCTCGACCGCGGCGAGCCATATCCTCGAAGGCTTCACCCCGCCTTATGAATCGACCGTCTCGGGCAAGCTGTGGGAAGCGGGCGCCGGCATGCTCGGCAAGCTCAACATGGACCAGTTCGCGATGGGCTCGTCCAACGAGACGAGTGCGTTCGGCAATGTGATTTCGCCGTGGCGGCGTTCGGACGGCGGCAATGCGCCGCTGGCGCCGGGCGGCTCCTCGGGTGGCAGCTCGACTGCGGTTGCGGCGCGGCTGTGCCCGGCGGCGACCGGCACCGATACCGGCGGCTCGATCCGCCAGCCTGCGGCGTTCACGGGCATTTCGGGGATCAAGCCGACCTATGGCCGCTGCTCGCGCTGGGGCGTGGTGGCGTTCGCCTCGTCGCTCGACCAGGCCGGGCCGATGGCGCGCGATGTGCGCGATTGCGCGATCATGCTCGAGGTGATGTCCGGGTTCGATCCGAAGGATTCGACCTCGCTTCAGCTCGACGTGCCGAAATGGGAAGCGGGGCTGTCGAACAGCCTGGCTGGCAAGCGGATCGGCATTCCGAAAGAATATCGCGTCGACAATATGCCGGCCGAGATCGAGGCACTGTGGCAGCAGGGCATCGACTGGGCGAAAGATGCGGGCGCCGAGATCGTGGAGGTCTCGCTGCCGCACACCAAATATGCGCTGCCGGCCTATTACATCATCGCGCCGGCCGAAGCCTCGTCCAACCTCGCGCGCTATGACGGCGTGCGCTACGGCTTGCGTGACTTGCCCGAGGGCGCGAACCTGCAGGACATGTACGCCGCCACCCGCGCCGCCGGTTTTGGCGACGAGGTCAAGCGCCGCATCATGATCGGCACCTATGTGCTCTCGGCAGGCTTTTACGACGCCTATTTCACCCAGGCATCGAAAGTCCGCACCCTTATCGCGCGCGATTTCGAGCTGGCCTGGGAAAGCTGCGATCTGTTGTTGACGCCTACCGCGCCCTCGGCGGCGTTCGCGCTGGGCGAGAAGAGCGCCGATCCGATCGCGATGTACTTGAACGACGTATTCACCGTGCCCAGTTCGCTTGCGGGCTTGCCGGCGATGTCAGTTCCCGGCGGCCTGGATTCGTCCGGGCTCCCGCTCGGCCTGCAGATCATCGGCAAGCCGCTTGACGAGCAGGGTGTGCTGAACGCCGGATTGGCTTTGGAAGAACGTGCGGGATTTGTCGCGCGACCGGAGGCTTGGTGGTGAGCGATTATCGTATCCGTGGCGCCACCGGCGATTGGGAGGTCGTGATCGGCCTCGAAGTCCATGCTCAGGTCACCTCGAACGCCAAGCTCTTCTCCGGCGCGGCGACGGCGTTCGGCGCGGAGCCCAACACCCAGGTGTCGCTGGTCGATGCGGCGATGCCGGGCATGCTGCCGGTGCCAAACCGCGAGTGCATCCGCCAGGCGGTGCGCACAGGCATGGCGATCGACGCGCAGATCAACACATGGTCGCGCTTCGATCGGAAGAATTACTTCTACGCCGATCTGCCCCAGGGCTATCAGATCAGCCAGCTCTACCACCCGCTGGTGGGCGAGGGGGCGATCGACATCAGCCTCGACGAGAAGAACCCGGATGCGACCGGCAAGCGGATCGGCGTCGAGCGGATCCATGTCGAGCAGGATGCCGGCAAGCTGATGCATGATCAGCATCCGACGCAGAGCTATGTCGATCTCAACCGCTCGGGCGTCGCGCTGATGGAGATCGTCAGCCGCCCGGACATGGCCTCGCCCGCCGAGGCCGGCGCCTATCTGCGCAAGCTGCGCTCGATCCTGCGCTATGTCGGCAGTTGCGACGGCAATATGGAACAGGGCTCGATGCGCGCCGACGTGAATGTCAGCGTACGCAAGCCAGGCGATCCGCTCGGCACGCGGACCGAGACCAAGAACGTCAACTCGGTCCGCTTCGTGATGGCGGTGGTCGAGCAGGAGGCGATCAGGCAGGTCAACGCGATCGAGGCCGGCGAGCGGATCGTCCAGGAAACGCGGCTTTACGATCCCGACAGGAATGAAACGCGGTCGATGCGCTCCAAGGAGGATGCGCATGACTATCGCTATTTCCCCGACCCCGATCTCTTGCCGCTCGAACTCGACGAGGCGTTCCTGGCGGAGTGCCGCGCAAGCCTGCCCGAGCTGCCCGATGCCAAGCGCCGCCGCTACGAAGCGCTCGGCATCACGCCGTACAACGCGGCGGTGCTGACCGCCGAAGTCGAGGCGGCGCGCTGGTTCGATGCGCTGCTCGACGCGGGCACGAAGCCGGTCGCGGGGGCGAACTGGGTTACGTCGGAGCTGTTCGGCGCGCTCAACCGGCTCGGCAAAGGGATCGAGGAATCGCCCGTCAACCCGGTACAGGCGGCCGAGTTGCTCGGCCTGGTTGCGGACGGCACGCTCTCGAACACGCTTGCCAAGCAGGTGTTCGAGATCATGCTCGAGACCGGGCAGGGCGCTGGCGCGATCGTCCAGGAGCGCGGGCTGAAGCAGACCAGCGACACCGGGGCGATCGAGGCGGTGATCGCCGAGGTGATGGCCGCGAACGAGGACAAGGTGGCTGACTACCGCTCAGGCAAGGACAAATTGTTCGGCTTCTTCGTCGGCCAGACGATGAAGGCGATGGGCGGCAAGGCAAATCCGGGCGTCGTCAACGAGCTGCTGAAAAAGGCGTTGGGCTAGCAGGTTCAGCGGGTCACTCCGCCTCCGCAAACCCCATCACCTTTGGCACCTCATCGGCGACCCGGTTGCCATTTGATCCGAGCGTGCCCACCACCGCGGTGCCGCGAAGCACCAGCGCGCGCTGGGCATCGACTTCACGGACTTGCATGCTCCCAGTACGAACCCGCCCCAGCAGGTCGGCCGGATAGCTGCCGGCAGGGACCAATTCCTCACGCTCTCCGATCGCATCCTTCATCGCCTCGAAATTGAACAGCAGGGGCGGTGCCGCGAGCCAGGTCGCGCCATCCTCGCCGCGCCCGAGGCCGAGCATCAGGCGCACCGTTTCCGGCACGAGCGAGGTGCCGATCGACGCCACGGCGGTCTCGGGCTTGCCGTGGCGCATCAGGATCAGCGGCGCCATATCGCCGGGCAACCGGTCGCCTGGGGTGATAGCGGCCAGACGGCTCTGATAGATGCCGGCCGCGACCGGAACCGGCACGCCGTCAACCACCATGCCGGTATCGCCCCAGAGCGGCGTGTTGCTCGAATGGACGAGCGCGGCGACATTGCCCCAGCGGTCGATGGCAACGACCGAGGCGCTGTGATGGCCTTCGGGCGGCACGGTGCCGCCGGTAGCGAGAGTTTCGAACGCCCGCGCGGCCGCCGTGCCGTAAGTCGGCGTCGTGCGTGCGGCGCAGGTTCCATCAAAGCCGGCCGCGTGTTCGAACGCCTTGATACCGGGGGCGTAGGGCGCTGAAATTGCGAAGCGGAGTGCCAGCGCCGTGGTGCGGAAGGCGGCCGCATCTTCCCAGTATCGCGCGGAGGCCCTGGTGTGATCGAGCAGGTTGAGCGCGGTCAGGATCGCGCAGCCATTCGCGTTATTCCGGTCGGGTCCGTACACCGTCGCGCCTGCGAAACTGGTGGTGAGCGGTTCGGTCCAGTGCGGTTTATAGGCCGCCATATCCGCCATTGTCGCCGCGCCGCCATGGGCGCGAAGGGTCGCGACATAATGGCGTGCCCAGGCGCCGCGATACATATAGCCGGCGCCTTCGCGGGCGACTGATTTGAGGGTTGCGGCAAGGCCGGGTGTTATGAATCGCTCGCCGATTTTGGGCGAATGCAGGCCATCGGGCAGCGCGAACGCCCGGCCCTCCGGCGTCTGCGACAGGCTGGCTTGGGCCACGCCGAAATAAGCGCCGAGCAGCGGTGTCACTGGCACGCCGTGCTCAGCATACCAGATCGATGGCGCGAACAGGCTGGGGAAGGGGAGGCGGCCGAAGCGGTGGTGGATCGCCGCCATACCGGCCATGAACCCAGGCACCAACGCCTTGCGCCCCGCGGCACCGACCGCGGCCGTGGTGTGGCCAGTGATCATGCCGAGATCCGTACCGGGGATGGAGGCGGGCGAGCGCTCGCCCCGCCACGTGCCCCAGCCGGCGTCAAGGGCGTAGACCCGGCCCGAGCGCGCCTCGAAATAGACGAGCTGCGCGACACCCGCATGGGAGACGTTGGCGCCGAGCATCGTCGTCACCTGGGTCAGCGCGGTCGCGATCGCGGCATCGGCGGCGGTGCCGCCCTGGCGGAGCGCCTCTGCGCCGGCATGGACCGCGATGGGGGAGGCGGTACCGGTGACCAGACCTTGCCGGCTGCTCGCACTGCGAATCTCGGTCGGCCAGATCGCGGCCTCGCGCTGTTCGAGCCGCAGGCGCTCAGCCTCGGGCCAGCGTGCGGGGGAAAGGTCGGCGGCGGTGCCCGGAGTGGTGATGCAGACCATCGTGATGAGGGAAAGCGCGCGGCGCAGGCGTATCATCGGCATGGTCTCAGCTCCTGTTGACGTGGTTGCGTGACGCTCCGACTCGAGGTTTGTCTCGGTAGCGCCGAATACTCTGCTTGACAGAGTACTCTGTTTATGGTCTCTGTGCTGCAGAGTCAAATGGGAGTCGAACGATGATCACCGAGAACGAAGCCGCGGAGTCGCTGCGCGATGTCGAGCGGGTGAGCCGCCGGACGCATGTTGCCGGCGCTTACTCGGTCGCGAGTCCGCACCTCATCCTGTGGGGACTGGTCTGGGTGGCCGGCTATACAGGGACCGGGCTGACGGCACCCGAGCATTGGGGCTGGGTCTGGCTGCCCGGCATCGTCGCCGGCTCGATCGGAAGCGCGATGCTCGGGCGGCGTGCTGCCCGCTCGGGCGCCACCAAGGCCGGCTCGGCCAATCCCAACGCGCGATCATTGCTGATGGCACTGATCATCATGCTCTTCATGGGCTCGGTCTATCTAGTGTTCAAACCGGTCTCGCCGCTGCCCTATCTCGTCTTCCCGGCGCTGATCATGGCGGTCACCTATGCCCTGATCGGCACCTTCGGATTGCCGCGCTTCACCTGGATTGGCGCCGGGGTATTCGTGGCGGTGATGCTCGGCTACCTGCTCGCCCCGGCGCTCATGCCGTTCTGGATCGCGGCGGCGGGCGGCGGCGGGCTGATCCTGGGTGGGCTTTGGATGCGGACGATCTGAGATGGCGAACCCGGACGAAATCATCCACCAGTCGCTCAGGTTGCGGATCATGGCGGCGCTTTACGCGGCCCGGGATGGCGAGCCGATCGAGTTCGGCCGGCTGAAGGCGCTGATCGAGGCGACCGACGGCAATCTCGGCAGCCACCTGGCCACGCTCGAAACGGCCGGCTATCTCAGGCTCGAAAAGGAGTTCGTCGGCAAGAAACCACGCACCCGCGCCGCCATCACCCGCGCTGGCACCACGGCCTTTCTCGAACACACCAACTATCTGCGCGGCATCATCGATTCGGCGACTCCCTAGGGGAACGCACAGCCGATTGCTGGCTGTTCCTGGCTGTTATTCGGGAATTATTTTCGGCTGGCTGTTATGGTGCGAATAAGCGCGATTTTCTCTTCGTCTATCAACCGCTTGGAGAAGGCTGGCTGTTATTCGATAACAGCCAGCAAACGGCCAGGAACAGCCAGCATAACAGCCAGCCTTCCCGGACGGGGTTTTGGCCGCTTTTTTCTCGTCATGTGAAAGAGCGGGGCCGCGAGCAGCTTAGGCCCGCTGCCGCCCTGCACTTGCCCTCGCCGGATTTGAATCGCGCGGGCGGGTGGGTGTCGATTCCGTGTTGTCGGCGCACGGGCGCTTGGCCTTTTCCGCAGACACCTAAGGTAAACTACGTAATTGCGAACGCAATTCGTTACGAAAAATGACAGGTTTATTGTTGACAGACCTCTATAAAGGGAACCGGCAGGCCCGCGAACTTGTGATTGACAAAACTAATCAGAGAGACCTGGCCTTGAGCGTCCATCATATCAAGTCACTAAACGAGAAATTTACACATTCAACTGTACGAAATGTTCGGGAAGAAGGCAGCATATTAGCCGAACGGTCCGTCATCGCGATGTTGGGTGACAGTTTTCTCAACGCTGGCGGATCGTGAGCGAGGAGGGCGCATGGGCGCAACTTTGACGATCAGGTCGCGCATACTCGCCAGCTTCGCGGCCGTGCTGCTCATGATGATCATCACCAGCGGGATCGCCTATTGGCAACTCAGCAATGTGGGCGCGCGTGCGCGATGGGTTCAGGTGGATTCCCTGCCTGGTCTCGATGTCAGCAGTCAGCTGATGTCCGCGTGGACGAACGAGCGCGCGCTGGTCCTCGAGGAAGTGACGCAGCGCGATTCCACGGGAAGCCGCACCGCCAATGAGCAATTGCTTGCCAACAAGCGCGAGATCGCAAGGCTGACAAAGGCCTATGAGGACTCGATCTACCAGCAGGCCGATCGCGACAATTACGCTGCCTTCAAAATCCTGGCTGATCAATATCGTGGTATTGAAGACAATCTCCTCAACCTGAGCCGCAATGGCCATGCGCAGGAGGCGCGCGCGCTGGCGGAAACCCAGTATGAATCGATCTTCGCGCGGCTTCGGACCGGTCTTCAGGGGGTATTCGAGTTCAACAAAAAGGCTGTCGACACATCGGCCACCGCGATCGTTAGCGCCGTCATGGTGGCGAGCGTCGGCATTGGCCTGAGCCTGGCGGTCGCGCTGCTGCTTGCCTGGCTCTGCGGCCTTCTCCTGCTCCGCGCGATTACAAGGCCGCTCGGCGAACTGGTCTCCGCGGTCGACAGGATCGGCCAGGGCGATTTCAGCAGCAAGGTTGCGATCGATCGGGCCGACGAGTTTGGCAGGCTTGGCGTCGGCGTGAACCGGATGATCGATGATCTCACGGGATTGATCGGCGATATCCAGAAATCGACTATCCAGGTGAACACCTCGATCACTGAAGTCGCCGCCACCTCGAAGCAGCAGCAGACCACCGCGAGCGAAATCGCAACGACCACCAGCGAGATCGGCGCCACCTCGAAGGAAATCGCATCGACGTCGCGCGAACTGGTCCGAACCATGGACGAAGTCTCCGGCGTCGCCGAACAGACCGCCGATCTCGCCGGCACCGGCCAGGCGAGCCTGTCGCGGATGGATGAGATGATGCGTGACGTGGTGGAGGCCGCCGGCGCGATCAATACCAAGCTCGGCCTGCTGAATGAAAAGGCGACCAACGTCACGCAGGTGGTGACGACGATCACAAAGGTCGCGGATCAGACCAATCTCCTGTCGCTCAATGCCTCGATCGAAGCCGAGAAGGCAGGCGAGCATGGGCGCGGCTTCGCAGTCGTCGCTACCGAAATCCGGCGGCTCGCCGACCAGACCGCTGTCGCGACCTATGACATCGAGCAGATGGTGAAGGACATTCAGTCGGCAGTCTCCGCCGGCGTCGTCGGCATGGACAAATTCTCCGAGACGGTGCGCGTCGGCATGCGCGAAGTCCGCGAGGTGGGCGGCCAGCTTTCGGAGATCGTCACCCAGGTTCAGGGGCTGGCGCCGCGGTTCGAGGCCGTCAATGAGGGCATGCAGGCCCAGGCGACGGGCGCGGTGCAGATCAGCGAGGCGCTGGGGCAGCTAGGCGAAGTCGCCACCCAGACAGTCGAGTCGCTGCGCCAGTCGGATCTCGCGGTCGAGGGGCTCAACGGCGTCTCCAACGCGCTGCGCGAAAGTGTTTCGCGGTTCAGATTGCGATAGTCATGACGGCGCAAGGTCAAGCCAGCCGCGATCAGACAAAGACCCTGTTCCTGTTGTTTCAGCTTGGGGCCGATCGTTACGCGCTCGCCGCCGACAGCGTCGGCGAGGTGCTGCCCCTGGTGACGATCAAGGCCCTGCCCGGTTCGCCCCCGGCGGTCGCGGGGCTGATCGATTATCGCGGCAGCCCGGTGCCCGTCATCGATCTCAATATCCTGACCCTCGGCCAGCCGGCCCGGCGCCGATTGAGCACGCGCATCCTGCTGACCCGCTTCGAGGCAGAAGCAGAGAGGCCGCGCTGGCTGGGGCTGATCGTCGAGCAGGCAACCGGGACGACGCGTCGCCTGATCTCGGACTTCGCGCCGTCCGATGTCGGCAACGACGCAGCGCCCTATCTCGGCCCCGTCGCGCCTGATCCCGACGGGATTATCCAATGGATCGACCCGACACGGCTCCTGTCGGCCGAGATACGCGACATGCTGTTCCGTGAACCGCGAGGCGAGGCGGCATGATCGGGCAGATCGAGCTCCTCCTCAAAAGCCGGATCGGCCTGGACGCCGCGTCGATCGGCCGGTCCGCCGTGGAATATGCCGTTCGGGCGCGGATGTCCGCGTGCCGGATGCCCGATCTCGCGAGCTATGTGCGGTGCCTCGAGGGCTCGGAGGAAGAACAGCAGGCGTTGGTCGATGTAGTCGTGGTGCCGGAGACCTGGTTCTTCCGGAGCCGGGAAGCGTTCGATGCGATGACGGATATCGCGCTGACCCGGTACCGGAGGGACGGCCGTCCGCTCAGGCTGGCGAGCCTGCCCTGCTCGACCGGGGAAGAACCCTATTCCATGGCCATGGCCCTGCTCGACGCGGGGCTGTCGCCGGCGATGTTCCATGTCGATGGTTTCGACGTGAGCACGCGCGCCGTCGCCGCCGCGCGGACCGCGATCTATGGCAGGAATTCGTTCCGCGGCGAGGATATCGGATTCAGGGATCGTCATTTCGAAACGGTGCAGACGGGTTTCAGGGTGCTCGAAGGCGTTCGACGCCAGGTGAGTTTCGCGCCGGGCAATCTGGTCGATCCGGTCCGGTCGCCGATCCTCGCGCGGTATGACATCATCTTCTGTCGCAATGTCCTGATCTATTTCGATCGGCCGACCCAGGATATCGTCATCCGCACCCTGTTTCACGCGCTGGCGGCGGACGGCATCTTGTTCGTCAGCGCGTCGGAAGCCGCCTTGCCGGGGCGGCAGGGATTTTCAGCGATGCGGCTGCCGATGGCGGCGGCGTTTCGCAAGGGCGACCCTGTGGCCCAGCCCGTGCCCGACGCGGGGCCGCCGCCCCGACCGGCCAGGACCAGGGCAAAGCAACCCCGTGTCGTGCCCGTTGTGGCGGCTCGCCCGCGTGCGGATCGGCCGGCACCCAAAAAGGCTCCGGAGCCATCTGCCGACGATACGGCCGCGAAACTCCGGGAAGTCCAGCGTCTCGCCGATGCGGGCCGTATCCCGGAGGCGATCCGCCTCGGCCGGGAATGCCTGCGCGACAATGGCGGGTCCCCTCAGATTTTCTACCTGCTCGGGCTGCTGTCCGATGCGAGCGGCGATCCGGAGGAGGCACGCCGCTGTTATCGCAAGACACTCTATCTCGATCCCGCGCATAGCGAGGCACTCGCGCATCTCGCGCTGCTCCACGAGAAGCAGGGCGACAATGGCAAGGCGAAGGCACTCAATGCCCGGCTGAGTCGTCAGGCGCCGGTGCGCTGAGATGGCCGTCGCTTCCGCCCCAGATCGCCGCGCCACCCGCCCGGACGTGGATGATTGCTGGAATCGCATCGGTGTGCGCGGCGATGGCAGCTGCGACAGATTAGCCGAACATATACAGTGTCGTAACTGCCCTGTTTACGCCCGGGCCGCGCTCGCCCTGCTCGATCGCAAGCCGCCTGCGGGCTATCTCGCCGAGTGGACCCGCCATTTCGCGCAGCTCGACAGCCTTGAGGGCGATCAGGCGGATCGGTCGGCAAGCGGATCCGTGATCGTCTTCCGGGCCGGCGCTGAGTGGCTGGCGCTGCCGACGATATCCTTTCAGGAAATCGCCGATCCGAGGCTGATCCACTCCTTGCCGCGACGCCGTGGCGGTGCGGTGCTCGGAATCGTCAACGTCCGCGGCGAGCTGCTCATCTGCATTTCAGTGACCAGGCTGCTTGGGCTGGACGAAGCGCCGCCGCTCCCCGGCGAGCATTTAGCGGCGACACGCCAGCGGCTGCTCGTGACCGGTAGGCGCGGACGGCGCGTGGCCATGCCGGTCGATGAAGTCCACGGCGTCCAGCGCTTCCAGCTACAGGCGCTTGGTGAAATTCCCGCGACGCTGGCGGGAAGCGTGGCCCATTTCACCCGGGGTATGCTGGCGTTGCGGGACAAGACCGTCGGCTGTCTCGATGAAGATGTGTTTTTCGACGCAATCGATCGAAGCCTCGCATGAGCGGCCCGGATCTCAGCAATCTTTCGATGATCGATCTGTTTCGGATGGAGACCGAAAGCCAGACCGAGGCGATGACCGCGGGCCTGCTCGCGCTCGAGCGCGATCCCACCGCCAGCGATCATCTCGAAGCCTGTATGCGTGCGGCGCATTCGATCAAGGGCGCGGCGCGGATCGTCGATCTCGCACCAGGGGTCGAGATCGCCCATGCCATGGAAGAGATCATGGTTTCGGCGCAGCGCGGGAAAATCATCCTGCGCCGCGAGGGGATCGATCTGCTGCTGCTCGGCGTCGACCTCCTGACCAGGATCGCGCGCCCAGGCACTGCCGAGACCGATCAGGCACCCGTAGACGTCTCGGGCTTTCTGGCCGCTGCTCAGCATATTCTGACCGGCACCGCGACCGCTGAACCTAGCGTTGTGTCTGTCAGTGAACCGGCCAAGGACGAGCCGCCGCCGGTCGAGGCGGAACCGCCCGCCGCCATCCCCTCGCAAGGCCGCCGCGCAACCGACAGGCGAGAGCGTCGCGCGACCGACGCGATGTTGCGTCTCAGCGCGGGCAGTCTCAACCGCCTGCTCGGGCTGGCAAGCGAGTCGCTGATCGAATCGCGCCGGCTTCGACCCTTCGCCGACAAATTATTGCGGTTGAAGCGGTTGAACGGCGTCTCCGTCCGCGCGTTCGATGAACTGCATGATTCGCTTGCCCCGACCTCGCTGGATGACCGGTCACAGGCGCTTCTGGCTGAACTCCGGCAGCGCATCCAGGCAAGCGAACAGTCGCTGCTGCAATGCCTGGCGGAGATCGAAACGATCGACCAGCGCGCCAGCGGCCTTTCGCAACGCCTTTACGATGAGACGCTCGCCTGCCGGATGCAACCGTTCGGGGATGGGGTCGGCCGGTTCGCGCGGTTCGTGCGCGATCTGGCGCATGATCTGGGCAAACAGGCACGGCTGGAGATATCGGGCGCGTCGACCAGCGTCGATCGCGACATATTGGCGCAGCTCGATGCGCCGCTCGGGCATCTTCTGCGCAACGCGATCGATCATGGCATTGAAACGCCCGAGGAGCGCGAGCGCGCGGGCAAGCCGGTGGAGGCGGCCATCCGGCTCGAAGCCTTTCATCGGGCGGGCGTGCTGCACGTCACCATTGCCGATGATGGCCGCGGCATCGACATGGACGTCCTGCGCCAGGCCGTGGTGCGGCGCGGCCTGAGCGATGAAGCCACGGTCGCCCGGATGGAAGACGCCGAACTGACGGAGTTCCTGTTCCTGCCGAGCTTTTCCCTCAGGGAGAATGTCACCGAAGTGTCGGGGCGGGGCGTCGGGCTCGATGCGGTTCAGGCCATGGTGCGGCAGGTCCGCGGGACGGTGCGGGCGCTATCCAGGCCCGGCACCGGCATGGAGTTTCAACTGCAGCTGCCCCTTGCGCTTTCCGTGGTGCGCGCGTTGCTGGTCGAAGTAAGCGGCGAAGCCTATGCCTTTCCGCTCGCCTCCGTCGTTCGTGCGCTGAAGCTGCCACGGGAGTGCGTCGAGGCGATCGAGGGACGCCAGCATTTCGCCTTTGACGGAGCGCGGGTGGGGCTGGTCACGGCACATCAGCTGCTTCACGGCGCCAATGCGGGCCTCACGGGCGATACGCTGCCGGTGGTCGTCGTGCGGGACGCGCACAACAGCTATGGTGTCGTCGTCGATTGCTTCATCGGGGAGCGTGAGCTGGTCATCCAGCCGCTCGACTCGCGCCTCGGAAAGCTTCCCGACATCGATTCGGCAGCACTCTCCGAGGATGGGTCCCCGGTCCTCGTCGTCGATGTCATCGACCTTGTCCGCTCGATCGAGAAGCTTGTCACCCAGGGGCAATTGCGCGCCGTCGGGCACGGCGTGGACGAGGCCACCCAGCATCATCGCAAACGCGTGCTGGTCGTCGACGATTCGCTGACGGTCCGGGAGCTGGAGCGCAAATTGCTGGACCAGCACGGCTATGAGGTCGAGGTGTCGGTCGACGGCATGGACGGCTGGAACGCAGTGCGCGCGCGGCCCTTCGATCTGGTGATCACTGATGTCGACATGCCGCGCATGGACGGCATCGAGCTGGTCACGCTGATCCGCCAGGATCACCGGCTGGCGGGCACGCCGATCATGATCGTGTCCTACAAGGACCGCGAGGAAGACAGGCGTCGGGGCCTCGAGGCGGGGGCCGATTATTATCTCGCGAAGAGCAGCTTCCACGACGCGGCGATGATGCAGGCCGTGGTCGATCTGATCGGAGAAGCCGATTCATGATTCAGGCCCACAGCCCGGGGAGCACGTCGTGAGGATCGGCATCGTCAACGATCTGTCGATCGCGGTCGAGGCACTGCGCCGTACCCTTGCCCTGGTGCCGCAACACCAGGTCATCTGGACCGCGTCGGACGGCACCGAGGCGATCGCGCGCTGCCGCGATGAGCTTCCCGACCTGATCCTGATGGATCTGCTGATGCCGAAGATGGACGGCGTCGAGGCGACCCGCCGGATCATGGCCGAAACCCCGTGCGCCATCCTGCTGGTGACGGCATGCGTCGACACCAACACGCCCTATGTGTTCGATGCGCTCGGCTATGGCGCGCTGGATGCCATCGACACGCCGGTGCTGGGCAAGGATGCCGCATCTGCCGGGGCCAGTCCGCTGCTTCAGAAAATCGCGACGATCGAAACGCTGATCGGCGACGATCGGAAAGGAACAGGCACGAAGCAGCGGTCAGCGCCGCGCGCGTCTTCGCAGGCCAGGCTCCTGGCGATCGGCGCTTCGGCGGGAGGGCCCGCCGCGCTGGCGGCGGTCCTTCGCGGCCTGCCATCGGATTTTCCCGCCGGAGTGGTCGTGATCCAGCATATCGACGAGAAATTCGCGCCGGGCCTTGCCGAATGGCTGCAGCAATCCTGCGCGATGCCCGTGCGCCTCGCCCGCGAGGGAGATTCGATCGAACCCGGCACGGTCCTGCTGGCGGGGCGGGGCGATCACCTGGTTTTGTGTGCGCCCGACCGGCTTGGCTATGTCGCTGAACCCCTGGAGCTTGCCTACCGGCCTTCGATCGACGAGTTTTTCAAGAGCGTCGTCCGCCATTGGCGCGCCGAGGCGGTTGCGGTGCTGTTGTCGGGCATGGGGCGCGACGGTGCCGATGGCCTGAAGGCGCTGCGCGACAAGGGCCACCACACCATTGCCCAGGATCGGGCGACGAGTGCGGTCTATGGAATGCCGGGCGCCGCGGCGAAGATCGGCGCGGCGGTGGACATATTGCCGCTCACGGACATCGCACCGCGCCTGCTCCGCAATTTCAATCTCCAGACTTGATGAGGCCTCCCATGAAAGTCTCTCGCTCATCCGATGACTATGTCGCCATGGTTCTGCTGGTCGATGATCAGATGATGGTCGGTGAAGCGGTGCGCCGGATGCTCTCCGGAGAGCCCAACATCGATTTTCACTATTGCAGCGATCCCAATGAAGCGATCGCCGTCGCGCGCGAGGTGCAGCCGACCGTCATCCTGCAGGATCTCGTCATGCCCGATGTCGACGGGCTGGACCTGGTTCGGAAATATCGGCTGGACCCAGCGACGAACAGCATCCCGATCATCGTTCTCTCCACCAAGGAGGAAGCGACGATCAAGCGGGAGGCTTTTACCGCCGGGGCGAACGACTATCTGGTCAAGCTGCCCGATCCGATGGAGCTGGTCGCGCGCATTCGCTATCACTCGCGCGCGCATCTCAACCAGGTCCAGCGCGATGAAGCCTATCGCGCGCTGCGGGAAAGCCAGCAGCAACTGATGCAGGCAAATCTGGAACTGCAGAGCCTCGCCATGGCGGACGGCCTGACCGGGCTCAGCAATCGGCGTCACTGCGACGAGTATATTGCCGCCGAATGGGCCGTTTTGCTTCGTCGCCAGCAACCGCTGTCAGTCCTGATGATCGATGTCGACGATTTCAAGAAATATAACGACCAATATGGCCATCTGGCCGGCGACGATGTGCTGAAGCATGTCGCCAGCGCCATTCGCGCAAATTGCCCGGGGCCGATCGATCTTGCCGCGAGATTTGGCGGGGAGGAGTTCATCATGGTGCTCCACGCCCCCTCCCGCGCTGAGCTCGAGGTGATCGGCGGGCGGATCTGCCACGATGTCGAGTGCCTCGGCCGGCCGGAAGGAGCGTTGGGACTCGACCGGCGTGTCACGGTGAGCATCGGTGGCGCCTTGATGACGCCCCGGCACGACAAGAGCCCCGCAGACCTGATCGAGGTGGCCGACAATGCCCTGTACGAAGCGAAGAGGCAGGGGAAGAATCGCGCCGTCATCTGCGCTGACTGAGCGGCGGGCGCCGGATCAGAGCGGGGTCGCATTCACGCCCGGATTGACGCGCCCTGCGCGATGCGCCGCCCATGCGGCGCGTGGTTTATTGCACGTCGTCCTGATTCTTCGTCACGCCGCCGGTGCCGCCGACGCCGTCCGGGGCGCCCGCCGAGGTAAACGAATCGGGCTCTTTCCCGCCTTCGCCGCGTTCGACGGCGTCTTTTCGTGCCTCGACGATCTGCTCGATGTCGCTGCGCGCATCATTGTCATTGTCGGCTACAGTGTCTGGAAGGGGATCGCGGTCGGTCATCATGATGTCCTTTTCAGTCGGTCGGCTGGAACGGCTCGCCAGGATCGGTGCCGGGCGAGGGGACATCGACATCGGGCGCGTTGGGGCCGACCTCGGGCGGGGGCGCCTCGGGCTGGCCGGGCTGGCTCGGCGGGGGCAATTCAGTCGGGGGCGTGGTGGCCATGGCGTGATCTCCTCAAGCCATACAACGTCTTTGCGAGGCGGCGGTTGCCTCCGCGCTTGCCCCCGCGCACATCACTGGTATAGACGCCGCCGACCGACGGTGTCCCATGCGGGCGTGGCGGAACTGGTAGACGCGCCTGGTTTAGGTCCAGGTATCGCAAGATGTGGGGGTTCGAGTCCCTTCGCCCGCACCAGTCTCGTCGCGCTGGGCGAGGGGTGCCGCAGCACCGATTCCCTGAAAAGGCGTATAGTTGAAATGCAGACTGTCGAGACGTTGAACGAGGGCCTGAAGCGCGCTTACACGCTGAAGATCACGGCCAAGGACATTGATTCCAAGGTCGATGCCGAGCTGAAGCGCGTTGCGCCGCAGGTCCGCATGCCCGGTTTCCGCCCTGGCAAGGTGCCCGCGAATCTCGTTCGCAAGATGCACGGCCCGGCGCTGATGCAGGACGCGCTGAACAGCTCGATCCAGGAGGGCGTCCAGGCGCTTCTCGCCGAGCAGAAGCTGCGCCCGGCAATCCAGCCTTCGGTGAGCCTCGATGACGGCTATGAGCTCGGCAAGGACGCCGAGGTCAAGGTCGAGCTCGAAGTGCTGCCCGACGTGCCGACGCCTGCGATCGATTCGCTCAAGCTCGAGCGGCTGACCGTTCCCGCCGACGAAGCGAGCGTGCAGGCACAGCTCGAGAAGTTCGCCGAGCAGCAGAAGCGCTGGGACGATGCCAAGCCGACCTATAAGGCGAAGATGGGCGACCTCGTTGTCATGGATTTCGTCGGCAAGGTCGGCGATGTCGCCTTCGAGGGCGGCACCGGCGAGGACATGTCGGTCGAGCTCGGCTCGGGCCGGCTGATCCCGGGCTTCGAGGATCAGGCGGTCGGTGTGAAAACCGGCGACGAACGCCAGATCAAGGTGACCTTCCCGGCCGACTATCAGGCGAAGGATCTCGCCGGCCAGGACGCGACCTTCGACCTGACGATCAAGGCGGTGAAGACCGCCGGCGAGACCAAGATCGACGACGAGCTCGCGACCTCGCTCGGTCTCGAGAGCCTCGAGCAGCTCAAGGGCCTGCTCAAGGGCCAGATCGAGCAGGAGCTGAACGGCCTCACCCGCACGCACATGAAGCGCAAGCTGCTCGATCAGCTCGCCGAGGGCCATGATTTCCCGGTCCCGCCGACGATGGTCGAGGCCGAGTTCAACCAGATATGGCAGCAGCTCGAGCATGAGGCGACTCATGAGGAGGATCCCGCCGCGGCGCTCGCCGAGATGGAATCCGAGCGCGCCGACTATCACGCGATTGCGGAGCGCCGCGTGCGGCTCGGCCTGCTCCTGTCGGAGATCGGCCAGTCGAACGGCGTCGAGGTCAGCCAGCAGGAAATGAACCGGCTGATCGCCCAGGCCGCCCAGCAGTACAGCCCCGAGGACCGTACCCGGTTCATCGAATATGTCCGCTCGGAGCCGATGGCCGCCGCCCAGCTGCGCGCGCCGCTTTATGAGGACAAGGTGGTCGACTGGCTGTTCGAAAAGGCCGAGATCAGCGACCGCGAAGTGACTCGCGAAGCGCTGGAAGCCGCGATCGAATCCGAGGACGGCTTCGATACCGGCACGCACACCCACGACCACGACAACCACAAGCCCAAGGCAAAGAAGGCAGCGGCGAAGAAGGCAGCTCCTGCGAAGGACGAGGCTCCTGCCGCGGATGCCAAGCCGGCGAAGAAGGCCGCCGCCAAGAAGGCCGAGCCGGTTGCCGAAGCCCCCGCTGAGGTCGCTGCCGAGCCGGTGAAGAAGCCGGCTGCCAAAAAGGCCGCGAAGCCCGCTACTGAGGAAGCTCCGGCAGAGGCAGCACCGGCCAAGAAGCCGGCCGCCAAAAAGGCTCCGGCAAAGAAAGCCTGATCGCGAGGTCAGTTTGGCCCAGATGAGTTGAGTGACGCCGTCATTTCCCGGGAAATGACGGCGTCACGTGTTTCGGGGCAGATTTGGTCGTTCAGGCAAAGACTTCGGACAGCTCCGAACCGGCGAATTGCTCCTGGCCCCTCGCTATGCCGCGGATCATCACGATCGCGACCGCGGCTACTACGACACCGACGGCACTGCTTATCATGATGCCGGTCAGGCTGCTGCGCCCCTCGTCCATCACGGCGACGAAATAGCCGACGACGCCGTTCAGAAGCCACAACCCCCACCAGACCGAGACGAGGGTTTCATTCGTGTCGTGTGGCCAGATGTTGCGGCTGGCGTTCCACAGTTCGCGCATGCCCTGGAAAGGCTTGAAGAGTGAGGCGACGGGGACGATGAACCACCAGATGCGCGAGGCTGGCGTGAAGTCCAGCTCGTCCATGCCAGCCTCGACGAGGTTGCGACCGGCCACATAAATCCATCGGCAGAACACGATCATTGTCAGAAACTTGAAGGCTATGACGCTGCCGTCCACTGTCGTCGCGATCGGTGCGACATAGGTGTTGAAAATGGCGGGAGCCAGCCACACCAGGGCAAGGATCAGCGGCCGCGATATGGCGTCGATCACGATCATGATGGTCAAGACCAGTGTCGACAAACGCAAATTATGAGCAGGCATCATCCATCCCCCGTTTTGGCGACAGGAGGATGTGCCGCGTGTGCCGGCGCGTCAAATCACAAAAGGGGTCGAATCGGGGCGCATTGCATCATATGGCATTGCCATGACCTCCCGCATTGCCGTGCTCCTGCCCTGCTACAATGAGGAAACCGCGATCGCGCAGACGGTGGCGGGCTTCCGCGCCGTGCTGCCCGATGCGGTGATCTACGTCTACGACAACAACAGCCGCGACCGCACCGTCGAGGTTGCCCGCGCGGCGGGGGCGATCGTCCGGACCGAGCGTATGCAGGGCAAGGGCAATGTCGTCCGCCGCATGTTCGCCGATGTCGATGCCGATATCTATGTGATGGCCGATGGCGACGCGACCTATGATGCCGCCTCGGCCCCGGCCCTGATCGCCCGGGTTCTCGACGAGCAGCTCGACATGGTGGTCGGATCGCGCGTCACGCAGGAAACCGCTGCCTATCGTCGTGGCCACCAGTTCGGCAACAGGGCGATGACCGGCATCCTGGCGCAGCTGTTCGGCCGGAGCTTCACTGACATCTTCTCGGGCTACCGCGTCTTCTCGCGGCGATTCGTGAAGAGTTTCCCCGTCCTGTCAGCCGGCTTCGAGATCGAGACCGAGATCAGCGTCCATGCGCTTGAGCTCAAAATGCCCGTCGGCGAGGTCGAGACGCCTTATTACGCCCGGCCCGAAGGCTCCGAATCGAAGCTCAGCACCTATCGCGACGGCTTCAGGATCGCGCGCACGATCATGACTCTGTACCGGATCGAGCGGCCTTTGCTGTTCTTCGGCGCGGTCGGCCTGCTGTTCGCGCTGCTCGGCGTCATTCTCGCGGTGCCGCTGATCATTACCTATTGGCACACCCATCTCGTGCCGCGTTTCCCGACCGCGATCCTCGTCACAGGCCTGATGATCATGGCGGCGCTCAACGGCTTTGCCGGCCTCATCCTCGACACGGTGGTGCGCGGGCGGCGCGAGATGCGGCGGCTCGCCTATCTTTCGCACCGCGCGCCGGGCGGGGATGATCGGCGAGAGGTTGGGCACGGGGCTTGAACTCGTTTCCGCCAGCGCCGATGTAGGGCGCTCTAGGGGCACAAGGATCCAAAGGCACATCATGCACAACCCGTTCGACACCGGCGACTTCGCACGTCCTCTCACCAATGCTGGTTTCAGCCAGTCGCCCGAAGGTGGTCTCGTCCCCATCGTCATCGAGCAGTCCAACCGCGGCGAGCGCAGCTTCGACATTTATTCACGGCTGCTGCGCGAGCGGATCATCTTCGTCACGGGCGGTGTCGAGGATCATATGGCCTCGGTCATCACCGCCCAGCTGCTCTTCCTGGAGTCCGAGAACCCCAAGAAGGACATCTTCATGTACATCAACTCGCCTGGCGGCGTCGTCACGGCGGGCATGGCGATCCATGACACCATGCAATATATCCGCCCCCGCGTCGGCACCGTCTGCATCGGCCAGGCCGCCTCGATGGGCAGCTTCCTGCTCGCGGCCGGCGAGCCCGGCATGCGCGTCGCGCTGACCAATGCCCGTATCATGATCCATCAGCCTTCGGGCGGCGCGCAGGGCATGGCATCGGATATCGAGATCCAGGCCAAGGAAATCCTGCGCATCCGGCACCGGATGAACACGCTGTACGCGCAGTATACCGGCAAGCCGCTCGAGGAGATCGAGAAGGCGATGGACCGCGACAAGTTCCTCGAGGCGAACGAGGCGAAGGAATTCGGCCTGATCGACGAGGTGTTCGACAAGCGCCCTGCGGTTACGGACGACAGCGCCCCCCCGGTGCTGCCCGCATCCTGACGCCTGCGAAGACGCCCGCCGGCGCCCGGGTCGCTGACGACCCGGTGCCGGCGGCTCTCGCGCGTGGGGGGCCTGGGGCAGGCGGCCACCACCTGTGCCCCAGAAACATCAGACTCACTGCAACGGGTTGTTTCCTGTTTCTGAGATAGACATATTGGCTATCGTCGGAGCAGAACTATCATTAGGCTGCTGCGCCGGGCATTGGTGACGGTGAGTTCAGAGTCCCTCGCGGACGCGACGGGTGTGCGTAATCGAATGAAGGTACCTGGTTTATGACGAAGCTGAGCGGTGGCGACTCGAAGAGCACGCTGTATTGCTCGTTCTGCGGCAAGTCGCAGCACGAGGTGAGGAAGCTCATCGCCGGGCCGACCGTGTTCATCTGCGACGAATGCGTCGAGCTCTGCAACGACATCATCCGCGAGGAAACAAAATCCGCGCTCGTCTCGAAAAAGGACGGGGGCGTGCCGACGCCGCAGGAAATCTGCGACGTGCTCGACGATTATGTCATCGGCCAGAAGCGCGCCAAGCGGGTGCTCTCGGTCGCGGTGCACAATCATTACAAGCGCCTCAACCACGGCCAGAAGGGCGCCGACGTCGAGCTCGCCAAGTCGAACATCCTGCTCGTCGGGCCGACCGGCTGCGGCAAGACCTTGCTTGCCCAGACCCTGGCGCGAATCCTCGACGTGCCCTTCACCATGGCCGATGCGACTACGCTGACCGAAGCTGGCTATGTCGGCGAGGATGTCGAGAACATCATCCTCAAGCTGCTCCAGGCCTCGGACTATAATGTCGAGCGGGCGCAGCGCGGCATCGTCTATATCGACGAGATCGACAAAATCAGCCGCAAGGCCGAGAACCCCTCGATCACGCGCGACGTGTCGGGCGAGGGCGTTCAGCAGGCGCTGCTCAAGCTGATGGAGGGCACCACCGCCTCCGTCCCGCCGCAGGGCGGCCGCAAGCATCCGCAGCAGGAGTTCCTGCAGGTCGACACGACCAACATCCTGTTCATTTGCGGCGGCGCGTTCAGCGGGCTGGAGAAGATCATCGGCGATCGCCTCCAGGGCAAGTCGATCGGCTTCGGCGCCTATGTCGCGAGCCCCGAGGAGCGCCGTACCGGCGAGACGCTGAAGTCAGTCGAGCCCGAGGATCTGCTGAAGTTCGGCCTGATCCCCGAATTCGTCGGCCGCCTGCCGGTGATCGCCACGCTCGAGGATCTCGACGTGCCGGCGCTGGTGACGATCCTGACCGAGCCGAAGAACGCGCTGGTGAAGCAGTATCAGAAGCTGTTCGACATGGAGGACGTGAAGCTCGGCTTTACTGACGACGCGCTGGTCCAGGTCGCCAAGAAGGCGATCGATCGCAAGACCGGCGCGCGCGGGCTGCGCTCGATCCTCGAAGGCATATTGCTCGACACCATGTTCGATCTGCCGGGGATGGACTCGGTCGATGAGGTGATGATCGACAAGGATGTGATCGAGGGCCGCAAGGAGCCGATCCGCGTCTACGCCAAGAAGGATAAGGCGGGCGCCGGCGCCGCGTGAGTGCGGACGCTGACTCGCTTTCCCCAGTCCGGGTAGCGGGCAACCGCGACCGCTCTTCGATTGCCGCGACGCTGGCCCGCGCTTTTGGCGAGGACCCGGCGACGAGCTTCATCTTCCCGGACCCGGTTCGGCGCGCGAGGCAGCTGCCGAAGCTCTTCGCCTTGTTGTTCGACGAAGACGTGCGCGGCATGCGGTTGGTGACGGCGGGCGGCGAGGCGGCGACCCTGTGGCGCCCGCCAGGGGGCAACCGGACCAGCCGACTCGATCTGCTGCGCGAGGCGATCCCGCTGCTGCGCATTTTCGGCACCGCGCTCGGCCGGGCGCTGGCTGTCTCCGACGCGATCGACCTGCATCTCCCGGACGGGGAATACTGGTATCTCCACATCGCTGGCTGCGAGCCCGCCCAGCAGGGCAAGGGCTTTGGTGGCGCGGCTGTGCGTGCCGGGCTTGAGCGCATCGCGGGGAGTGGGCTGCCGGCCTATCTGGAAACGCCGCTGGAGCGGAATATCGGCTTCTATCAGGGGCTCGGCTTCGAGGTGACTGCGGACTGGGTCGTTCCCAAAGGCGGGCCGCGCTTCTGGTCGATGTGGCGGGGGGCGTGATGCGCCGAACAGGGGCGGTCACCCTCAAGCGGAGAGGCGTTGCGGCGTTTATCGTGTTGGGGTTTGCAGCGCCCGCCGTCTTCTTTTCGAGTAATCCGACCTACGCGGAAGGGCCGTTAGTGACCGAAATGACCGAACCGCGCTTCTGGGCGATCATTGCTGAGTCGACACCTTTTGAAGCCGACACCGACAGGCAATCCGCCGTTCTGCGCGCATCGCTCGAAAAGCTGACGCCCGCCGAGCTCGAAGGATATGAGCGCATTTTCGATCGCCTGATGAAGGAATCCTATTCCTGGGATCTGTGGGGCGCAGCCTATCTCGCGAATGGCGGCGCCTCTGACGACGGCTTCGAGTATTTTCGCTGCTGGCTGATCTCGAAGGGCGAAGGCATTTTTCGGAAAGTAAGCGCACATCCGGATTCGCTGGCTGAGATCCTTGCCAAGGATTCGGGGGGCGAGCTTGAGTTCGAGGAGTTCGCCTACATCGCGCGCGATGTCTGGGGGAAAAAGACTGGACGTGATCCCGGCGACATGCCTGGTGCTGCGGCCATGATGTACGACACCAAGCCTTCGGGCATTCCGTTCCATGAGGATCCGACATCGCTTATGAAACGCTACCCGAAACTCTGGGCGCGTTTCGCCGCAAACTAGCAGCTGGGTCTGGCGCAGGACCCATCTATTTTCGGTCGCCTTCTTCCGCCAGTAAATCGCCAAGCTGGTCGAGGCGCCGCTCCCAGGTCGAACGCCGGTCGCGGATCCATTGCTCCAGCACCGCGAAGCCGGTCGGCTCAAGCCGGCAGGTCCGCACGCGCCCGATCTTCTCCGTGCGGACCAGCCCGCTTTCCTCAAGCACCTGCAGATGTTGGGCGACCGCGGTCAGCGTGATGTCGAGCGGCGCCGCGAGGCCGGAGACGGAGAGGGGCCCCGCGGTCAGCCGCTCGACGATCGCCAGACGCGACGAGTCCGCGAGCGCACGCAGCACGCGGTCGACAGGGATGGCCCGGTCTTTTGTCACGCGCCCGGCAATATCGCCGCCAGCCGATCGAACAAGACGCGCCAGCCATGCTCGCGCATATCCGGGCCGCCCGATCCTTCGTAGAATATGCCCTGGTGGGTGCAGACCAGATCGGTGCCGGCCTCGGTCGCCACCAGCTCGATGGTCACCAGCGCGACCGAGATGAGCTTGCCGCCGAGCGTCATGCTGGCTGCGCTGACGATGCGCTGACCCCGCACGATATCGTGATAATGCTCGCGGTTGGCGATCTCCACGCCCTCGAACGGCGTCTCCGGGCCAAGGTTGAACCGCAGGATCGAATCGCCCCCGACCCGAAAATCCGACGTGAATTCGGTGAGATCCTGGCCGTCGCGATCGGCGTACCAGCGGCGTTTCTGATCCTCGCGACTGAAAGCCTCGAACACACGCTCGGGCAGTGCGGGATAGCTCTTCTCGATCACGAAAGTGCTGTGAATGACGGGTTGTTCCATGACGCCACGACTCCATTAGTGAAGTGATGGCTTCAGTATTGCGACTCGACAGATAATTGTCAAGTGCGCACTTCAGTATTGATGCACCGCGCCGCCATCAGCGCGCCGCCTTGAAATCCGAATAGGTCGCCTCCGCCTGCATCCGCCCAGCCTTGCCGAGCATCGATCCGCTCATGTCGCTGATCGCCTGGCTGGGCACGGCATGTCCGTCCGGCAGCATGCGATAGCGCTGGTCGATCAGGATGCTGTCGATCGCCGCGACCAGCATCATTCGAAAGCCCTTGGTCGATTTCAGGCGCACATGTTCGACCAGGGGCATCTTCTCCTTGATGTTCACAAGGACCTCGGCCTGGGTGTCCGCCGAGGCATCGTGCGATCCGATCTTCAGCGTGCCTGTGGGAAGGCGCGCGAAGTGGTACAGCACATAGCCGGGCCCCGGACTGGTCCTGCTGGCGGGCGCGCCGATCCACTTCGCCAGTTCGCCATAGGACGGCACCGGCCCGCGCTTCATCTTGTGCGCGTCGGCGGTTTCCTTGGCCGTGGGCGCACGGCCATCGACACCGACCAGCGACCATTGATCGGCGGCGGGCCGTCGCGGATCATATTGCTCGATCAGTATTTTGCGGGGCTTCCCCGTCTGCTGGATCGTCATCGTGCGGCGGAAACCATAAGCGGACGCGCTTGTGCCTTTCGCGGCCGCGATGATCTGGTTCTGCACCTCGTCGGCGTGCGCCGCGCTGGCGGAAAGGCATGCAGCCAGCGAGGCCACGAGCAGGGCAGGTTTTCGCATGATGACTCCCGAATTTCCCCAATCCTTCCGCGCGTATTGCGGCGGGGAAAGGGCCGTACCGGCCTTCGAAAAGCCGTGTTCGGTTCAGCCGCCGGCGATCGCGCGGGTCCGCATCAGCACCGCATAGCTCGCAAGCGCCAGGAACAACCCTGTGAACCACGCATAAGCGTAAAGCCCGGTCCAGAAGCCGCCGATCCATCCGAATGCTCCGGGTGCCACTGTCGCCAGGAATCCAGGCAGGTTCGGCAGCAGGCCGATCGTGAAGGCGGCTAGTGCGCGCCCGTTCCAGCCGCCGGCATAGGCGTAGCGACCGCCCTCGCGGTACAGGTCATCCACATCGAGCTGCGCGCGGCGGATCAGCCAGTAATCGGCGATCAAGATGCCGGCGATCGGCCCGAGCAGCGCGCTATAGCCCGTCAGCCAGACGAAGATGTAGCCGCCGGTCGTCGCCAGCAGCTTCCACGGCATGATCAGCACGCCGATTACCGCGGTGATCAGCCCGCCGGTCCGGTAGGAAATCCGCCCCGGCGCCAGCGACGAGAAATCATAGGCGGCGCACACCAGGTTCGCGGCGATGTTGCACGAGATGGTGTCGATGGTGATGACGATCAGCCCGATCAGCACCAGCGGCCCCGCCAGCGTGCCCGACAGCGCGACCGGATCCCAGATCGCATGGCCATAGATCACCACGGTGGCCGAGGTCGTGATCACGCTGGCGAGCGCGATCAGCCCCATGCCCGGCGGCAACCCGATCGCCTGGCCAATCATCTGGTCGCGCTGGCTGCGCGCGAAGCGGGTGAAATCGGGGATATTGAGCGCGAGCGTCCCCCAGAAGCCGATCATGCCGGTCAGCGACGGCCAGAACACCAGCCAGAATTGCCCTTCCTTGGCGCCGCCCGGCACGAAAGCGGACGGGCTGGCGAAGATCGGCCCGAGCCCGCCCGCGCGGTCGACCGCCCACCAGACCAGCGCGATGCAGACCAGGATCTTGATCGGCGCGGTCCAGGTTTCGAGCCGGCGGATCGTCGTCAGCCCCTTGCGCACGAAGAAGAGCTGCAGTGCCCAGAAAGCGGCGAAGGCGAGCGCCTGGCCTACACCCATGTCGAGCAGCGGGATGGTCGCGCCCTTCAGATCCTTGCCGACCAGCACGCCGAGCAGGGTAAGGAGCGCCTCGCCGCCGATCCAGGTCTGGATGCCGTACCAGCCGCATGCGACCAGCGCGCGGGCGAGCGCGGGCAGCCGCGCGCCGCGCGTCCCGAACGAGGCACGCGCCAGCACTGAATAGGGAATGCCATAGCGCGCGCCGGCATGCCCGATCAGCAGCAAGGGCACGAGCACGATGACATTGCCGAGCAGCACGGTGATCGTCGCTTCGCCCGCGGACATGCCCTGCTCGATCAGCCCCGAAGCGAGCATCCAGCTCGGCACCGCGACGATCATCCCGATCCAGAGCGCGGCGTAATGATACCAGGCCCAGGTCCTTTGCGCGGCATCGGTCGGCGCGAGATCGCGGTTCCAGAGCGTATCGGCGGCTTGATCTGTCATGCGGCTTCCCCCTTGAGCGGGAGAATGTCTGAATTGTTCGTCAGTGCAAGGGGGCCGTCAGACGCCGAGCCATTCCAGACCGTTTGGCAAATCCTCGGCGGCGTAATCGACTTGCAGCACGCGTCTTCGCTGTGGTTGCCCCGCAGTCTCCGAAGCGTGGAGAACAGGGGTGGCGTAGAGCCAGATATCGCCACGCTCAGCAAGGCAGGTGGCGATACCGCAGGCCGTTACCACCGCGTCGATATTTTCCTCCGCAACCCGGCCTGCGCGGTGCGAGCCCGGCGCGATCAGCAGGGGCGCATTGTCAGCGGGGACGGAGTCGAGATGGACACGTAGCGTCACCATGCGCGCGAGCAATTCGAAGGGCGGCGCGACGTGGAGCAGCCCAGCCTTGACCGTCCAGGGGCCGTAGCCGCCGACTTCGCGGCGTTCGGTCACGACGATGGTGCGATCCTGATGCCAGCCGAGAGACCAGTTGGCGGTCGCGGTCTTGTCGAACAGGATAGCGCGAACCGGGCGCGCCGCCGAGCCGATCGCGCCGGCAGCGACGTCGCCGATCGCGGTTCCGGGCGCAAGAAGCGCAGGCAGTTCGTCAATCCCGTGGAGGCGGATGCCGGCCCGGTCAGGCGCGAGGCGCGAGGCGATGGCCTCGATTTCCTCCAGGACGTCCATGGCCGCCAACGGAAAGCGCTCGGCCCCGTCGCATTCGAAGGTCAGCATGTCGCTCAGAAAACCCCCGGCACGAACCTCTTCACCCGCGCGGCATAGCGATCATAATCGGCGCCGAACTGCGCGCGCAGCAGGCCCTCCTCATGGCGGATCCGAAACCAGGTCGCGAGCGCATAGACCGGCACCCCGATGATCAGGTTGCTTGTGTGGCCATAGGCGATCGCCATCGCCACCATGAACAGGAACAGTGCGACATAGATCGGGTGACGCACAAAGGCGAAAGGTCCGGTCTGGACGAGTTGGTGATCCTCCCGGGTGCGCGCGACCAGGCTCCAGTTTTTGCCCATGGTGCGCGACGACGCATGGAACAGGAGGACAGCACCCAGCATCAGCACCAAAACGACGAAACCCCCGACCAGCGCCCGGTGGGACATCGGGTCAAGCGTTACGCGGATCTGGCCATAGCCGACAATGGCGATGCCCAGGCCTTGGCCGAGAATCCAGATGATCGACGCGTTGTTGCGCCGCGTCACCGCCACCTTCGGCGCGCGACCGGCGCGCAGCCGCGCCGCGATCAGCGCCAGTGCGAACAAGACGAAACCGATCGCGAGCGCGGTCGGGCCGGGCAAGCCGACCGGATCATTGTGAAAAATCATGTTCATGCGGCCTCCTGCCCCAGGCCGCCTATCATGTGTGTATTATTTGAGCAATACACCATCATTTCGCCCTGGACTGCGCCGTCTTCCACGCCTGATACTCCTCGACCGGGCGGGAGCGCTTGAGAATGCGGCTGTCCGGATCGATCACGACATGCGCGCCCGGCGCTACTGTGATGCTGCCGGTGCCGCCTGTCATCGCCAGTTTCTGGACCTGGCCGTCGACTTGCACCTCGACCGGCATCGGAAAGGGAAGACCGGCAGGCGCCTGCCATGTCAGCGTCAGCGTGCCGCCCGCGCGCGTCTCGATCAGCTCAGGCAACGCAGCCTGGCGAAGATAGACGTCGAAGAACCAGCCATAATCCTTGCCCGTCACCTGTTTGACGAAGCCCTCATATTCGGGCGTAGACCCATATCGCGGCTTGAAATTGCCCGGCTTCGGGTCGGTCCGGCCATAAACGGCAAGCCGGGTCACATCGAGAAAGGCCTTGTCGCCAATCAGGTTGCGCAGGGTGTGGAGCATCCAGGAACCCTTGTAATAGATGTCCTGGCCGGGCCCGCCCTTGTCGGTCTCATAGACCTCCTCCTCGGTGCGGACCTTGCCCGAGACGATCGGGCGGAGGTTGGCGATCTGGTTGCGCTGCTGGTCGAGCATCGTCGCATAGCGCGCCTCGCCCTCGCGCCAGCGGCCGTAAAGGGGCTGCATATAGGTGCCGTAACCCTCGTGCAGCCAGTAATCGTCCCAGTTCGCCGCAGTCAGCTGGTTGCCGAAATATTCATGGGAAAATTCGTGATGGAACAGCCAGTCGAACCCTTCGGGCGCCTTGGCATAGCCATTGCCATAGGCGTTGATGGTCTGGTGCTCCATGCCCTTGTGCGGCGTCTCGACCACGCCGAGCTTCTCGTCGCCCCAGGGGTATGGGCCGATCTGGCTTTCGAAGAAATCGAGCGTCGGCGCGAACTCGGCGAACAGGGCTTTCGCTTTCGCCTCCTCGCCAGGAAGATACCAGTAGTACATGGGGATCTCGTTGCCGAAGCGGCTCTTGTAGACGCCCGATATCTCCTCATAGGGCGCGACATTCAGCGCGATGCCATAGGTGTTTGGCTGGCGTACGCTCCAGTTCCAGGTCGTGCGGCCATCGGGCAAGGTATCGACGCCGAGCAACCTGCCGTTGGAGGGCGCCTTCAGCCCCTTGGGAACGGTGATGTGCAGCGTCACATGCGCCGGCTCGCCGCTCGGGAAATCGAGGCACGGCCAGAACAGATCGCAGCCGTAGCCCTCCGCCGTGGTCGCGAACCAGGTTCGGCCATCGGGCGTCTTCGACCAGACCATGCCGTCGTCCCATGGCGCATTCACCGCGACATGCGGGGTGCCGCCATAAGTGATCGTGGCGGTCACGCTTTTGCCGGTGGCGACCGTCTGGGGCAGCGTGATCGTCAGCCGCCCGTCGGGATCGGCGAAGGCGGAAGCGGGGAGGGGCCTGCCGTCGATCGAAGCAGCGCTCGGTGCGATATTATGGTCGAGGTCGATCACCAGCCTGGTCAGCGGCGCCTTGGCGGTAAAGACGAGCGTCGCCACGCCCTTCAGCCGCTCGGTCTCGGGCAGTATCTCGAACTTCAGGTCGGCCGAGTCGAAAGCGAGCCTGGCCTGGTCGGGGTCGATCGGCCCGCCCGATCGTTGAGTCTGGACGCTGATCGCGGGTTCACCCTTTTTGGGCAGGCTCGCGGCGGCAAGCGGGAAAGCGGCGAGCACAAGACCGGAGGCAAACAGCGAGCGAAGGAACATGCGACCACCTTGCTTGAACCGAAACGGAGCCGTTCGATCGGCACGCGCAAAAAACACGCCTATGGTGCCAATCGTCACGCGGAGATTGATGGATCGGTTACCTACACCATATAAGAGATAACTTGTGCCGCGTTTAGGCACTCCCGGAGTATCCATGACCCAGTCCTACCCCGTCCTGCCGCTTCGCGACATCGTCGTCTTTCCGCACATGATCGTGCCGCTGTTCGTCGGCCGCGACAAGTCGGTTGCGGCGCTCGAAGCCGCCATGGCCGCTGACAAGGAAATTTTCCTCGTCGCCCAGCTCGACCCGGCCGAAGACGATCCCGAGCGTGAGGATCTCTACGATATCGGCGTCACCGCGACTGTGCTGCAGTTGCTCAAGCTTCCCGACGGCACCGTCCGCGTGCTGGTCGAAGGCAAGTTGCGCGCCTCGCTCGATGTGTTGTCGGCGAACGAGACCCATCTCACCGCGACGGTATTGCCGGTCGAGGAAAACCTCGCTCAGGGCACCGAAGTGTCGGCGCTGATGCGCTCGGTCGTCGACCAGTTCGAGAATTACGCAAAGCTCAACCGCAAGCTCCCCGCGGAAACCGCGGTCCAGCTCGGCGAGATCGAGGAGCCGTCGCGGCTCGCCGATGCGGTCGCCGCCAACATCTCGGTCAAGGTGGCCGACAAGCAGGCGCTGCTGGTCGAGGCAGATCCCGCGCGCCGGCTCGAAATGGCGTTCGCCTTCATGGAAGGCGAGCTTGGCGTGTTGCAGGTCGAGAAGAAGATCAAGAGCCGCGTCAAACGCCAGATGGAGAAGACGCAGCGCGAATATTATCTCAACGAGCAGTTGAAGGCGATTCAGCGCGAACTCGGTAACGAGGGCGAGGAAGGCGAGGGCGACGAGGTCGCCGAGCTGACCCAGAAGATCGCGAACCTGAAGCTCTCCAAGGAAGCCCGCACCAAGGCGACCGGCGAGCTCAAGAAGCTGAAGACGATGGCGCCGATGTCAGCCGAGGCGACGGTCGTGCGCAACTACCTCGACGTGCTGCTCGGGCTCCCCTGGGGCAAGAAGTCGAAGATCAAGAAGGACATCAGCGCGGCCCAGGCGATCCTCGATGAGGATCATTATGCGCTGGAGAAGGTGAAGGACCGGATCGTCGAATATCTCGCGGTCCAGGCGCGCACCAACAAGCTGAAGGGCCCGATCCTCTGTCTCGTCGGCCCTCCCGGCGTCGGCAAGACCTCGCTCGGCAAGTCGATCGCCAAGGCGACCGGCCGCGAGTTCGTGCGCCAGTCCCTGGGCGGCGTGCGCGACGAAGCCGAGATCCGTGGCCACAGGCGCACCTATATCGGCTCGCTGCCCGGCAAGATCGTCACCAACCTCAAGAAAGCCGGCAGCTCCAACCCGCTGTTCCTGCTCGACGAGATCGACAAGCTCGGCCAGGATTTCCGCGGCGATCCCGCCTCGGCCCTGCTGGAAGTGCTTGATCCGGAACAGAATTCCAAGTTCCAGGATCATTATCTCGAGATCGACCTCGATCTTTCGGACATCATGTTCGTGACGACCGCGAACACGCTGAACCTGCCTCAGCCCTTGCTCGACCGCATGGAGATCATCCGGCTCGAGGGCTATACCGAGGACGAGAAGGTCGAGATCGCCGAGCGGCATCTGATCGAGAAGCAGATCGAAGCGCATGGCCTGAAGAAGGGCGAGTTCAAGCTGACCACCGAGGGCCTGCGCGCGCTGATCCAATATTATACCCGTGAGGCCGGCGTCCGCACGCTCGAGCGTGAGATCGCCAAGCTCGCCCGCAAGGCGCTGCGCCGCATCCTCGAGGGCAAGACCAAGAGCGTCACGATCACGCCCGACAATCTCGCTGAATTCGCCGGCGTGAAGAAATATCGCCATGGTCTCGGTGAAGAAGAGAACCAGGTCGGCGCCGTGACGGGTCTCGCCTGGACTGAGGTCGGCGGCGAGCTGCTGACGATCGAAAGCGTCACCGTGCCCGGCAAGGGCGGCGCCAAGGTTACCGGCAAGCTCGGCGATGTGATGAAGGAATCGATCGAGACCGCGCTCAGCTTCATCAAGGCGCGGTCGCCAAGCTACGGTATCAAGCCAAGCATCTTCGCGCGGAAGGACATCCATATCCATCTGCCCGAGGGTGCGGTTCCCAAGGACGGTCCGTCGGCAGGTATCGGCATCGTGACCGCCATCGTCTCGACGCTGACCGGCGTGGCCGTGCGTCGCGATATCGCTATGACCGGCGAGGTGACCCTGCGCGGCCGCGTGCTGCCGATCGGCGGGCTGAAGGAGAAGCTGCTCGCAGCACTGCGCGGCGGCATCACCACCGTGCTGATCCCGGCCGAGAATGAAAAGGACCTGGAGGAGATCCCCGCCAATGTCCGCGAAGGGCTCACGATCATCCCCGTCGCGCATGTCGACGAGGTGCTCCGCCTGGCGTTGACGGGCCCGCTCACCGCGATCGACTGGACCGAGGCGGACGACCTCGCTGCCCAGCCGCCCGCGGGAGTCGCGCCGATCGGTGGTGAACTTCACCACTGATCGACAGGGATTAAGCACTGAACGACGCGTTATCGCCGTTTTGGACGGGCTTGCGCGTCGTTTTGCTTTGACAGCCCGGTTTCGACCCGCCTTACTGTACCACCGGCCTTTGCGCCGCGACTCATTTCACGTGCACATTTTCAGGACGGGGGTTCTCCAGGCATGAACAAGCAGGAACTGATCGGATCGGTCGCGGACGCGTCCGGACTGGGCAAGGGCGACGCCAGCAAGGCTGTCGAGGCCGTGTTCGATGCGATTTCGGGCGCGCTCAAAAAGGGTGATGAAGTCCGGCTGGTCGGCTTTGGCACATTCTCGGTCAGCAAGCGCAAGGCTTCGACCGGCCGAAACCCCCGGACCGGTGAGCCGATGACGATCAAGGCGTCATCGCAGCCCAAGTTCAAGGCCGGGAAAGGCCTGAAGGACTCGGTCAACTAAACCGAAAGGCGGGCAGGGCTGGACAAGCCGCGCTCGCCTGCCTTAAGGCGAAAATATTGGGGCGGCGGCGACGCCGCCCTATTCCGTTGGCGCCCCGGAAAATTCCGGATGAGGCAGCCGCACGGGCGCGTAGCTCAGTGGTAGAGCACACCCTTCACACGGGTGGGGTCGTAGGTTCAATCCCTACCGCGCCCACCATTGCCGGGATGGCCGGGCGCCGCCCTTTGCGGGCCTTCAGCGCGATGCGGCGGTGGTCCGGCGGCGCCAAAACTTGCCCCGATTTTTTGAGCGTCGGGCGATAAAACCGGGAAATTCGCGTCGACGCTGCCGTGACCTTTCAACTTTTCGGTATTTTTTGCAACTATATCAATTACTTAGTGCATATTATAATTTTTGTCCCATGCCGGCGAAGCTACGCCACTTAGTGGGACACGATCCGGCTCCGGCATTGCAGGCGTTAACCGAAAGTCAGTGCCCTCGCTTTATCGATGCATCTTCTGGAGTGTGGGACCTATGCCCCGAAGAAGTCGAAGCGGATGGGCGGGTCGGACAAATTGTTTCTTGCGTGGCGCGCCGATGGCTGCCGGGAAAAAAGGGGGGGCTGCGCGGATCATCGGGTCCAAAATCGGTCAGGTGAGCGGCGGTCATTGTTTGGGCAGGCCACGCGCGTAGTCGCCTGCGCAGGCGCACTCCCCCCCAACAGCTATTTGTTAAGTATCTGCTGCAGTAATTCTTAACTATAATACCATTGCCTAGAGCATAATTCCCATCATTTCGGCTGTGAATCGAATAAATGCTCTAATCGCCGATATTATTTCATAAAATACTCTTGACGCCGGCCGCCGATGGCCTAGCGTCTTCGTCATGAGATCGGGGGGTCGATTGTGGGGCGTAAGCACCGGTTCGAGATGGACGGTTTGGCGTCTGCAGCTTCCCCTTAATTTGATTAAAGTATTGCAAAGGCGTGAATTACTGCATTCGCGCCGTCGGTTTGTGTGCGTGGGGGGATGACCAAGAATAGCGACTCGCCGGCCCAAGCCAATGGCAATGGTGTGGTGAAACCTGAGGCTTCACGCCATGTCGTCGGAGCGGCCCCAGCTTGCGCCTGAAATACCCGCTCGAATTGCGGCGTTACAGGTTGAACTTTAGCTGATTTATTGGAGATCGATGATGCCTTCTTATGTTCCCGTCGGAAATGAATTTGCAGTCAATACCGCAACGACGGGGGATCAGACGGCTCCTGCCATCGCTTATTTTGCCAACGGAAACTTCGTTGTCAGCTGGGTGACGACAGATACGACGCAGGACGGCAGCGGCAATGCGATCAAGGCACAGATTTTCGATTCTACAGGTGCCAAAATTGGCGGTGAGTTTCTGGTCAACAACCTTGGCACAGGTTCGCAGTTCACCGAGTCGGTGGCGGTATTGGCCAACGGCACTTTCGTTGTCAGCTGGATCACGAACGATCCATTGCAGGACGGTAGCGGCAACGCCGTAAAGGCCCGACTTTTCAGTGCCACGGGAACCCCGCTCGGCGGTGAGTTTCTCGTCAACACACAAGCCACTGGGAGTCAGGACACTTCGAATACAGTCGCACTCGCTGGTGGCGGGTTCGTCGTGACCTGGGACGATGGGAACACATTCGATCAAAAGGCGCAGATTTACGACGCCGTGGGCAACAAGGTCGGCACCGAGTTCAGGACTAATACACTCACGACCAATATTCAGGGATATGGCGACGTCACAGCCTTGGCGAACGGCGGTTTCGTAACGATTTGGGAAACGACGGATCCCGCAGACGACGGCAGCGGCTATGCGGTCAAAGCACAGATTTTCAATGCGTCAGGCACAAAGGTTGGAACGGAATTCCGCGTCAACACGCTGACTGCCGGCATTCAATATCAGCCGGATATTGCTGCGCTCTCCACCGGCGGCTTTGTGGCCGTCTGGCGAACAGAGGACACGACGCAGGATGGCAGCAACTCTGCGATCAAGGGGCAGCGCTTTGATGCAAGCGGCAACAAGGTGGGCGGCGAATTCCTGGTCAACCAGCAAGCCGCCAACGTGCAGATGGCTCCCAAAGTGACGACGTTTGCCGATGGCAGCTTCTTCGTTACATGGACAACACTCGATCCAGCGCAGGACGGCAGCGGCGCATCGATCAAGGGGCGCGTATTCAACGCGGACGGTTCGTCCGCCGCCAACGAAATGCGGATCAATAATTTCACCTCGGGTGACCAGCAACTGGCGCAGGTAGTCACCCTGCCGGACGGGCGAGTTCTCGAAACCTGGGTGACCGCCAACGCCGATGGCAGCGGCAATGCGGTGCATGCTCGATTTTTCACAGCCAATACCGCGCCTGTAATTGGTTCCAATGGCGGCGGCGATACCGCCGCTGTCGGAGCCAATGAAAATCAAAAAGCGGTGACAACGGTCACGGCCACGGATTTCGGCGGGCCGCTTGCCGTAGCCTATTCCATATCTGGTGGCGCTGATGCGGCTCTTTTTTCCATCAACAGTGTAACGGGTGTCCTCAGCTTCGTCACGGCACCCAATTTTGAAGTCCGCACCGATGCGAATAGCGACGGCATCTACGATGTGGTTGTCCGTGCGAGCGACGGGGAATTGTCGGACACTCAAGCAATTGCCGTGACCGTGACCAACGTCAATGAACCGCTCGTCATCACCTCGAATGGCGGTGGTGACGTGGCGAGCCTCTCGATCTCGGAGAACACAACCGCCGTCTCGACCGTGACGGCGGCCGATCCCGACGGCACCGCGGCCACCTATGCGATCGCCGGCGGCGCGGATGCGGCGCTGTTCACGATCGATGCGGCAACCGGCGCGCTGGCATTCATTGCCGCGCCGGATTTTGAACTGCCGGGCGATGCGGGCGGCAACAATGTCTATGATGTCATCGTTTCAGCCACTGATGGTGCCTTTGTCGACACTCAGGCCATCGCCATCACGGTAACCGACAGTGCCGAAGCGCCGGTCGGGGAGAATCTTGTAGGCACGAGCGGTGACGATATCATCCTCGGCCATGGCGGCAACGACAGGCTCGATGGCGGGGACGGCAATGACAGGCTCGATGGCGGGGCTGGCAACGATGTCCTGATCGGCGGGAACGGGAACAACACGCTGATCGGTGGTCTTGGCGCCGATGTCCTGGAC
>Ga0207703_10000313_pt1 | contig 52703 bp, 45 predicted proteins | sample KBSSwiS12_FD_184304 | JGI IMG/M metagenome (GOLD analysis project Ga0207703, IMG submission 184304) | Switchgrass rhizosphere microbial communities from Kellogg Biological Station, Michigan, USA - KBS Switchgrass S1-2 (SPAdes) (version 2) | ecosystem: Host-associated > Plants > Roots >... | reverse complement strand
CAACCACCTTGAGCGGAACACTACCGCCCGTCGAGGTCTGCACAGGCATGTTCTCGATCGTCGACAGGTCCCGGCGGGAGGTTTCCGCGATCGAGACCCGGATGGGGACCTGCCGATCGCTGAGCGAAAACTTCGCCATGTTCTGCTCGATGTCCCCCAGCGTCGCGATCCGGATGGCATTGCTGAGCGCCGCAGTGGTCACGCCGAGATCGGCGGCGATATCGAGCCGCGGCGTGATGATCAGTTCGGGCCGCTGGACATCGCCATCGATACGCGGGTCGCGGATAAGCGGGCTTTTGCGCATCTCGGCGACCAAGTCGTTCGCGCTATGCTGGAGCTCGATCGGATCGTCTCCGGCCAACATGATCGTCAGATCACGGCCGAGGCCGCCGCTTTGTGAGAGGAAGTTGATGCGCGCATCGGGAATCCTGGCGAGCAGGACGGCAGTGTGCCGCTCGAATTCCACGCTGCTTCGCTCGCGTTCCTTGGCAGGCTTCAGCGTGATGTAGATGCTGGCGAGGCGGCTGTCGCCATTATCGCCGATGACCGCGAAAGCTCTCGCGACTTCGGGTTGTCGATGGAGGAGTTCGATGACCTGGTCGGCTACCCTCTGCGTGTCCTCCGCCACGCGCGCGCCCGGTGCCAGCTCGATCTTCACCGCGCTATAGTCGACGTCCATGGGCGGCTGGAATTCCTGCGGGGTGGTCGCGAACAGCAATATCGTCAGTCCGAAGGCCGCGACGCCGATCAGGATCGTTTTCCAGCGATTGACCAGCGACCATCTAAGGACCTCGATATATTTTTCCATCGACGTGCCGCCACCATGTTCCTTCACGCCCTCGGCCTTGAGGAAATAGGCGGCGATCATCGGCGTTATCAGGCGCGCCACGAGCAAGCTCATCAGCACCGCCACGGCGACCGTGAGGCCGAATTGCTTGAAGAGCTGCCCCGGTATGCCCGGCATGAAGGAGACCGGTACGAACACCGCGACGATCGACATCGTCGTCGCAACCACCGCCAGGCCGATCTCGTCGGCTGCGTCCATCGAGGCCTGATAGGCACTCTTTCCCATCCGCATGTGGCGCACAATATTCTCGATCTCCACGATGGCGTCGTCGACGAGGATGCCGGCGACCAAGCTGAGCGCGAGTAGGCTGACCGTGTTGAGCGTGAAGCCCATCATCGCCATGAACCAGAAGGTGGGCACGGCAGAGAGAGGGATGGCGAGCGCCGAAATCAGTGTCGCACGCCAGTCCCGCAGGAAGAAAAAGACGACGATAACGGCTAACACCGAGCCCTCGATCATCGCATCTATCGCGGAATGATATTGCTGCTTGGTGTAGGTGACGCTGGTGAAGAGTTCACGGAATCTGACTTTCGGATTCTGCTTGTGAAGATCATCCAGGACTTTCTGGACATTGGCATAGACCTCCACATCCGATGCCCCCTTGGCCTTCTGGATGCCGACCGAGAGCACTTGCCGGCCGTTCATCTTGTTAATCTGGCGCTGTTCGGCATAGGCGTCGCGCACCGTTGCGATGTCGGCGAGGCGAACGGTGCGGCCATCGCCGACCGAGATTTGCGTAGCGCCGAGTTCATAGGCCGAAGCGGCATTGCCGAGCACGCGCACCGACTGTTCGGCGCCGGCCAGTTCCGCGCGGCCGCCTGCAGCGTTGAGGTTCACGCTGCGCAGCACGTTGTTGACCTGGCTCGCGGTGACGCCCTGGGCCTGCATGCGTGCCGGATCCAGGATTACCCGGATTTCGCGGCTGACGCCGCCGCCGCGGAACGCGGCTGCCATGCCGTCGATGGCCTGCAGCCGTTTGATGACCGTATTGTCCGTGAACCAGCTCAGTTGCTCCAGCGTCATGTCGACGCTTTCGACCGAGAAATAGCCGAATGGTGCGCCTTCGATGTCCTGGCGTTTGATCTGCGGTTCGAGAATCCCTTCCGGAAGCTCCGAGCGAATCTTGGAGACTGCGTCGCGAACGTCATTGACGGCGCGGTCGACAGGCGTCCCAAGCTGAAATTCCACCTGTGTGGCGGAGCTCCCTTCGGTCACTGTGGACGAGATCGACTTGACGTTGCCGATCGAGGCGACCGCGGCCTCGATCTTTTGCGTGATCTGGGTCTCTATCTCCGTTGGCGCCGCGCCCGGCTGGGTGACCCGCACTTCTGCGCTGGGAAAGCTGATGTCGGGCATCTGATTGATGTCCATCCGGGCGAAGCTGACGATCCCGGCCAGCGTCAGTGCGAGGAACAGCACGATCGGAGCGATCGGGTTCCGGATCGCCCAGGCCGAAATGTTGCGCATATCCTCGCTCCTGCCGTTCAGCGATTAGCGAGAGTCGACGCGAGGTGCGGCGTTACCCGATCGCCCGGACTGAGGAAGGCGCCTGCTGAAAGGACGATCCTCTCATCGCCCTGGAGGCCCGCCAGCACGACCACCCCGGCATCGGACATATCGCCGATCTTGAGGTCACGACGAACGACCCGGCCGTCTTTGGCCACCGCATAGGCATAATAGCCCTTCTCATCGTTGAGGACCGCGGACTCGGGCAGGCGGGGCGCCGTGACCGTGCCACTTCTGATCGTTACCGATGCGAAGCCGCCGGGGCGCAGCGCCGGATCGTAGCGGAGCTGGATCCGCGCGGTGCCCTGCCGGGTCTGAGGGTCGATCACCGGAGACATTTGCCAGATCGTGCCGGTGAAGACGCGGTTGTTCCCCACAGGCGTCACCTCCGCGCTGTTGCCGACCCTGAGCCGGGCAAGATCTTGCTCGGCAAGCTGGGCACGGACTTCCATCTCGCCATCCCTGGCCACCCGAAACAGGGCGCCATTAGCTGGTCCGACGACCTGGCCGGGCTCCACCGCGCGGGTCAGGACGAGCCCGGCGGCCGGGGAGCGGATATCGAGGCGACCGATTTCGGCGCGCGCCTGCTGCAACTGTGCCTGTGCCACCGCGACACGCGCCGCGGCGGCGTCCCGTGACGCGGTCTTGCGGTCGACGTCCGCCTTGGAGATGAAGCCCCGCGCCACCAATGCCTTGGCCCGGTCGAGTTCCGATTGGGCGAGGTCGGCATCGGCGCGCGCCACCCGTACCGATGCCGCAAGCGAATTGGCCTGCTGCGCCTGCACCGAGCGCTCTATGACTGCCAGCGTCTGTCCGGCCGCCACCCAGTCGCCGGGCTCGACGAGGACCCGAACGACCATGCCGCCTTCGCCCGCCACCCCGACAGGCATTTCGCGTTTCGCGCTGATCGTACCGTTCGAGGATATCAGGGCTGCCGACTGGGTGCGGCCCGGAATGATGACCGTCACTGTCGGCGGGGCGGGCTGCGGCGGGTCCGCCGTCCTGGTGCCGAAAATCGTCCACGCGATCACGGCCGCCAGCGCCAGCATGACCGCACCGATGATCAGCCGGCGCCGGCGGCGCCTCTGGGCATCGCCCGGGTCATAGGCGGCATAGTCGGTATGGATGCCGGGTTCGACGTTCATAATAGGCTCTCGACGAGGCAGCACGAACGGCGGCCATATTTGTTGGTAGCTGTATTATCGTTATACATCACCCTGCTCAAGGGCCTGCAGTCCTATCGCCCTTGGGAAGGAGGTGGATCGTTGCGAGTCCGAAAGGCGTTCAGCCCCTGTGCAGCGAAGACTGGCCAGAGTCCTAACACGGCCCAGTCTCTGCGGCCAAGCGGGAGCAGATCGAAAATGAAGCATATTCTCAGAGGATCTGTGGCTGCGAGCCTGTGGGCGGTTGCGATGGCGAGCCCCGGCCTGGCCCAGGAAGCCTCGTTGCCGCCGGCGCATCTCGCCGGTACGCGCCTCGATATCATCGCGACGGGCGAGGTCGCCGTGGTCCCCGACATCGCCATTGTCGGTGCAGGCGTAGTCACGCAGGCGGAGAACGCGAGCGCGGCAATGGCCGAGAACGCCAGGCGGATGGCGGCTACGACCGCCGCGATCCGCAAGGCAGGGATCGCGGATCGGGATATCCAGACTACCGCAATCAACCTGAGCCCGCAGTACAGATATGCCGACAATCAGCCGCCCACCATCACCGGCTATCAGGCTTCCGCGCGCGTCACTGTCCGCTTCCGCGATGTAAAGCTTGCAGGCAAAGTGCTGGATTCGCTGGTGTCGGCCGGCGCGAACCAGATCGATGGCCCCACATTGTCGATCGACAAAGCCGAGCCGCTGATCGATCAGGCTCGCGAACGTGCGGTTGTCGCAGCGAAGGCTCGCGCCCAGCTCTATGCCAGGGCGGCGGGCCTCCAGGTCAAACGGATCGTTGCGATCAGCGAGGGCTCGCTTGACGGGCTGACGCCGAGGCCCCTTCCGATGATGATGGCGAGCCAGCGCAGCAAGGAGGCGGACAGCGCGATCGAAGCGGGCGAACAGAAGCTGGCGATCAGCCTGTCCGTCACATTCGAGTTACAATAGGAAAAGGGGCCGCCGGTGGTCCGACGGCCCCTGCGCGCCGGGTTCGGGTTTATCGAACCGCGCCGCGACGGACCAGATTTACGATCGCAAGCAGGATGACCGCGCCGACGAATGCGCTGATCCAGCCACCAACGCCGCCGCCGCCGAGGGTCCGTCCGAACAACACGCCGCCGATGAACGATCCTATGATACCGACAACGATATTCAGGATGATGCCCTGCTGCGCGTCAGTGCGCATCACAATGCTGGCGAGCCATCCGATGATGCCCCCTACGATTAGGAAAATAATGAAGTCCATCTCGTCCTCCTATCACCTTTTCAGCGCTTCGGACGGGCCGAAAGCCTTGCCGACGAACTACGTTCGAACCAGCGACATGTTCCTGCAGGGTCGTCGGTGCGCAGGTTCGCCGGCCGGTGCAGCGGCGGTGCAGTGGCGGTGTGGGCGCAGCGGCGCGCGCCATCGGCGACCGGAGCCGATCAGCGGAGGGGTGGGAGCAAGTGCGCAGCATCCTCGGCCCGACGGGATGGCGCAAATTCGCTAAAGTAAAGCCCGCCCCGGCTTGGCCGGAGCGGGCGCATGTCGGAGCCGTTCGAGGCCTCAATATTTCTGCTGGCGCTCGTACAGCGACTTATAATGCTGGATCCGTGTCACGCGCAGGCCGGGCATTCCGGACCGCTCGACCGCGCGCTGCCAGCTGGCGAACTCCTCGGCGCTGAGATCATATCTCTCGCAGACGTCGTCCACGGTGAGCAGCCCGCCGCTGACCGCGGCCACCACCTCCGCCTTGCGGCGGACGACCCAGCGCGTGGTACCGGGAGGAGGCAGCGTGTCGAGCGTCAAGGGCTCACCGAGCGGGCCGATGACCTGGTGCGGGCGGATTTTTTGATTCTCAAGCATACTTTACCTCGACTTGGTCGCTGGACCGTGACGTGTTTTGCGATCCCGTTCCTATCGGTCCGGCGATCAATGAAGCTTTGCGCAGAAGGGTAAATGTGCGCGTCATTTGTCTTGCGCACCGGTAAAGTGCGCGGCGGCGGCGGCATGGAAGCTGCCATTGGCCGGTCCGACCGACTTTTGCCCGCGCGGCCCTGCGCCCAGAGCGGCGACCGCCGCATGGGCCGGAAGCCGCGGATCGGTCGTCTCGGCGCCATCCTGAGCCATCCGTGCCGTCGGCATGGCTGCTTGGTAGGCAGCCAGTGCGGCACGCAGCGTCTCGAAATCGAGCGGCAGTGCCACCTCGGTGGCCCGGTCGGATCGGAACTCGTCGATTTTGATTTTCATACGTGCTCGCCGTTTCCCGTCTCGTGGAAAGAAACGGCGCGCACCGCGGAATCTTTAGCCGATTTGTCCAGAATTTTGCGGCTCTTGCTCCAAGCTGCTATGGGCCGCCCATGATCCCCGATTTCCAGCTCGAAAGCCTTGATGGCAGGTCGCTCAAGGGACGCCGCATCGTCGTCGCCATGTCAGGCGGAGTCGACAGTTCGGTCGTGGCGGCGCTCGCGGCGGCGAGCGGCGCTGAAACGATCGGCGTCACGCTGCAACTATACGATCATGGAGCCGCGCTGGGCCGGAAGGGGGCCTGTTGCGCCGGGCAGGATATCAGGGATGCCCGTGCCGTGGCGGCAAAGCTCGGCATCGCCCATTATGTGTTCGATTATGAGAACCGCTTCCGCGACCAGGTGATCGCGGATTTCGTCGACGAATATGCAGCTGGCCGCACCCCGATACCCTGCGTCCGTTGCAATCAGAGCGTCAAGTTCACCGACCTGTTCGGCGTTGCCCGCGATCTCGGCGCCGATTGCCTCGCGACCGGCCATTATGTTCGGCGCTTGATCGGCCGGGATGGCGCTGCCGAGCTGCATCGCGCGATCGATCCTGCGCGTGACCAGAGCTATTTCCTGTTCGCGACGACGCGCGAGCAGCTGGACTATTTGCGTTTTCCGCTTGGGGGCCTGCCCAAGGCGCGCGTGCGCGAGATTGCCGCCGAACTCGGGCTCGGCGTTGCCGCCAAGCCCGACAGCCAGGACATCTGCTTCGTGCCTGACGGAGATTATGCGAGCATCGTGAAGCGCATGCGGCCGGACGCCGCGGAACCTGGAGAGATCGTCGACCTGGCGGGCCGGGTGCTCGGTCGGCACAGGGGCCTTCTCCACTTCACCGTCGGTCAGCGCCGCGGGATCGAAATTGGCGGCACGCCGGAACCGCTCTATGTGGTTCGCCTCGATACCGCGACCCGGCGGCTCATCGTCGGCCCGCGCCGCGCGCTCGCGGTCAAAGCGGCGCGGCTCGCAGACGTAAACTGGATCGGCGACGGCCATAGCGGTCCGCTTGCGGCCAAGGTCCGTTCGCTGGCGAAGCCCGTGCCTGCCCGCTTCGCGAACGGGTTTATTCGCTTCGAGCAGCCGGAATATGGCGTAGCCCCGGGCCAGGCGGCCGTGCTCTACGCTGGTGACCGCGTGCTCGGCGGCGGATGGATCGCCGAGACGGCGGCGCCCGAACTGGTCATGGCCGCCTGACACCCGCCACCGTCGCGTGCGACCGGCGAACGGGCGATCCGGCTGGAGTCATGGCTGCGTTTCCTCTCCAGGCGGCATATGGCCCGCCGGATCGGGGTGGATGAGGATCTCGACTCCGGGGAAGGCGGCACGCAGCCGGTCCTCGATCTCGTCCATCACCCGGTGGACAGCGCCAATGGTCATTGCGGGGTCGACCCAGATGTGGAATTGCGCGAAGTCGCGGTTGCCCGAACGGCGCGTCCTCAGATCATGAATGCCGCGTAATTCCGGGTGACGGTTGGCGACCTCGACAAAGGCGCGGCGGCGTTCCTCCGGCCACTCCTTGTCCATCAGCTGGTCGAGCGCCTCGCGGGACGCATGCCACGCTCCGTATAGGAGCCACGCAGCGATGCCGAGCCCGCCAACGGCATCTGCGCCTCGCACGCCCAGCCGATGATCGAGCAGCAACGCCGCGATTACCGCCAGGTTGAGCCAGAGGTCGCTCTGATAATGAAAGCTGTCGGTCGCGATCGCCAGCGAGCCGGTCTGCGCGATCACTCGGCGCTGATAGCGGACGAGGGCGAAGGTGATCGCCGCGGCGAACAGCGATACTGCTACGCCCGACCTGGCCTCGACTGGGCCGGCGCCGGCGACCAGGCGCTGGAGCGCGTGGATGCCGATCCAGAAGGCCGAAAGCGTGATCAGTATGATCTGGAAGAAGGCGGCAATGGCCTCGGCCTTGCCGTGCCCGAAACGATGCTGACGATCCGCAGGTGTCGCGGCAAGGTGAACGCCATAAAGCGTGGCCAGGGATGCGACCAGGTCGAGCGCGGTATCGGCGAGCGAGCCAAGCATCGCGGCCGAGCCGGATTGCCAGCTTGCATAGGATTTGAGCGCGACCAGGATCAACGCCACGGCAGCGGAGGCGAGACCGGCCCGGACGTTCGCCGACGGGTTCATGGGTAGAGCAGAGCCTCTGACCAGCCCTCGGCGCATCGCGTAAACAGCCTGCGTTCGTGAAGGCGATGCGCGCGATCCTGCCAGAATTCGAGCCTTACCGGTTGCACGCGGAAGCCCGACCAGTGCGGCGGACGAGGCACCTCGATGCCCTCGAACCGTGCGCGCACCGCCTCGTAGCGCGCCTCGAAGGTAGCGCGGCTATCCAATGGGCGCGACTGATCCGAAGCCCACGCACCCAATTGGGAATCACGAGACCGGGTAGCGAAATAGGCGTCGCCCTCGACATCGCTTACCCGCTGTACGGGTCCTTCGATACGGACCTGCCGCCGCAGCGACTTCCAATGAAAAAGCAGCGCGGCGCGGCCGGTGGCGAAAATCTCGAGCGCTTTGCGGCTTTCATAGTTGGTGTAGAAAACGAAGCCGCGTTCGTCATGCCCCTTGAGCAGCACCATCCGCACGGACGGTTGTCCGTCCGCGGCGACGGTCGCTACCGCCATCGCATTATAATCGTTGATCTCGCTGGTCCGCGCCTCGGAATACCATGCTTCGAAAATCGAAAAGGGATCGGTCATCAGTTCACACCACCGCAGCCGCCGGCGCGTGAGATTCGGCGTCGAGCGCGGCGGCGACGCGGTCGAGCGCGGTGCCGAGCTCGGCTCGGTCGGCAGGCGCGCCAAGGCATAGCCGGACCCCCGAGATCAGGGAAGCGTCGATCAGGGGCGCCGAGGGCGGGGTGAGCTCGACTCCGGCGCGCATCGCCCGCGCGGCGAGCCGTTCGGCATCGAGCTCCGACATCGGCAACCAGATATGCGGACAGCGGGGATCAGCGGGGGCGCTGATCGCCGCCCCCAGCCTGGCGGCCGCCATCTTCCCGCGCGCTAGGGCCTCGGCGCCATTTTCGGTGACGATCTCATCGGCGATACCCTCGTCGATCCATTGGCAGGTGACGAGTGCGCCGAGCACCGACGGAGCGTAGACCCGCCCGCGGACGAGGCGCAGCACCCGTTCGACCTCGTCCGGGCCGGGCACGATCAGGAAGCCTGTGCGCAGTCCCGGCGCCAACGCCTTGGACGCGCTGCCGACATAGAAGCATCGCTCGGGAGCCAGTGCGGCGAGCGGGGCGGGCGCGTTGCCGGCTGCATAGGCGGCATAGACATCGTCCTCGACGATGATGATGTCGCGCCGACGCGCCACTGCGACAATCTCGGCGCGGCGCCGCGCGCCCATGATCCGGCCAGTGGGGTTCTGCAGCGTCGGCAGCGTGTAAAGCACGCGCGCGCCCCCGAGGGCCGCCTCGTCGAGCGCATCCGGAAGCAGCCCCTCGGCATCCATTTTCAGCCCGATCGCACGATAGCCGCCGGCCTGGACAATCGACTTGATGCCGAAATAGCTGGCCGCTTCAGTCATGATCGCGTCGCCGGGCCGGCACAGCGCCTCGAATGCCAGTGACATCGCCTGCTGGCCCCCTTCGGTCATGATCAGCCTATCGGGATCGATGCCGCGGAGCCCGCCGATTCTACCGAGCCATGCTGCGGCCGAGCGACGGTGCGAGGGAAGGCCGGCGGGCGGGGCATAGCCGAGATGGTCCCCAAGGTCCGCCCGCCGGGCGATCCGCGCCATCGCCGCCGCGAAGCGGCGCTGGGCCGCCGCCAGCGGCGGCACATTGCGGTCGAGCGCGATCGGCCCACCGCCGCGCGTGACGGCCGGCGTATGATCGGCGACGAAGCTGCCGCGCCCGACGGTTGCGGTAATCAGCCCTTGACGCGCGGCCTCCGCATAGGCGGCGGTCACGGTGCCGATGCCGATGCCCAGACGATGAGCGAGCTCGCGGTGCGGCGGGAGCTTCGCCCCGGACGCGAGCCGCCCTTCGATGATATCGTGGCGTAGCGCGGTGAGCAGGCGTCCGGAGACGGTGCCGCCCTGCCCACTGAGTTCAGGAGTCCAGTCCATCGTCACCCATAATGTATCAATGACAATATCCTCTTTGACTCGAATCAAATGGCAGAGCAATGAGCAACAGTCAATCAATGCATTGACGACGGACTCGGGAAAAGGATCATGAGACATTTATGGATGACAGGGCTCGCCGGCCTTCTGCTGGTTGGCATTGCCGGGGCACTTTCGGCCGGCGCGACCGGCACGGCCTCGCACTCGGTCGATGATCCGGGCCGCCAACGGATGATCGATGCCAGCTACGAACTCGCTATCCATTTGGGACGCTGACCAGGCCCGATGGTCTTCGCTGCACCTCCTGTGAATTTCCTGCGCGTCGCCCGCTTCCCTATTTGGGAATCGGCAATGTCGCGTTCCGCAATGGGGGCCGTTGGTCTGTGCGGCTCAGCATGGACTGATCGGCGGTCGGTGACATCGCTGTAAACAAAGGAATAAGGCGGTAAAGGCGTCGTATCCGCCTTTGGCGGGCCCGGCAAACTGGCCCGGCAGGATTTGCGCATCACGCAACTCTTTATTGCACCGCACAAATGATTGTGCTGACTCTGTACCTTATGATTCAAGCCGCGCTGCATCACCAGACCGTCTATCGGTACGACCATCCGGTCCTGCTCGGGCCGCAGATCATCCGGCTGCGGCCGGCCGGGCATAGCCGTACGGCCGTAAACAATTATTCGCTTCGGATCACACCCGAAAACCATTTCATCAACTGGCAGCAGGACCCCCACGGAAACTGGCTTGCGCGGCTCGTCTTTCCCGAACGCACGCCCGAATTCTCTGTGACGGTAGACATGATCGCCGATCTCGTCGTCATCAATCCGTTCGACTTTTTCGTTGAGGATTATGCCGAGAAACGGCCCTTCACCTACGCGCCGGCGCTCGCATCGGACCTCGCGGCCTATTTCGAGATCGAGCCGCAGGGGCCGCTGTTCGAGGAATTTGTCGATCAGTTCGCCGGAACCGAAGCGAGGACGATCGACTTCCTGGTCGAACTCAACGTGGCGGTGAACAAGCGGGTCGGCTATGTCATCCGGATGGAGGCCGGTGTCCAGGCGCCCGAGGACACGCTGGCGATCGGTTCCGGCAGCTGCCGCGATTCAGCCTGGTTGCTCGTCCAGGCCGCGCGTCGCCTCGGCCTCGCCGCCCGCTTCGTATCGGGCTATTCGATCCAGCTGACACCCGACATTATCCCGCTCGAAGGCCCGAGGGGAGTCGCTCAGGATGTCTGCGATCTCCATGCCTGGGCCGAGGTCTATGTTCCCGGTGCCGGCTGGATCGGCATGGATGCGACGTCGGGCATGTTTGCCGGCGAAGGCCATATTCCGCTTGCCGCGACCCCGCACTATCGCTCGGCGACGCCGATCGAGGGGGCTTTGCTCGAACCCGCCCATGTCGATTTTCACTTCGACATGAGCGTCCAGCGCATTGCCGAGGCGGTGCGCATCACCAAGCCCTTTACCGACGCACGCTGGTCCGCGCTCGATGCGCTCGGCCATCAGGTCGACGCCGATCTCGCGGCGCAGGACGTACGACTGACGACCGGCGGCGAGCCGACCTTCGTCGCGCTCGACGACCCCGAAGCGCCCGAATGGAACGGCGATGCGGTCGGCCCGACCAAGGCCGGCTATGCCGACCGGCTGATCCGCAAGATGCGTGATCGCTTTGCGCCCGGCGGCATGCTCCATCATGGCCAAGGCAAATGGTATCCCGGCGAAAGCCTGCCACGCTGGGGATATTCGGTGTATTGGCGCACAGACGGCGTCCCGGTCTGGCGGGATGCCGGTCTCATCGCCGGCAGCGAAGCGGCGACGACCGTCTCCGACGATCAGGCGGGCGCTTTCCTGTGCACAATTGCGGACGATCTTGGGATCGGCGCCGATATGGTGGTGGAGGCCTATGAGGATCCGCTCGAATGGTCGGCGAAGGAGGCGCAGCTACCCGACAACGTCGATCCGACCGATCCTCAGATCGAGGACCCGGAGGCGCGAGCGCGGATGGTGAAGGCTTTCGAGCGCGGCCTTGCCCGTCCGGTCGGCTATGTCCTGCCGATCCAGGCATGGCACAGCAAACAGGCGGCTATTGCAGGTCGCTGGCGCTCGGAAAGATGGAGCCTGCGGCGCGGCAAGCTGTTCACAGTGCCGGGAGATTCTGCGCTCGGCTATCGGCTGCCGCTCGGCTCGTTGCCTTATGTGCCTCCGGCGCAATATCCCTATCTTCATCCGCGCGACACGACCGAGCCACGCGAACCCATGCCCGATTTCTACCAGCAGCGGGTCGAGACGGTCTCCCAGGCGGCAGGTCATGCTCCGCAGGAGCGGCAGGAGCAGGTGTTGATCGAAGGCGCCGTCCGCACCGCGATCACCGTCGAAGCGCGGGAGGGCTATCTCGCGGTGTTCCTGCCGCCGACCGAACGGTTGGAAGATTATCTGGAGCTGATCGCCGAGGTCGAGGCGACCGCGGCCAAGACCGGGACGCCCGTTCGCATCGAAGGCTATCCGCCGCCGCCCGATCCGCGCCTCAACGTTTTGAAGATCACGCCCGATCCCGGCGTGATCGAGGTCAACATCCAGCCCGCCGCGAGTTGGCCGGAGACGTCGGATATTACGCTCGGCCTCTACGAATTGGCGCGCGAAACCGGCCTGACAGCCGACAAGTTCCTCGTTGACGGTCGGGCCGTCGGCACGGGCGGTGGGAACCATATCGTCCTCGGTGGCCGGTCGGTGAACGACTCGCCGTTCATCCGCCGGCCGGACATGCTCAAGAGCTTCGTCCTGTATTGGCAGCGCCATCCAGCGCTAAGCTATTTATTCTCCGGCATGTTCATCGGTCCGACCAGCCAGGCGCCGCGCATCGACGAAGCCCGGCACGACGGGCTCTACGAACTGGAGATCGCGCTCGCGCAGGTGCCGGGTCCGGGCGAGGGAGAGGCGCCGGCGCCCTGGGTGGTCGATCGCCTGTTCCGCAACCTGCTCGTCGACGTGACGGGTAACACCCACAGGACCGAGATCTGCATCGACAAGCTTTTCTCGCCCGATGGCCCGACAGGGCGGCTTGGGTTGCTCGAGTTCCGTGGATTCGAAATGCCTCCGGAGCCCAAGATGAGCCTGGCGCAGCAGTTGCTGCTACGCGCGCTCACGGCCTGGTTCTGGCGTGAGCCGCAGAGGGGCGGGCTGGTCCGCTGGGGAACCGCGCTGCACGATCGTTTCCTGTTGCCGCACTTCGTGTGGGCCGACTTTCTCGACGTGTTGACCGATCTCCGCCATGCCGGCTACGACTTCGATCCGGCATGGTTCGAGGCGCAGCGCCAGTTCCGGTTCCCGGTGCATGGCACGGTCGCGGCGGGCGGCGTGGTCCTGGAAATCAGTCACGCGTTGGAACCGTGGCATGTGCTGGGCGAAACCGGCGCGATCGGAGGGACCGTTCGCTATGTGGACAGTTCGACCGAACGGCTCCAGATCAAGACCAGTGGACTTGTCCCTGGCCGGCACGTCATCGCGGTGAATGGCCGCGCGGCACCGATGACGCCGACCGGCGTGCCGGGAGAGGCCGTTGCCGGAGTGCGGTTCAAGGCTTGGAAACCGGCCAATTGCCTCCACCCTCTGCTCGATGCCGACGCCCCGCTGACCTTCGATGTCCTCGACAAATGGAATGCTCGTTCGCTAGGCGGGTGCGTCTATCATGTCGCGCATCCGGGAGGACGCAATTATGATACCGTACCGGTCAACGAACTCGAAGCCGAGGCGCGCCGCCGCGCCCGTTTCCAGGATCACGGCCATACCCCGGGCGCGGTCGTGGTCCCAATGCCCGAGCGTCCGAGCGAATTTCCGATGACGCTCGACCTACGCGCCCCCCCTTCCTGGTAGGGCCATCATGCAGGGGGATCTGATGGCCGAACTACCGGGCATGCCCAGCCTGGCGGAGGGGTGGCTGCGCAGCTATATCGCCAAGGCCGGTTCGGCCGACGTGCTGCGCGGTGATGTCGGGCGCGGTGCTAAATGGTGGCACAGGCTGCTCGAAGGTTTGGGTGGTTTGAGCGAGGGCCGCCTCGACGGCCTGCAGCTCCGCATGGCACGCCAGGTCCAGGAACTGGGCATCGCGTTCCGCCTGCCGGGCGAGGAACGCGAGCGGCCGTGGCCGCTCCAAGCGATGCCGCTGCTGATCGGCGAGGACGACTGGGCGGTCATCGCCGCGGGCGTGGCACAACGTGCCGAGCTGCTCGAGTTGCTGTTGAACGATATCTTCGGCGAACAGCGCCTCGTTGCCGAGGGCGCGCTGCCGCCCGCGCTGATCACCGGTAGCCGCGCCTTCTGGCGTTCGCAAGTCGGAATCAAGCCACCGGGTGGCTATCGGCTTCATATCTACGCGGCCGATATCGGCCGCGACCCGAGCGGCGACTGGCGGGTGCTCGACGATCATGTGCGGACACCCGTCGGCGCGGGCTATGCGTTGGAAAACAGGTTGGCTGCTTCGCGGCTCCTCGGCCAGTTGCAGAGCCGACTCCATGTCGAGCGGCTCGCACCCTTCTTCTCGGCTTTTCGCGAGGGATTGGCGGCGGTATGTCGCCGCTCCGAACCACGGATCGGCTTGCTCACGCCGGGCCGCTATAACCAGAGCTATGCCGAACAGGCCCATCTCGCGCGCTATCTGGGTTTGCTGCTCGTCGAGGGCAGTGACCTCGCAGTCCGCGACGATGGCTTGTTCGTGCGCACGATCGAGGGCCTGAAGCGGGTCGATGCATTGTGGCGGCGTATCGACTCGCGGCTGCTCGATCCGCTCGCCTTCGATGCGAGCTCGGCGATCGGAGTAGCTGGCTTGACCGATGCCATGGCCGCCGGACAGGTGGTAATCGCCAACGCACCCGGCGCAGGCGTGGTGGAATCGACGGCGATGGCCGCGTTCCTTCCGGCGATTGCCCGCCGCCTGCTCCATCAGGATCTTCTCCTGCCCAACATCGCGACCTGGTGGTGCGGCCAGGATGCGCCACGCGCCGAGGTCGAGGCGCTGTTTGACAGCCTGCTGATTGCCCCCGCCTTCGCTGAGGCGCCGGCGGGCTTGCCGCGCGGTCGTCCGGTCCTGCCCGCAACGCTGGATGCCGCCCAGCGCGAGGCTCTGCTCGAGGACTTCCGTCGCCGACCGACCGACTATGTCGCTCAGGAAGACGTTCATCTCTCGACGACACCGACCGTGCAGGACGGTGGCCAGCTCCTTCCCAGGCCGTTCACCATCCGCGTCTTTGCCGCGCGTGACGGACAGGGACGGTGGACCGTCATGCCCGGCGGCTTCGCCCGGATCGGAGACGATTCGGATGTCCGGGCGACGGTGATGGGGGAGGGCGCCTTTTCGGCCGATGTGTGCGTGGTCGGCTCACGTGCCGTCGAACCGGTTTCGCTGCTCCCGCAGAAGGTTGCTATCCGGCGCAATCCGGGCACCCTGCCGAGCCGGGCCGCCGACAACCTCTACTGGCTTGGCCGCTATCTCGAGCGCGGCGAGGCAACGCTCCGGCTGGTCCGGGCGACGCTCGGTGGCTCGATCGTGGCCGATGGCGGAGCGGCGCTCTTCCCGCTTACGCTCGATCGACTGGGCACAATGCTGGTTTCCTCCGGCGCCGCGGCGACGCCCCGCGACGAGGACGAGGAGGAGCCCGAGGTCGATGCTGAGGCGGGGGAGACCCATGACCTCCGCGAACTGGCGCTGGCTGCGCTCGATGGCGAGGGGCCGGCCAGCGTTGCGACCTTGATGCGCAACGCCCGCATGATCGCCAGCGGGACCCGCGACCGACTCTCGGTCGAGGTCTGGCGCCTGGTCGACGCACCGCTTCCCCGTGCGCTGTCCGAAGATGCCGAGGCGACGCTGGCCCGCGCCATCGGCCTGCAGGAGCGCTTTTCGGCGCTGGCAGGCTTGGCTGCGGAGAATATGGGGCGTACCGCGGGGTGGCGCTTTCACGACATGGGCCGCAGGATCGAACGCGCACTGTGGGGCTGCCGGCTGGTGCGCAGCTTCGGCGGCAAGGATGCTTCGGTCGACGACCTGACGACGCTGCTTGATCTATGCGATAGCCAGATCAGTTATAGGGCGCGCTATCTCGCAGGGCTATCTCTGGAGGCTGTTCGGGATCTCGTCGCGCTCGATCCCTACAACCCCCGCGCCATCGCCTATCAGGTCGAGCGGATCGCCGAGCATTTGGGGGCGTTGCCAGCGCTGAAATATGACGGAATGCCTGAAACGCATCAGGCGATCTTTTTCCGGATCGACGCGGCGATCCGCACGGCGCGTGCGGAAAGCCTTGATGCTCCTATGATGCTTGGCGTCGAGAACATGCTCGCCGAATTCTCCAATGCCCTCAGCGCGCGCTTCTTTCTTCAGGGCGCCGAAGGATTCCGCATGGCGGGGATGATCCTCGCATGAACCGGACCGATTGATGCTGTACGCCGTTCGTCACAAAACCCGCTTCCGCTACGCCTTTCCGGTGAGCGTCGCGCGGTGCAACCTGCGATTGAAGCCGGTCGATTGGGCCGGGCAGACGCTCGAACATTATGAGCTGGACGTGTCGCCGGCGGCGCTCGTCAACAATATGCGTTCGACGGGCTATCTCGGCAACGTCACCCGGATGAACCTCGATCGTCCCACGCGCGAGCTGATCATCGAGAGCCGCTTTCGTATTCGGATCGACCGGCCTACGCCCTCGCCGCTGCCCGGCGACCCGGCCATCGCGGAGACCGCGGCGGTGGCGCGTGCGACGGCCGACCTGAGCGTCGAGAGTCCCGCAAACTATATCTACCCGTCTCCGACCATCCCGCTCGTTCCGGAAATCACGGCATGGTGTACCCCTCATCTCGATCAGGCTCGGGGCGTAGTCGAGGCCGGATTGGCGCTTGCGCGGGACATCCATCGCAGCTTTACCTATGACGGCAGCGCCACGACCGTCGATACCAGCCCCATCGAAGCGTTCCGGAAACGTCACGGCGTCTGCCAGGACTTTGCCCAGATCATGATCGCCGGGTTGCGCGCCGCCGGGCTTTCCGCCGCTTATGTCTCGGGCTATCTCCGCACGATCCCGCCGCCCGGCAAGCAGCGGCTCGTCGGCGCGGACGCCACGCACGCCTGGGTAGTGATGTGGTGCGGGCCGAGACGCGGCTGGCTTGGCTTCGATCCCACCAACGGCTGCATGGTTGGTAGTGATCATATCATCACCGCGATGGGCCGCGACTATGGCGATGTCGCGCCCATCGATGGGGTCTTCACGGGACAGGACGGACAAAAGATCGATGTTTCCGTCGATGTGGAGCCACTCGCCTCATCGGGTGCGGAGATATCGGGTGCCGGATCTGGTAGTCTATAAAAATCCTTTTACCGCACGAGCTTGAGGAGCTGGAACGCCACCGTCTGCGGAATCTCCACTTCGATCTGGCGGACGGCTTTATTCATATGAGCTCGGCTTCACAGTTCGAAGCGACAATCGCTTGATATTTTGCCGACCGGCAGGATCTGTATCTCGCTGCCTCCGCGATCCAGTCTGCACGATCGGCGCAGGATAACGATGAGGGCGCCTCGTTTACGGACGCCCTCAGATCACATCGCTGGCAGAAGACGCTTTTCGCCCGCGATACGCATCATCGCCTTCTGCAACTTGTCGAAGGCGCGCACCTCGATCTGACGGACGCGCTCGCGGCTGACGCCATAGACCTGGCTGAGCTCCTCGAGGGTCTTGGGCTCGTCCACCAGGCGCCGTTCGACCAAAATATGCTTCTCGCGGTCGTTGAGCGCGGCGAGCGCCTCTTCGAGCATGTTGTGCCGTACCTTCTTTTCCTCGGCATCGGCGATCCGCTCGTCCTGAAGCTGACCCTGGTCGACCAGCAGATCCTGCCACTCGCCTTCGCCATCCTCCCGCATGGAGACGTTCAGCGACGCGTCACCGCCCATCGACATCCGACGGTTCATGTTCGTCACGTCCTCCTCGGAGACGCCAAGATCCTTGGCGATCTTCTGGAGGTCCTCCGGTCGCAGGTCACCGTCCTCGAAGGCATCGAGCTGCGATTTCATCCGGCGCAGGTTGAAGAACAGCTTCTTCTGCGCTGCCGTCGTGCCCATCTTCACCAGGCTCCACGACCGTAGAATATATTCCTGAATGGAGGCCTTGATCCACCACATCGCATAGGTGGCCAGGCGGAAACCGCGATCCGGCTCGAACTTCTTCACGCCCTGCATCAGGCCGATATTGCCTTCCGAGATCAACTCGCTCGCAGGAAGGCCATAGCCGCGATAGCCCATCGCGATCTTGGCGACCAGGCGCAGGTGCGACGTGACGAGCCGGCTGGCAGCCTCGGGATCGCCATGCTCCTGGAAGCGCTTGGCGAGCATATACTCCTCTTCCGCCGTGAGCAGCGGAAACTTCCGGATCTCGGCGAGGTAGCGATTGAGGCTTTGCTCACCGCCCAGTGCGGGAATCGTGGCGGGCACGTTCTTTCCGCTTGCCATGATCTATTACTCCCTTCCCCAAGTACCGATGCGGTACCGGAACCTCTGCAGTTCGGCGGGAGCGAATCGCCCCACGTACCGATTGGTAACATTCTATATCATCAAAACGCTGAACAATCGCTGCATATCGGCAGGAATTTCGCTATCGAAACATAAAGTCTCGCTTGTCACCGGATGGATGAAACCCAGCCGAGCGGCATGCAGCGCTTGTCGTTTGAAATTCAAACGGTTAAGTACCTCGCGGTGTTCCGTTCGGGCGTGACCATAGACCGGATCGCCGAGCAGCGGATGACCGATCGACGCCATATGGACGCGGACCTGATGAGTTCGCCCGGTCTCGAGTCGGCATTCGACCAGTGAGGCTCCTTTCAGCCGCTGAACCGTCGAGAAATGCGTGACGGCGCGCTTGCCGCGACCGTCCTCCACGATCGCGATCTTCTTGCGGTTGGCGGTCGACCGCGCCAGTGGAGCGTCGATAACGCCCTCGGCAGGCCGTGGTGCGCCCGCGACGATCGCCCGGTAGCGACGGTCGATGCTGTGCTTGGCGAATTGCGCAGCAAGGCCGACATGCGCTGGATCGGTCTTGGCCGCGACCATCAGCCCGGACGTATCCTTGTCGATGCGGTGGACGATGCCCGGCCGTTCGACCCCGCCGATGCCCGAAAGACTTCCGCGGCAATGATGAAGCAGCGCGTTGACCAGCGTACCGTCGAGGTTGCCGGCCGCAGGATGAACCACCAGCCCGGCCGGCTTGTCGATCACGATCAGATGCTCGTCCTCGAAGACGATGTCGAGCGCGATATCCTGTGCCTGGTTGTGCGCCGCTGCGGGAGCGGGCACGCTCACCTCATAGCGGGCTCCGGGCATCACCTTCGCCGCCGGGTCCCTGATCAACGAGCCGCCGTCGCCGCTGACATGCCCGGAAGAGATCAGCGCTTTCAGCCGCTCGCGCGACAGGGTGGGAAGCGCGGCCGCGAGCGCGCGATCCAGCCGCCAGCCGCCGGCATCCGGTGGTACCACGGCCTGCAATGTCGATTTCCCCCCGGTCATCGGTTAGGGATGTGGCGATGGATCTCACGATATCAAGAGTGGCGCTTGCGCAAATCCTCCAGGCGGCCTCCGCCAGCCCAGACAGGGAGATTTGCGGGCTTCTGCTGGGTTCGGGGCATGCGGTTGACGAGGTGCTGCCGTGCGTCAACGTCGCGGCCGAGCCCCGCGACAGCTTCGAGATTGACCCAGCGGCGCTGATCGGCGCGTGGCGAGCTGCGCGGTCGGGCGGCATAGCGCCGATCGGCCACTATCATTCGCACCCCGACGGCTCTACGCGCCCGTCCCCGCGCGATGCGGCGCTGGCCGAGCCGGGCAGCTTCTGGATCATCGTCGGCGACGGTGATGCGAGCTGCTGGCGGGCCGAGGCGAGCGGTTTCGTCTCTGTCGATCTGAGGATCGCGTAACTCGCCGATTGCGTAACGGTTCGTCGCTTGCCAAAAGACGCGTCCTCACTGCATGTCAGCTTCAAGGAATAGAATATGGTCAATCGTTCGGCCGAGTTTGCAAGCCTGCTCTGCTCGCGATTGTGCCATGACCTGCTCTCGCCGGTGGGAGCGCTGAATAACGGGATCGAACTGCTCGCCGACGAGACCGATCCCGAGATGCGGGCGAGTTGCATGGAACTGCTGGCGAACAGCGCCACCGCGGCGGCCAACAAACTCAAATTCTTCCGCCTGGCCTTTGGCGCGGCTGGCGGCTTCGCCGAGATGGTCGACGCGCGCGAGGCGCTCGCGGCGATCGAGGGGCTGCACGGCACCGATGGCAAGGTGAAGATCGGCTGGATGGTGGAGGCACCGTCGCTGCCCAAGGTCGCGATCAAGATATTGCTAAACCTTGCTCTGATCGCCGGCGATGCGCTGGTGCGGGGTGGCCAGCTCGATATTGCGGCCGAAGGCGGAGAGGTTGTACTGCGAGCCGAAGGCCCGCGCATCATCCTCGATCCCGACATACGCAACGCGTTGCTCGGGGAGGTGGACCCCGATCTGTTGATGCCCCGTGCCGCCGCCGCCTGGTTGGTTCATCTCCTCGTTGCCGAACTGGGGGGCGAGGTCCAGGTCTCCTCGCCAGGCGATGGCGTGTTGATCCTGGGCGCCAAGCTGCCGGCCTGATCGGCGGTTCGCGCCAGAAACCGGGCCGACGACAGCTGCGTCGGGCTGGAGCGGATCGCGCCTTTGCCGTGCACCGTAACGCCGTTTTAACCATCGATCGGCCATGACCTTCTCGATTTCTAGTCGGGAAAGAACACATGGACGAACTGCTCAGCGAATTCATCGCGGAAACGCGCGAAACGCTCGAGGCGCTGGCAGGCGAGATCGTGGCCTGGGAGGCGACGCCTGACGATCGCTCGCGCCTCGATTCGATCTTCCGCTTCGTCCATACCGTCAAGGGCAGCTGCGGCTTTCTCGATCTGCCGCGGCTCGAGCGGCTGAGCCATGCGGCCGAAGACGTCCTTGCCGATGTCCGCGCCGATCGCCGCAAGCCCGACGCCAAGCTGGTCAACGCGGTGCTGGCCATCATCGACCGTATCGCCGAGCTGACCGAGGCACTCGCCAGCGGCATCTCGGTTCCCGAATTCGACGATGCTATCCTGATCGCCCAGCTCCAGCCCGAGAGCGAGGCTGCTGCCGTCGAGGAGGTGCAGGTTTTCACCGCCGAAACGGCGCACCCGTCGCCGGCTGCGGCCTCCTCCTCGCCGCGCGCCGTCGCCCGTACGATCCGCCTGCCTGTCGATCTGCTTGACCGGATGATGGCCGGCGTGTCGGACATGGTGCTCGCGCGCAACGAACTGGCTCGCCGCCTGCGCGACAGTGCCGCCGATTCGAGCACGGAGGTATCGTTCGAGCGCCTGTCACTCTGCATCGCCGAAATGCGTGACGCGATCACCCGCACCCGCATGGCGCGGGTTGAGAATCTTTTCACCGCGCTCCCCCGCATGGTTCGCGATATTTCTGCGGAGCTGGGCAAGCAGGTCCAGCTCGAAATTGACGGCGGCGACGTAGAGCTCGATCGCGAGATGATCGAGATGATCCGTGATCCGCTGACCCATATTGTCCGCAACGCCATCGACCATGGCATCGAGGCGCCGGAGGAACGCATATTGGCCGGCAAGGCGCTCGCAGGCCGCCTGCATGTCAGCGCCCGCCAGGTCGGCAACCATATTCTGATCGAGATCATCGACGACGGTCGCGGCATCGATGCCGACCGACTCGTCCGCAAAGCGGTCGCCAACGGCACGCTCAGCGAAGAGCGTGCAGCGGCGATGAGTTGGGACCGGAAGCTCGAGTTGATCTTTGAACCGGGCCTCTCGACCGCGCAGCAGGTCACCGCGATCTCGGGCCGCGGCGTCGGCATGGACGTGGTCCGCGCCAATGTCGAACGAATCGGTGGCCTTGTCGATATCGACAGCCGGCCCGGCCAAGGGCTTCGGCTGACGCTGCGCGTGCCTCTTACCCTGACCATCATCCCCGCTCTCACGATCAGCAGCGGCGGCCAGCATTTCGCCATTCCCCGCTCGGCCATCGACGAGATCGTGCGGATCGGCGGCGAAGCGGTCAAGATGGGCACGCTCGGGGGAGCCAACATCGTCTCCATCCGCGGAATGCGCCTGCCGGTGGTTACGCTCGATTCGGTTCTCACGCTTGCCGCGGTGAGCGAGCCGAACAATCTGGTCGTCCTCAAGCTTTCGGGTGGCGCCCGCTACGCGCTCGCGGTTGAGGCGGTTCACGATCATGAGGAACTGGTGGTCAAGCCCGCCGCGCCGATCGTCATGGCCTGCGGTATTTACGGCGGTACGACGCTGCCCGATAACAGCCGGCCGATGCTTCTGCTGGACGTCGCCGGCGTCGCCGACAAAGCGGGCGTACGGCGCGACCAGAAGGCCGGCGCCGACGCGATCACCGAGGATGCCGAACAAACGGTCGCCGATGACGGCGCCGTCCCGGTGCTGTTGTTCCGTGATCTCGATGGTGTGGAGCGTGGTATCCCGCTCGCCCTTGTGGAGAGAATCGAGGATTGCTTCGCCGGGGCGATCAGCAAGAGTGGCGGCCGGATGAGACTCAACATCGAAGGCCGCCTCATCCCACTCGTCTCATGTGGAGCGCCGATCAGCGAGGAGAGGGTGCGCGTCCTGCGGATGCACGACGGCAATGAGGAACTCGCCTATGCGATCGACGGCGTCATCGACATCGTGCCGGTCCGCGTCGATCTTCAAAAAAGCATGATTCCGGGGCCGGTGGCCGGCGTGATGCTGGTCGAGGAGCGGCCAGTCGAGTTCATCGACGCTTTCTGGCTGTTCGCGCAGGGCGTCGGCACCAAGCCGCCCGAGACCGCCAAGCCGATCTGCCTGCTTTCCGATGACGATCCCTGGACCCGGCAGGTGCTGGCGCCCCTTGTCGTTGGTGCGGGCTACGACGTCGTCTTCGCCGAACGGGATGCCGGGTCCAAGCCTGATCTGGTGATCGTGTCCGACGGAACTCCGGCCGATATGGGGCCCGAGGCGGCGATCCTCCGCTTGCGCAGCAGCGCCGAGGACAGAGGTGCCTCGCCGGACAGCCTGTGGCGTTATGACCGGGCGGCGCTGGACGACGAGTTGCGCAGGCATTGGAAGAAGTGGGGTAGCCGCTAATGCAGGACCTTTATCTTATCGTCGAAATTGCGGGGCAGCAGGCGTTGCTGCCGGCCGCGATTGTCGAGTCTGTTGTCGAAATCGACGACATTGCGCCGGTACCCTGTGCACCGCCGCATATATTCGGTCTGTTCGCGTTGCGTAGCCGCGTGTTGACGGTGATCGATACGCTCGCGGCGCTCGGCGAAGGCCGCAGCGAGCCCGGAGAGAAACAGGCGGTGATCGTCACGATCGACGGGCATCTCTACGGCCTGCTGGTCGACAATGTGGACGATGTGGTGGCGCTGGATGGCGCGCCCGCCAAGCCACGCACGCGGCTGTCGGACGGGTGGATGCGGATTGCCCAAGGCGTCTTCGAACATGAGGGGCACCCCCTGCTCCTTGTCGACGTCGGCTCGCTTATCGCCGGTCCACAGGACCTTGCAGCCTGAGACGCCGTTAACCGGGCGCTTACCGATGCGCACTAGTGGACGAGATATACTGAAAGACGGATACCCCCAGATGAAAACCTGCCTCATCGTCGATGACTCCAAGGTGATCCGAAAGGTCGCCCGCCATATTCTCGAAGCGTTGAACTTCAAGGTCGAGGAAGCGGGCGACGGACGCGAGGCGCTTGACCGCTGTCAGACGGGCACCGCTCCGGATGTGATCCTCCTCGACTGGAACATGCCGGTGATGAGCGGGATGGAATTTCTCCGATCGCTTCCTACGGCGACCATTTCGTCACGGCCGAAGGTCGTCTTCTGCACCACCGAAGATGATGTCGCGCACATCCGGGCGGCGATCGAGGCGGGCGCCGACGAATATATGATGAAGCCGTTCGATCGAGAAACGCTCGAGAGCAAATTGCAGCTTGTCGGCGTCGCCTGAGCGATGGTGCCTGCAGGCTCCAGAACGAGCGCGGCGCTTGGGCGGGCGGACAGCGGCCGCTCCAATGCGCGGCCCATCCGGGTTCTGCTGGTTGACGATTCGCTGGTGGCGCGCACCGTGCTCGCCCGCCTGCTTGAGGGACGATCCGAGTTCGAAATCGCAGGCGCCGCGCCGACGGCGGACCAGGCGATGTTTTTCCTTGCGAGCAACAATATCGACATCGTCGTGCTCGACGTCGAAATGCCGGGCAAGGACGGGCTGACCGCGCTCCCGGAGATTCTCGAAGCGAGCCATGGTGCGCGCGTCCTGATTGTATCTTCGGCCGCCGAGATCGGCGCATCGGCAACGGTCCGTGCACTGACGCTCGGCGCGGCCGATACGCTGCTCAAACCCACGGCGGGGAACTTCGCCGGCGAATTCTCGCACAAGTTCATCGACGCGCTTCTCCGCATCGGTCACGCTCCCATGGAACGGACCGCCGCCGCGGACGCACCGAAGATGGCACGTCAGCCCGTGGCCCCCGCACCGATCGTCGCGCTGCGGCCGTCGAAGACCGGCAAGATATCCTGCCTCGCCATCGGTGCCTCTACCGGCGGCCTCCACGCCCTGTCGGCCTTCCTCCGCGGTCTGTCGCCCGAATTTGCCGCGCCGATGCTGATCACCCAGCATCTGCCGCCCCCCTTTATGCCGTATTTCGCGGCGCAATTGCGGGACATCGCGCGGCGCCCTTGCGCGGTGGCGGCGGACGGAAGTCCGCTCGTTGCCGGCGAAATGCTCGTCGCGCCGGGGGAGGGGCATATCCGGCTGGCGCGCAGTGGCGGACGAGTGGTGGTAAGGATCGATCCGAGCCCCGCGCCGACCCGCTGCATGCCGTCGGTCGACCCGATGTTCGAATCGGTCGCGGATATCTTCGGGGTTGAGGGTGTCGGCGTGGTTCTTACCGGCATGGGACGCGACGGTACCCTCGGCGCGCGGGAAATGGTCCGCGCCGGCGCGGAAATCCTTGCCCAGGATTCGGCGACGTCGGTGGTTTGGGGAATGCCAGGATCAGTGGCCCAGGCCGGACTGGCTTCGGCGGTGATGTCACCTGAGGATCTCGCTCGGCATGTCTGTTCCCGAGCCGGGGTCCGTCGGTGCAGCTGAGCGCGCACGCCGCGCAGGCGATCACGAGGCTGTTCGAGCAGGCCACCGGCCAGACCTTGTCGCAGGAGCGCCTCTGGCGCATCTCGACCACATTGACTCCCTTTTGCCGCGCGCGAGGAATCGCCGATTTGGATCAGTTGGCCAGGCGGATCGAGCAGGGCACCGACCCCGAGCTCTCTCTCGACATGATCGACGCGCTGCTCAACAACGAGACGAGCTTCTTCCGCGATCCCGCCGTATTCGACATGATCGCCGATGAGCTTTTGCCACGCCTCGCCGCAGCGCGGGCGGAGGAGCGGCGGCTGCGGATATGGTCGGCCGCCTGTTCGAGCGGGCAGGAGGCCTATTCCCTGGCAACGCTCTTCGCCGAGCAGCCTGAGCGCTGGCAGGGGTGGCGGATCGAGATATTGGGCACTGATATTTCGCGGTCGGCGGTAAATAGGGCGCGCGAGGGCCTCTACTCCGAACTCGAGGTGCAGCGCGGCTTGACGGCGCGGCGGCTGCTCAGCTTCTTCGTGCTGGAGCCGGCGAAGGGTTGGCGGGTGCGGCGTGAGCTCTCCGCGCTTGTGACATTCGCGCGCCGCAGTCTGCTTGGTCCGCCGCCGGCGGGCGGGCGCTTCGATCTCGTCCTGTGTCGCAACGCTCTGCTTTACTTCGGCAAGGAACGCCGGTCGCAGCTCCTGGACGGCCTATCCTTGGCGATCGCCGCCGACGGTGCCCTGCTGCTCGGCGCCGGTGAGACCCTGGCCGGGCTGTCGTCACGCTTCGAGCCCGATTCCGTCCTCCCGACTATTTACAGGCCTGCGATCAGACACGGCAATTTCAACGCCGCCTAGTATTGCATATGGCACATCAACGCGAGCTAGGTTGGCGTCGAGGAGCACTTGCCGTTGGGCATCCAAGGTCTAGCCTTTTCGAAATGACGCGGCTCAGAAACATGTCGAGCGGCTAAGCCTCATTGGATTGAATCTTGTCGACGGCGATCAGCTCAGCCGGTTAGCGAGGCGGCCGCTATCGCCCGCCTTCTCGCAGCGCTCATCCATGATCAGATAGGGGTTGGTGGGGCTCGGAAGCCAGCGCCAGAGAGGTCTTCCATTGGCCAGCGCGTCGACCGTCTCAATGTCGGCCCGAGGTACATAGGGTGGGTGGACGCCAACCTTGAATTCGCGCTGCGTGTCGTCGCCCAAGACGGGGGCGACACCTTGCATCCGCGCGCAAGCGCGCGGGGGGGGGCTTCAGAGTTGCGCCGATTGTCGTCATGCGTGAACGCCGGATGATCGCGGAATCGAACTGAGGAAATTCTGGTATCATCCGTCAGATCAAAGGAGAACTGTTCTGTAATTCAGGGAACCGGCAGATATGGCAGGAAAGTGACCCGCAAGCGCGGCTCCGATGGGCCTTTGCTGCGCCGCATTCTGCGCCTTACCGGCAATTGGGCCGAGGCGGAAGATTGTCTGCAGAGCGCCTATGTCCGCATGGCGGAACGGCAAACCGGCCCGACCATCAATGATCCCGCCGCCTATCTCGCCCGCGCCGCACATAATATCGCGATCGACCGGTCGCGGCGCAGGCTGGTCCGCGCCGAGGAGGAAAATGGAATCGATCTGCTCTTGGGTATCGCCGACGCCAATCCGTTGCAGGATGAGGTGCTGATCGCACGCGAGCGGCTGGCGCGCGTGCGCGACGGGTTGGCTACCCTGCCGGAGAAAACCCGCGTCATCTTCCTCAAGCATCGGCTGGACGGCATGAAATATCGCGAAATAGCCCTAGAATATGACATCAGCGTGAGCGCGGTGGAAAAACATATCGCAAAGGCGATGTTCTCCATTGCGCAATTGGCGGTAGACGGATGATGCACGAGGACGCCACTCCGCCAATCTCCCGCGCGGCCCTTGCGGATGCGGCCGTCTGGCTGGCTAGGCTCGGTTCCGAAGATCGGAGCCGTGAGGACGAGCAGCGCCTGCGTCGGTGGCTGGCGGAATCGGAGGAGCATCGCCGCGCCTTCCTGGAAGTGTCCGCCTGCTGGGAAGCCGCCGGCGGCATCTCCGATCCGGCCGACTTGTGCTTCAAGGCGCCGCGCTACGAAACGCGCCGCGCCGTGCTCGCCGGCGCGGTGGCGGCGTCGGTCGCGGCGGGGGCCGGGGGCTGGCGGCTTTGGGCGTCAGCGCCGGAGAGCACGGTCACTGAGGTGGGCGAGGTAAGGCGCATCGCGCTGGCCGACGGAACGGCTCTCACCCTCGACACCGACAGCCGGGTGGACGTCCGGCTCACTTCGTCGTGGCGGACGGTCGATCTGGTACGTGGCCGGGCCTATTTTGATGTGGCCGCCGATCGCACCCGTCCGTTCGTGGTGCGTGCCGCCGGGCGGACCGTCACCGCACTCGGTACCGCGTTCGATGTCGCGCGCGAGCCTGGCGGCGTCACGGTGTTGCTGGTCGAGGGGCGCGTGGCAGTGCAGCCGGCCGAGGGCGTCGATCGTAGCGCCGCGAGGCTGATGGCCCCCGGCGAGCGCCTGTCGCTGAGGCAGGGAGAATTGCCGCGGCTCGACCGGCCCGACATCGCCGCAGCGGTCGCCTGGCAGCAGGGGCAGCTCGTTTTCGAGAACTGCTCTCTGTCGGAAGCGGTGGCGGAAATGAACCGCTACAGCCGCTACCGGCATCTCAGCGTCGAGGAGGCGATTGCCGATCGGCGGGTCAGCGGCAGTTATACCACACAGAATATCGAGAGTTTCGCGCGATCGGTCGCTCGGCTGATCGGCGGCGAAGTGGAGATGCAGGACGACCAGATCGTGCTGCGCGCCTTGTCCGTGCGGCCCGGCAAGAGCGTGGACTCGCCGGACACGATGTCCTGATCGGAGGAGGAGAATCTATCGCCGCGCTGAGGAAAGGTCCGGCCCGTGCGTCTAACCTGTAGGAAGCTTAAAAAGGCTTGGGGGAGGAGAGGATATGAGCACGTGGTCGTGCCGTTCACTGGCGCTCGTCGGCGGGGTGGCGTTGCTCTCCGCACAGGCCGCCGCTCAGGATCGCGCTGTTCCGTTGGCCATCGCGAAGAAGCCTGTCGGCAAGGCCCTGCAGGAGCTGGCCGCAAAGACCGGCGCAAATATATTGTTCACGCCTGGCGCGGTCGCTGGCATGCGTTCGGCACCGGTCCGGGCGACTGTGACCGCCGAACAAGGTGCGCGCAAAATGCTCGCCGGTACGGGCCTGCAGGTGATCCGCGATCAGAATGGCGCTCTACTGATCCAGCCCCAGGAGACGCGGCCGTCACGGGTCGGGCTTGTCCAACCCGCGCCGCGGCGGGACGAGCCGGTGCGCTATGTGGCGTTGCAGCTCGCCGCGCGGGCCGCAGACTCCGCGCGGCCCGTGGACTCGGGGCCGCCGTCGGAGCCGAGAGCCGGCGAGAGTGATGCCCCGGGTGACATTGTCGTAACGGCGCGCCGCCGCACCGAAGATGTTTTCCACGTTCCCCTATCGATTTCAGCATTTTCCGGCCCCACTCTGGAGCGGCGCGGAGTTAGCAACCTACAGGACATCGTAAAGATAACGCCAGGCGTAAACATCACTCCGGCGGCGAGTCGAAACCAGCCGTTTATAACAATACGAGGATCGTCTAAAGGCGTGACGGGCAACATCAGTCCCGGAGTAATTTCTTACTTCAACGATGTTCCGCTCTCCAACAACGGTGCCAACCTGCCAACTTTCGACGTCCAATCCATTCAAGTTCTGAAGGGACCACAAGGTACTTTGTTCGGCCGCAATTCGGTGGGTGGAGCAATCCTGGTTAACAGCAATGCTCCCACGCACAAATTAGAAGGATACGCCACAGTTGACGTGGCGAGCTATGATTATCGGCGGTTTGAGGGTGCATTGAACCTGCCTCTGGGTAATGCCGTAGCACTGCGGCTGGCTGCGCAAATCTATCACGACGGTGGCGCAACCAATACTCTGCGGGTGAGTCCGCCAGTCGTGGATTCTATAACGGGTATAATCACCTCTGGGACGATCATTCCGTCTAATCACCGGGTTGATGAGAACAAGGGTGTGTCCTTCCGCGCGTCTCTTCTGATCGAACCCAGAGATTCCCTCAAAAATATATTAGTATTTGACTATTCTCTTATTCGAGGTGGGTTAGCTACGCAACTGGATGCCCTTTATCCGGCGACGTCACCCGCCGTATATTTTTTGCCAGCCTCAACGATTTTATCGAGACTTGGTCCAGTTACAGGTCAAAACGTTATTAATCTTGCACAATGCGGAATTCTGGCATGCGACTGGCGATTAGTTCAAAATTATTTTGCATCCAACACGGGTCGGCAAGCTATTTTGAACTCTGATCCTTGGAGACAGCGAAACATCGTGTGGGGAATTACGAATACGACTACAGTTAGACTTTCAGATTTTGCGACACTGAAAAATATTTTCGGGTATCGCAGCACTAATACCTTTATCAACTCGGATTTGGACGCGACACCATTGATCATCAGCCTGTCAGGTGGGCAGGTTCGCCTAAAGCAATATACCGACGAGCTGCAATTATCTGGCTCAATCCTCCACGATCGCCTCAAATACACAATCGGCGGATTCTATTCCGACGAGACTCCAGATGGACCTGGCGGAAATTCAGGCTTGGAGTCCATAGGGACGATGTTGACATCCCACTCTATCCAGTACACCTATCTGCACAGTCGCAGCAGGGCCATCTACGGACAGCTAGACTACGCGCTAGATGGGCTGGTGCGTGGCCTTGTCGCAACGGCAGGAGCTCGCCAGACATGGGATAGCGTAGCCGGCTGCGCTGGCTCCGTGGTGCTGACCTCCAAGTCGCCGGCACTTCTCAATGAGTTTCCCAACAGCCACAACTTCCCGACCGAAGACCAGTGCCGGACCAACGCGGTACCTCTTGCGCAATATCCGTTCGCTCGATCGACCCTGTCACAAAACTTCCCGAAGGCGAGCTTTAGCAAGTTGACGTACACGCTTGGCTTGAACTGGCAAATCTCACCTAATGTCATGGTATATGGTGTGCATCGGCGCGGCTATCGTACAGGGGGGTATAACACACCGTTATTTGACAAGGCATTTTTGAGCCAAGTCCAGGCGTTCAAGCCGGAGACGCTCGAGGATTGGGAGATCGGCACCAAAGCTCGGTGGCGCGCTGGGAGCCTGCGGGGAACCCTGGAGTTAGCGTTGTTTACAGGCAAGGACAAAGGTTACCAGTTACCAGTTACCACCGGCAACCTCGGCGCCGGTGTCTGCGTACCCCAGGCAATCTCGGCATCCCGACCCGCCAACTGTACGACCCTCGGAGGACTGGCTGGAGTATCGATCGCTCATCCTGCCTCCACCACGGTCGTCAACGGTGGTGACTTGACTATTCGAGGCGTAGAGGCTGCAGCAACGCTTTCGCCAGTGGAAGGCCTGACCTTGGCCGGAGGCGTCGCCTATGTTGACTACAAGGTCGACAAGGTCTCACTCGACCCCAATCTCCTCGCTCTCCTGAGAGCGGGCAATATCGTACCGCCGACCACTATTGTTCTTCAGCAACAGCCCTCATGGACATATAACTTCAGTTTGGACGCCCGACTGCCAGTCACGTTTTTGGGCAGCGACGTCGGTTTTAGCGCGATTTACAAACACTCGGACAGATATTGGGCCCCAAATGCGATTGTGCCGGGCTATTATACCGTAGATGCAAGGATAGCCTTGGAAAACATAGGTCGCAGTGGAATAGATCTCTTCTTCTATGTGAAGAACCTCACCGACAATTTCTACGCGGTATATAAAGCAGGAAACGCATCTTCTCTCGGCTTCCTAGTAAGCGATCTAGCGCCGCCGCGGACCTTCGGAATCTCGGCCAAATACCGCTTCGGGACATAACTGGATGACGGGTCCGTGCCCGGAAATGCCGGAGAGGTTACAGTTCCGGTCACGGTATTGGCACCTCATTGGAGGACAATCGCATGACGCGGATTTGGTACATTATGAAGTGGGGCCTGGCAATTTCGTCCCTGGGCATGGCTGTCCCTCCCGCGGCGGCGCAGAGCCCGGCGCCTGTTCGCACCCCAATTCCAGCCAGCCTGCCCAGCTGGGATCAGCAGCTCGACCTGCTCAAGGGCATCGGCGATGAACTTGCCGCCGAATCCGGGCGGCTGGACCCCCCCGAGCGCAAGCAGGAGATGTACCGCTACGTGATGGGCGCGGTGGCTGACGGCTGGCTACACTATGTAATGCAGGACCCCGCCCGCCCGACCTGGATGCCGGAATGGAACTATGCGCTGAACTATGGCGGCCCAAATCCGGACTATGCCTACAAGCACACCCTGGTGGACCCCAAGGGCATATACCGCATCTCGGGATACCGCGGAACATCGCTGTTCGTCGAGATCACCCAACAGATCCCGGAATTCCTTACCCCCTTTGTCAACGGCAAGCCCCAGGCGCCCTCACCCGGCACGTGGGACCTCGACATGCTGAAGATCGGCAAGGACGGGTACTTCAGCGTCATCCTGAGTGCCGAGCGTCCTGTCGGCTATACGGGGGACTGGTGGCCGCTTTCACCCAAGACCCATTCGCTGCTCATGCGCCAGACCCAGTATGACTGGTCTCACGAGCAGGACCCACGGATCGCAATCGTCCGGCTCGATCCGGCGCAACCAGCTGGCCCCGCGGAGATTTCGCGGCGGATCGGCACGCTGAGGGAATATACCACGAGCCTGATCCATGCGGGCATGTGGCTGACTCGTTGGTATCGTGACCACGTCGGCGTCAACACCATCAAGATATCCCCCATTATGACCGCCACCCTACCTTTCCCTGGACAGGTCTATCTCGACGGTGCCTTCCAGATCAAGGATGACGAGGCGCTGATCCTCGAGACTCCCGTTCCCGACAAGTGCCGCTACTGGCAGATCCTCCTCGCCGACGATCGTTTCGCCACGATCGACTGGGTCAATCGCCAGGCCAATCTCAACGGCTTCACTGCCCGGCGCGACAGTGACGGAAAGTTCCGGGCGGTCATCGCAGCCAGGGATCCTGGCGTGCCTAACTGGCTCGACACCGCCGGCGAGCCCTGGGGAATAATCCAGATGCGTTGGAACCACTGCTCCTCCAACCCGGAACCGATCGTACGCAAGGTCGCCTTCGCCGAGGTGCGCAAGAACCTGCCGGCAGATACGCCAGTAGTGACCGCCGAGCAGCGCCACGCAATTCTGCTTAAGCGATGGGAATCCGCCCAATTCCGGAGGCTTTGGTGATCCTCCCGTTAATATAAAAATCTTCTCGACACTCGAGCCTGAAAATCACTCACTGATTTTTGGAGAGGATCATGTTAAGAAACGATATTTCACGTCGAACACATCTTATGATGTACGGCGCGTGCCTATTGCCGATGATACCATTCCTGGCGACCGGACCAGCTAGCGCAGCGCCGCCTCACCCCTTCCCTGTACTTGCAACCCCGGAGCAACTCGCGGCCGAAACGCTACTGCTGCGGTTGCTTGAGGAACCCGAGGTCAAGGCCGCCATGTCTAGAGCTGAGGCAGAGCTGTCTCGCGATCCCATAGCCCAGACCATCGACGGAAAGGCTCGTTTGCCGAACTTCATAAGGCAGATTACGACTAATTTGATGCTAAATGAATACGTGGGAGACGTCCACCATCCCGGGTTTATCTGGGCTTCGGATGACACGCCGCATTTCTGGTTCGGCCGGGAGGTGCCGGGCAGCGCCATGGCGAATGACAATCCGGATCAAATATATAGGCAGTCGTATATCGATGGGCGGTTTCATTACCGGGTCTCCGGCAAGCTGAACATTGCCCGGCGCCCGGCGCAACTGAGTTTCAGCATAATAAAAGGGTGGCAAGCCGGGGTGCCTTTTCCCCAAGAGAAAGGTAAGGTGTTCCTTGGCAATCAGTATGCGACGCGCAGTCTGGAAGACTTGAAGGTCGGGGCCGACGGGAGCTTCGAATTCACCTTGGGTCCGGACAGAAATCCGCGAGATGCAACTCACGTCACGCTCGAGCCCGGACCGTTCATCGTGCTCGTGCGCGACGTCCTGTCCGACTGGCAGCATCAGATGCCCCCCAGACTCTCGATTCGACGGACCGACAGAGTTACCGCTCCACCAAGATCGGATGCGGAAATCCGCAGCTCGATATTGACACATCTCCACGATTACGCGGTTTTTTGGGGTACCTATTCTCACCGATTTGTCGGCGGGTTGGCCGCCAACGCCATCGCCGGCCCCTTTGCCCGAGAAGGTGGGATCGGGTATTTCGCCCTCGCGCGTTTTCATCTGGAGCCCGGCCAAGTCGCGGTGATAACCATTGGAAGAGGCGGCGCTGCCTACAGCGGCGTGCTTGGAATGGACCCGTGGATGGTGACGTTCGATGGCCGCACATCGTTGGCAAGTCTCAACAACACCCAGTCAATCCCAAATCCCGATGGTAGCTTTACCTATGTCGCATCCCCCACGGACCCCGGTGTTGCTAACTGGATTGATACTTCTGGGTTGCACGATGGATTCTTGTGCGCCCGTTGGCTAGGATTTCCTAAGGGGCATGGCCCCGATGGTCTATTAAAGAACTTTTCCATTGTCAGCTTGGCCGATCTGACCGCGGGTGCTTTGGCCCAAATCCCCCGGACAACGCCGGCGGCCCGCCGGGCACAGTTGGAACAGCGTGGTAAAGATTATCACCGCAGACTCGAGCAGTAAGTCGGTGTTGCCCAAACTCACCCGCACTACCGCACCTCCTATAAAGAAGGCGCGGACGGGTCCGGTGAAGTGACGGCCACTGGATCGATATTTGATAGGTCGATGGATTTTGCAGTGGGTGGATTTTTCTTCCACGAGTACGGTTTCTATAGAAATATCGCCAGCACCTTCACAGAAATTGGCCGAAATCTTGCTCCGCCTTTCGGCGTGCGGAAATTTACGGTTGCTAATGGTAAAATCGATACCGTCAGCAAGGGCATCTACGGACAGGCAACATGGCACGTGAACGAGAAATTTTCGTTCACTGGTGGCTTGCGTTATTCGACCGACCGCAAAGAGCTTACGCTGTCGAATGGCACCAGCCTATGAGACCCCCGGCTCAGCACATCAACCTTCGTTTGCCAGTCAGGCGTATGCCCGAGCACGAGTTCGGTCGATTTCGACGCAATATCGCACACTGCCGGTATGGATTACAGGATTGCGCGAGACGTATTGATCTATGCCAAGACTGCAAAAGGGTTTCGTGCCGGGGGTCAAAATTTACGCGCCAACGCCGCTGTTCCCGCATCATTGCGACCTTTTAAGCCTGAAGTCGCGTATAATTATGAAATTGGTCTAAAAAACGAATTCCTCGATCGGCGGCTTAGGTTTAACATCGCGGGTTACTATACGAGGTTGAAGAACGTCCAACGGACTACGTCAGTGGTCGTTGGTACTACGTCAGCCACTTTGGTAGAGAACGCTGCGGCAATGAACATTTTTGGTGTTGAAGCTGAGGCGAGTGCGATACTTCCGGGAGATTTTCGTGTGGACGCCACGTTAGCCTACACAAATGCCAGCTATTCAAGTTTTATCGACTTCAACGGATTTGACCGAAGCCATGAAAAAATTCCTTACGTGCCAAGGTGGACCGCCTCGATATCGCCATCCTGGTCGCATGAGCTGGGGGTGGCGAAACTCTATGCGCGAGGCGACTTCGCTTATCAATCTGCGACGAGCGTTTACGCCTTCGGCTTCTACCGCGATGCGAACGGCGTGCTGCGGGATGCGACCTCCGGTACGTCCACGACGGGTTCTGGCATTCCGCTCACTTCGCAGATTGTCGACGGCCTTGCGACAGCGCTGGCGCGGGGACAATTCTTCAGCCGTCACGATCCCCCAGGGAGTTTTTGCGTAAAACATAAGGATATGTGGCGGCACAGCCGTTATCGAGATTGGAAGGAGAGACTCATGTCTTGGAGGCGAATGGCTGAAACGGTGTTTGGCGCGGCCATGCTCGCCGTGGTGCCCGCAATGGCGGTCGCCGCACCAGCGGACCGGCATTATGTCGGGCCCTTGGCTAGTGAAGCTCAGATCAACGCCGAAAAGCTCGCGATGCGTCTCGTTGCAGACCCGCGGATCGTGGCTTTGCGACCCCAGCTACGCGCGATCGTCCGAGCGCTGCCGGCGGCGGGTTCGCCGTCAGGAGCGCAACAGATCGACCATTCCATCAATGAGTGGACAATGTCCCTGGCAATAAGGGAAATCTGTTCCGACACCGCCCATCCGGCAATTTCCTGGCACCCCGAAAACTCTCCGCACAGCTGGTTCGGCTACGCTTTCCCCGGCTCGGGCATAGCGGGAGATAATCCGGATCGCATCTATCGCGGCACCTTCCTTGACGGTGCTTCCACCTATGAAGTCCGCGGCAGCTTTCCGGCGAGAAGGTCCGTTCAGTTCAGTCTCGAGGCCATTCGCGGCACGCCTGGCGGAATAGCGATGACGCACCAGAATTCGGCCACCCCCGATATGGGCAACCAGATCGCGATCCTCGAAGACGTCAATATGGATGTGGCTGAGAACGGCACCTTTGTGGTTACGATCGGGCCCGAAAGCGCCAGTGGCCAGCGCAATCATATGAAGCTGACGCCCGGTCCGGCAAATCTGGTGATCCGGGATACCCTCTCCGACTGGGGGGAGGAGCCGACCGCGGTGGAAATCCGGCGTCTGTCGGGGCCGCCTGCAAGGCCCGCGCCCACCGAGCAGGAGTTGGTCGACAGGCTCGTCGCTGAGCTGCCTGAGTGGGTCAGATTCTGGGCCAACTTCAACACCGCATGGCTGGGAGGTTTGAAGGACAATCAGCTCAAAGGACCTGCTCCGCGCGAGGGCGGCTGGGGTTATCTTGCCGCAGGCAGGTTCAACCTGACCGATCAGGACGCGATCGTGATCACCACTACGGATCAAGGTGCCAAAGCGACGGGCTTTCAAATCACCAACCCCTGGATGATCATGCCGAGCGACGCGCGCAAGGCCCTGTTGAGCCTCAACAAGGGCCAAGTGGCTCGTAACCCCGATGGCAGCGTCACCTATGTCCTGTCGCGTCGGGATCCGGGGGTTGCCAACTGGATCGACACGGGAGGCCTGGCACAGGGGATATTCATTATCCGCTGGGAAGGGGTCGCCAGGGACGCCGATCCAGGCGCGTGGATCCGCAGCTTCCAGAGGCTCAGGCTGGCCGGTTTAAAGGGCGCGCTGCCACCGGGCGTGCCGATGCTCGGCAAAGCCGAGAGGGCTGCTCAGATCAGCGCCCGCGAAAGCGACTATAACCTTAGGCTCGGAAAGAAAGTGGATCCGGTCCCGGCCGGGCATCCGGCCCCTGCAGTAAGGTAATGGACGGAGGGGCGGAGCTTACGGGTGGTGTCACGGCAGACGGAGTTGCCTTGATCGGATCGCCATGTTGCGCCGGGCCATTGCACCGGGCGGCGCGGGGTTGTTATGGATCGGGCATGAGCGAGATTATCGACTGTCCGTCGCCCAATCATGACGAGCGGGCGCTGCCGATCTCCGTCCTCGTTCTCCATTATACGGGCATGCAGGACGCCGAGGCCGCGATTGCCCGCCTAACCGATCCCGAAGGCAGGGTGTCCAGCCACTATCTTGTCGCCGAGGACGGCCAGCTTGTCAGGCTGGTCGCCGAAGAACGGCGCGCCTGGCATGCGGGCAAGTCCTTTTGGCGCGGCATCACCGATGTGAATTCGGCCAGCATCGGGATCGAGATGGTCAATCCGGGCCATGAATGGGGCTATCGCCCTTTTCCGAAGCAACAGATGGAGGCGGTGGTCCGGCTCATCTCCGACATAACGCGGCGTCATGCGATCGAGCCGGCCAATGTCGTCGGTCATTCGGACGTCGCCCCGCCGCGGAAGCAGGATCCCGGAGAGCTGTTCGACTGGGAACTGCTCGCCAAGCTCGGCCTTGCCCTGCGGCGGCCTCGGCACGGGCTGGCCGATCCGCATTGGACCCCAGGCGGCTTTCTGCTCGCGCTCGAACGCTTCGGCTATGACGTCAGCGACGGCCCGGCGGCGGTGGCCGCCTTCCAGCGCCGGTTCCGTCCGGAGACGATCGACGGGATCGCGGATGGCGAATGCCGCGCGATCCTGCTGCGGCTTCTGCTGCACCGTGAGGGCGACGCGCTGCTCGAGGAGCGCAAGGCCTGAGGGGCCCGACCAGAGACTCACGTTGAACGATGCGCCCGCCGTCCCTATAGCTCGATCCACCAGAGGGCCGGGCGGTCGCCGCGCAGCGATGCGGGGAGGAAAGTCCGGGCTCCAAGGAGTGACGGTGCCGGGTAATGCCCGGCGGGGGCGACCCCAGGGACAGTGCCACAGAAAGCAGACCACCCGGCGGGTTTCGGCTCCGGGCCAGGTCGAAAGGGTGCGGGAAGAGCGCACCGCGGACGCGGCAACGCGAACGGCATGGTAAACCCCACCGGGAGCAAGATCGAATAGGGACGGCGCATGGGCCACTCCGCCCGGTCGTCCGGGTTGATTGCTTGAGGCCGGGCGCGAGCCCGGCCCTAGAGGAATGACCGCCCATCCGCTGCAAGGCGGTGGACAGAACCCGGCTTACAGGCCCTCTGGTATTAAACCGGCGCTGCAGGCGAACCTCGGGCGCGGTCCGGCTCCCTACGAACGGAATAGCTTTTCCGCCTTTGCCAGATCCGATTCGCAGGGGCCGTCGCCCGACTGCAAAAGCAACGGGCAGTTCCGCTGCGCTACCGCCTCCAGCTAGAAGAAGGCCTGGAGGCCGGTCTGGGCGCGGCCGAGAATCAGCGCATGGACGTCGTGCGCGCCCTCATAGGTGTTGACCGTCTCGAGATTGACCATGTGGCGCATCACCTGGAAATCCTCGGAGATACCGTTGCCGCCATGCATGTCCCGCGCAGCCCGCGCGATGTCGAGCGCCTTTCCGCAATTGTTGCGCTTGACGATCGAGATCATCTCGGGGGTCATCCGGCCCTCCTCGAACAGCCGGCCGACCCGCAAGCTGGCCTGAAGGCCAAGCGCGATCTCGGTCTGCATGTCAGCCAGCTTCTTCTGGAACAGCTGCGTCTGCGCGAGGGGTCGTCCGAATTGCTTGCGATCGAGGCCATATTGGCGCGCGGCGTGCCAGCAGAATTCAGCGGCGCCCATCGCGCCCCAACTGATCCCGTAGCGTGCGCTGTTGAGGCAACCGAACGGGCCGCCAAGGCCTTCGGCGCCGGGCAACAGGGCTTCCTCGCCGACCTCGACATCGTCGAGGACGATCTCCCCGGTGATGGAGGCGCGCAACGACAGCTTGCCCCCGATCCTTGGCGCCGACAGCCCCTTCGTCCCCTTGTCGAGTACGAACCCCCTAATCTTGCCCTCATGCGCGTCGGACTTCGCCCACACCACGAAGACGTCGGCGATCGGCGCATTGGAAATCCAGGTCTTCGAGCCGTTGAGTCGATAGCCGCCCTCGCATTTCGTGGCGCGGGTCCTCATGCCGCCGGGATCGGACCCCGCTTCGGGTTCGGTCAGGCCGAAGCAGCCGATCCATTCTCCCGATGCGAGCTTCGGCAGATAATGGCGCTTCTGCGCTTCGGAACCATAAGCATGGATCGGAAGCATCACGAGCGACGACTGCACCGACATCATCGAGCGATATCCGGAGTCGACCCGCTCGATCTCGCGGGCGATCAGGCCATAGGCGACATAGCCGGCTCCCGCGCCGCCATATTCGGTGGGGATGGTGGCGCCCAGCAGGCCAAGGGCTCCCATCTCGCTGAAGATCGCAGGATCGGTCTTTTCCTCGCGATAGGCTTCGATCACGCGGGGCTGGAGTTGGCCCTGCGCATAGTCGCGCGCGGCGTCGCGTATCATCCGTTCCTCGTCGGTGAGCAGCTGATCGAGAAGGAAGGGATCGTCCCATTGAAATTGCGCCAGCATTTTCGCGCCAGGACCGCTCATATCTTTCCTCTCACGTCTCGTGCGATCGATTGCCTGCGTCGGACCGAAGCGGTCGGCGATGCTTAATGCAGATTCTCGGTGCCGCAACAACCCCAGGCCATGCAATATCCGACAGGAAAGCCGAGCGCGGATCGATATGTGGATGGTCCGGCGATCATATCGTGGCGAAGAGTCGGACGGGCTTGATAACGGCCTCCGCCCCCATATCTGCGATGAAGGCACGTAAAGCATTGCTGACTAGGCGCAGTTGTTTGGAGTTGGGAGATCATCAGGCGACGCTGCGGACCGGCCGGTGCCACTCCTCCCTGTACAAGAAGGCGGCGATCATCGACGGGACGCATATGCAAGCGAGCGCCAGCAGGCCAAAGGTGTAGCTGCCACTCTGTTCATACATCCACGCGAGTGCCGGGGGCGAGAAGTTGGTGATGACGGAAAACATGTTCGCAATGCCATATGCGCGGGGGAAGCCGTTCTGGCCAAAATCATGAGCGATGCAGGAGGCGAGCATCACCCATATCGATTGCGACATGCCAACGGCGACGAGCGCCACGGTTAGCGCGGTGAAGCTGGTGACATGGGCCAGCATGAACATACCACCGGTAGCCAGGCAAGCGACCATGATGAGCGGCACCCGGTTGCCGATCTGGTCGCACAGCACGCCTGCCAAGAGCTTGCCGCCTGCGGCCGCAACATTGAATATCGCGAGCAGCACGGCGGCTTGATTTGGCGATAGACCCTTGGAATCCACGAGGGGTGCGAAGTTGGCTTGTACCGCCGAACTCATCAGGGAGACGGCGACGAACACGATGATGACGAGCCAGAAATTGCGCGTCCTGAACACACAACCCATCGTCGGGGGCGGCTGATCGGGCGGGATGGAGGGTGGCTGCACCTCCGACTTGGGGAGCGGGAAGGTCGGGTGATCGCGTAGGACGATAGCCGCCAGCGCCGCCACGACCAGAACGACAAGCGCGAAAATCCACCAGGTCATGCGCCAGCCGACTTGGCTGATTAGCCAGACCACGATCGGCGGGAATGCGATCCCCGCCAGCACCAGCCCCGTTGCGGACAGGCTGAAAGCCACCCCGCGCCATCGATCGAACCATCTGGCCACCAGCGTCTGAGCCGGGATTCCGGTAGAAAAGGTGATCGGAATGGGGAGCAGCGCGTAGAGAAGGATGATCTGCCAGCCGTGGCTCGCAAAGCCGATCAGGACATGGATCAAGGCAATGCCGACCAAAGCGACAACCACGATAAGCCGGGCGGAATACCGATCCAGAAAGCGCCCGACAAACGGCGCGAATGCAGAGCAGATGAACCCAAACAGCACCATCCCAAGGATCAGCCGGCTTGCCGGAATCTGGAAGGCGTTGCTCCAGTCATGCAGGAAAAAGGAGAAGCAGTTGATCGTGACACCGAGCGCTGCGCACTGCACAAGCACGCACATCGCCACGATGTCCCATCCCGGGTACCAGCGCCGGGCAAAAAACGTTGAAATCCAGTCTCTCCCCAGCCTGTTATCTTAGATAACATAGTCGGCTCGATGCAGCAGCCGCAAGCGGCAAGGCCCGGTGCGCCGGTTGAAGCCGCAAGGGAGGCTATCCGGGGCTGCCTCCCGTTTTCCCTGCTATGTTCATGGCCGATGCGCCAAGCACTCTCCCCTCCTTCTCCGCAGCGACGGATCAGGTTACTGTGCCCCGAGTTGATATGTGCATCAAAAGTGGAGAATAAAAGCCTCATTTGGCGCGTGCCCGATCGCGAAGGACGGCGACGCTTGCGGCAGGCGTGCATTGTCGCGGCTCCGTCGGCTCCGCAGTGCCGTATTCGGCGACCACGACAATAACTGACAGTTTCAAGGAGATGCCGGGATGTCGAGCGCGAAGGAGCAGCGTGGTTCAGCACGGCCTCGGGCGTTCGTGACCGGAGCAAGCCGGGGTATTGGCAAGGCCATCGCATTAGCGCTGGCGGAAACCGGATATGATGTGATCGTCTCCGCCCGCACCCTGAACCCGGGCGAGCAGCGCGACAACTCGCTGACGACCCACCACACCGATTCCCGGCCACTGCCCGGGAGTCTCAGCGAAACGGTGGCGGAGATCGAAGCTCTCGGCGGCCGCGCGCTCGCCGTGCCGATGGACCTGCTGGACCGGGCGTCGGTGGGCGCGGCGGCCCAGTTCATTCTGGATCAGCCGGACTGGTGCGAGCTTGATGTGATCGTACACAATGGCCGCCATCTGGGCGCTGGCCTGATGGATGTGTTCATGGACACCCCGGTCGAAGCTTACCCCAAATTCGTCGAAGCGCACGCCATCGCGCCGATTATCCTGACGCGGATGCTGCTCCCTTCGATGCTGGCGCGGGGCGCCGGCACGATCATAAACATCACCTCGACGGCCGCGTATGAAGTCCCTCCCGCGCCGGGCGGCAAGGGGGGGTGGGGACTGGCCTATGCCGTCGGCAAGGCCGCCGGGCACCAGCTCGTCGGAACACTGCACGCCGAGTTTGCCGGGGCAGGAATCCGGGCGTTTAATCTCCAGCCGGGCTTCATCGCCACCGAGCGGAACAAGACGGTAGCCGAAGACCCCTCTTTCCTGCAGGGCGCGGCACCGCCGTCAGTGATCGGCGCAGTCGTTGCCTGGCTGGTCAGCGCCGAAGAAGCTGCCGAACTTAGCGGCACGAATATTGAGGGACAGGCCTTCTGCCGCGATCGCGACCTGCATCCCGCCTGGGATTGATATAGCCGGAACCTGGCGAAAGCATCGGCGAGAGCTGCTGCGGGGAAGCCGCTGGCCTCCCGAACGGATCGTCGAGCCGGTTGGCGAAGCGCCTCCTGCTCTCAGCCGAAGTCGGCGACGGTGACGGCGGAGACGTCGATCCCGCTCAGCTGCACCGCCGAGTCTGCCGAACCGCCATTGTTGCTCGAATAGAAGAGGAACGTGTCCGATCCCACCTTGATCGCCGCCGCTTCGGATGTTCCGGCATGGCCGTCGAACAGCTGCTGGGCGAGGGTCGCGGCATTGGCGAAGGTAGCGGAACTGCCGGTGAGGACCGCAAGCGGAAGATAGCCGACCTTCAGGACATCGAGGCCATCCTCGAAATCGGTGACGACATCGGCCGATGCGCCGGCGAAAAGCGCCGCCCCCCCGCCGAACACGAAGCTGTCCGCGCCGGATCCTCCGGTCAGCCGGTCGACGCCGAGATCACCCTGAATCTGGTCGTTGCCGCTACCGCCGATGATCGTGTCGTTGCCCTGGCCACCGCGCAAGGAGTCGCTGTCGGCATCGCCGCTGATGCTGTCGTTGCCGAGATTGCCGTTGATAGAGTCGTTACCGGTGCCGCCGGCCAGAACATCGTCGTCACGACCGCCTTGGAGGCGATCGGATCCATCTCCTCCATCGATCGAATCATTTCCGGCATTGCCCTGCAGATAGTCGCTGCCCTCTTCGCCGACGAGAATATCGTTCCCGTCCGATCCGCCGTTTGGCGATTGGCCATATATGTGGTCGTTGCCGGGGCCGCCGAGCAGCGTATCCGCGCCATTGCCGCCGAAAAGATTGTCGTGGCCGGCATAGCCGCTCATCGCATCGGGCTGGGCAGTGCCGTGCATATCGTCGTCACCGACGAACAGCAGGTTGAGCGCTGACCGGGTGTCGTCCATCGGCACGAAGCTGTAGAACTGAGCGGCGTTCGTCGACAGACCCGTCACCGTAAAGGATACCGCCCCATTCAGCGTTTCGCCGATATCGGTGATTGTGCCCGCGACCGGCGCGCCATTGCTATTGAAGGAAAAACCGGTTCCGGTGAAGCTCTCGATATAGCCGGCCCCGATATCGATCCTGAGTTGAGTGCTTGACTTGGTTATGACGGTGCCGTCGAAAAGGTCGGCGACGCTGACCAGGTCCATGCGGATGCCGAGCGAGCTTCCCCCCGAAATCTGTGCCACGATCTACAACTCCCCGAAAACAGGTCCAACGTCAAAAAAGGCGTCAGGTTCCTCGTCCCTCAGGAGCAGTTTTTTACTTCAGATTCAGCGGGCGGTGCCGCAAGAGGCCGCGACAGTGGGAGCGGCGATGTTCCTTAGGATGACAGGCGACGCGGCTTGCCGAACACCTGGCGGTTGAGATGGCGGAGAAGTCCGCGGCGATGAACCTCAACGGCAATCACCGGATCGCGCTGGCTACCGTCGGCGAGAAGCGTGATCTGGATCTCGAACCGTCTCGTGCGGTCCGCGGGCACCGGTGCGGTGGTCAGGGCCATGCTGGTCCTGTGGGCCATGGCGAAAACCTCAGGCTGATGTGACAGTCCGTCGATACGCAACAGCCGATCGGTGAGGTTGCCCCCGGACGATCGAACTACAGAGCTGGCAGGCCCCCCGGCCGCACCGTCGCCGGCCGAAGCCAGCCGCGAGCGACGGGACATTAACCAAAAAAAGCCCTGCGGAGTCAAGTGATCGACAGGACGGAGCGACTAGTGATTCCCTCCGATAAGGTCGCCCAGGCCGCCGAGCACCGATCCCTCGCCGCGGTTCTGGCCGCCGCCGCCGGCCGCCGCCAGCATCCGGCCGGCGAGCCGGGAGAAGGGGAGCGACTGGATCCAGACCTTGCCGGGCCCCCTGAGCCGGGCGAAGAACAGGCCCTCTCCGCCGAAGATCATGCTCTTGACGCCGCCAGCCGCGACCAGGTCGAAGTCGATGCTCGGTGTATAGGCGGCGAGGCAGCCGGTATCGACGTGCAGTTCCTCGCCCACGGCCAACTCGCGTTCCACGATTGTACCTCCCATCTGAACGAACACCCAGCCGTCGCCGTCCAGCCGCTGCATGATGAAGCCTTCCCCGCCGAACAGACCGGTCATCACCCGTCGCTGAAAATGGATGCCGATCGAGACCCCCTTCGCGGCAGCGAGAAAGCTGTCCTTCTGACAGATCAGCTGCCCGCCGATCTCGTCGAGTTTCAGCGGCATGATCGCTCCCGGCGTCGGAGAGGCAAAGGCGACGCGGGCCTTGCCCTGGCCGCGATGCGTGAACACGGTTGTGAACAGGCTTTCGCCGGTGACCAGCCTTTTGCCGGCGCCGAGGAGCTTCCCCATGAATCCTCCTTCCGTGCCGGCGCTGCCGTCGCCGAACACGGTCGTCATCTCGATGGTGCCTTGCTTCCAGACCAGAGCGCCCGCCTCGGCCACGGCACTTTCGCCGGGATCGAGCTCGATTTCGAGAAATTGGAGCTCCTGCCCCTTGATCTCGAAATCGATGTCGTCGGCGACGCCGGCTTTCTTGTGGTGCTGTGTCCAGGGGCTGTCGAAGGCCATGATGAAACTCCGTTATGATCGGGTCGATCGCGCTTTGCTTCCGTCACCGCGACGCGGGGGCGGAGCCAGCAGCAGGATCGCGCGTTTCTGCCGACTTTCGGAGGAAAAGGCTATGGCGCGGATGCGGATTCTGGCCGCCGGCGACTTCAAGGATCCCGCGATCCTGCTGGCCGGCCCGGTCGACTATGACATGTATCACGATTTTCGAACGAAGCTCGAACCGGCCCTTGGCGATGTTCCCGGCGCGGGCGTGATCACGATCGAGCTGACCACCCTCGGCGGCGATCCCGAGGTGGCGCGGATGATGGGGGAGGATATCCGCTTCCACAGCGATCTCGTAGCCGATCGCCGGATAGTCCTGCTCGGCAAGGCCGCGCTCTATTCGGCGGGTACGACCTTCATGAGCTTCTTCCAGCGCGACAACCGTTATCTGACGCGCGGCGCGCGACTGATGATTCATGAGCGGAACCTGGCCAAGACACTGGAGATCAACGGGCCGCTGACGAGCTGCCTCGCCACGGTGCAAGCGACGATCAACGAGATAAAGTCTTCGATCGAGATCCAGAATGAAGGCTTCGAAAATCTGGTTCGCGATAGTCGGGTGACGATGGAGGAGGTGCTGCGGCGGGCGCCCGCCAACTGGTATATCGAGGCACAGGAGGCGGTCGACCTTGGGCTGGTGGCAGCAGTGATCTAACCGCCGATGACGGCGTGACCCCGCAAGCCCCTCGCCGATCGGATCGCAGCCGCAGCGTCAGGAACTGCCGGCCTGGTATATAGTGGCCGTGGGGGGGCGGGCCCGATCGTCCGCATTGCATCACCTGACGAAAAACCTATCTTGTCCCGATCGGAGGAAGGCGATGGCGGAAGAGATTGCGACGCTGGCGGGAGGCTGCTTCTGGTGTGTCGAGGCCGTATTCGATGACGTGATCGGCGTTCGATCGGTCGAGAGCGGATATATTGGCGGCCATGTGCCGAATCCGAGCTACCAGGCGGTATGCGGCGGCGGTACCGGCCACGCGGAGGCGATCCGCATCGTCTTCGATCCGGACGTCATCAGCTATAGCGAGCTGCTCGACATCTTCTTCCACGTCCATGATCCAACCCAGCTCAATCGGCAGGGCAATGACGTTGGCACGCAGTATCGTTCGGCGATCTTCCCCCATTCCCCCGCGCAGGATGCGGAGGCGAGGGCCGCGATCGACCGCGCGCAAGCCGATTGGCCGCAGCCGATCGTGACGACGATCGAACCCGACGCCCCCTGGTATGTCGCTGAGGATTATCACCAGGAATATTTCGTGCGCGAAGGCATGAGCAACGGCTATTGCGTGATGGTGGTGGCGCCCAAGCTCGCCAAATTCCGAAAGAGCTATGCCAATCGTCTGAAGGACGAGGCGACGCTATGATTTGGCCCGTCGGCGGAAGGCTCAGCGAGGTGCCGCTGCCCTTTTCAGCCTGTCGTTGATCGCCCGGCCGAGCCCGACATCGGGAACCGGGGCTATCGCGATCCCGCGGGCGTCCGAGGCATCGGCCCGGTGGAGCAGATCGAACAGCCGCGCGGCCGCCTCGACAAGATCGCCACGGGGAGACAGCGATGTCGCCCCGGCAATCTCGCCGAAGCCGATCAGGAACTCGCCGGGCTCCGCCCGTACCGCGCCGAGCCGAAGCGGCTTGCCCGGAGCATAATGGCTCGAAAGCTGTCCGGGCGCCTCGATGGCGTCGCCAGCGCCGACTTCGATCGGCGCGCCAGCTACCGCCTCCAGCGCGTCGACCGTCAGCCCGCCCGGCCGCAGCAGCCGCAGCCGGTCCGCCTCGATCGCGATGATCGTCGATTCGATGCCGACCTCGGTCGCGCCGCCGTCGAGCACGAGCGGAACGCGGCCGGCGAGCGAGTGAGCGACATGCTCGGCGCGGGTCGCGCTGATTGCGCCGCTGGCATTTGCCGAGGGCGCGGCCAACGGCTTGCCCGTCGCGCCGATCAGCGCGCGGATGACCGGATGGGCCGGCATCCGTAACGCCACCGTCGGCAATCCGGCGGTTGCGAGCCGAGCGATCCGCGCGTCGTCCCGGCGCTTGAGCACCATCGTCAGCGGCCCCGGCCAGAAGCTTTCGGCGAGGCGCAATGCAAGCGGCGGCAATGAAGCAATCTCGGCCGCCATGGTAAGATCACCGACATGCACGATCAGCGGGTTGAAGGCAGGCCGCCGCTTCGCCGCATAGATTGCGGCCACCGCCTGATCCCAGCTGGCATCGGCAGCCAGACCATAGACCGTCTCGGTCGGCACGGCCACCGGCTGGCCGCGGCGGATCAGCGAGACTGCCTCGGCGATGCCGGCTTCGTCGGCGGGGATGACGCGCGTGTCGACCACGAAAGGGCGGCTATACCCCTCCCGGCGACGGAGCAAGCGGCGGGCGTTGCCTTATTTGGTGGCCAGCGACTTCGCGGCGTCTTGGATCGTCTTCTGGGCCTGCCCCATCCGCGCGGCGCAGCCCCCCATTTCCGCTCCGGCCTTATTCGGGTCGATCATCTTGCTCTGCGAGCGCATCTCGCCGGCGATGGCCTTCACGTCGGCGTGCCCGTCCAGCCGGCCTGCGAAGAAGATCATCGACTGGGCGGCCGCCTGCCGCGCCGCTTCCTCCTTGGCGCCCTTGGCAAAGAAATTGCTGAGTAGCAGGCAGCGGACATCGGAAGAAAGATTCTGCGCCAGCGCGGGCGAGGTGCAGGAGATCGCGATGGCGGTAATGGCGAGCGAGGTCGCTTTCATTGGACAAATCCGGATATTGGAGAAAAGTGCAGTCTAGGGCCTGCCGGCGCCGTTGCCAATCGCGTTCTAGCGTTGTCTCGCCGGGGCCGGCGCCCCCAACCGCTCGGATGCTCAGCTTCCCCCGCGCTGCAACAACATGTCCGGATCGATTTGCAACAACCGCATGCGCTGGAGGATGCGGGGCCATTCCTGATCGAGGAAGCTCGCGCGGGCCTCGCGGCGAAGTCGGGCCGACGCGCCCTCCGCCACAAACATGCCGATCCCGCGCTTGACCGTAACGAGCCCCTCATCTTGAAAGCCCTGATAAGCCTTGGCCGCCGTAAGTGGATTGGCCCCGTGCCGGGCGGCGAAGGCGCGAACCGAAGGCAGGGCGTCGCCATCCGCATAGATCCCTTCGAGGATCGACGCAGCGATCACCTCGCGCAACCGCAGATAGACAGGACGGGCCTCGCAGTTCATCGCGTTGTGGTGTCCTAACACAGCAGCGCGCGTCAACGCCAATCAACCTTTCCAGTGCGAAACGACGGCTTCGTAGCCGGGGCGTGGACGCTCCTCGAGCTCGCGCGAGGGCGAGCCAACAAAGAGAAAACCCGCGATTCGATCGGACGGTGCGCCGCCGAGCGCCTGGAGAACGAGTGGATCATAGGCTGCCCAGCCGGTGAGCCAGCTGCCGACAAAACCCTCAGCGTGCGCGGCGATGAGCAGGGTCATGCAGGCGGCGCCGGCGGACAGTTCTTGTTCCCATCGTGGGATCTTGCTGTTTTCCGCCGGCGTGGAGAGGACAGCTATTATCGTTTCGCCCTGGCGCGCGAACTGTTCCATCGCTTCGATCTCGAGCCGCCCGGCGGACGGTTTCTCGGCGAGATACGCGTCGGTGAGCAAGGCGGCGAATGCATCGCGCCGGTCGGCGTCGATGACGACGAAACGCCAGGGCGCCAGTTTACCGTGATCAGGCACGCGCATTGCGGCCGAGAGGATGCGGCGGAGCTGGCCAGCATCCGGTCCGGGTGCGATCAGGTCGCGCGCCTTGCCCGAGCGACGGGTGGCAAGCAGGGCGGAGGGGGAGGAGCGATCGTTGAACATGGCAATTCCCTCGGCAGGGCGGATGATCGAGAGCTTCTCTCATGGCTCAGTCGGCGCAAGTAAAGCGCCGAGCGGTGATCGGACGACGAATGTCCTGCCAACGCGGCAACGGCAGAATGACGGAGAGGTCGAGCGACAACGCGCTTCACAGCGGCAAATGATCCGCTAATCCCTACGGCATGAAGGCAGCGCGGCCACGTAAGCGGCTGTTGCACCCGGTCGACGATCCAAAAGGCAGTTCATGGTCAATCCCGACGCAGATGCGACAACCGAACCCGGCGGCCCGCACGTCAGCCGATCCGACGGCGATACATGGTTCGGCCATCCTCGCCAGCTCGCGAGGCTCTTCTCGACCGAGGCGATGGAGCGCTTCGGCTATTATGGCATGCGAGCGCTGCTGACGCTCTACCTGACCCAGCATTTCCTGTTCAGCGATCAGACCACCAACGGCCTCTATGGCGGCTTCACCGCGCTCGTCTATTTGACCCCGCTGATCGGCGGTCTGCTCGCCGATCGCTATCTCGGCTCGAAACGATCGGTCAAGTTCGGCGCGCTGCTGATGGCGGTCGCCTACTTCATGCTCTGCTTCGGCGGCCCGACCGCCAAGCCGCACGCAACGATCGACGGGACCCGCTACGAGGTGGCGATCGACGCGGCCAAACAACAATATTTGGTCGATGGCGCCCACAAACTCGCGATCAAGGGCAGGGAAGACGGGACCATTGATCTCGTCGCACCCGACGGCACAGTCGTGCGCAGTATCGCCAAGGGCGCGTTCCAGGCCAATGCCGATCGCAGCGCCTTCTATACCGGACTGATGCTGGTCGCGCTGTCGCTGCTCACGATCGGCAACGGCTTCTTCAAGCCGAATATCTCGACAATCGTCGGTTCGCTCTATGCGCAGGGCGATCGGCGCCGCGATGCCGGCTTCACGATCTTCTACATGGGCATCAACCTCGGCTCGCTCTTCTCGCAGATTCTCTGCCCCTGGCTGGCGGTAGCACTCGGCTGGTGGGCGGGCTTCGGCCTGGCCGCGGCCGGCATGCTGATCAGCTGGGGACTCATCCAGTTCTCCGGCGATAAGCTCCACGGCTATGGCGATCCGCCGCCGGGACAGGTGAAGGACCGTGCGCTGCTGATCTATATCGGCGCGCTCGGGGCGATCCCGCTCGGCTGGTTCCTGTTCGTCAATATGATGAGCAGCCTGCCGCCCGAGACCGGTTCGGGCCTCGCAGGCTATCTTGTCGGCCTGCCCATCATCGGCAAGGTGTTGTTTGTAACCTTCCTGGTGACAGTCATCGCCATTCCGGTGTGGGCGCTGAGAGCCGGCAACAAGGCCGAATTCCAGATGATGAGCGCCGCGACGGTGCTGGTCGTGTTCAACGTCGTTTTCTGGACCTTGTTCGAACAGGCCGGATCGTCGCTGACCCTGTTCGCGGACCGGAACACCGATCTGTCGGTGTTCGGCCTGTTCACGATGTCGGCCGGGCAGACCCAGTTCTTCAACGCCTTCTTCATCGTTCTGCTCGCGCCGGTCTTCTCGATGATGTGGAACGCGATGGGCCGGCGCGGCCTGGAGCCGTCGATCCCGGTCAAGTTCGCGGTCGCGCTGGTCGGCGTGGGGCTGGGCTTCCTCGTGCTGGTGTGGGGCGCGCAATATGCCGGTCCCGACTTCAAGGTCTCGGTCTGGTGGCTGGCGCTGCTCTATCTCATCCATTCGATGGCCGAGCTGTGCATTTCGCCGGTCGGGCTCTCGATGATCACCAAGCTTTCGATCGCCCGCGTCGTCGGCCTGATGATGGGGGTCTGGTTCCTGTCGACCAGTTGCGCGCAATATGTCGCCGGGCTGGTCGCGCAGGTCGCGAGCGTCGAGACGGTGGGGGGGCAGGTCACCAACCTCCAGCTCAGCCTGGAGACCTATTCGGTCGTGTTTCAGACGATCGGATGGGTTTCGGTTGCTATTGGCGTGGTGCTGCTGGGTCTAGCACCGTTTATCAAGAAATGGATGCACGGTGTTCATTAAGCTCGGTTTCTGTTTGGTCTTGGGGCTAGCGCTCAGCGCCTGCAGCGGCGGCGCCGCACCCAAATCGGCGTCGAGCGATCCGCCGCCAGGCAAGGGCAAGGGGTTCGACCATGATCCCTTCCCTTCGACCTACCGGCCCTATCCGGCCGTGCCGACGGCGATCGTCGGCGCCACCGTCTATGACGGTGAGGGCGGCCGCATCGCCAATGGTACGGTACTGCTGGCGGACGGCAAGGTGACCGGCGTCGGTGGGTCCGAACTGGCGGTACCGGCGGGCGCCAAGGTGATCGACGCGAAGGGCAAATGGGTCACCCCCGGCATCATCGACGTCCACAGCCACCTCGGCGACTATCCTTCGCCGGCGGTCAAGTCGCATCAGGACGGCAACGAGATGACCAACCCGGTCACCGCGCAGGTCTGGGCGGAACATAGCGTCTGGCCGCAGGATCCCGGCTTCAGCCGTGCGCTCGTCAATGGCGGCGTCACCACGCTGCAGATATTGCCCGGCTCGGCCAATCTGTTCGGCGGCCGCTCGGTCACGCTCAAGAACGTCTCGTCGCGCACCATGCAGGGCATGAAATTCCCCGGCGCGCCTTATGGCCTAAAGATGGCATGCGGCGAGAACCCGAAGCGCGTCTATGGGGACAAGGGGCGCGAGCCGTCGACCCGAATGGGCAATATCGCGGTCGATCGGCAAACCTGGATGAAGGCGGTCGAATATAAGCGCAAATGGGACAAATATGAGCAGGAGGGCGGCACCGCGCCCGATCGCGACGCGGCGATGGACACGCTGATGGGCGTGCTGAACGGCGAGATACTGGTCCACAACCATTGCTACCGCGCTGACGAGATGGCGCTGGTCATCGATATGGCCAAGGAGTTCGGCTACCGCGTCACCGCCTTCCACCACGCGGTGGAAGCGTACAAGATCGCTGATCTTCTCAAGGCGGCGGGCGTCTGCTCGGCGGTCTGGGCCGACTGGTACGGCTTCAAGATGGAAAGCTATGACGGCATTCCCGAAAATCTTGGAATCCTCGAAAAAACAGGCGCTTGCGTGATGATCCATTCGGATGATCAGAACGGTATCCAGCGGTTGAACCAGGAAGTGGCGAAGGGCCTCGCCTCGGCGCGGCGCGCCGGGATCGAGATCAGGGACGCGACGGCGTGGCGCTGGCTGGCGATCAATCCCGCGCGGGCGCTCGGCATCGCCGATCGGACAGGCAGCCTCAAGCCGGGCAAGATGGCGGACGTCGTACTGTGGAATGGCGATCCGTTCAGCGTCTATACGCGGCCCGAAAAGGTCTGGATCGACGGGGCGCTGCTTTACGACGCCTTCGATCCACGCCTGCGGCCGGTCAGCGATTTCGAGCTCGGCCAGCCGGGCGAGGGCGACGTAAAATGAGGCGCCTGCTTTTTGCCCTGCTGGTCACGGCCTGCGCCGCGCCGGCTGCCGCGGAAACCATCGCGATCACCGGCGGCACCGTCGCGATCGGCGACGGATCGCAGCCGATCAGGGGCGGCACGGTCCTCATCGCCAACGGCCGCATCATCGCGGCGGGCGCGGGAGTGACAGTTCCTCCCGGCGCGAGGACGATCGATGCCAGCGGCAAATGGGTATCGCCGGGGATCGTCGCCGGGGTCAGCACGCTGGGGCTGGCCGATGGCTATGGCATGCCCGAGACCAATGACAGCGTGGCGGCGAGTTCACCTTTTTCCGCCGCCATCGACGTGTCGCCGGCGATCAACCCCACCAGCCAGAACATCGCGATCGAGCGGAGCTCGGGCGTCACCCGCGCCTTCATCATTCCGTCGGCAGGCAATACTATGTTCGGCGGGCAGGGCGCGGTGATCGATCTCGGCGCCGATTTCGATCCGGTGACGAAGCCGCGCGCCTTCCAATATGTCGAACTCGGCGAGGCATCGACCGGCCCCGGTGGCGGCAGCCGGCCGGCCGCGCATGTCCTGCTGCGCGCGGCCCTGGCGGCGGCGGCCAATCCGGCCCTGGCCGATCGCCCGAACAAGAACGCGCTGATCACCCGGCAGGACGCCGAGGCGCTCGCGCCGGTCGTGCGTGGAGCGATGCCGCTGCTCGTCCGGGCCGAGCGTGTCGCCGACATTCGCGCGGTGATCGCGCTCAGAACTCTCTATCCGGCGCTCAGGCTGGTGCTGGTCGGGGCGAGCGAGGGCTGGCTGGTCGCCGATCAGATCGCCGCTGCGCATGTACCGGTGATCGCCGCGGCGCTTGCCGATCTGCCCGAGAAGTTCGAGACGCTGGCGGCGACCCAGTCCAATGTCGGGCGGATGGCGCGCGCCGGCGTGCTCGTCGCCATCTCCAATTCGGGTGCATCGGAGGGACCTTATGAATCCTACCTTCCCCAATATGCCGGCAACCTCGTCGCGCTGACCAGGGTGCCGGGCGCACAGGCGCTCGATTGGGGCGCGGCGCTGGCGTCGATCACCTCAAGACCAGCGGCGGCGCTCGGCCTCGACGGGGAGATCGGCTCGCTGCGGCCGGGCCGGCGGGCGGACGTGGTGATCTGGGACGGCGATCC